>Ga0307290_10000005_pt1 | contig 72766 bp, 70 predicted proteins | sample ER_DNA_144_FD_194472 | JGI IMG/M metagenome (GOLD analysis project Ga0307290, IMG submission 194472) | Bulk soil microbial communities from the East River watershed near Crested Butte, Colorado, United States - ER_DNA_144 | ecosystem: Environmental > Terrestrial > Soil > Floodplain | place... | reverse complement strand
GGCCAAGAAGACTCTCGCCGTCGCCGTCTACAATCACTACAAGCGGATCAACTCCCACTCGGGTCGTGATAACGAGGTGGAGCTCGACAAGAGCAACATCCTCCTGATCGGCCCGACGGGGGTCGGCAAGACGCTCCTGGCGCAGACATTGGCCCGAATTCTCGACGTGCCGTTCACGATTGCCGACGCCACCACGCTCACCGAAGCCGGCTACGTCGGTGAGGACGTAGAGAACATCCTCGTGCGCCTGCTGCAAGCCGCCGATTTCAACGTCTCCGAGGCCGAGCGGGGCATCGTCTATATCGACGAGATCGACAAGATCGCGCGCAAGTCCGAGAACCCCAGCATCACGCGCGACGTCTCGGGCGAAGGTGTGCAGCAGGCGTTGCTCAAGATTCTGGAAGGCACCGTCGCGAGCGTGCCGCCACAGGGCGGCCGCAAGCATCCGCAGCAGGAATACATCCAGGTCAACACCAAGGACATCCTCTTCGTCTGCGGCGGTGCATTCGACGGGCTCGAGAAGATCATCGAGTCCCGCACGGGCCGTCGCCAGATCGGCTTTACGAAGGAAGAGGTGGCTGAAGGCGTCGCCGAGAAACTGAAGAAGAATCCGTTCCAAGACGTCGAGCCGGACGACTTGCTGCGCTACGGGCTCATCCCCGAGCTGGTGGGTCGCTTACCCGTGACCGTGCCGCTCGACGCGCTCGACGAGGAGGCGTTGGTCAAGATCCTCACCGAGCCGAAGAACGCGCTCGCCAAGCAGTACCAGAAGCTGTTCGACCTCGAGGATGTGCGCCTGACGCTCGAGAAGGACGCGCTCAAGGCGATTGCGGCGAAGGCGATGAAGCGCGGCACCGGCGCGAGAGGGCTGCGCGCCATCCTCGAAGAGATGATGACCGATATCATGTTCGAGCTGCCGAGCCGCGATGACGTCCGCGAAGTGGCGATCACCGCGGAATGCGTCACGTCCGGCCGTGCGCCGCTGCTCGTGACCGAGCGCCCCCGCCAGAAGAAAGAAGCCTGAGCGACCCTCGCTTCATCGGCTCGTTTCCACGCGCTGATGTGCTGCTCGACCCTCCACTTCCCGAAGTCGCGTTCGTCGGCCGATCGAATGTCGGCAAATCATCTTTACTCAATGCGCTCGTGGGACGGCGGATCGCGAAAACCTCCGGAACGCCGGGGAAGACTCGCGCCCTGAACGTCTTTCTGATCGACGACTCGCACTACTTTCTCGACTTGCCCGGGTATGGATACGCGCGCGCGGGCAAAGCACAGCGCGCGGCGTTCCGGGGGTTGGTGAAGCATGCCTTGCAACGCGAGCGGTTGCGCGGTGTCGTCTGGCTGCTCGACATTCGTCATCCGCTGTCCACGGACGATCAAACGATGCAGGATGCCCTTGCGGAGGAAGCAAAGCAGGTGCTCGCCGCGCTCACGAAAGGCGACAAGCTTTCCTCCGGTAAACGCGGTACACGAGAGCGCGAGCTGCGCGAAGAGCTGGGACTGTCGGACGATCAGGTTGTGGTCACCAGTGCAAAGACGGGCGAGGGGATCGACGACTTGAAAGAAGCAATTGCGGGATTGATTTCCGGAGTGACGCAGTGATCCTCGCGCTGCTGCTGGGTCTCGTTGCTCAGGATACAGTGCCCGCGGGTTACGGTACACTCCGCCGCGACGATATCGCCGTACGTCTGGCGACCGGAACGATCGAGATCCAGGTCCTGCCGCTCGACGAACAGGTCATCCGGCTGCTCGCCCCCGACACCTATCGCTCCCTCACGCAACTCGTGCAAAGCCGGGCCGCAGATCTCGCGGATGTTGCCGCCCGCGGATCCACGCAGAATCCGACGCTGGTGATGGTGACGTTTCTCGGCGTGGTAGCGCAGGCGCGATTCAATCCGGAAGAGTTGAACATCACGAGCCGCGGCCGGTTGTTTCGCCCCATCGGCGTCGTGCCGCTGTCGCCGACGTGGAGCTCATTCCAGCTCGACGCGCGGCAGCAGGCGGCCGCGATCTACCTCTTCGAGCCGGACATCAGTGTCCGCGAACAGTTGACCATCAGCTACCAGGGCCTGTCCAGCGACGCGTGGAGCCGCGCGCTCCGCCTGCTCGATCAGGAACGCGCCCGGGTCAGGGCGCGCGCGCAGCTGGAAGCGAAACGCGATTCCGGAGACCGGTAGCCCACCGCACGCCCGCCGAGTCCGCACATACGACGTGCATCCCCTGCGCCACCGCGAGCGCGCGCTCGCACCCCAAGGCGAGCAAAGCAGCCGCCCAGGCGTTCGCCGTCAGACCGTCGGCGGCCAGCACCGTGACCGAGCGTGCCGCACCGCGTGGCGCGTTCCGCTGTGACTGCGTGCTGACCGACCCGCCTTGCAGATCGACGACGGCCAGCGAATGCAGCGTGTTGTCGGGATCCGGTATGCCGACGGCGCGGTGCGTGGGACGCGCGGCCGGACCGACCCAGAGATACTGCCCGCCCAAGTTCAGCAGCGCGCTGTCCACCACGTTGGCGAGCGCCAGCGCCGCACGATCGAGCGCGTACCCGGGCGCGATGCTGTCGACCACGAGTGCGACGCTTCCGCCGGTCCGGCGGCGAATCTCACGCCGCACCGAGTCGATGGCAGCGAACGCGACGTGTCGTTGGATCAGCGAATCGATGCGGTCAACCGAATCGCGCGCCGCTTCCAACGCCCGCGCGACACGAACGCTATCCGTTCCCCACGCCGCCACCGACATCATCGTGCCCATTTCGGGCCACACGCGCGAGACCGCGGGACGCGCCTGCTCGACGCCGCATGCCGCGAGGCTCACGCACAGCAGAAGATTGATTCTCAAGATGGATAGTTGAATATAGATGCCCATGGATCAGCTGCGACAACACGCACTGGAGTTCGCGACGATCGCCGTCGCCCTGATTCTCGTGGGCGCCGGCGTCGTGTTGTGGCGGTTGCGGCAGCGCTTGCTGCGCTCCGAGCAGGAGCGGCGCCGCGCGGGCGAGGAACTCAATCGCCGGCTCTCCGAGCTGTTCTCGCTGCAGGAGCTCTCCTACGTCCTGTCGGATTCGCTCGAGCTGGACCGCGTCGTGGAGCAAGTCGTGCGCTACGCCGTCCGCTTTCTCGACGCGCAGGGCGCCCTGCTGGCGTTGCTGGGAGACGCGCCCAGCGATCCCCTGCGCGTCGCCGCCGCCGAGGGCACGCTGGCGCCCCTCCGCGGCCAAAAGATCCAGGGGGATGATGCCGGGCTCCTCGCCCGCTCCACGGGCCGCGAGCATCTCGAGCTGATCCGGAATTCCGGGGCTCAGCCGACCGAGATCGTGAAGGGCTTTGAGGCCGCCGCCGTGGCCGCCGTACCGCTCCGGTCGCATGGGATCGTGATCGGCACACTCGTCATCACCGATCCCCGAGCAGGCGTGTTCGTGCCGGAGGACATTCGTCTGCTGTCCACCCTCGCGACGCACGCCGCCGTCGTCATTGCGAACGCCCGCTTCTTCGAGATGGTCCGGCGCGCCAAGGAGCAGTGGGAGACGGCGTTCGACGCGTTGAGCGAGGGCATCGCGGTCGTCGACGACGAGGGGCGCGTGCGGCGCTCGAATCGCGCCCTCGCCGACCTGCTCAACATGCCGCTGCCGAACGTGGTCGGCACGCTGCTGGGCGAGGCGCTCCTGGGCAAGCCGAACGCCCTCCAGGACCTGCTGGTGGCGACGCGGCGCGGCGACCGGCCCGCCCCGCTGGTGGCGCGATCCGAGCGGCTCGGGCGCGCCGTCCGCGTGAACGTCGCCCCCATTCCGGGCGCCGCGACCGAGCAGAGCATCGTCGTGATGGTAGAAGACGTCACCGAGCAGCAGGCCCTCGAAACGCAGCTGGTGCAAAGCGAGAAGCTGGCCGCCGTCGGCCAGCTCGTCTCCGGCGTCGCCCATGAGCTCAACAATCCGCTGACGTCGATCGCGGGACTGTCGGAGTTCCTGCTCGAGCAGAAAGAGCTCGGCAAGAAGGATCGCGGTCATTTGCAGGTGATTCAGGAACAGGCGGAGCGCGCCGGCCGCATCGTGCGCAACCTGCTCACCTTCGCCCGCAAAGGCGCGGCCGAGCGGGTGCCGGTGGACTTGAACGACGTGATCCGCCGGACGCTGTCGCTGACGTCATACGACCTGAAGCTCCAGGACGTCCAGGTCGAGCGGGAGTTGAGCGGCGCGCTGCCGGACGTCTTCGGCGATCGGCACGGGCTACAGCAAGTCGTGCTCAATCTCGTGACCAACGCGGCGCACGCCGTCGCGGAGAATCCGCGGGAGCGCCCGCGCGAAATCACCGTCTCGACCTGGTTCGACGGCCAGGTGCATCTGCGGGTCGCGGACACGGGGCCCGGCATTCCCGACGACATCGCCCAGAGTGTCTTCACGCCGTTCTTCACGACCAAGGAACCGGGCAAAGGCACCGGCCTTGGCCTCTCGATCACGTACTCGATCGTCGAGAGTCACGGCGGGCAGATCACGCTCGAACCCCGCAGCCCGCGCGGCGGTGCGGCATTCCGCGTCGACCTGCCTCCGGCGCCGGCGGATGCCGTGCGGCCGGCATTGACGCCCGTTCACAGCACGCCGGCCGTCAATGCCGGCTCGACGGTGAAGCGCACGATTCTGCTCGTCGATGCGGATCCCGCCGTGCAGCGGACGATCAAGGCGCTGTTCGCGCGCGACGGCCATGACGTGGAAGTGGCGGGCGATCCGCAGCACGCGCTCGATTTGGCGGAGCGCGGCGGTTTCGACCTCGTGATCACCGACGCGCGCGCGATGGCGCCGGGGAAACGCGGGACACTGCTGGCGGAGGAATTGGTGACGCGGATGCCGGCACTGCGGGATCGGATCATCGTCGCGACGGGCGACGTGCGCCCGACGACGGAAGAGACGCTCGCGCGTCTCGGCGTGCGTTACGTGCGCAAGCCTTTCAACCTGCGCGATCTCCGCGTCGAGGCGGCGCGCTTATGGGAGGCGACGGCGCTGTCGTAGGCTTCCGACGGCCAGCCATACGTCCCCAGATTCACCGCTCCCCCCCCACCCGGCGTGAACCGCACGCCTTCACGCAGCAGCAACGCGCGCTGCAGCACCGCGCTGTGATCCTGCCCGGAAAAAGAAATGCGGCCCGCCGCGTTGATGACGCGCCACCACGGGACATCATTGTCTTCGGGGAGTGCGGAGAGCGCCCAGCCGACCGTGCGCGCGGCGCCGGGCCGCCCCGCGAGCCGCGCGATGATCCCGTACGTCGCCACCCGTCCCTTGGGGATGTGACGGACCACGCGGTAGATCCGATGATAGAATGGATTCACAAGGGAGCCTGTGTACTAGCTTACTCGCAGGACGTCTTCGAGCAAGCCCGCGTCCCCACCCCCCACTATTGACAAAATGTCGTCCATTGCTCTTCGCTCTCGGGGCCAGGCAAACCGCCCCGCCGCGTCCCGGGCGTTGAGCCACTCCGCGCGGTCGTGCTCCGCCGAGAGTTTTACGCTCACGCCGGGCGCGACGAACGCGGCGAACACCGGAATGAGCGCCAGCTCGTCGCTCTTGTGCTGATAAAACGCTTCGGTGCGGCTGAGATTGTAGAATTTCTCGGGCACGAGACCCGTTTCCTCGCGCAGCTCGCGCAGCGACGCCTGCACCGGCGTCTCGCCGGGCTCGATCGTGCCGTGTACCGTCTCCCAGGATCCCGGATTGCGGCCGCGCGCACCGCGCCGCAGTGCCAGCACCTCGAGACTCGGCCCCGCGCCACGCAGGGCGTACGTGTCCACGAAGGACACTCGAACGGAAGTCAGCGGCGGCGGCCGAGCACGGCTTCGAGACGCGCGGAGAGCGCGCGCGCGCGGAATGGCTTGGTGAGAAAGTCGTCGGCGCCGAGCTCGAAGACGCGTACTTCGTTGTCTTCATCGCCCTTCGCGGTCAGCACGATGACGGGAATGTTCGCGGTGGCCGGGCGCGAGCGCAGGTGCGACAGCACGCCATAGCCGTCCAGGCCCGGAAGATTCAAATCGAGCACGATGATGTCGGGTCCCACGCGATCGACCTGATCGAGCGCCTGCACGCCGTCGCGCGCCTCGGTCACGATGTACCCGTCACGCTCGAGCAGATCCTTCATCACCTTGCGCAGACTGTCCTCGTCGTCCACGAGGAGCACTTTCGACGCCGGTTGACCGTGCGCGCCCGAGCCACGAGCGGGCGGCGCGTGTTCCTCGAGCAGATCAAAAATTGTGGAGACGGGTGACGCGCGCTCGCGTGCAACAGGGACGGGTGCCGGCGGGCGCGCAGGAGGCTCGGGTTCGGCGGGAATATCGACGACCCGCGTGAGCTCTTCGAGCGTAGACTCGCCCCGCACGACGTGCGCAAGCCCGGAATCCCAGAGCGATTTCATCCCGCCACGTTGCGCCGCCTCCGCGATCCGGTCCGCCGCCTCACCGGCGGCGATCAGCCGCTCGAGCTCGGCCGTCATCGTGAGGATCTCGAGGATGGAGAACCGGCCGCGGTAGCCGGTCATGGCGCAGTCGGGACAGCCCCCGGCGCGGTACAGTGGCGTACCGGTGGGGACCCAGCGCCGCAGCCGCTCGGGCGGCGCTTCCATCCACACTTCCTTGCACGTGGGGCACAACCTGCGCATCAGGCGCTGGGCGACGACGCCGCGCAGCGACGCGGCGATCTTGTACGACTCCACGCCGATATCGACGAGCCGGGTGACGGCGTTGGCGGCGTCGTTCGTGTGCAACGTGGAGAGCACCAGATGTCCCGTGAGCGACGCCTGCACGGCGATCTGCGCCGTCTCCTTGTCACGAATCTCGCCGACCAGGACGACGTTGGGATCCTGCCGCAGAATCGAGCGCAGCGCCGCGGCGAATGTGAGGCCGGCCTTCTCCTGCACCTGGACCTGGACGATCCCCTGCATCCGGTACTCGACCGGGTCTTCGACCGTGACGATGTTGACGCCTTCGCCCTTGATCTGATTGATCGCCGAGTAGAGCGTCGTCGTCTTCCCCGAGCCGGTCGGTCCGGTGACGAGCAGGATGCCTTCGTGGTTTTCGAGCAGTCGCTTGATTGCTTCGGCTTCACCCGGATTGAGGCCGAGGCTGTCGAGCGATTTGACCGTGGCGCGGGAGTCGAGGATGCGGATGACGACTTTTTCGCCCAGCTGCGCCGGCAGCGTCGAGACGCGCAGGTCGATGGGCTGGCCATTGACCGCGACGCGCGCGCGGCCGTCCTGGGGCCGCAGCCGATCGGCAATGTCCAGCGACGACATGATCTTGATGCGGGAAATGAGGGGCAGTCCGGCCTGGCGCGGAATCTTCATGACCTGCCGCAGCACGCCGTCGATGCGGTAGCGCACCGAGACGCCACCCTCTTCCGGCTCCACGTGGATATCGCTGGCTCGAGAGAGTATCCCTTCAGAAATGATCATGTCCACGAGGCGGACAACCGGCTTCTGGCTGGCGTCTGCCTCGGAGATGTTGAGCTCTTCGGGCGGCGGCGCATCAGACAGCGTCGTGACCTCTCGATCGCCCATCCCCTCGAGCAGCTTGTCGATCGCCTTGTCCGACCTGTACATCTCGTCCAGCTTCTCGCTGATTCTCGACGGGGCGACCAGGAACAGCCGGATCTCACGGGCCGTCGCGAACGCGAGCGCCTTCTCGGCGTCGATATCGAGCGGGTTTGCGGTGCCCAGCTCGAGGTAGGAGTCGGTCAGGCGGAGCGGCAGGACGCGGTGGCGGCGCGCGATCTGCTCGGGGACGGCGTCGCGGGCGGCTTGGTCGATTTTGCTGACGTCGGCGACCTTCAGCCGGAACCGGTGCGCCAACTTGTCGACGATCTCGGCATCGGTCGCGATCTTCTCGGCGACGACGCATTCCCACAATGTCCGGCCGGACTCCGACTTCGCCCGGAGCGCCTGAAGGCGCTCGGGCGTGAGGGCCTCAAAGGATTGGGCCAGCCACTCGTCTGGGAATGAGTTTACGGGCATCAGGCTGCCTCCAAGCTATAACCGAAGGCGCCCGAGTCCAGTATTCCGTATCACAGGATGTCCCAAAAATCGCGCGTGACGTCGAAGGCGACGTGCAGTTGGCGCGCCTGGACCCCGTATCCCGCCTCGAGCCGAAACAGGCCGAGCCATTCGGCGCCGAGGCCCAGCGTCACGCGGGTACCCGGCGCCGCCCGCCACGGTGTGAACGCGATGGGCTCGCCGGCCCATCCCGCCGCGACGTATGGCGCGAGCGTGATCGTTCCCGGCGTTCGCGCCGGTCCTGCCCTCAGGCGAATGAACGGCACCGGTGTGCGCCACTCGACGTGCACGACCGCCGCTCGCCGGCCGCCCCAATCCCGGAATTCATCACCGAGCAGCGTCCCACGGCCACCCAGAACGAACGCGCGCTGCGGCGGCAGGTTGCGCGTCGCCACACCGAACTGCACGCGCGTCAACAGCCGGCTCGTCCCTGCGCCGACTGGAACGAGCAGGTGCGCGCTGCCACTCAAGCGGGTGTAGCGCTCTCCGAATTCCAGCGTCGCCTCTCCGGCCGCATCGCGGCGCACGGCGAAACCCTCGCTGCGGCGCCGGAGCGTCACCGCGGCGGTGGAGTAGTCGCCGCTCAACACAATGGGATTCTGACGAAACCGTCCCGTGGCCGGAGTGGCGCGCACGGCGAGCGATGCGATGCGCTCGCGTGCGGCGGCGAAACGCCACTCGGCTCTCGCACCGATGCCCCGACGAACGCTGAGCCGGACGCCCGTGGCGCGGTAATAGTCGCCGTAGTCGTCGCCAAATTCCTGCGAGGCGATCGAGTTGAGCAGCGGCGCGATCACGGGCGCATCCGCGATATCCCGGACTTGCCGATAGACCGCCAACTCGAGCCCATCGGCGGACGTAACCGCGATACTGCCCTTCCCGGACCTGTCGGCAAACCCGTAGCTCCCGAATCCCCGGAGCTCGAAGCCGTCGTCCGGCGTGCGCCAGACGAAGCCGGCTCCGGCGGCGAGGCCCTCCACGCGATTGACGTGGACCAGATCGCTCAACGACCGCGCGCCGAGGCGCTGGCGTTTGAGCCCCGTGAGCGCGCGGCGGCCCGCGATGCGGCTGACTTCGGCACGGACGTGCTCCAGATCGTTTTCGCGGACCGGCTCGGCCACGTCCTGGATGGCGGCGCTGAGCGGGCCGGGCCACGGGAAGGAATCGCGCGCGGCTTTGGGCAGTGCCGTGATCTCGTCGCCTCTGAAAAAACTCGTGTCGAGGCCCAGGTTGAATGCGTAGCCGTCGATCTCCCAGCGTCCCCGGATGATGCCGCGCGCGGGGATGTCGAGCCACGTGGCGCGGCGGCGAATCTCGACCTCCTGGCGGTAGGGGAGCCAGAAACGTCCTTCCCAGAGGGCGTTGTCCAGCACGATGCTGACGTCCTCGAGCTGTGGATCGAGGTAGGCTTTGGGTGTGAAGTTGAACGCCATCCGCACCAGCTCGGCGGATTCGATATCGATGAAGAGCGTGCCGACGATGGCGGCGCCGGCGAAGTTCTTGGGCCGCACCCGCAGCGCGACGACGCGCACCGCGCGCTGCGAGAGCACGATCGCCGTCGTGTCGCCCAGGGCGAAGTCGTACAGATCCGTCCCCCCGGGTGCGAGTGGATGCGGCACGTCCCGCACCTCATCGCCTTCGCCCAGCCGGATGGTGGTCCCGAAGTTGTTCTGCACGATGCCGAGGTGATCGCGGTGATAGTTGATATCGGTGGGGAGCTCAGCGCGATCGCGCCAGCCGATGATGCGCTGCTTGCTCAGCTGCGGCGCCTTCCAGTACACTTCCAGCTCCAGCTGATCCGCTTTGACGAGCCGCGGCGGCTCGGTGAGCCCTTCACCGAACTGGCCCAGGAAGAAGAGAAACCCGTGAGCTTTGGCCTTGTAGTCGCGCAGTGCGGTGTCGACCGCGGTCTGCGCGCGGCGCTCGATGGCACGCCGCGCCAGTGCCAGGGCGGAATCGCCGTTCCACCCCTGAGCGGACGCACGGGTGGGGATGGAGGTGGCGAGCACGAGGAGCAGTACGGCGGACCAGCGCATGGCGGCGAAATTTAGGCCATGGACCCACGCGACGCATTCCTGGAGCGCGCCAAGAACGGCGGAATCGTGCCGGTGATCCGCGAAGTGGTCACGGACGCCGATACGCCCGTGGCCGTCTTCGCGAAGATCGCACGGCCGCCATTCGCGTTTCTCCTCGAATCATTGGTCGGCGGCGAGCGCTGGGCCCGGTACACCTTCCTCGGCACCGAGCCGCGCGAGGTGTGGCGCTATCGCGGCCAACAGGTCGATCGCTGGACGCCGGCGGCAGGCTGGGCGCAGGCGGGGCAAACGTCCGACCCGGTCGCCCATCTCGCCGACCGCATGCGCGCGCTGCCGAGCGTCGCGCTGCCCGGCCTGCCGCGCTTCATGGGCGGCGCCGTCGGGTATCTCGGCTACGATGTCGTGCGCAGCATCGAGCGGCTCGCCGCCGACCCCCCCCCGGATACACTCGGCGTGCCCGACGCGGTCGTGATGATCGCCGATTCGCTGGTGATCCTCGACAATGTCTTCGGACGCGCCATCGTGGTGGCGAACGTCGAGGTGCCGCCGAAGGCGTCGCCCGCGCAACGGCTGCGGCTGTACGACGTGGCGCAGGAGCGACTCGATACCCTCATCGGACGTCTGGGCGGCACACATCAGCTGGCGCCGCTCTCGCTGGAGGACGGCGGTCGGGCGTTGCGCCCTCCCCCGCAGTCGCAATATGCCCGCGCGGCGTTCGAGCGGGACGTCGGCAGGATCCGCGAGTACATTGCCGCGGGCGACGTATTCCAGGCCGTCCTCTCGCGTCGCCAGGTCGTGCCCGGCGCTGTCGACTCGCTGCGGCTGTACAGGTACCTGCGCGCCTTGAATCCCGCGCCGTATCTCTTCTATCTGACGCTCGACGATCTCGCGATCGTCGGGAGCTCGCCGGAGGTACTGGTCCGGGTCGAGGGCGACGAAGTCACGGTCCGACCGATCGCGGGGACACGGCCCCGGGGTGCGAGCCCCGCCGAGGACGAAGCGCTCGCCGAGTCGCTGCGCGGGGACGCGAAGGAGCTGGCCGAGCACCGCATGCTGGTCGACCTGGGACGAAACGACGTCGGGCGTGTGGCGCAGTACGGCACGGTGCGGGTCACCGAATCACTGCAGATCGAGCGCTACTCGCACGTGCAGCACCTCGTGAGCGAGGTGCGGGGACGGTTGAAGGACGGCTACGACGCGCTCGATGTGTTTCGCGCGTGTTTCCCCGCCGGGACGGTTAGCGGCGCACCCAAGGTGCGCGCCATGGAAATCATCGACGAGCTCGAACCTGAGCGACGCGGCCCGTATGCGGGGGCGGTAGGCTACGTCGGCTGGGGCGCGACGAGCATGGACACGGCGATCGCGATTCGCTCGGCGCTCGTGCTCAAGGACCAGGTCGTCGTGCAAGCCGGCGCCGGCATCGTCGCCGACTCCGACCCCGCGCGCGAATTCGCGGAGACCGAAGCCAAGGCGCAGGCCGTGCTACGGGCGCTCGCGCTGGCCAAAGCAGGCGATTAGCTTCGGGCCTGTGTTCAAGCTGCTGAGCACATCCGGCGAACAATCGATCGACCTCCAGCTCGGGCGCAAACTCGTGGTGGGGCGCGCGGTCACGAGCGACGTCCCCATCTACGATCCCACGATCTCGCGCCGCCACGCCGAGATCGTCCTCACCGACAGCGGCGTCCGCGTCACCGATCTCGGCTCGTCCAACGGGACGTTCCTGAACGGCGCCAAGATCACCGAGGCCGAGGCGGGCGCCAACGACGTCGTGACCTTCGGCAAGGTGGCGTTTCGCGTCAAAGAGGTGACGGCGCCCCTCCCGCGGCCGCAAGTCGTGCCACCTGCCGCCGAATTCGCGAGCCCCAAGTCCGGCGGCAAAGGCGGTGTCGCGGGCGGCACGATCGTCCGGCAGCTGCCCGTCAGCGGGGGCGTCCCGGCGATCGTCATCGACCAGCCGGAAGGTGCGTCGCACCTCAAGGTGCGCGGCCAGAGCCAGGAGGAGCGGCGCGAGAAAAAGCTGTCGCTGCTGCTGGAGGTATCGAAGGAGCTGTCGAAGCAGCAGGAGCTCGACCGCCTGCTCGACAAGGTGGTGGATTTCACGTTCCAGATCATGAACGTGGACCGCGTTTCGATCCTTCTGCTGGACGGCAAATCGGACGAGTTGATTCCGCGCATTTCCAAGAGCCGGACCGGCGACGCGAGCGCCGCGAAGCACGTGCCCCAGTCGATCGCCCGGAAGGCGGTCGAGGAGCGGGTGGCAATCTTGTCGGACAACGCCGCCGCCGACGAGCGCTTCAAGGGGAAGTCGATTCTCATTCAGAGCGTGCGCAGCGCCATGTGCACGCCGCTCATGGGCTCCGATCAGAAGGTCCTGGGCATCCTCTACGTCGACAACCTCACGGCGACGCACTCCTTCGCCGACGAGGATCTCGAGTTCCTCATTGCGTTCGGCGGTCTCACGGCCGTTGCGATCGAGAATTCACAGCTATCCGAGCGGATCCGTCGCGAGGCGCTCGTCCGATCGAACTTTGAGCGCTACTTCTCGCCCAACATCGCTCAGGTGATCTCGCAGCAGCAGGACGGGGGACGCTTGCCCAGCGAAAAGCGCCCGGTGGTGGTGTTCTTCTCCGACATTCGCGGCTTCACACCGATGTCCGAGACGATGAGCCCAGACGAGATCGCCAAGCTCCTCACGGAATACTTCACCGAGATGGTGGACAAGGTCTTCGAGCACGGCGGCACGCTCGACAAGTTCATGGGCGACGCGATCATGGCGCTGTGGGGTGCGCCCATCGCCCACGCCGACGACGCCGACCGCGCCGTGCAGTGCGCGCTGGCACAGCTGACCGAGCTCGAGAAGCTGAACACCAAGTGGAAGCAGGAGGGACGGACGGAAGTACAGATCGGCATCGCCATCAACTTCGGCGAAGTGTTCGCCGGCAATATCGGGTCCGACCGGCGACTCGAGTACACCGTGATCGGCGATGCCGTGAACACCGCCTACCGGCTGTGCGGCAAGGCCGGCCCCAACGAGATCCTCATTTCGGAGCCGTTCTACCAGCAGCTGAAAAAGAAACCGCCCGTCGAGGCGCTCGAGCCCATTCAGGTCAAGGGCAAGACAAAGAAGATCCCGGTTTACCGGGTGAAGCGGTAAGGTCGCCCGAACTTCGCGAGCAGGTCCAGCGCCAGCCGCAGCGGCAGTCCCATCACGCCAAAGAAGTCGCCTTCCACGCGTTCGATCAGCGGGGCGCCGAGTCCCTGAATCGCGTACGCGCCGGCCTTGTCGAGCGGCTCACCGGTCGCCACGTACTCCTCGAGCGTGCGCCGGTCGTTGGGCCGGAATGTCACGCGCGAGACATCCAGCGCCTGCTCCAGCCGGCCGTTTTCGGCAACGGCGACCGCGGTGAGCACTTCGTGGGTCTTGCCCTGCAATTGCTCCAGCATGTCGACCGCATTCGCGGGCGAAGTAGGCTTCTCAAAGATCCTGCCGTGCAACACCACCGTCGTATCGGCCGCGAGGATCACTTCACCGGGAGCGCGCGGCAAGACGGCCTGGGCTTTGGCGCGCGAGAGGCGCGTCACGTAGGCATCGGGCTTCTCGCCGGGGAGCACGTGTTCGTCCACGTCGGGCGGGATGACGCGGAAGGGAATGCGCAACATTTCCAGGAGCTGCCTCCGGCGCGGTGAGCCGGAGGCGAGGACGATGGGACGGTCATTCATCGTCCTCACCCCGTGATCCCGCTCGGTCAAGTGCCGTTGGGCTCACCCGTCGTGGCGGCGGCGGCCTGTACGCGGTCGATGTGCCACTCGCCCAGCTCGTCCACGAGGACCGACAGCTCGACCACCGTCGAGGCCGACGTCAACGTGCAGGCGGCGTCCGGGAATGTGTAGCAGAAGTCCGGCGTCGCCGCGCTCGCGGACATGCTCGTCCAACCCGTCGCCGGCGTACCGCTCACGTGCGCCGCGCAACCGTAGAAAGCGACCCCATTTGCCTGGCCGTCGCCGTCCGTGTCGTAGTACAGGTTGAACCGCGGCGCGCCGGCGCCGCAGCTGCCGCTCACCGAGAAGCCGATGTCGCCGAGATCGGCGATTGTCGTTCCCTCGACCCCGCTCACGATCACGGCCGCAAACGCCGCGCACCCGTTCTGCGGGGTGGCCGTGTTACAGGAGGCGAAGTCGACCGCCTTCGACAGCAGCACCGAGAACTTGCCGTCCAGCGCCACCCTGTTCGTCCACCGGGCCTGCGAGTACGGCCCGTTGCCGGTCTCCTTGGCGAAGTCGGGCGGCGGAAAGTTGCCCGCGGTCGGGTCCAGCTTCAGCGACACCGGATCGGCTGCGAGGAGCCTCGCCGCGAGAGGCCGAGATCCCGTCCCGGCGGCGGTCGGTTCCTTGATGCAGGCACTGACCAGGAACGGCAGTGCGACCATTGCGCGCGGGAGTAGGGTCGATCGGATTGACATGAGTCCTCCTGTCCAGGGATGTTGCCTTTGTCACTGGTGCTGCTAGCGGTTTTGAAATACCGCGCGGTGCGTCGTTCGGCAAGAACCGTCCCCGCTCCCCCCTTCCCCGGGGTAAGTTTGGGCGTGCTCTGGATCGCGCTATTTACACTGCAGGGTCCACCCGCGACGGACATCTACCTCGCCGGCCTGGGCGTCGCCCGAAGTCGCGTCACGGTCGAGGCACCGGTCAACGTGACCGCGAGGCCGGGCTACGACAACCAGCCGTTCTTTCTCCCCGACGGTCGCGCGTTCCTCTATACGTCGGTGCGCGAGGACGGCCAGGCGGACATCTACCGCTACGACATCGCCGGCAAGACCAGCACTCGGCTCACCACCACACGAGAAAGCGAGTACTCCCCTACACCGCTGCCGGATGGCAAGGGCTTCTCAGTGATCCGCGTCGAGGCCGACTCGACGCAACGCCTGTGGGCGTTCGATGGGGACGGCTCCAGGCCGCGGCTCGTGCTCGATTCGATCAAGCCGGTTGGCTACCACGCCTGGGCCGACGACCATGCGCTGGTCCTGTTCGTCCTGGGCTCGCCGCCCACGTTGCAGATCGCGGACGCGGGCTCGCCGGGAGCGCGCGGCGAGGTCGTCGGGCATGACATCGGCCGGTCATTGCAGCGCATTCCGCGACGCGCATCGGTCAGCTTCGTGCAGCGCGACTCGGTCGCGGGCCCGTGGCTCGAAGCACTCGACGTCCGTACCCGGAGCGTGACGAAGCTGGTGCAGCCGCCACACGGTGCGGATTTCTTCGCCTGGACGCCCGGGGGAATCGTGCTGACCGCCAGCGGAACGAAGCTGTACCAATGGGATCCGCGGCGCGGAGATGCGTGGGAGGAGGTAGCGGACCTTGCGGGCGCTGGTCTCACCAACGTCACCCGGCTCGCGGTGAGCCCCAAGGGCGATCGCCTCGCGATCGTCGCCGTGCCGGCAGCTCCCTAGCGCTCCAGAATCAGCGTCACCGGCCCGTCGTTCACCAGCTCGACGTCCATCATCGCACCGAACTCGCCCGTCTCGACGGGAATCTTGCCGCCCGACTTCTCCCTCAGGAGCGCGACGAACCGCTCATAGAGCGGGATCGCGACATTCGGTGGCGCGGCATCGATGAAGCTGGGTCGCCGGCCTTTGCTGGCATCCCCGTACAACGTGAACTGCGAGACGACGAGCACGCCGCCACCTGTCTCGGCGAGATCGCGATTCATCTTGCCTTCGGCATCGCCGAACACCCGCAGACCGAGGATCTTCTCGGCCATCCACGTCAGCTGCGCGTCCGTATCAGTGGGAGCGAAACCGGCAAGCACAAGAAGGCCGGGCCCGATCCTTCCGGTAGCCCGGCCTTCCACGCGAACCTCAGCCCGTTTGACCCGCTGGAGGACGACTCTCACTCGACCGTCACGCTCTTGGCCAAATTGCGCGGTTGATCGACGTTACAGCCTCTACGCACCGCGATATAGTAGGCCAGCAATTGTAGCGGCACGACACTCAACACCGGCGTGAGTAGATCGAGCGTCTCGGGAATCTCGATGCGGTGGTCGGCGAGCTTATCCAGAGCCGTGTCGCCTTCGGTCACGATCGCGATCACCCGGCCGCCGCGGGCCTTCACCTCTTCGACGTTGCTGACGACCTTCTGATGCACGCCGTCCTTCGGTGCGATGAACACGACCGGCATGAGATCATCGATCAGCGCGATCGGCCCGTGCTTCATCTCTGCCGCCGGATACCCCTCGGCGTGGATATAGCTGATTTCCTTGAGCTTCAGGGCCCCTTCGAGCGCGACGGGGAAGTTGTAGCCGCGCCCCAGGTACAACACGTTTTGCGCGCGCACCAGCCGCTCCGCGATTTGCTCGACCTCCGGCGCCTTGGCGAGCACGCGACTCACGAGCTCCGGCAGCTTCGCGAGAGCCCGCACCACTTCCCGGCCTTGCAGGATTGAGAGCGCGCGCAGCCGGCCCATTTTCAAGGTCAAAAGCGCCAGTGCGATGATCTGGCTCGTGAACGCCTTCGTGCTCGCCACGCCGATTTCGGGGCCGGCGTGCAGGTAGATGCCGCCGTCCACTTCGCGCGCGATCGTGCTGCCCACGACGTTGACGAGTCCCAGGGTCCGGGCACCGCGCCGCTTGGCCTCGCGCAGCGCGGCCAGCGTGTCGGCGGTCTCGCCCGACTGGGAAATGCCGATCACGAGGGTGTGCTCATCCACGATGGGGTTGCGGTAGCGGAATTCCGAGGCGTATTCGACTTCCGTCGGAATGCGCGCCAGCTCTTCCATCATGTATTCGCCGATCAACGCCGAATGCCACGAGGTGCCGCAGGCGGTGATCACGATGCGCTGCACCTTGAGCAGCTCTTCGTTGCTGATGTTCAAGCCGCCGAAGCGAACCGTGCCCTCTTCCTCGAGGAGACGGCCACGCAGCGTATTCTGCACGCTCTCCGGCTGCTCCATGATCTCCTTGAGCATGAAGTGCGCGTAGCCGCCGCGCTCGATCGTCGCGAGATCCCACTCCACGTGCGTCACCGGCTTTTCCTTCTCGGCGGCGGCGAGATCCATGATGCGGTAGTCGGTGGGCTTGACCTCGGCGATGTCGCCGTCGTCGAGATAGACGACCGAACGCGTATGGGCGAGCACCGCCGACGCGTCCGAGGCGACGAAGTTTTCGCCATTCCCGATCGCCACGAGCAGCGGCGATCCGCGTCGCGCGGCCACGATCGTATCCGGCTCCCGGCTCGAGATCACAGCGATGCCATACGTGCCCTCGACCTGGCGCAGCGCCTCCGCGGTGGCATCGACCAGCGGCGTGCCCTTGGTGTGCGTCTCTTCGATCAGATGCGACAACACCTCGGTGTCGGTCTGCGAGCGGAACACATGCCCGCGCTTCGTCAACGCCTGGCGCAGCGCGCCTGCATTTTCGATGATGCCGTTGTGGACCACGGCGAGCGTGCCGCCGCAATCGGCATGGGGATGGGCGTTGACGGTGTTCGGTGCGCCATGCGTCGCCCAGCGGGTGTGCGCGATCGCGGTCGTGCCTTCGGGCAGCTGGCTGCCGAGCTCGCGCTCCAGCACGGCGATCTTTCCGGGTGCGCGAAAGATCTCGAGCCCGCCGTTGACGACGGCCAAACCGGCGGAGTCATAGCCGCGATACTCGAGACGTTTCAGACCCTCGAGTACGACGGGCGCCGCCGTCCGCTTGCCGGTGTACCCTACGATGCCGCACATAACCGCCGCCCTTCTTCTATCAACCGTTCTGCGTCCGCGCGCGACGGCGCTTCCGCGATGAGTCGAATGATCGGCTCGGTGCCCGAGGGCCGTACGTGCAGCCAACGATCCGGCCATGCGAGCCGTAACCCGTCCTGTGTATCCACGGCCGCTTCGGGAAACCCGCGCCGCAACCCATCATACACCGGCTCGAGACGGGGGCCCCGCGGTACTTTCGCTTTGACGATTGTGTAGCGCGGCGCGCGCGCGACGAGTTCGCTTACCGTCACGCGCTCGCGCGCAAGCAGTGACAGCACCAGCGCGAGAGCCAGCGGCGCATCGCGACCGACATGCAGCGCCGGATACATCACTCCACCATTCCCTTCGCCGCCGATCGCCGCTTTCAGCGCGATGATCTTGCGCGCGACATGCGCTTCGCCGACTGCCGCACGAACCACGCGTGCACCGAACTCTCGCGCTGCGTCTTCCACCACCAGCGATGTCGACAAATTGCAGACGACGGTCTGACGGCCGGACGGCCGGACGGCCCTGATCGCAAAAGCGAGCGTGTAGTCCTCGCCGATCGGCCGTCCCTTCTCGTCCACAATCGCCAGCCGGTCCACATCCGGGTCGACCGCGATCCCGATGTCCGTCTTCTTCCGTCGCACCAGCGCGCCGAGGGCTTTCAGGTTTTCGGGGACCGGCTCCGGGGGCCGGGGGAACAGCCCGTCGGTTTCCAGATTGATCGCAGTGACGCGGCAGCCCAACCGCTCGAGCAGCTCCGGCATCAGCGCACCGCCCGCGCCACGCACCGTATCGAGCGCGACGCGGAAGCGCCGGCGCCGGATCGCCCGTACATCCACTCCCCGAAGGGCGAGCACGGCGGCGAGATGGCGGGAAATCGCGTCCGCATCCGCCTCCACACCGCCGATCGCGTTGTAGCTGGCTCGTGGCAGGGAATTCCCCGCCGCCAGTTCGCGTACCCGCGTGCCCGCTACACTATCAAGAAAGATGCCATCGGGGCCGACGAACTTGAGCGCGTTCCATTCGATGGGATTGTGGCTCGCGGTGAGGATGATGCCGCCGGCGGCGCGATGATGCTCGACGGCAAGTTGGACCGTCGGAGTGGCCACTAGGCCCACATCGATGACGTGGCAGCCGACCGACTGCAGGCCCGCAATCGTCGCATTCGCGAACATCGGCCCCGATGTGCGGGCGTCGCGACCGACAACGATTTTGACGGGCCGACGGGCCGACGGGCCGATGGGCCGTCCGTTTTTCGCCCAGGTGCCAAACGCAGCAGCCCAGCGAGCCACCATTTCGGGAGTGAGGTCCGTGCCGACGAGACCTCGAATTCCCGACACACTTACCATCAGAGTCTCGGAGGGGGACATGACCATCAATTTAATGAATCAATCAGGCGCGACGGGCTTCCATGGCACGGGTCGGGAGCCGCAGGGGCTGGAGCTGCGGCGTCGGAATGGGCAGCGAGGCGCCCTCCGCAAACGCGCGCAGGAACGCCTTGACGATCTCGGCGTCGAACTGCACGCCCTTCCCCTCCTCGAGCTCCCGCATTGCGTGCTTGACCGACAATGACGGGCGATAGGGGCGGACACTCGTCATCGCGTCGAACGCGTCCGCCACGCTGACGAGCCGCGCCTCGAACGGGATTTGATCGCCTTTCAAGCTGTCGGGAGAGCCGGTGCCATCGAGCCGCTCGTGATGCGAGCGCACGATCGCGAGCGCGCCGGGCGCGTCGCGCATCAGCGGCCCCAGAATGCGCGCCCCGATCACCGTATGCTCCATGATGTGGCGATACTCGGCGTCGGTCAGCTTGCCCGCCTTGTGCAACACACTCTCGCTGATGCCTATCTTCCCAACGTCATGGAGCTCGGCGCCGAGCGCGATGGTGTCGATGAGATCTTTATCCAGCCCGAGCGCGCGGGCGATCTCGACGGAATAATTCGCGACGCGCATCGAGTGCCCGCGCGTGTACGCGTCCTTCGCTTCGAGCGCGAAGACGAGCGCGTGCACGCCCTCGAGAAACAGCTCCTCGATGCGCCGTGCCTGTGCCTCGACCCGTTCCTCGAGACCCGCCTGATAGTTCCGGTTTTCGATGATGAGCCGCCGTTTGTCGAGCGCCTGCGACACGCGGGCCCGCACTTCGTCGAGATGAAACGGTTTGGCGACGTAATCGAGCGCGCCCATTTGCAGGCAGGCGACAGCGCTCTCCACTTCGGCCACGGCCGTCACGACGATGACGGCGGTTCCCGGCCAGCGCGTGACGATTTCACGTAGCAGCGTGACGCCGTCCATTTCGGGCATCCGCAGGTCGGAAATGACGAGCGGCACCGCGCCCTTCTCCAGCTCCTGCAACGCCTCGACCCCAGAGCCGGCTTCGACGCACGCGAACCCTTCGCTCTCGAGCAGCCGAACGAGCACGCGGCGCAGCCGCGGCTCGTCGTCGACGACGAGGCAGCGCATTCCGGAGAACGGTGGCATCGCCGCCCAAAGTATAGGTCGCTTGCCCCACGGGGAAGCCGCCCTTACGTTCCGGCCATGACGCGAGTCGCCGAACGTGACCTATCACACCGCATTGCGACTCGCGCCGTGCACGCCGGTTACCTAGGGGATCCCCTCAGTGGGGCCGTCATGACCCCGATCTACCAGACCTCCACCTACATCCAGGAGGGACTGGGTCGCAACAAAGGGTACGAGTACGCCCGCACGCGCAACCCGACGCGCGAGGCACTCGAGCGCAACGTTGCCGCGCTCGAAGGCGGTCTCCATGGATTCGCGTTCGGGTCCGGGTTGGCGGCGCTCGATGCGGTCATGAAGTTGCTGTCGGCAGGCGATCACGTCGTGAGCGGCGAGAACGTGTACGGCGGCTCACACCGCCAGATGACGCACATCTGGTCGCGCATGGGTCTCACGTTCACGTTCGTCGACGGCGGCGATGCCCAGGCGGTGGCTGGTGCCGTCACGCCGAACACCAAGATCGTCTACGCCGAGACGCCCACGAATCCGATGATGCGACTGTGCGATCTCAAGGCGACCGGCGAGATCGCACGCAAAGCCAAAGCGTTGTTCGTCGTCGACAACACGTTCGCGACCCCCTACTTCCAGCAGCCCCTGCAGTTCGGCGCCGATATCGTTCTCCATTCGACGACGAAGTACCTGAACGGCCACTCCGACATGGTCGGCGGCATGCTGGTCGCGACCCGGGACGACGTCGCCGAGCGTCTCGGATTCATTCAGAACTCGTCCGGCGCTGTGCCGGGCCCGTTCGACTGCTGGCTGGCGCTGCGCGGCACCAAGACGCTGACGCTGCGGATGCGCCAACACGACGCAAATGGCCGGCGTGTCGCGGAATGGCTGGAAAAGCATCCCCGAATCCAGCGCGTGTACTATCCGGGACTGCGCTCGCACCCGCAGCACGAGCTCGCCGCGCGTCAGATGAAAGGATTCGGCGGGATGCTGAGCATCGAGCTGGGCGACACCGCCTTCGCGCGTCGCTTCGTGGAGCGGACCAAGATCTTTGCCCTCGCCGAATCGTTGGGCGGCGTGGAGAGCCTGATCGGCCATCCGGCGTCGATGACACATGCCAGCGTGCCGCCGGAGATGCGGCGGCGCATGGGACTCACCGACAGCCTGGTGCGGCTGTCGGTCGGGATCGAGGATGTGGAAGACTTGATCGGTGATTTGGATCAGGCACTGGCTGATGATTAGCGTGTGGTTTGGTAGGGGCGCAGCATGCTGCGCCCTTACACGAAACATGCGATCCCCGCACCCGTACGTGAGGGGATCCATTCGCAGGAGAGAGGCATGACCGAACCGACGAACAGCCTTCCCGCGGCACGGCCGCGGAAAGTGTTGACCCAAATCGCTCCCGTCTCGTGGGAGCATCCGGCCGATCGGGCGGCGCTGCAGTCGCTGCGCTCCATTCCCGGTTTCGACCAGGTGGTGAAAAAGATCTACGGATTCATCGGCGAGCGCGGCATCCGCCTGCTGTTCCAGGCAGACGCCGTCCGCGTCGGGCCGAGACAATTCCCGCGCCTCAACGAGCTCTATACCGACGTGCTGACGACGATGGATGTGGAGCCGCGGCCCGACCTGTTCGTATCCCAGACGCCGTTCGTCAACGCGGGCGCCTACGGGATGGACCGGCCGTTCATCGTGATCAACTCGGGCGCGCTCAAGCTCCTCGATGACGACGAGATGCGGACGCTCCTGGGGCACGAGCTGGGCCACGTGATGAGCGGGCACGCGCTGTATGTCACGATTCTGATCCTGATCCTCAATTTCAGTTTCTCGACGTTGCCGTTCTTGGCGGGCATCGCCCTGCTGCCCATCCGGATCGCCCTGCTCGAGTGGTTCCGGAAGAGCGAGCTCTCGTCCGATCGCGCGGGTCTCCTGGCGGTCCAGGATCCGCACGCCGCGATGCGGATGCATCTCAAGATGGCCGGCGGCGGCGATATGAAGCAGATGAACCTCGATGAGTTCCTCGTGCAGGCCAAGGATTACGAGGAATCGGGGGGCGCGCTCGACCGGATTTTCCAGATCCTCAACACGCTCGACCGGACGCATCCGTTCAGCACGCTGCGTGCCGCCGAGCTGCAGCGCTGGATCGAAGCCGGCCATTATGAGCGCATCCTGAACGGCGAGTACACCCGCCGTGGCCCCGACGCGGACAACCGGCCGATCGACAAAGACATCGATGAGGCCCGCGAGCACTATATGAAGGAAGCAAAAGCCGTCGTGAACGACGTGGTGGACTCCGCCAAGCGAGCTGCCCAGGCGTTTACGGACGCATTCAAGAAGAGGTGAAAGTACTGGTCGTCGGAGGCGGCGGCCGCGAACATGCCCTCTGCTGGGCACTGCGCCGCGACGCCGCCTCTGCCTTTTCCGATGACCTGACACTGTTCGCGGCACCGGGCAATCCCGGCACGGCCGCGCTCGCCACCGACCTCCCCATCCCCGCCACCGCGGTCGATCACCTCGTCGCGGCCGTCCTGCGGCACGACATCGACGTCACGATCATCGGTCCCGAGGCCCCACTTGCCGCGGGACTCGCCGATCGGCTGCGCGACGCCGGCCGCGCGGCGTTCGGACCGTCGGCGGCAGCCGCACAGCTCGAGTCGTCCAAAGCGTACGCCAAAGAAGTCATGCGACGCGCGGGCGTGCCCACTGCGACGAGCGCCACGTTCGTCGACGAGACGCAAGCGCTCGACTACATCGGGGTCCACGCCGAGCCGCTGGTCGTGAAGGCGTCGGGGCTCGCGGCCGGCAAGGGGGCAATCGTGTGTAAGACACGCGCGGACGCTGCCACGGTGGCCCGCGCGATGCTGGCAGGCTCCCTCGGCGAGGCCGGCAAGGAGATCGTGATCGAGGAATTCCTCGAGGGCGAAGAGCTGTCGGTGCTGGCGCTGACGGATGGTGAGCGCATCGTCATCCTCCCGCCGGCTCAGGACCACAAGCGGCTGGGTGACGGCGACACCGGGCCGAACACCGGCGGGATGGGGGCCTACTGTCCCGTCGGGATCGCGACCGAGACGCTGCTCGCGCGCGTGCGCACGGAAGTCTTCGAGCCTGTCTTACGCGAGGTGGCGGCGCAAGGCTCTCCGTACGAGGGCGTGCTCTACGCCGGACTGATGATTCTCCCGGACGGCACACCGTCGGTGCTCGAATTCAACGCGCGCTTCGGCGATCCGGAGACGCAGGTGCTGCTGCCGGCGCTGTTACCGGGATTCAGCGAGCATCTCGTGGCGATCGCGCAGCGGCGCTGGAATCCGGTGGTCACACAGCAGGTCTTGACGGTCGAGCGGGCCGCGGTGACCACCGTCCTGGCCGCGCGGGGCTATCCCGAGAATCCAGAAAAGGGGGCGGCGATCAAGCTGCCCGACCCGGCGGAGCTGGGCGACGATGTCGTCGTCTTTCACGCGGGCACGTACCGCGACAACGAGGGAAGACTGCGGGCGTCCGGCGGCCGCGTGCTGAACGTGACCGGTCTCGGTCCGACCGTGGCGGTCGCCGCGCAGGCGAGCCGTCGCGCCGCCGAGCGCATCTCCTTCGAGGGCATGACCTGGCGCCGCGACATCGCCTGGCGTGAGATCCAGCGTGCCGGAGCTGCCTGAAGTCGAGACGATCGTGCGCGAGATCGCGCCCCGTCTGGAGGGGTGTCGGATCGCGGAGGTACAGCTCAAGAAAACCGACGTCCTCCGGGAGGTCTCCAAGCCGCGCCTGATCAGGACGCTGCGCGGCAATACGATCGAGCAGGTGTACCGTCGCGCCAAGCATGCCGTGTTTCGCCTGTCGTCCGGCCACCGGATGATCATCCAGCCGCGCATGACGGGATCGGTGATCGTGTACGACCGGCGCCTGACCCCGGATGAACTGAAATACGCGGTCTTGATCTGCACACTCAGCGACGGGCACAAGTTCGTCTACCGCGATGTGCGGCGCCTGGGCACGATCTGGCTCCTCGACGAAGAAGCGTGGATCGCCTACACCGGCCGGATCGGCCCGGAGCCGCTCGAGGAGACGTTCACGCCATTCGTGTTCGCACAACGGCTGAAGGGTACTCGGACGGCGGTCAAGAAGGCGATCATGGACCAGCGCCGGCTGGCCGGCGTTGGAAACATCTACGCGAACGAAGCGCTGTTCGACGCCAGGCTCAATCCCGCCAAGTCGACCCACAAGCTGTCACTCGAGGAGTTCGCCCGGCTCCACGCGGCGATCGTCGATGTATTACAACGGGCGCTCGCGTCGTCGGGCACCACCCTGCGCGACTATCGCACGGGGACCGGCGCGCGGGGCCGCTTCCAATTCAAGCTGCGGGTATACGGTCGCGGTGGCGAGAAGTGCATGAATTGCGGCCGGAAGCTGGTCATGACGCACACGATCGATCTGCGGCAGACGGTGTTTTGTCGGAGGTGCCAGAGATAGATACCGGCATGAGTAGGGGCGCAGCATGCTGCGCCCCTACCATCAGCTCGCGTTGCTAATCTACAAACGCCCACAGCAACTCTCGGCTCTTCCGGTCCAGCAGCTCCGGCCTGCCGAGGTGATACAAGTCCCCCGCCAGATCACGGATCAGCAGCCCGCCATGTGGCAGCGTGCGGGGCCAATCATCGAGCCGCGTCTGGAACGTACGAGGACCCTGCCGGGTCTCGACCCGCCACCGGCGGATCTCGACTTCCTCGTCGATCTCCAGTACGCGCGTCACCTCGAACACGAACCCCGCCACCTCGAGCGCAGTCTCCAGCGCCGCGCGCGAGCGTGGATCGAGCTCGGCGGGATCCCGCACCAGTGCGAACTCCTCTTCGTCCGAGTCCCGTAGCGACAAATGACGCGCGGGTTCCGACCAGGGAAAGCAGCGCCGTACCGATACGGCGCGCTCCTCGTCTCCCCGCATCGCCCACAGCGAGCCGTCGGCCCGCCACTCGAGAGCGAGCCCGCCCGCTGGTTTCCGGATCGTGCCATCATCGGATCGCCTCACCAACATCGATTCCATGGAAGCCTCCTGGTGTCAGGTGTGTGGTGTCAGGTGTCAGAAAAGCCCAGACACCTGACACCAGGCACCCGACACCTAAGCAAGTTGCACCTGCAGATCGTATAGCCGCCGATACGTTCCTTCGGGCCGTGCCAATAGTTCAGCATGCGTGCCGTGCTCGACCAGGCGTCCATCTTCGATCACGAACAGGCGCGACGCCTTGCGCAATGTCGACAAGCGGTGCGCGATCGCGAATACCGTCCGCCCCGCCACGAGCCGCTCGAGCGCCTGCTGGATCTCGCGCTCGGTCTCCGTATCCACGCTGCTCGTCGCCTCGTCCAGAATGAGGACGCGGGGATTGTGCAGGATCGCCCGCGCGATCGACACGCGCTGGCGCTCACCGCCCGACAGCGTGTGTCCCCGCTCGCCCACCACCGTGTCGTAACCGTGCTGCAGCTTGGTGATGAAGTCGTGGGCATTCGCCGCCTGTGCCGCCTTGACCACATCGCTCAGCGGCGCCTCCGGCAACCCGTAGCGGATGTTCTCCACCACCGTGCCGTGAAACAAGTACGGATCCTGGAGCACCATGCCGATCTGCCGGCGGTAGTGCCCCGTGTCGAGCCGCCGGAGATCGACGCCATCGATTCGGATCATTCCCCCGCTCACGTCATAGAAGCGCGCGATGAGATTCACGATCGTCGTCTTCCCGCCACCCGACGGTCCGACGAGCCCGATCAGCTCGCCGGGGGCCACATCGAAGCTCACGCCCCGGAGCACTTGCCGGACGCCGTCGTAGCCGAACGTCACGTGCTCGAACGTCACGCGCCCATGCACCGGCTCGAGCCGCACCGGCTCCGCCAGGTCGCGGATTTCCGGCTCGGTGTCGAGCACCTCGAACACGCGGTGCGCCGACGTCGTCGCCCGGTTGATCGTACGCGCCATCTGGCCGATGACGTCGATCGGCGCCAGGAACATCGTCGTATAAAGCAGGAACGAGACGAACGTTCCTACCGGGAGCTGCGCCCCAGTGCCGAGCAGCCGCGGCACGGCGAACAGCCACACCGTAATCGTCATCGCGTGCACGCCGAGGACGAGCAGCGGCCAGAACGTCGTCCATGACGCGTGAATGCGGTTGAACTCCGCCGTCACGTCCGCGTTGCGCTCGCCGAAGCGCGCGATTTCCCGGTCCTCCTGGTTGAACGCCTTCACCACCCGGATTCCGGGAATCGTGTCCGACAGCACGTCGGTCACGCGCGACCACTTCCGCCACGCCCGGATGAAGAGCCGGCTGATGTTTTCGCCGTGCCGGTAGATCACCCAGCAGAACACGGGCACCGGCAAAGTCATCACCAAACCAAGCCGCCAATCGAGCGAGAGCAGTACCGTGCTGAGGCCCGCGAGCTGCACCAGCGACAGCGATACGTCCACGATCCCGAACGCCAGGAACTCCCACAGCCGGTCGGTATCAGCGGACACGCGTGTGATCAAGCTGCCCGTCCGCTTGCGCGAGAAAAACGACAGGCTCAGCCGCTGGATGTGCTCGTAAAGTTGATCGCGCAGATCCCGGGCAACCCATTCGCCAAGAATCGCCATCAACCGCAGCCGGACATACGCCGCGGCCTGTTTGACGAGGTACACGGCCGCCATCGCGGCCACGGCGAGCGCCGCAATCGTCCCCGCGCGCGCGAGCGACAACGTGCCCGCCTGCGCCGGGCGCACCACGCGGTCGATCAGATAGCCCGCGAGATACGGCGGGATCAGGCTGACCAGCGTGATGACCGTGGCCGCTGCCATGCCGAGCGTCAGGTCGCGCCGATAAGGCCTGAGATAGCCCAGCAAGCGCCGGATGACGGCCGTCTGCCGGCCCGAAACGAGCGCCTGCGCGTCGCGAATCGGCCGCGCCACGCTTTCGGCATACAGCCGGTCCGCTTCGCCGTCGGCCAGTTCACGCGGGTGCCCGTTGACCTGCTCCTCGAGCACGAACCGGATGTTCTCGAACGCCCGGCGCTGCCGGTGCGTGTAGCGCACCAACGCCAATGCCGGCTCGCCCGGCGCGCCCAGGATCGTCAGCGTGTTGGCCGACAACCCGGGTGCTTCGCGGACCGCCTCGATGCTTGACCGCGCGATGCTGCGCACGTTCCAGCCCTCGCTGTCTCGCTTCGCGACCGCGATGTGCCTGGGGCCCAGCGCGAACCACGTTTCCGAGAGCATGAGGCTCTGGTCGAGATCAGCGAGCGCGTACAGCTGGATGGGCGCGCCCTGCCAGGCGTGCTCGATCTGCCGGCGCAGCTCCGGAGGGAGCCGAGTCGGCTGGGCGGTATAGCGCTCGATGATGTGGTCGTCGAGATGTTGCTGCGTGCTCATGTCCGTGATCTCCTCACCCCCTGTCCCCCTCTCCCTCAGGAGAGGGGGAACGCCTAACAGAACGGCCCCCCAGGTCCATGAAGCACCCGGAAGGCCGGATCACGGCACAGATACGATCCGATCGACTTCTAGGGTGCTCCTCCACCTCCACCGGCGCCGGCGATGCCGGTCGCAATACGCCCACGCGCGTCGAATACCGGGGCGAGCAGGCACAGCATGCCCGGCTCACTCCAGAGGCGGCGCAACATCGGCGTAACGGTGGATTGACGAATCATTTCAGTCCGAAACCCTTTCGCATGTGATTCGGGGAGCCACTGCGTCAAACTAAGACGACATACGTGACCGGTCAAGCCAAGGATTCACCTCGGTCTACGTACATTTCTCCAATGCGCGGTCGCACGGTCGCAGCGCTCCTTGTCGTCACGCTTCCGGGCGGCTGCGGCGGTCCCCTGCCTACGAACAGCGCAGCCACCGGCACGCCGGCCGCGATCGCACAGGTACGGCTCTTCGATGAAGAGCGCGGCACGGACCTGACCGTGCACACGGGACTCCCCGCCGATCAGTCGGTGCGGCTCGAGGTACGTCTCTACGCGCCCGACGGCCACCGGCTCACCGACATCGTGGGTGGCGTTGTGCTCACGCTCGGTTTCACGCCTGAATCCCTCGCGTCCGCGCTCCCCGTTCCGGGGCGCCCACTGCAAGCGGTGATCACGCCGACCGCTCCCGTCGGGACGAGCGGCTCCCAGACCGTCTCGCTGTACTTCCCCGGCACCGCTGCGACGAAATCGTTCGGACCCTTCCATGTCCAGGTTCAACCGGGCGGCGGCGGTCAAGGAGAATTCCAGCTGTTTGACGCCTTCAACGCGGATTTCACTGCGCACGTGCCACTCCTTTCGGGCGACACGACGCGACTCGAAGTCCGGCTGTACGACTCCACCGGGACCCGCCGGACATCGATTCCCGGTGGCGCGGAAGTCACATTCCACTTCGATCCCGATTCGCTCGCCGCGGCCGCGCCGATCCCCGGCTTGCCGTTCTGGAAGGCCGTGACCCCCACGTCGGCGGTGGGTACAGAAGGCTCGCTGTCCATCTCGGTTCTCTTCCTCGCCGACAGCACGACGAAGACATACGGACCGATCCAAGTTTTGGTGCATTGAGCTCGCGGTAGTCCTCGCGGCAACGCCGGCGATGGCCCAGCACGAGGGCCACGTACCGGGTGTCGCCTATCCCCCCTGGGGCTCGGGAACCTCGTGGCTCCCGGCCGTAGCGCCGATGCGCGGCTTTCATGTTCAGGCAGCCAAGTGGGAGCTGATGGTACATGGCAATGCCTTCGGCCAATTCGTGCAGGAATTCGGACCTCGGGGCAACTACCAGCTGGGTAGCGTGAACTGGGTGATGGGGGAAGCCTCCAAGAGTTTTGGGAGGGGGATGTTTCGCGCCCGCCTGATGGCGAGTGGCGAGTATTTCACCGTCACGCGGGCCGGCTATCCACAATTGCTGCAGGTCTCGCAGCCCTACCGCGGCGGCACAGTCACCGACCGCATGCATCCACACGAATTGCTGAGCGAGACAGCGGTCATGTACGATCGATACATCACCGGCGCTTGGCGCTGGTCGGTGTATCTCGCGGCCGTGGGTGAACCCGCCCTCGGTCCGGTCGCTTACGTGCACCGTCCCTCAGCCGTCAACGACCCCACCGCCCCGCTCGGTCATCATACGCAAGATGTCACGCACGAGAGCTTCGGCGTCGCGACGCTGGGGCTTTTCAGCCCGAAGGTTCACCTCGAGGCTTCGGTCTTCAACGGGGCGCATCCGAACGAGGTCCGCACGAACTTCGATTATCGCGGGGCAGTCTTCAACTCTTTTGCCGCTCGTTTGACCGTGAATCCGACCGACCACTGGAGCATCGCCGGATCGGCCGCGTACATCGACCCGCACGAGCACCAGCCACTGCACCGCCTGGAGCTTTCGGCGCTGCATGTGGCGGGAAGATGGTCAACGTCGTTCATCTGGGGCGCGAACGTACCCACGGACACGCGTCGCTTCCTGAACACCGCGCTGATCGAGACCAACATCGAGCTCGACGGCCGGAACGCGATATTCGGCCGCGCGGAATACGTCACCCGCACGGCCGAAGAGCTCGCATTGGTCGGCTCGATCAGTTCGGAGATCGAGGTGGGCTCGCTCTCCGTGGGTTACGCCAGGCGCATCGCGAGATTACGCGGGGTCGGCGCGTGGCTCGGCGCGCGTGGGCACGTGGACATCGTGCCCGAGCAGCTGCGGCTGTTCTATGGAAGCCGCACGCCAGCTGGGGTCCTCGTGTACCTCGGGGTCCGGCCCTAAGGGACCTCAGCGAGAAATCACCCCCGAATCGGCCGTCCCGCAGCGAAATCGAACAGCGTGGCACCGCGCAGGCGGTAGAGCGCAGTCCAGTATCCGCGCAGCCCCCGGACTAGGTGCCTACGAGCCGCCGAGCCGCCGCGCGACGTCCCGGCTCCAAGCGCCCTGCTGCTCCGCCAGCAGCCCATGGTTCGTCTCGGTATCGTAGCGGCGTTGCTCGGCTTTCTCCTCCTGGGTAAGCCGCTCAGCCAGGGCGCTCAGCTCCGCATCGGTCCGTGCGCAGGGGCGGGCCAGATCCCTGTATGCCCGCCGCATCCGGCGGGCGTGCACCTCCGCCAGATCGAAATGCGTCTGTTCGTGGCGCAGGATCGTGCCGCGTTGCGTGCTGTCGTTCAGCACGATCGCCTTGACCCAGGACTGCCGCGGCCGGAATCCGGCGATCACCCGGAACTCGAACACAGCACCCCTGCATTTCCAGCCTGAGTACAGCGTGTAGGATATCTTCGCTCCCTCCGACCCCTCCGACGGCGGGGACCCCTGGAAGTCGCTCCAGACGAGCGGCCGCCGTGCGGACCAGGCGAACGCGTGATCTGCGGCCAGATCATCGCGCAGCATGTCGTCCACCGTAGCGGGCCTCGCGGGACTTGGGGCGGGGCGTCCAGCAGGAGGAGGGGGCGCATGGCTGGCGCACCCAAGAGCCGCCACGAGCAACACGGCAACGCCGAGTCTCACTGAAGTGCTACAATCCGTCCACGCGGCGGAATTCCTGCCTCGAGCTCCAGAATCCCGACGCTCGGCGGAATCCCAAATCGCGGCCCCCCGGCGCCACCCGGATTCATGACGGTCACCGTCTTGTCCACCAGCTCGAGCAGCGGCCGATGACTATGCCCGAAAATGATGATCTCGGCGTCGGGAAAGACCTCATGCAACTTGGTGGGATTGGGGCTGCCGAATTGGTCGCCGTGCGTGACAACGATCGGGAAACCATCCAACTCGATTTCGGCGACTTGCGGTAGCTGCGAGCGCACCTCGAAGCCGTCGCTGTTGCCGTACACCGCCGTCACCGGTGCCAGCGCCCGCAGCTCGACCAGGAGGTCGCTGCGCCCCACATCCCCGCCATGCAGGATGTGATCGACTTCCTTGAAGATCTCGAACACCTGGGGCCTCAGCACGCCGTGCGTATCCGAGATCACGCCAAGTCTCACCTGCCGGTCGCCGGTCCGATCGCGCGCGCCGTGACGTAGAAGTTCTCGTCGACACTCAGGTCGCCCGCGTTGGGGGAGCCAGCGTCCAGCGACTGCCACGTCTCCGTCGGATGCAGGATCCGTGTGCCCTGCCCCGGCACGTTCACCCGGACCGGCATGTCGAACCCGGATACGACGTTCGTCCAATGGTAGGAGAGCTTCCCAGCCTCGACCCGGTATTCGAACACGGGGATCTGTGTCGTGGTGAGGTACTGCGCGAACACCTTGCTGAGATCGATCCCCGCCTCCCGGCTGATGTACTCCTGGACCTGCCGGCCGGTAACGGTCTGATGGTAGAACGTCTTGTTCAGCCCGCGCAGGATATCGCGCCACTTCGCGTCGTCGTCGATGATCGCGCGAATCGTGTGCAGCATGTTCCCCCCCTTGGGATACATGTCGCCCGAGCCCTGCGCGTTCACTCCAAAGACCGGAACGACGGGACGGTCGTTCCGCACGCCGCCGCGCGCACCGATCATATAGGCCGCGCCCGCGCTCTTCCCCAGCCGGCACTCCGTATAAATCCCCTCGGCGTAATTCGCGAAGCTCTCGTGGACCCACATGTCGGCGTGGTCCTGTGCCGAGATGTTGTTGCCCCACCACTCGTGGGCGCTCTCATGGACGATGATGAAGTCCCACTGCAAACCGAGCCCCGTGCCCGACAAATCGCGGCCCAGGTAGCCGTTGAGGAAATGATTCCCGTAGGCGACGCCGCTCTGATGTTCCATGCCGAGGTGCGGCGTCTCGATCAGCTTGTAGCCGTCGGCGTACCAGGCGTAGGGTCCGAACCAATGCTCGAAACACCGCAGCATCGGGATCACCTGCTGGAATTGCCGGCGCGCGGTGTCGGCGTGGTAGTCGAGCGGCCAGAAATCGAGCGTCAGGCGTCCCGCTTCGCCGTCGAGCGTGTCGCTGAAGTGCGTGTACTGGCCGGCATTGATCGTCACGTTGTAGTTGTTGATCGGACTGGTAACGAACCACTCGTAGGTGGTGGTGCCGTCGCGATTCTTCGTGGTGCTGCGCAGCCGGCCGTTCGAGACGTCGATCAACGGATCCGGCACGGTGATCGCAATGCGCTGGCTGTCCGGCTCGTCGGCCAGAAAGTCCTTGGTGGGCCACCAGACGCTGGCGCCCAGACCTTCGTTCGCGGTCGCGATCCACGACCGGCCCAGACTGTCCTTGGGGAATGTGAACCCGCCGTCCCAAGGCAGTCGCCGCCCGACGCGCGGCTTGCCGTGATACCACACCGTGATCGTCCGGGTCGCCCCGGCACGTTGCGGTGCCGTCAGCGTCACGAAGAACGCATTGCCGTCGCGCCGGTAATTGAGCTTGCGGCGGTCCTGGACCATGCTGTCCACCACGAGCGGCATCTGCAGATCGATCTGCATCTCGCGTGCGGGTTGCAGGACACGATACATGATCCCATTCCAGCCGCTGATGCTCGAGTCCAATGGATTCACGCGCGTGTGCAAGTCGTAGAACTGCACGTCCCACCAGGCCCGGGCGGGTCCGTTGGAGCCGCGCAGCGTGTCGGCGTGGGTGTAACGCGTCGTGTCCTGTGCCGACGCGATCGAAACCAGCGCGAGGCTGGCGACGAGAAAGCTCATAACAGCACGAATACGCGCTCCCCGGCGAACTTCCGCCCCTTGGAATCCCATGGAAAGAAAATTACCACGCGAAAGGTGACACGCTCTCCGGTCGGCGTGCGCTCGAGCCACTTTCCTTTGTGCGTACCGGTCACTCGGGCCTCCTCGCACACGCCCTGAGGCCCGATGACGATCGTCTGTAGATCAAAGTGGATGTCTGGAAACGCGCTCAGCAATTCCATGTAGAAACGTGTCGCACCGGCGTGGCCTTCCCAGCGAGCGTCGTCAGGAAAGACCTCGTACACGCAGTCCGGCGTCAGCGTCGCGATGAGCCCGGCGATGTCCCGCTTGTCTTCGGCAATCGAATGCGCTTTCCACAGCTCGCGGATCTCGCGATACAGCTCCGGCGTCACCTCGCGCGACAGCAGCTCCCGGACGTCCATCGTCACCCTTGCCAGGGCTTGATCAACTTGATCTCGAGCCCGAGCTGGTCGACGATACGCTGGACGATGAAGTCGATCAGCTGACCGATCTCCCTGGGTCTCTGATAAAACCCCGGCGCTGCCGGCATCACGACAGCGCCCGCCTCGAAGGCCAGCGCCATGTTGCGCAAATGCAAGAGCGACAGCGGCGTCTCGCGCGGGACCAGCACGAGCTTGCGCCGCTCCTTGAGCGTGACGTCAGCGGCGCGCTCGATCAGCGACCGGCTGGTGCCATGGGCGATCGCGGCGAGCGTCCCCATCGAGCACGGGCAGACCACCATGCCCAATGTCTTCACCGACCCCGACGCCGGCTCGGCGCCGCGGTCCGAGTCATTGAAGAGGCGTACGCAGCCCCAATCACCGCCTGTCGCCTGCTTCAGGCCGGCTTCGTCCTTGACGCCGCATTCCTCGGCAAGCAGCCGCCAGCCGTGCGCGGAGATGAGCAGCCAGGTCGGGACATGATTCGTGGCGAGTACGTCGAGCAGACGCACGGCGTACGGTGCGCCGGAAGCGCCGGTGATCGCGAAAACGACAGGAGGAGAAGGTCCTGACACGGCCCGAAACATACCCTCTGGCTAGGGCGGTCGCGCGGGCGTTAATTCGAGAACAGACTCCCACTCGTCTGAGGTCTCCGATGCCCGCAGCTATTCGTTCGCTGCCTCTGCTGACGGTGCTTTTCCCCGCCGTCATTCTCGCCCAGGCGCCCGCCACCGCCGTCACCACGCCGTCGCTCACTCCACCGATGGCCGCGGTGCGGCCGCATCGCTTCGATGAGCACGGCAACGTGCGCATCGACCAGTACTACTGGCTCAAGGAACGGAGTAATCCGGAAGTCATCAAATACCTCGAAGCCGAGAATGCGTACACCAAGGCGGTCATGGCGCACACCGAGGCGCTGCAGGACCGTCTCTACGAAGAGCTTAAAGGCCGCGTGCTCCAGAACGACCAGTCCGTGCCGTTCCGCGAAGGAAACTACTTCTACTATACGCGGCTCGTCGAAGGGAAGAACTATCCCATCTACGCCCGCAAACGCGGCGCGCTGACTGCGCCGGAAGAGATCATGATCGACGCCAACGCGCTCGCCGAGGGGAAGGCGACGTTCCTGATCAGAGCGTGGGACGTCAGCTCCGGTGAGGATCTGCTCGCGTTCGCGGCGGACACGACCGGTGGTCGTGTCAGCTCGATCCGGTTCAAGAACCTGCGCACCGGCGAGATGCTATCCGATGTCGTGCCGCGCTCCATCGGCGGCATTGCCTGGGCCGAAGACAACCGCACGATCTTTTATACCAAGCCCGATTCCGTCTCGGTGCGACCCTACCAGGTCTATCGGCACAAACTCGGCACAGCGGCAGCGACTGATCAGATGGTCTACGAAGACAAGGATGAGACGTACTACGTCGGTGTTTCCAAGACGAAGTCCCGCTCGTACATCATGATTCAGTCGTCGCAGACGATGGCGACCGAGTACAGCTACATTCGCGCCGACCAACCCGAGGCCCCTTTCCGCGTGCTCATCCCACGCGAGCGTGGGCACGAGTACTACGCCAACCATTTCGGCGACTACTTCTACATCCTGTCCAACGACCACGCGAAGAATTTCCGGCTCATGCGCACGCCTGTCGCGCGGCCCGGCCGGGACAACTGGGAAGAAGTCATTCCGCACCGCGCCGACGTGCTGCTCGAGGACTTCGAGTTCTTCAAGGACTACCTGGTCCTGACCGAGCGGAAGGACGGCCTGGTGCAGCTGCGTGTGCGCCCCTGGACCGGGGGGGGGCAGAACGAGTACTACCTCGACTTCGGCGAGTCGGCATATCTCGCCTATGTCAGCACCAATCTCGAGTTCGACACGCCGGTGCTGCGCTACGGATACACGTCCCTGACGACTCCGTCGTCGACGTACGACTACGACATGAAGACGCGGCAGAAGACGCTGCTCAAGCGTGACCAGATCCTCGGCGGCTTCGATCCGGCGAACTACGTGAGCGAGCGCTTCTTCACCACCGCGCGCGACGGCGCGCGGGTGCCGGTGTCGCTCGTGTACAAGAAGGGCATCGCGCGCCCCGCCCCGTTGCTGCTCACCGGCTACGGGTCGTACGGCTCGAGCTCCGATCCGACGTTCTCGTCGGACCGCCTCTCGCTGCTCGATCGCGGCTTCGTGTTCGCGATCGCGCACATTCGCGGCGGGTCGGAAATGGGACGCGCGTGGTACGAAAACGGCCGGCAACTCCAGAAAAAAAACACGTTCACCGATTTCGTGGACGCCGCAGATGATCTGATCCGCCGCGGCTACACGTCCTCGGATCGCCTGTTTGCGCGTGGGGCCAGCGCCGGTGGGCTCCTTATGGGCGCGGTCGTCAACATGCGGCCGGAACTGTTCAAGGGCGTCATCGCGGGCGTGCCTTATGTCGACGTGATCACCACGATGATGGACTCGACGATTCCGTTGACGACCGGTGAATACGATGAATGGGGCAACCCCCATGACTCGACCTTCTACCGGTACATGCTGTCGTATTCACCGTATGACCACGTCGAGCGAAAGGCGTATCCGAACCTGCTGATCACGGCCGGCCTCTATGACACGCAGGTCCTGTACGTCGAGCCGGCGAAGTGGACTGCCCGGCTGCGCGCGATGAAGACCGACAACAACCGTTTGATCCTGCGGACGAACATGGAAGCGGGGCACGGCGGGGCGTCGGGCCGCTACAAGCGCTGGCGCGATGTGGCGTTTGAATACGCCTTTTTGCTAGACCTGGCTGGTCTCGGAGTTAAGCCGACTCCCTGATTCCTAGCGCCCGCGCCGATTCGGCGTTGGGGAGCGCTGGGGATGCCTGGTAGGCTGCGGCGGTGAAACTGCGTGTAAAGGCGTGGGACTGCGTGTTGACTGCGTGGACCCACGCTTTTTCACGCCTTTGAACACCTTTCCACGCCTCTTGCTCACAGAACTCGGTCTACCAGAGCGCCAAGGAAGACTACGATGCTGACGATCCCGTTGGCCGTGAAGAACGCAGCATTCAGCCTCGAGAGGTCTCCAGGCCGAACCAGCTGGTGCTCCCAGGCGATCAGCCCCGCCCCGATTGCCACGCCGAGGTAGTAGGCGAGCCCCAACCCCGCTCCGTACCCGAACCCCACCAGCGCCGCGATCGAGATGCCATGCAGGAGTTTCGCGACGAAGATCGCCCGCGCCTGGCCCAGCCGCACGACGAGTGATCGCAACCGCTCGGCGCGATCGAAGGCTTCGTCCTGCAGCGCGTAGAAGATGTCGAACCCCGCGACCCAACAGGTCACCGCCAGGGCGATCACGAGCAGCAGCCACCACGGCTCGCTCCAGGCGCCTGTGATCGCGACATAGCCTCCCACCGGCGCGATCGCGAGCGCGCCGCCGAGCCAGAGATGGGTCCAGTCCGTGAATCGCTTCGTGTAGCTGTACGCGGCGATCCAGATGAGGGTGACCGGCGCCAGCGCTGCGCACAGCGGATTCAACGCCCACGCCGCCCCGAGGAAAACGACCATCGCGGCGAGTACGGCGACCCACGCCTGGCCAACCGTCAGGCGGCCCGTCGGCAGCTCCCGGCCCTGCGTCCGCGGGTTTCTCGCGTCGAGGTCGCGGTCGGCGATGCGATTGAAGCCCATCGCGACGAAGCGGGCCGCCGTAAACGCCACGATCACGAGGATCGCGACACGCCACGTCACCGGCTGCTTGTATGACGCGACGATCACGCCGAGCAGCGCGAACGGCAGCGCGAAGATTGTGTGCGGGAGTTTGACGAAATTCACATAACGGATGACGAGCGAATCGCCGCCAAAAGTCTGTCCTTCTCGACCCCTACCGCCCCCTACCGCCACCTACCGCCCCCTACCGTCGAGGTCGATTCCCAAATCCTTCCACATCGCATCGACTCGTTGTTTGGTGGCCGCATCCATCACGATCTTGTTCGGCCAATCGCGCGTGAAGCCTTCTTCCTTCCATTTCCGCGTCGCGTCGATTCCCATCTTCGAGCCATAGGTGAAGCCGCGGCTGGAGTGGTCGAGCACGTCGATCGGCCCCATCGTAAAGCGCACATCGCGCTCGGGATCGATGTGATTGAGCGCGACCCACCAGGCCTCCTTGGGATCGCGCACGTTGACGTCCTTGTCCACCACGACGATCACTTTGGCAAGCGACATCAAGCCCTGCCCCCACAGACCGTTCATCACTTTGTACGCCTGGCCCGGGTACTGTTTGTCGATGCTCACGAATACCAGGTTATGAAAAATTCCCTCGGCCGGCATGTGCAGGTCCACGATTTCCGGGATCGTGAGCCTGAGCAGCGGCAGAAAAATCCGCTCGGTGGCGTGGCCGAGGTAAAAATCTTCCATCGGCGGGCGGCCCACGATCGTGTGTGGCCAGATCGGATCGTCGCGGAAGGTCACGGCGGTCACGTGCACCTTCGGGTAGTAGTCGGCGAGCGAATAAAAGCCGGTGTGATCGCCGAACGGCCCCTCGAGCACCAGCTCCTCGCGCGGATCGATGTAGCCTTCGATCACGATCTCCGCCTCCGCGGGCACGTCGAGATCGCACGTCACCGCCTTGGCGAGTCGCACCGGCTCGCCGCGCAGGAACCCGGCGAACAGAAACTCGTCGATCGTCGGCGGCAGCGGCGCCGAGGCCGCATAGATGCTCGCCGGATCGCCCCCCAGGGCGATCACCACGGGCATCCTCTCACCGCGTTCCGCCATCGTGCGCCAGTGCGCCGCACCGACCTTATGGCGCTGCCAGTGCATCGCCAGCGAGTTCTTGCCAAGCACTTGCACCCGGTACATCCCGACGTTGCGGACACCGGACACCGGATCACGCGTAATGACTCCACCAAGCGTGATGTACGGCCCGCCGTCCTCGGGCCAGCAGATCGGCACGGGGAACTGAGCGAGGTCGACATCCGATTCTTTGATCACGGTGCTCTGGCAGGCCGGGCGGCCGACGGTCTTGGGCGGGAACTTCGCGATCTCGGCGAGGCGCGGCAGCATCGCGAGCTTCCCGAGCAGGCCTTCGGGCACCTTCATCGCGAGCAGCTCGGCGATGCGCGCGCCGACGTGGTCGAGGCACTCGACGCCGAGCGCGAGCGACATGCGCCGCTCCGAGCCGAAGAGATTGACCGCCACCGGATACTCGGACTTCCCGCCCCCGCGCAGCGTCGGCTGTGTGAACAGCAGCGCTGGCCCGCCGCCCGGCGATTTCATGCAGCGGTCGGCGACTTCCGTAATCTCTTTGTCTACGGAAACCGGGCGCGCCACCCGTGTGAGATCGCCGGCCTTGTCGATCGCGCTGACGAACTCCCGGAGGTTATCGAGTGCCATAGTGCACGGCGCAGATGCCCCCGGTCAGGCGCTCGAACCCGACGCGCGAGAATCCCGCGGCCTCGAGCCGCTGCGACAGTGCCTCCGGCTCCGGAAATGCGAGCACCGACTCTGGCAGGTAGGTATAGGCCTCCCTATGTTTCGACACCAGCCGGCCGATGGCGGGCAGAATTCGCGTGAAGTAGAACAGGTAGATCGCGCGCAGCGGCGCGAACCTGGGCGTGGCGAACTCGAGAATGACGAAACGCGCGCCGGGTTTCAGAACCCGGGCCGCTTCGCGGAGGCCGCTGTCGAGGTCGGCGAGATTGCGTACGCCAAATCCCACCAGCGCGCCGTCGAACCGCGCCGCGGGAAACGGCAGCGCCAGCGCGTCGGCGGCGACCGGAGCGGTGCGGGGAGATTTGCCCCTGCCCTGCGCCAGCATCGGAACCACGAAGTCGGCGCCGATCACACGGCCGCGGAAACCGGCCTGCCGGGCGAGCTCGGCGGCGAGATCCAGGGTGCCGGCACAGAGATCGAGGTAGGTGCCGTCGGGTTTTGCTTCCCAGCCGAGGCGCGCCACAGCGGTGCGCCGCCAGGACCGATCCACGTTGAGGCTGAGCAGGTGGTTCAGGAAGTCGTAGCGCGGAGCGATCGCCGTGAACATGCCACGGACGTAGGCTGGAGAACGACCCATAGGCGCGAAAGATAGGCCGGACCACCTGAGCGACGCCAGCGATCAGCAGGTCGTCGCGTGGGCCAAGCAGGGGCACGACGCGGCATTCCGCGAGCTCGTTCGTCGCTACGAGCGTCCGGTGTTTTCGCTGCTTTATCGGATGGTGCGCGATCGCGCGCTCGCCGAGGATCTCGCGCAAGAAACGTTCATCAAAGTCCTGAACGGTATCAAATCGTACCGGCCGGAATTCAAGTTCTCATCCTGGATTTTCAAAATCGCGAACAACGCGGCGATCGATCATCTGCGTCGCAAAAGCATCGACACGCTGTCGCTCGATGGCGCGCCCAGCGCGGAGACCCCCGATCAGGTGCGCGCGACGTCGTTGCAGCTGGGTGACCGCGCGGAGAGCCCGCTCGATGAAGTGGAGAGCCGCGAGCTTGGGACGGCCATCGAGCGGGCCATCGCCCGGCTGCGGCCGGAGTACCGGTCGTGCATTCTGCTACGCCACGTAGAGGGCTATTCCTACGAGGAAATCGCGGAAACGCTGGACCTGCCCCTGGGAACGGTCAAAACTTATATCCATCGAGCCCGTAATGAATTGCGTGGTTATCTCGACGATCGCCGGGAGTGAAACCAGAGCCGAAACCGGGCCGTAGGAAACCAAATGACTGACATCTCCATGCATCTCAATACCGATGAAATCGAGCTCTGGGCGCAGGGTCTTCTGCCTGCCGCCCGGGCCATACATCTCGCTGATTGCTCGCTCTGCCGTGTCGAAGCCGACCGTGAACGGAAGGTCATTCTCGCGCTGGTTCAACTTCCCAAGTTTGCGCCGACCGCTGGGTTTGCTGATCGGGTGATGGCGCAGGTGAAGGTTCACGCGCCATCGGGCGACTGGACAGCATAACGAAGGCCCGTACGTCCGCAAAACGGTGGGGTGGGTGATTCTTCACCTACCGCGCTTTTTTTGCGCTGTCAGTCGCAGTCCAGCAAACCAGCTCGTCCATCCCGGCGCCCTCGATTTGCAAGGGCGTCCGCTCTCCGAACCGCGCAGCGCTCCACAGGCCACAACTCACGCGACCACCCGGATCGCGCGCGACCGCCCGATAACTCCTGTCGTCCGCCTTCACGACGACGAGTGAATCGATGAGCGAAGATCCCAAGCGGCGCAGCTCGACGATGTCGCTCGAGTAGCTACCGTGGACGCGATGATAGCGGCTCTCCGCGTTCACGACGGCGAGCACGCGCATCTTGAGCTGGTCGGGATGAACCTTCTCGCTGGCTCGAAACAGGCTCGGCACCGAAACGCGCACCACGAGGGCCAGCACGAGCCACCCTGCCGTGAGCCACGCGCTCAGCGCCGGCCCAAACGCACCAGGAAACATCCACCGTGTTGCGCGAGTTTCGCCCCAGCGCTGGTCCAACTCCCCAATCGTGAGCGGACCCACACGACGAAACAACAGCACACAGGCAGCAGCGACGACCAGACCCAGCAATCGGACTGCGGTATCCGGCCCTGCGATCAGCGCCCATGCCGCGGCCAAGCCGCCAATCACGCAGGTGGTTCGAGTCCATTGCCTGATCCACGGCGCGATCTCGTCGGACGTGCGTGAGGACATCACGAGGTAGCCAATGACTACCCCGGTCAGTTTGACTACCGAGCCGAACGTCACGCAGCCTAAACCGAGTCCCAGCACCGTTACGCTGCGGTAGCCGAACAGGGAGATCGCGCTCGTGCCAAAACCCCAGATGATGACGAAGTCACAGAGGCGAAGGTATTGGACGAGCCGTGCCTCGCCGACGCTTCTTTTGGTCCTATCGAACGACGTTGTCCCACGAAATGTCATGCCCTCACCTCCGCCCCCACACCCAGCCCCAAGGTCCGCATCGCACTCCCGTCCCGCACCGCGATCTCTACGGTACCTCCGGAACCCGTAAACGCTACCAGCTCCCCGGGTGCGGCATCCGCGAAGGTTCGCCGCAGTGGCCCCGCGTCTACTCCTCCCACGTGAATGCTCGCTCCAGGCTTCAGGGCGTTCGGTGTAATGTTCGAGATCAGCGTCCCGAAGCGATCGACGTAGAGCACTTCACCCACTACTTCGTCTCTGTGCGTGGTTGGGAACGGCAGCGGGACCTGGAGCGGATCAGTAATTGCCGTGCCCAGCGACTCGAACGACCCTCCGTTCGCCAACACGCCAGCGGCGGGCGCAAAAACGTCGCGGCCGTGAAACGTCGGCGCCGCTTCTGGTAGCACGGGGATGGAGATGAATGTCGCGTTCAAGGACAAGAAAGAAAGCAGCCCGTTATCCGGTGCCAGGAAGTACCGCCCAAATCGCGTTGCCCCGAGCACTCGCCGGTCTGTTCCCACACCAGCATCAACGACGGCAACGTACACCGTGCCTTCGGGGAAGAACATCCAGGTCCGGCTGAGGATGTACTGCGCGGCACGCACATCGCCGGGCGACACCTCATGGGTGATATCGACCAGTTTTGCATTGGGCGCGTACGTCGAGAGCACGCCCTTCATCTCGGCGACGTAACTGTCGGCTGTGCCGAAGTCGGTGAGCAGCGTAATGAACGTCATGATCTAGACCTTGACGGTACGCCACCGCCCCCCTTTCCAGAAGAGGATCATGGCGATGCCGCGTGAAATCGCGGTCACGCTCAACGCCAACCAGATGCCGAACAGCCCGAACGCGCGCGACCACCAGGCCGCCAGGGGGATGCGCATCGCCGTCACGGACGTGCTCACGACTTGCGGCCAGAACGTGTAGCCCGCACCCGCCAGCGCTCCTTCGAGAATCAACTCAAAGCTCTGGCCGATCTGCGCGAACGCGATGACCCGCAGGTACGAGACGCCGTCGGCGATCACCTGCGCGTCTCGCGTGAACAGCGAGACGAGCCGGCCCGGAATCAGAAGGAAGGCGATCGCCGTGGTCACGGTGACCACGAGACAATACCCGATGGTGAGCCGCACCGCCTCCCGTGCCCGCGTTTCCTGCCGCGCGCCGAGGTTCTGGCCGACGAGCGCCCCGGCGGCGAGCGCGAAGCCGCTGATCGCGATGAAGCCGAGGCCTTCCATCTTGTGGCCCACGCCCAGCGCGGCGAGCGCCGCGGTGCCGAACCGCGACGTGAACCGCGTGAGCCACATGTAGATCACCGAGAGCAGCACGCCCGCGAGCGACAACGGCATCCCGATGCGGATGATCGTGGGCAGGGCGCGCCAGTCCGGTGCGCGGACGCGCAACAATCCCCGCCGCAACGCGATGACGAGACCCACCAGGAACCCGCCGCTGCGCACCATCACCGACGCCAGCGCGGCGCCCTCGACGCCGAGCCGTGGGAACGGGCCCAACCCCATGATCAGCAGAGGATCGAGCAGAATCGAGACGCCCACCGAGCCGGCGAGCATCAAGAACGGCATCCGCGTATCGCCGGCCGCGCGGAACGTGGCCTCGATCGCGAAGAACCCGAATACGAGCGGTGCGCCGAGCAGCCACGTCGAGAGATATGCGTGGCCGAGGCCGGCGACCTCGGCTGGCACCCGCATCACACGAAACATCGTGCCGGCCACCGACCAGCCGATGACACTGACCACCAGACCAGCGCAGAGGGCATAGACCACTGCGGCAGCAGCGACCCGCGCCGCCCGCTCGGGATCGCCCTCGCCGTGGCGCCGCGCGGCGACGGCGATCAAGCCGATTTCGACCATCTCGCCGAGGCTGAGCGCGACCCAGATGTAGAATCCCGCGGTGGACACCGCGGCCAAGGCGGCGGGGCCGATGAGCCGGCCCACCCAGATGCTGTCGATCAGATTGAAGGAGAAGTGGCACGCCATCATGGCGACGGCAGGAACCGCGAGGCGGAGGACGACGGGCCGCAGCGGGCCGGTCGTGAGCGATGCTACGTCCGGCTGACTAGCGGACGTACCGTGCTACCAGCACGAGCGCGTCATCGTTGCCTTTCACGTGCCGGGTGATGACGAAGTCGGCGATCTCCTGCGGCGAATTGGAGAGCACGAGCGACTCCGCGAACCCGTCCTTGATGCCGTCGGAGTACAGAATTACGGTGTCGCCCAGGGCGAGCGGCACGGAGCGCGTCGTGGGACGCGCCTGCTCGGCGCCGATGAATCCTGCGTTCGGGACGAGCGTGATGCGCGACGGGCGGTTGCCGACATCGGCACGCAGCAGGACGCCGCCGACGTTGCCGACGCCGAGCCACGCCATCGTCGCCGCGTGCGGATCGAGATACGCGAGCCCGAGCACCACACCCCGCAGTCCGGTCAATGCGTCGTGGGCGCGCCGGACGAGTTCGATCAGCGGCTCGCGCGAATAGCGGTCCAGCGCGCCGACCGCGGCGTGGGCGGCGGACGCCGCTTCCTGGCCGTGTCCCAGCCCGTCCACGACGGCGATGAGCGTCCCCTTCCCTACACGCTTGACGAGACACAAATCCCCGGACTCCGACTCCCCCGGCAGCGGCAGCGTCGCGAACGCCGCTTCGATCTTCAAATCGCGCGCCGCCACTTCTTCATCGTGATGGTCGTGCCCTGACCGACGACCGAATCGACGTCGAACTCGTCCATGAGCCGCTTCGCACCGGGGAGCCCCGCGCCGACGCCGTGCGACGTGGAGTAGCCGTACTGCATCGCCCGATCGATGTCGGGAATGCCGGGGCCCTGATCGGTGGCAATGATGGAGACGCCTTGGCGGTCGCCGTTCTGGACGAGACTGAGCGTGATCTCGCCCTTTTTGGCGTACATCAGGATGTTGCGGGCGATCTCCGAGATGGCGGCAGCAATGACCGTCTGCTCGCCGCTGGAAAATCCTGCGACGGCGGCTAACGCGCGGCCTTGCTGTCTCGCTTCAACGACGTCAACGTCCGCGGCGATCGGCAGTCGCAGCTCTTCACCCACGGTCGCTCGGTCGGCGATGTTTGGTCTCGAGGAAGCGCTCTTCGGTCCGGCGATTCAGGAATGCGAGGCCTTCTTCGAGGTCGAGCACCGTCGCGACGCCCTTGAGCGTCAGGCCGAGCTGTACCATGGCGAATGCCACGTCGGGCTGGATCCCTACGATGACCGTCTCGGCGCCGCGGAGGCGGGCCATGTGCGCGATGTCGCGCAGCGTCCGCACGGCGAAGGAGTCCATGACGTCGAGCGCGGTGACGTCCACGATGACGCCGCGGCAGCGCGACCGCCCGACCTGGGCGATCAGCGCTTCGCGAAGATGGGAAAGATCGGCGTCAGTGAGGGCAGATTGAATCGAAGCAATGAGATACTGCCCCTGCCGCAGTATTGGTACTTCCACAACGTCCTCCCGCGGGCGGGGTGGGGGCTAGCGGTTCAGCTCGGTGCCGGGTTCGCGCCCGGCCTGGGGCCCGGGTATGGCCACGCGGTCGGCAAGCAAGCGCTCCGCCTCTTCAATGCCTCCCTGCAGGTCACCGACCGTGGCCATTTCGCTCAGGTCGACGCCGATGGTCACTAGCGTCTGCGCGATTTCGGGCGACAAGCCGGTCACGATGACGGTGGCGCCCAGCAGGCGCGACGCTTCGACCGTCTGCACCAAGTGGTTCGCGACGCCGGAGTCCATGGCCGCCACACCGGTCACGTCGATCACGACGACCTTGGCGCGGTTGGCGCGAATCGCACGCAGTAACTGTTCGGTCAGTTGGCGCGCGCGCTGCGGGTCGATGACGCCGATGATCGGCAGAATCAGCAATCGCTCGCGCACCTGGAGCACCGGCGTCGACAGCTCCCGGATCGCTTCCTGTTGCTGACGGATGATGCGCTCGCGCTCTTCCACGAATCCGACGGCCACCGTGTTGGCGATGCGGTTCGCCGCGGGCTCGTAGCTGTCGAGAATCCGGTTCAGCTTTTCGACGTTGTCCTGGTACTTGGTGAACAATGAGCGGGCGAGTACGTCACGCAGGAGGAGCACGATTCCGACGACTTCGTCTGTTTCGACGCCTCGCGGAATGATCCGCTCCGACAGTCGCCGCGAGTACGCTTGCAGGGCCTCGAAGGTCCCGGTCTCGAGCGCTTCCACGTAGTTGTCGTAGACCGCGGTGGCTTCGGCGAAGATTTCCTCTTCCGTCATCGCGGTGAGCAGCTCGGCGCGCGTGATGCGTCGCGCCCACTCCTCGCGCAATTGCGTGCGATTCTGTCGCAGGTGCGCGACCAACTCGCGCAGCAACCCGGCCGAGGACTCCGACAGCGCTGTGGCGTCCGACGCACGGGTCGAAACGCTCATGCTCTTCTTGGTATCCATGGCTCCTAACCTAGTGGTGGCCACTTAGGGAGCAAGGCCCACAGCCCTGCTTTTGCGGCGTTCCTTGGTCTCGTATAACGCTACGTCGGCTGCGTTTAGGAGTGCTTCCACGGTCTCACCGTGGCCGGGGTACACGGCGACACCCACACTGATCGACAAGTTAGGCTTTTCGGCGTCCGTGGCCAACCGGTCCGCCACGCCGCGGGCCACGTGCCAGGCGGCCGCCTCCCCTGTCTCCGGGAGCACGAGGGCGAATTCATCGCCCCCGAACCGGGCTGCCGTGTCCGTGGTGCGGCAGGAGCCCAGCAGCGCCTCGGCGACGCGGCGGATCGCGAGGCTCCCGGTGAGGTGTCCGTGGCGGTCGTTGATCTGCTTCAGGCCGTCGAGATCGAGCAGCACCACCGCCAGCGGCTGGGCGGTGCGGCGCGAGCGCCGGATCTCGGACTCGAGCGACTGAATCAGCTGGCGATGATTGGCGAGCCCGGTCAGCGCATCGGTGACCGCGAGCTCGCGCCACGTCCCCTGGATATCGCGCTGGGCCGCCACCGCGGCGGCGAGCACGAGACCCGTCACCGCGGTGATGCCGGTCCACACCTGCAGCAGCACCAACGACTCGTTCGTGGCATAGACGGAGAACGGGCCGACGCCGGCCAGCGTACGCGAGATCGCGATCGCGGACACGATGAGCATCGTGGTCGCGGCCTCGCGCGGGCCGAAGCGAAACGCCACCCAGATCATCACGGGCCAGAGCAGGACCGTCAGCGGGTAGTGCTGCGACGGAAACACGCCGCCGAACAGCGCGAACGTCACCAGTGTAGCAATGACACCGAGCGCGACGGCCTCGACGACCTGTCGCCCGGTCCACGCCGGGCCGAGTTTGACGCCGATCCAGAGAATCAGCGCCGGCGCCACGACCATGTCGCCGACCGCGTCACCAAGCCACCACGTCAACCAGACGCGCGGCGCGTCCGTCCCCGACATGAGACCGCCCAGCGCGAGCGAGGCCACCCCGATCGACGCGGCGACCGTCGTGCTGACGAGCGCGGCAAGCAGCGTGAACCGGATGATGTCGCGGACGCGATCGAACACGCGTCCCCCGCGCGCGAACCGGTTGACCAGGTACGCCGCGACCAGCCCTTCCATCGTATTGCCGACCGCGATGCCGAGCGACGGAAAGACCGCGCCGGTGGTGCTGATATTCGCGAAGAACGCGCCGGCGAGGATCGCGGGCCAGACGCCGTAGCCGAGCAGCACGAAGGCGGCCAGCGCGATACCGGCGGGCGGCCAGATCGTGGTGACCGAGCTGTTGATGTATGCGAATCGGAGCCCGACCTTCGCGGCGAAATAGTAGACGGCGGCGAGGCCGAACAACAGCGCCACCCGCCGCAACGACTGGCTCATCTGGCCTAGGCTAAAGGAGTGATTCAGCATGAATCAACTAATCCCCCCGATTAATGTCCTGGTTCCCGTCCGGGAATAGATTACGCCCAAAAAGGGGGGGACCGTGGCCTGGGTCACTCGCCGTGTGGAGCGTAGGATGTCGTCCGAGCGTAGGCGCGGATTGGATAGGCGACGCGGGGTCACCGCCAAGCTGACGAACCGGGAGCAGGAGATCAGGGAGCTGATCACGGCGGGACTCGGCAACAAGGACATTGCGGGGCGGCTGAACATCTCGACGAATACGGTGAAGAGCCACGTGCATAATATGCTCGGCAAGCTCGCCGCGCTCACTCCGCCCGATCGGCGGCGGTCCAGAAACCGCCGCGGTGGCGGCGCGAGCCGGCGCTCTCACCAGTTCGGCCGCTGAGGTCCTGGCGGGCACGTCCCGCAGGAAGCGTTGAAACACCGGATTGCGGGGATAGCGCACGGCGAGTCCTTCGACATAGCCGCGCGCTTCGCGCTCCAGGACGTCGCGCCCGGCAGGATCGCGCGCGGCTTCACGCAGCAACGCCGCGGCCAGCACCCACGTGCTCTCGACGCTCGCCAGATCGCCGTCATGCGCCGCGCGACGCATGTAGCGAATCCCACGTTCCGCGTTGCCGCCGCCCAAACCGATGAGGCGCGCAAGCAAGCGGGCAAACGCGCCCGCGCGTGCCAGCCCGTAGTCGTAGACGCCCAATCCCAGATAGCAATCCGTGCATGCAGAATCCGCCGCGAGCAGCCGACGATAGATGTCGCGCATCGCTTTCGCGTCCTTCGCCGCGCTGAAGCCGTGCCCATGCTCCTCGCGCTGGCGGGCCCGATAGCCGAGCGCCGTGGCCAGCCAGAAATCCGCGGCGGCGCCCGACGCGCGCGCGCGCACGATCGCTACGCCGAGGAGCGAGTCGATGCGTAACAGCGCGAAGTCGGCGGAGTCGAGTGCCGCGGCCCACCAGATGTAGGCGCCCGCCTGGAAGACGACCGGCGCGGGATCGGCGGGTTCGTGGGCGGCCAATGCCGCGAAGTAGGTCGCCGCGCGTTCGAAATCTCCGCCATACAGCGTGTCGAGACCGGTGCGCAGGGCTGGGCGTGGCGTGCTCTGGAGGGCCAGCAACGCGATCGCGACGAGCGCCTGCACGTCAGCGCGGTGCCGTGATCGGAATGGCGGGAGCCAGCCCCACCGTGCGCGTAATGACCGTCCGGGCCAGCTCGCGCAGCGCCACGCCGGCGGGCGACTCCGGCTGGCTCACGACAATCGGCTCGCCGCGGTCGGCGAGCTCCGCCATGCCGGCCTGTAACGGAATCTGTCCCAGCAGCGGCACGCCCAGCTCAGCGGCCAGGCGGCTGCCGCCGCCCGCCAGGAAGATTTCCGACCGCGCATGGCAATCGGGGCAGACGAAGTAGCTCATGTTCTCGACAATCCCGACCACGCCGACACCGACGCGCTCGAACATCTTCGCGCCGCGCAGTGAATCGCCGACGGCCATCTCCTGCGGCGTCGTCACGATGAGCGCGCCATGCAACCGGACGATCTGGGTAAGTGAGAGCTGGGCGTCGCCGGTGCCCGGTGGCAGGTCGACGAGAAAGTAATCCAGCTCGCCCCACGCCACGTCGTGCATGAACTGCGTGATGATCTTCATGATGATCGGGCCGCGCCAGATCGCGGGCGCGTCGCGCTCCACGATGAATCCGAGCGACATCAGCTTCACGCCGTGCGCCTCGAGCGGCTGGATCTTCCCGCCCTGGACTTCGGGCTTGCCGCTGAGGCCGAACATGCGGGGGATGTTGGGCCCATAGATGTCCGCGTCCATCAGACCGACGCGGTGCCCGTCACGCGCCAGCGCCGCGGCGAGATTCGCGGACACGGTCGATTTCCCGACTCCGCCTTTGCCGCTCGAAATCGCCAGCACCTTGCCCAGCGCCGGCATCTCGTCGGCGGTCGGAGGCGCGGGGGGAGCGGCGGCCGGACGGCCGGGCGGCCGGGCGGCCGGTTGGGTACCGCTATCGGCGGAATCCACGACGTTCATCTTGACGGCGGTCACGCCGGAGACGCCTTCGACCGCCTTGCGCGCCTGGCGCGCGAGCGACCCGGGATCCTCGCGCGTGAGCACGAAGGTGAACGTGACCGCGCCGGCGGAGTCGACGGTGACGTCCTTCACCATCCCAGCCGCGACGATATCGCGGCCGTGGCGGGGATTCGTAATTCCGCCCAGCGCCCGCTCGACGTCAGTTTTGATCGTCAATTCGCTCACGCGGCCATGCCATTGGCGAGGAACGCGCGCGCGACGCGCAGCACCTTCTCCTCCACCTCCGCCATGGTGCCCGGCAATGACGCACCCGCGGCGCGATGATGGCCGCCGCCGCCGAATTGATTGGCGAGCGCCGCGACGTCCACCTCGCCCATCGAGCGAAAGGAGACTTTGACGCGGCCATTGCCGATGTACCGGAACAGGAGTGCCATGCGGACCCCGGCAATCGAGCGCGGGAATTCGACGATGCCGTCGAGATCATCGGCGGTCACCTCGTGACGGCGCAGCGCGTCCGCCGGCACGCTGACCCACGCCAGCCCGACCTCCGGCTCTACGACCAGGGTCTGCAGCACCTCGGCGAGCAGTCGCACGCGACCTTCCGGCGCGCTCGCATAGACCGACGCGTAGATCGATTCGGGGTCGACACCCTTCTCGAGCAGCGCCGCGGCGACTCGCAGGGCGCGCGCCGTCGTGTTCGAGAAGCGGAATCCGCCAGTATCGGTGAGCAGCCCCACGTAGAGCGCCTGCGCGACTTCCGGGGTGAGCGGCCAGCCGGCCACGTTCGCCAGATCGAAGACGAGCTCGGCGGTGGCGGTCGCTTCCGGCGCGATGAGGCAGGGGCCTGGGGGCAGTTTCACCGGCCCGACATGATGATCGATGCAGACGAGGGGCGGGGGGGGCCGTCGCTTACTGATCACCGCCGCCAGGTTGCCGAGCCTGCTGAGGTCTCCGATGTCCAGCGACGCCACGAGATCGGCGCGCTCGATTTCACGTACCGCATGGTCGCTCGCATCGGCACCGTCGGGAATCAGGAAGTGGAAACGCTCGGGAATCTCCGTGGGATTGGCGATGATCACCGAGACACCGCGGGCGCGCAGCAGATGCCACAACCCGATCTCGCTGCCGATGCCGTCGCCGTCGGCGTTGACGTGCGTCGTCAAAACGACGTGGCGGGCGCCGGTGAGCACCGCCGCCACGTCGCGCGCCGCCTGGGCACGATCCGGTGGAACCGGAACGCCGTTCGGGTTCATTGCGGGGAAGATAATCGCCGCGGGGAAGATAATCGCCTCGTACCCGGCGCCAATCTAGCCCCTTTGGTCGTGTTTTCGACCGGCGCCGGTGCTGCTCCGCGTGTTTACCGGCGCGGCGGCTGGCCTCGCGGCGGCCCACCCCCACCCATGCTCGGCGGCCCGCCCGCACCACCCGCCAGCTCTTTCTGCAGGCGGCTGTGTTTCCGGCTATACCCGAAGTAGATGGCGAAGCCGATGAGCAACCACACGATCAACCGAATCCAGGTGTCTCCCGGCAGCGTCGCCATCAGGCCCAGGCAGCACACGACGCCGAGGATTGGGACGGCGGGGACCCACGGCGTCCGGAAGGGACGGTCGAGGTCCGGCCGCTTCTTCCGCAACACCCAGACGCCTGCGCAGACCAGTACGAACGCGAGCAGGGTCCCGATGTTGACGAGCTGGCCCAGCAGCTGCAGCGGCAGCAGACCGGTCGCCAAGCTCACCGCGATGCCCGTGAAAATTGTGGACAGGTATGGCGTGCGGTATTTGGGATGCACCGCGCCGGCCCATTTGCCGAGCAAGCCGTCGCGCGACATCGAATAGAACACGCGCGACTGACCCAGGAGCATCACGAGAATCACGGACGCGAGGCCGAGCACGGCGCCGACGTCGATGGAAATGCGGACCCAATGCGGCGCACCGACCTTTTCCATCGCGTACGCGACGGGCGCGGGCAGGTTCAATTCGCTGTACGGCACCATCCCGACGAGAATCGCCGACACGACGATGTAGAGAATCGTACAGATCGCCAGCGATCCCAGGATGCCGATGGGCATGTCCTTTTGCGGATTGCGCGCTTCCTGCGCGGCCGTGGATACGGCGTCGAATCCGATGTAGGCGAAGAAGACGAGTCCCGCGCCGCGCAACACGCCGGAGATACCGTAGGTGCCCCACTCGCCTGCGTTCGGCACGATGAACGGTTTGTAGTTCGCGGGATTGATGTGTCCGAGGCCGACCGCGACGATCAGGAGAATGATCGTGACCTTGAGGATCACGATGATGTTGTTGACGCTCGCCGACTCCTTGATGCCGATCACGAGGATCGTCGACATCAGGACGACGATGAAGACTGCCGGGAGATTGACCCACGCGCCCGTGAAGTTGAGACCCGTGTGGCCACATCCCGCCACCGCCTGTTGTACCTGAAGACCGGTGCACCATTGCGTCGGTGATGCGGCGAGATGGGGAGGAATCGCAATGCCGAACTGGCTGAGCAACGAAACCAGGTGGCCCGACCACCCCACTCCCACCGTCGCCGCTCCGGCCGCATACTCGAGCACGAGATCCCACCCGATGATCCAGGCGACGAACTCGCCCATCGTGGCATACGAGTAGGTGTACGCGCTGCCCGCGACCGGGACTGCCGACGCCATCTCCGCATAACAGAGTCCCGCGAAGGCGCACGCGATGCCGACGAGGGCCATCGAGATCGGCACGGCGGGTCCGGCGTGCAGCGCCGCGGCCTGGCCCGTCAGGACGAAGATGCCGGCGCCGATGATGGCGCCGATGCCGAGCGTGATCAGGTTGAGCGGAGTGAGCGCCCGTTTCAGCTGGTGCTCGCCCGCCTCATTGGCCTCGGCGCGCAGGGTCGCGATGGATTTGGTAGCCCACAAACTCATGCGGGACTCCGTTCAGGGGGGTGACGAATCGACGGTGCAGACCGACCCAACGTTCGCCCGGGCCGGCGATCTGTCAATAGAGGAAGGGGTGAACGATTAGTACGAAAGACGCACGCGCAACGACCATTGGTGCAGCGCGGGCATCATAGGCTCCGTAAACGCCTCGGCGTCGCCAAAGTGCGTTTCGGCAGCATACGGCTCGGGGGAGATCCCGGAATAGCCGGTCCAGGTGTGAAGGTTCCGGCCGGCGAGCGTAAGGGACGCAGACTTCACGTGCAATGCGCTCGCGATCCCGGGCGGGGCGTCAACGGTGACCCACAGTTCGCGCAACGCGAGGAAGTCGCCCTTCTCGAAAAAGCCCGGCGTCGGGCGACCATACGCGACGTCAGCCTGCTCGGCGAGCGGCGTGGCCGGGTCAACGGCCCACGGGCAATGGCCGTCGAGACACGAGTACAAGTGGTTTCGATTGAAGACGACGTGTCCGGCCTGGTAGTCGAGACTCGCGCCCATTCGTATCGCCCGAAGGCCAAATTCAGGCGCGAGCGTCGCGCCTTGCGTGGGATAGGGAGTCCCGACCCACGTCACGTCGATGGGGCCGCTGATTTCGTTGCGCTCGATGATCCCGTTGCCGTTCGCGTCTGAATACGCTGGGGGACGGTAAGCCCAGTAACCACCGGCCGGATAGCCCACCCACGACCCCTGCTGTATGCCCGCAAAAACGAAGACTCCCGGCAGGCTCGCGGAAAGAAAACGATTCCTGTTTCCCCACGCGCTGACCTCCAGCGTGAGGGTCATGTTCGGGCGCTCGATGACGTGAGCCGTCGCATTCAGCTCAATTCCGCGATTGCCAATCGCCCCGGACACCGGGATCACAAGACTGCCGGACGATCCAGAAGTCTGCACCCAAGCAAAGGTGCTGGACCGCATGTCGTAGACGGTCGCGCCAGCCGAGACGCGACCCGAGAGCCCTGTGAGATCGAAACCCGTGGACAGCTCGCGCGTGCTCTCGGGCTTCGCAAAAAAGAACGGTCGGCGTCCAGCTGTGCCGTAATCCGCGTGGAGGCGTAGCGACCTATGCCACCACGACGCGTGGAGCGCCGCGTGTACCGGGTCGTCCCAAAACGGGAACTGATCGCGCCGTACCGTTCCGACCAGCTCCAACGCATCGTGGATGACGGCGCGTTGCTCCAACACGACGCTCCAAAAGCGTTGCCAATACCGCTCGTTGTACGTGCGATACGCTCCGCTCGAGCAATTCGGTGAGGTGCCACTCGCGCACTCCAGCGAATCGCGATTGATGCTCGAGCGTTCGAAACCGACATGTGACATAAGCCGCAGACCGGAGAATCCCCACGCGTAATCCGCGCCCAGGGCGAGCGTGCTGGAATTGATGACCGCAGACTCCGTCAACACTCCAGGGCCACCCTGACGACCGCTCGTAAACCGCGCGCCGTCATGACCGATGTTGCCCGTGAACGTGAGCGCACGCGTCGGCACCCATGCGACGTCGACGTTTCCGAGCCAGCGCGTCGCTTCGCTCACCGTCTGGACCTGAAAAGCGTCACCGGGGGGAATGTATCCGGTTTGGAGGTCATACAGCGCCCCGGTAGACGGATCATTCACGAATACCGGGGCGCGGATATCCCGGGACACGTGCATCCCGCGCAGGCCGATCGTGAGTGTCGGGACAGGCTGCACGCGAATGTTGGCGCTCAGATTCGCGCGGCCAACGTGCTCGGGATAGCGAATAGCGTGAGACACAGCCTGCCCGCCCGACTGCAACCGATCGATCTCGCCCTGCGAGAGCGAGAAGGGACTGCCGTCTCCATCAAACTCGCCGGCGACATAGTAGGACAGGCGATCCCATCCGCCCGTAACGGAGAGGCCATACTGCCGCCGTACCGCACTGCGCAGCTGTTGGCTCAGGGGCGACGCCAGCGCAACGATGGAATCCTGCGCGCAGCTGCCAGCCGCGACTGCCAGCAGCGTGCATCCGCCGTTGCGCAGGAGCGAGTCAGGATTGCCGGCGTCAAAACCACCTACGAGCGGCGTCAAAGGATCGGATGGCGCGCGCGTCCCTGCTTCCGCATACCCTCGCCACTGCGGCGAGCCCCGATGACCTTGGCGTGTCTGCACGATCAGCACGCCGTTCGCCGCTCCAGGACCGTACCGGACGCTTTGCGCCGGCGACAACACCTCGATGGACTCGATGTCTTCGGGATTGATCTCCTCGAGCCGCAGCGTTCCGCCGAGTAGACCTGATGCGGCGTCGAGCCGCACACCGTCGAGGATTACGAGGGGCAGCCGGTCGTCGAACATCGTTTGCGGCCCGCGAAACCGCAGTCGCCCGGTGAGACCGAGCGGGCCCGCCGCCGGTGAAGCGCGCAAGCCGACGCGCTCGCCCCGCACGACCAATAGATCGGAAAAGCGGGCGCCCGTACGGTATTGGTCCTGGTCGTCGCTCGACGGCCGCGCCGCGGCTCGGGCAGTGTCCGCGGACGCAGAGTCGGCCGGTTGTTGCGCCCGGACGGCGACCGGAATCCACAAAGCGACGAGGAGAAGAAAGGCCAGACGCATAGCCGTCCTACAAACTGTAGTTCGGTGCTTCCCTGGTGATGACGACGTCGTGCGGATGAGATTCACGCAGCCCCGCGGTCGTGATCCGAATGAACTCTGTTTCGGTCCGTAGTGCAGCGATGTCACATACCCCGCAATACCCCATTCCGCTCCGCAGCCCGCCAACCAGCTGATAGACGACGTCGGCGACCGGGCCGCGGTAGGGTACGCGCCCTTCGATCCCCTCGGGGACGAGCTTCTGCTGGGAGACTTCGCCTTCCTGGAAATAGCGGTCCGCTGAGCCCTCTTCCATGGCCGACAGGCTGCCCATCCCGCGGATGACCTTGAACCGCCGGCCCTCGAGCAAGAACGATTCGCCCGGGCTTTCTTCGGTCCCCGCCAGCATCGAGCCCATCATGACGCTCGAGGCGCCGGCGGCAAGCGCCTTGACCGCGTCACCGGAGTATTTGATCCCGCCGTCCGCGATGACCGGGACGTCACCCGCGCCACGCACCGCATCGACGATGGCGGTGATCTGCGGGACGCCGATCCCGGTGACGACACGGGTCGTGCAGATCGACCCAGGTCCCACGCCGACCTTCACCGCATCGACCCCGCGCTCGACGAGAGCGCGCGCGCCCGATTCGGTCGCGATGTTGCCGGCGACGAGCTGCGCATCGGGGAAGGCCTCGCGCAAGCACGCGACGGTGTCGAGGACACCCTGGCTGTGGCCGTGCGCTGAATCGACGACGATCACGTCGCAGCCGGCATCGAGCAGCGCCTGGGCGCGGGCCCGCGCGTCCTGAGTGCCGCCGACGGCGGCGGCGACGCGCAACCGGCCGTGCTGATCCTTGTTGGCGTCCGGATATTGGCGGCGCTTGAAGATGTCCTTGATGGTGATGAGACCCTTCAGGAGGCCCTGCTTGTCCACGACCGGCAGTTTCTCGATGCGATGCTTGGCGAGAATGCGCTCGGCTTCGTCCAGAGTCGTGCCGACCGGCGCTGTCACGAGCTTCTCTTTGGTCATCACGTCGCGGATCGGACGGTCGAGCTCGCGTTCGAACTGCAGATCGCGATTCGTGATGATGCCGACCAGCTTGCCCGCGCCATCCACGATCGGCACGCCCGAGATCTTGAACCGCATCATCAGCTGCTGCGCTTCCCGCAGCGGCCGGTCGGGGCCGAGGGTGATGGGGTTCATGATCATCCCCGACTCGCTGCGCTTGACACGATCCACTTCGGCCGCCTGCCGATCGATCGGCATGTTCTTGTGGATCACACCGATGCCACCCAGGCGCGCCATGGCCATCGCCATCTCCGCCTCGGTCACGGTATCCATGGCCGCGGAGACGATCGGGATGTTCAGAGGAATGGCGCGGGTGAAGCGGCTGGCGACGGCGACATTGCGGGGATGCACAGTCGAGAGACTGGGCACGAGCAGGACGTCGTCAAAGGTGAGGGCGACGTCGGATCGGAAGGTTCCCATCTCGGAAGTTACTGGGGGGGCTTCGTTTCCTCAACCTGTTTTTCGACCTGCTTCTTCTTGGCCTCGTCGACCGCGGCTTTCCCAGCCGCGGCCAGGCCCTCAAAGAACCGGCCGGCCTTGCCGACGGCGTCCATCGTGCCCCGAATGATGGTGATCGGCACGCGGCCCGCGCGCATCGTGTCTTCCAGCGTTTCGGCGACCTTCTGGAACGCCGGAGCGCCGGCCGCGCGTTGCGAGTACTTCGACTCGAGGAATTCGATGTAATCGAGCACCTGGTACGCCTGCTCGTCGGGCATGACGTCGAGCTTGCGCCGGATGCGCTCGTTCAGTAGGTCGTTCACGGCGTGACGCCTCCCTCCAGCGAAATCAGGTCCACGACCGGGTTGCCGAGATAGCGGCTGCGGCCGTTTCGCACCCGCGCCGTGATCGTCATGGTGACGAGCGGCGTGAGCGCGCGGAATGCGGGCAATCTGGCATCGGGAACGACGATGTAGACGAAGCCCCGTTCGGGGAGCGGCCCACGCGCCAGCACGTACGAGGAGCCACTCGGAATATCGGGCCGCAAGTCGTCGGCTTTTTGGATCGCAATGAACTCGAGATTCCAGCGGAGCGCCTGACCCGCGTAGCGCTGCGGCTCGGCGCGCAACTCCGCCGCCGTGACCCCCACCAGAACGCCGGCGGGCGCGACTTGCAGATCGCCGCCCTTGACCCAACCCTCAAACTGCACGCGGGTCCACTCGCCGTTGCGGCTCAGGACACGCAGCGGCGTGTCGGTCGCCACTGTTCCGGCCTCGGGCCCGTCCGGCACGCGGTACAGCGTGGTCATCCGCATGGGTTGGGCGCGGCTCGAGTCTATGGGGGTTGGGGCCTGGGGGCTCGGGCCTGGGGCTCGCACAGCCTGGCTGTCGGAGGCCTGGGACGTGTCCGCGGTGCGCGTCGTGACGATGTCGGCCACGGGCGCCAGTGCGCTGCGCTGCACCCAGCCGATACGTGTCACGTGCACCCACCGGCCGGTGCTGTCGGGCGACGCGCGCTTGAGTCCGAATCCCTGCGAGAGCTCGGCGACCATCGGTCCCGCCGGCGCGGCGCGGAGGTTTTCGTTGGGCGAGCGGGTCACCAGCAGGTCGAAGTCGGGCCGATCGCTCGGGCCGACGGACGTGGAAAAGATCCAGCCTTCGAGCAAGACCTGCATCCAGTCGTTGCGAGTTGCGCCGCCAGGCAGGATGGCGCCACGCGCGAGTCGCGCGATGCGACGGCCCGCGACGTCTTGATAGAACCAGGCATTGTCGACGCTGACGCGATAACGGTTTGCGCCCTGGGACGCGACGGGACGGGCCTGCGACGTCGCGAGGCTCAGAACCGCTAGTAGCACCGGAGTGATCTGACTAACTTGCATCCCCTTCAATATGACAACGACCCGCAGCATGCGCGCCCCCCCTCTGGTGGTCCTCGTCGTGCTCGACGGGTGGGGCTTCCGGCCGGGCCGCGAGGGCAATGCCATCGAGCTCGGTCGGACGCCGGTGTGGCACAAGCTGTGGGATCGCGCGTCGCGCACGCTGCTCGAGGCTTCCGGTCTCGCCGTCGGTCTTCCCGAGGGACAAATCGGTAACAGCGAAGTCGGACACCTGAATCTCGGCGCCGGCCGCGTCGTGCCTCAAGACCTCGTCCGGATTTCACAGTCCATCGAGTCTGGGGAGTTCTTCCGAATTCCGGCGCTCACAAAGCTGGTGGACGAGACACGTCGGCACGACGGCACGTTGCACGTGATCGGCCTTATCGGCACAGGCGGCGTGCATGCCCTGGATAAGCATCTCCTCGCGGCGGTAAAGCTCGGCCGGAACGCCGGGGTACCTGTCGCCATTCATGCATGGCTCGATGGTCGGGACACGCCGCCGACGTCGGCGTTGGGATTCATGGAAGAGTTGTTGGCGGGACTCGGGGTGCGAGCCCCGAGCCCCGAGCCCCGAGCCCCCGTCGTATCAACCGTCATCGGGCGCTACTACGCCATGGACCGCGACAAGCGGTGGGAGCGCACCAAGCTCGCCTACGACGCGATGGTGAAAGGTATCGGCGTGCAGGTCACCGATCCGATTACTGCGATCCAGCAGGCGTACGCCGCGGGCGAGACCGACGAATTCGTCAAACCGCGCGTCATCAGCGGCGCGCCCCTGATCCGCGATGGCGACGGGATCTTCTGCTTCAATTACCGCGCCGACCGTATGCGCCAGATCGTGCGCGCCCTGGCCGCCCCCGATTTCGACGGCTTCGACGTGAGCGGCCGGCCCAACGTGCGCCTCGTGACGATGACGCGGTACGACGAGAAGCTCCCCTTCCCCGCCGCATTCGAGCCGATCGTGCTATCACGTATCGTCGCGGAAGTGTTGTCAGACCAGGGCAAGACGATGTTTCGCACGGCCGAGACCGAGAAGTACGCGCACGTCACCTATTTTTTTAACGGCGGGTATGAGCCTCCGTACAAGGGCGAAGAGCGCCTGCTCGTCCCGTCCCAGAAAGTCGCCACGTACGACTTGATGCCCGAGATGAGCGCCCCCGGGGTGACCGACGTGTTGTGCAACGCGATTGCGCAGAAGCAGCACGATTTCATACTGTGCAACTACGCGAATGGCGATATGGTGGGGCATTCGGGAGTGCTGCCCGCGGCGATCAAGGCGGTCGAGACGGTCGACCAATGCCTGGCGCGGGTCCTCACCACCGCCGAGACGGCCGGGGCGACGGTCCTGGTGACGGCGGATCACGGCAACTGCGAGCTGATGATCGATCCCGCCACCGGAGGGCCGCACACGGCGCACACCACGAATCCCGTGCCGCTGGTCATGGTGGGTGACGGAGCCCCCCGACGGCATCTGCGGACCGGTAGCTCGCTTCGCGACGTCGGGCCTACGATCTTACGTCTGCTCGACATCGAGCCACCCAAGGAAATGACAGGACGCGACCTCAGGGAGACTGACTGATGACAAGAGCGGTTCGGCGGTTGAGCGGTTGGGCGGTTCGAACAGGAATCGGCGTGGCGGCATTGCTAACCGCCCAACCGCCGAACCGCCTAACCGCCCAGGTCGGCCACGACCCGGCACAGTCTCCCTATCGCGATATCCTGCTGCACGCGGGTCCGGTATTCTTTTTCGGCCACCTGGGCGGGAATCGTGGAGTGGCACCCGCGGGCACGAGCAACGCCCAGACGTTCGGTGCGCGTTACGAGATCCCGGCCGGCAAGTCGCTGCACTTTCAATTCACGGGCGCCTACCTCCACGGCGATCGATTCATCATCAATCCCCGCGCCGATTCGTCATCCCCCGCTCGCACGACCGGACCGTTCACGTCCGATCTCGCGCTGGCAGAGATCGGCATGCAGCTGCGGCTGACCGGCGGCAAGACATGGCACGGGTTCGCGCCCTACGCGGGGACGGCGCTCGGTATGTTGTTCGACGTGAACTCGCCGGGGGACACGACGGGGAGCGGCTACCGCTTCGGCTCCAAGCTGACGATCGCGTTCGCCACCGGCGTGCGGTGGTATCCCGCGCGTCGAGTCATGATCAACGGCGACCTCCGCGCGCAATTCTGGCGTCTCAAGTATCCGTTCTCCTTCCATGATTCAACGAAGGCTTCTGACGGGTCACGGGTGCTTCCACTGAGCCAACCGCTCAAGGACTGGACGACGCATCCCTGGATCTGTCTCGGCATTGGATGGATTTTCTAGCCGAGGGCTTGCGGCGGGCGTGGGGACTACTCATCGCGGGTGATTCCGAAGTCTACGGGATCGCTCTTCTCACTCTCAAGGTCGCCGTCGTCGCGACCGCCATCTCGTGCGCGGTGGGGCTGCCGCTCGGTTACTTCCTGGCGACGCGCCGCTTCTGGGGACGCCGTGCCGCGCTCACGGTCGTCAACACCGCGCTCGCATTCCCCACCGTCGTCGTCGGCCTGCTGCTGTACGGCCTGCTCTCCCGCCGCGGTCCCCTCGGCGGCCTCGGCTGGCTCTATACCTGGCAGGCGATCGTCGTCGGCGACGTGCTGCTCGCGTTGCCCATCGCCGCGGCATTGTCGGCCGCCGCGATTCAAGGAGTCGACGCACGCATCCGCCGTACCGCCGAGACGCTGGGCGCGGGATCGTGGCGGATTGCGTGGACCGTGGCGCGCGAGGCGCGGTTCGCGCTCGCCGCCGTGATTACGGCAGCCTTCGGTCAGGTCGTCGCGGAAATCGGCGCGGCGATGATGGTAGGTGGGAATATCCGCGGCTCCACGCGCACACTCACCACCGCCGTCGCCCTCTACACTGCGCAGGGCGACTTCGGCCTCGCGCTCGCGCTCGGCCTGGTGCTGTTGATCCTGGCGCTCTTCGTCAACATCGCGCTCCAAGTACTCCAGGGACGCGGCCATGCTTGAGCTGCGTGGCGTCCGACACCGCTACGAAGGGCGCGTCGTGCTCGACCTCGCGCAGTTCACCATCCCCCGCACGGGGACGGTGGCGGTGGTCGGGCACAACGGCGCCGGGAAAAGCACCCTGCTGCGCCTCCTCGCACTGCTCGAGGGGCCGACGGAAGGACAGGTGCTGTTCAACGGCACGGCCGTGCCCCGGCGCGCGCCCGCATCGCTGCGCCGGCGCGTGACACTCGTCGAGCAACGGCCGGTCCTCTTTCGTGGCACGGTGCGAGAGAACCTGGAATACGGCCTGCGCGTGCGCGATATCGGACACACGGCGGCGAACGGCATCATCGGAGACGTCGTCGAGCGACTCGGACTCCAGACGCTCCTCCCGCGGCGCCGTCACGAGTTGTCCGACGGGGAAGTGCAGCGCGTCGCCGTCGCACGCGCACTCGCGTTGCGGACCGACGTCCTGCTGCTCGATGAGCCCGCCAGCTCGGCCGACCGCGCCGCGGCGGGCGCGCTGTACCGTGCGCTCGCGGCCGAGCGCGCCGCGCGTCCCTTTTCGGTATGCATCGCGTCACACCAGCTCGAGGACGCCTACCGGTGGGCCGACGACATTCGCGCGCTCGCGGACGGCCGCCTGTCGCCGGTCACGCCGGAGAACCTGTTTCGGGTCGAGCTTCCTCCGGGCGACGGCGTGAAGACCGCGCGTGTCGGCAACATCGACCTCGTGGTGATGACCGATCGTGCCGGTCCCGCGGTGTTGGCGGTCCCACCGACCGACATCTTCGTGAGCCGCGAGCCGCTCCCCTCGTCCGCGCGCAACGTGTTCAAGGGCCGGGTCACCGGGCTGGCGATCGGGCACCGCGGCGCCGGCGTACACGTTCGCGCCGACATGGGGGGCGTCGAGCTGGTGGCTGCCGTGACGGCGGAGGCGGCACGCGATCTGGCGCTCACTCCCGGCGGCGCCGTCGTGTTCTCTTTCAAGGCCACCGCCGTCCAGGTATTCTAAGGAATGCCCACCGGGTATCTCACACGCATCGTCGAGTTCACGGCGACGCACCGCTTTCCCGACACACCGGAGTTTGCCGGGGCCACCAGCGACCACAGCCATCGGTATCGGTGTGCCGTGACGGTGAAGGGTGTGTTCGATCCGGCACGCGGCGGTGTGATGAGCCTGCCGGTGCTCAAGACCCTGCTGCAACGCGAAGTCGTGGGCCGTTTCGACGGACGCCATATCAACGACGACATCGCGCCGTTCACCGGCGGAAAGTGGGTCGCGACAGGCGAGGCGCTGGCGCTGCATGTGTGGGAGCGGATTGCCGGGGCGTTGCCGGCGGGCGTGGGCCTGCATTGCGTGCGCATCGAGGAGAGTCCCAATCACTACTCCGAATACCGCGGCGAACCGTAATCCCGGCGACCGTTCCGGTCGGATGCGGGCCGACTCCGCGGTGGTCGAGGAGTGGCCTGTCTGGCTCGAGGTAAACGGCGAGCCCGCCGTCACGTGGATGTGCACACCCGATCAACTCGAGGAGCTGGCCGTGGGATGGCTCCACGGTGAGGGGTACATCGCCTCACTCGACGATCTGGTCCAGTTGCGGCCATGCGCGCCCGATCTGGGGTTTTGGGCCGACGTGAAGCCGGAGCGGCTCGCGCAGGTAAAAGGCGAACATCGGAAGCGCGTGCTCGCGTCGGGGTGTGGCGCGGTCGCCACCATGCTCGCCGACCCCGACGCGATGGCGCACACCGCGCCGCTCCGCGGCGATCCGCCACCACCCGAAACACTGCGCGCGCTTTTCAAGCAGCTGTTTGCGGCCGGCACCCGCTACAACGAGACGGGCGGCATTCATGCCGCCGCGCTCACCGACAGCGCGACGCTGCTCTTTCACGCCGAGGACATCGGCCGGCACAATGCCGTCGACAAGGTGATCGGCGCCGCGGTGCTCGCGCGGACACCGATCACGGGTCGCGGCCTCCTCGTCACCGGCCGCATTTCCGCCGAGCTCGCCTTCAAAGCGGCGCGCGCGGGACTCGCGTGGGTAGCCACGCCGAGCGTGCCGTCCACACTCGCGATGACGATCGCCGAGCGATCGGGAATGGTGCTCGTCGGCCGCGCGGTCAGCGGCACCCCGCACGTGCACACGCGGAACCCGTGACGCCCGACGAGGAAGCGGCCGTGCGCGACCTGCTCCGTCGGGCGCGCACGATCGCGGTCGTGGGACTTTCACCGAACCCGATGCGGCCCAGTAATTCCGTTTCGCGCTATCTCCAACGGGCCGGGTATCGGATCGTCCCCGTGAATCCCGGTCACGACGAGATCCTCGGCGAGCAGAGCTACCGCACGCTCACCGACGCGGCGCGCGATCACATCATCGACGTCGTCGATGTGTTTCGACGCAGCGAGAACGCGGGTGCCGTCGTGGATGAGGCGCTTCCCCTCAAGCCACAGCTGATTTGGCTGCAGCAGGGAGTGGTAGACGCCGCCGCGCAGGTACGCGCGGCCAAGGCGGGCATTCCGTTCGTCATGGACCACTGCCTCGCCGTCGAACACCGTCAGCTCGGGGTCTAGAGTGCGGGGAGCCGTCCTGGCTGGGGGCGCCGCCAGCCGCTACGGCGGAGCTCCCAAAGGCCTGATGACGGTCGCCGGCCGTCGGATTCTCGACCGCGTCGTCGAGGCTGTCCAAGCCGTGACCAGTGCCCCTCCTTTATTGATCGCCAACGTGCCTGCTGCCTCCGCGTGGCGCCCCGACCTGCAAACCATGCCCGACACTCGGCCCGGCTTCGGCAGCCTCGGGGGGATCTACACGGCTGTCGCTGCCGCGCCCGAACCGGTTCTCTGCGTCGCCTGGGACATGCCGTTCGTGCCTGAGGGACTGCTGCGGGCGTTGGTCGATGGCGAGACGGCGGGCAATTACGACGCATTCCTTCCGGAAAGCTCGGGCCGGCGCGGCCTGGAACCGCTGTGCGCGGTGTATGGCCCGGCGTGTGGCCCCGCAATCGCGCGGCGGCTTGAAGCCGGCGACTTGAAAGCCATCTCCTTCCACGCCGACGTGCGGGTCGGTATCCTCTCCCTCGCCGAGGTCCGGGCCTTTGGCGACCCCGAGGAGCTGTTTTTCAACGTGAACACGCCGGACGATCTCGAGCGGGCGGAGGCGCTGTGGCGGCGACGCGCATGATCTCCATCATCGGCCTCAAGAATGCGGGCAAGACGACATTTCTCGTCGCGCTCGCGGCGGAGCTCGTCCGCCGCAAGTTCCGCGTGACGACGATCAAACATGGCTCGCACCCGGCCGACATGGATCAGCAGGGCAAGGATACCTGGCGGCATTGGCACGAGGGGAAAGCGGAACGCGTGCTGATGGAGTCACCTGGACAACGCGTGCTGCTCGAACGTACGGAAACAGAATCCGACCCCATCACACTCGCGCGGCGTTACCTCGGCGGCGCCGATATCGTGCTCGTGGAGGGGTTCAAGCGTGCGCCCCTTCCCAAGATCGAGGTGTATCGCGCCGTGGCGGGCCCGAAGCCGATCTTCGATCCCGCGGTCCACGATCCCGGCGACTGGGTCGCGATGGTCACGGACGATCACGACCTGCGAATGCCCTTCCCCGTCTTCCGGTTCAGCGACACGGCCTGGCTCGTGACGATCGCCAATCTCGCGTGGGATCGCGCGAAGATACTCCCGCCATGACGCCGGCAGAGGCCGTCAGGATAATCCTCTCGCACATCCAGGCGCTTCCGCCCGCGCGCCGGCCGCTGCGCGAGGCGCTCGACGCAGTTCTCGCCGAAGACGTCACGAGTCCGATCGATCTGCCGCCCTGGGACAACTCCGCGATGGACGGCTATGCGGTACGCAGTACGGATCTCAAGGAGACCGAGACCGACCTCGCCATCATCGAGAGCGTCGCCGCCGGCCAGTTTCCGAGCAAGACGGTTGGTCAGGCGGAAGCGACCCGCATCTTCACCGGCGCGCCCCTCCCCCAAGGCGCCGACACCGTGATCCGTCAGGAAGACACCGCGCAGCCGTCCACGGCCCACGTCACGATCCGCAATGCGCGCGACGCGAAGAAAAACATCCGGCGCCGTGGCGAGGACATTCGCAAGGGCGCGGTCGTGCTCCACGCCGGCACGACGCTCGGTCCGGCGCAGCTCGGCGTGCTGGCCTCGATTGCATACGACGCACCGCTGGTGCATCGCCGGCCGCGGGTCGCGTTCATGGGATCGGGCGATGAAATCGTCGAGCTCGAGCAGCGCGATGCGATTCTCGCGGGCACGAAGATCGCCAGCTCGAACTCGTATACGCTCGACGCCCTCATTCGCCGCGCGAGCGCGGAACCCGTCAATCTCGGGATCGCGCGCGACAGCAAGGAGAGCCTGCGCGAGCACCTGCGCGGTGCGGCGGGAACTGATCTGTTGGTCACGACTGCCGGCGTGAGCGTGGGCGAGCATGACCTGGTGCGCGCCGTTCTACAAGAATTGGGCGGCGAGCTGAAGCTGTGGCGGATCGGCATGCGGCCCGGTGCACCGGTCGGATTCGGTCTGCTGCAAGGAGTCCCGTGGATCGGGCTGCCGGGCAATCCGGTGAGCACGATGGTGACCTTCGAGCTGTTCGTGCGTCCCGCGATCCGCCGGCTCCAGGGACAGGCACTGCCGTTTCGCCGCACGGTTCCGGTTATTGTCAGAGAGCCCATCACGCTCGGTCCGAAGCTGCGGCACTACCTGCGCGCAATAGTAGATGAAGGGGAGGCGCGTTTGACAGGGCCGCAGGGCTCTGGCATTCTCACCAGCATGGCGCTCGCGAATGCCCTGCTCATCGTCCCGGCCGAAATGTCGACGGTTCCCGCCGGCACCGAGCTGCCGGCGCTGATCCTCGACGATCCGCAGCACGTCGCGGAACCACCCTACTGATGGCCGTGCTCAGCTCACCCGTCGTGCGTCGCGCCCTGCGGTTGACGGGCTACCTCCTCCTGACCCTGGTCGTGTACTGGCTCAACGCCGTCACGCCATCCAGTGCCAGGCTCGGCATCCTGTACATCATCCCGGTGCTGCTCGTCACCTGGACTGAGGGCCTGGCATGGGGGTTGGTATTCGCCGTGGCTACGACCGGATTGCGGGAAGCCATTGCGTGGGTGCAGATGCCGGCGGACACGCCGATGGTGTGGCGCGTCGTCGCGGGGCTGGCGTATCTCGCCGTCCTGGGCCTCGCCATGGCCGGCCTCCAGACCCTGCGACGTCGAGAAGCGGAGATGGCGCGCCTCGTCACACAGGATCCGCTCACCAACGTCATGAACGCCCGCGCGTTCGCCGAGCGGCTCGGCCAGGAGTTGGACCGCAACCGCCGCTACCCGCGCCCGCTGGCGCTGATGTACATGGATCTCGACAACTTCAAGGTCATCAACGACACCCACGGGCATCAGACGGGAGACGCCGTCCTGCGGCTCGTGGCCGACGCGATGCGCTCGTCGGTGCGGCAGGCCGACGTCGTGGGGCGGCTGGGCGGTGACGAATTTGCCGTCCTGATGCCCGAGACCGATGCGCAGGTCGCGGATGCCGCCGCCAAGCGGCTCATCGTCAGCCTGCGCAACGTGTTCAAGGGGACGCCCAACGTCACGGCGAGCATTGGCGTGGTCTCTTGTACCGCGACGGACGCAAGCACGGATGATCTATTGAGACGCGCCGATCAGGCGATGTACGACGCAAAAAAGTCTGGAAAGGACCGTGTTGTCCAAGTAGCGATCTAGTCGGCGGACAGCACCCCGTCGATAGAAGGCGCCAAGACGCTAAGACGCCTGAGCGGTCGACAGCGTGCTGTGACCAGTAATCACATTCCCCGTTCGCTATAAACCACTCAGGCGTCTTGGCGTCTTAGCGTCTTCTGACAACGGGGTTCTAGTCGCCATGATTCTCCTAGTCGTTTGTGCGTTAGCGTTCCAGGACTCCACTCCACAGTTGTTTTACAACGTTACCGTCCCCAAGGACCGGTCAGCCTATCTCGTCGAGATGCAAATCACGAATCCTCCAGGTCGCAGCCGCCTCGTGATCCCCAACTGGGCACCCGGTGCCTACCGGCTCATGGATTCCTGGCAGAACATCCGCGATGTCGTCGCAGTGAGCTCCGCGGGCGATTCGCTACGTGTCCAGCAGGACTCCCCGATCTCCTGGGTCATCGATCCAGAGGGTGCCGCGAGAATCACGGTCCGCTACACCGCAGGGCTGCGTGACTTCGAGCAATGGCGGCGGCCCAACAACCGCTGGTTCTTGCGGTCGACCTCCGGGGTCGTGGATGGTCCGCGCACGTTCATGTATCTCGACGGCTGGAAGCAGGCACCGGCCCGGGTCACCTTCCAGGTGCCCGCGGGCTGGCGCCTCGCTACCGGACTCGCGCCGACCACGAGCGACAGCACAACGTTTGCAGCGCCCAACTACGACGTGCTCATCGATTCTCCGGTCCTGCTCGGCAAATTCCTGACGTATGCCTTCAGCGCGGCCGGTACCCCCCATCGCGCCGTCGTGGATCTCGGCGGCGCCCGCGCCGAGGCGCCGGGAGTGTTCGTGGACATGCTGCGGCGTATTTCCACGACGGCGATCGGTGTCTTCGGGTCGGCGCCCTACACGGACTACACGTACATCTTCGTCGGCGGCCGCGGCGGCGGGCTCGAGCATCTCAACTCGACCACGATCGGCGTCACGACCGGCACGCTGGCCAGGAATCCCCGCGGCGCCGAAACCGTGAGCGCCCACGAATTCTTCCATGCCTGGAACGTCAAGCGGATCCGGCCGGTCGAGCTCGGACCGTTCGATTACGAGCATGAAGTGCGGACCGTCAATCTGTGGTGGAGTGAGGGGGTCACGGACTATTACGCCGACGTGATTCTCGCGCGCGCGGGACTCGACAGCCCCGCGGACTTCGCCCAGGGTCTCGCGACGTCCATCGGGAATTACCGCAGCAATCCCGCTCGCCTGCTGGTGTCTCCGGAGCGCTCGTCGTGGACCGCATGGGATTCCCCCGCCGTCAACAACAGCTATGTCATCTCCTATTATCTGCAGGGCGAGCTGCTCGGCTTCCTGCTGGACCTCGCCATCCGCGACTCGACCGACAACGCGAAATCGCTCGACGATGTCATGCGCTATCTCCTCGACCACTACGCGGGAGAGCGCGGCTTCACACGGGACGAGCTGGTGGCGGCGGTTCGTAGCGCCACCGGGCACGACTTCGAGGAGTTCTGGCGGCTCTACGTGAGCGGCGCGACGGAGATCCCCTGGGACGACTATCTCAGCTCCGCGGGCTGGGAGGTGGTGTTCACCGAGGCCCCGGACGTCGACGCGCGTATCGGCTCGATCCCGCCGGCCGTGCAGGGCGGTCGCTGGCGCGCGGTCGCCGCCCCGGGGAGTGCCGCGGAGCGCGCCGGGCTCCGCACCGGGGACGAGCTGGTGCGGATCAACCGCCGCTCCGTCATCGACGGCACTGACGTCACCGCCGCGGTGCGCGCGATCGGGCCGAGCGCTGAAGTGGTGGTGGAGGTGGTCCGCGAGGGCAGCCCCCTCACGATTCGCTTCGAGGCAGGGACGTACAATCGCGTGCGCGCCCAGCTGCGCGATCTGCCGGCGCCGACGGCGAAGATGCGGCGCATCCGCGCCGGGCTGCTCCGAGCCGTGCGATGACCGAGCGGGCGATCGAGCTCGTCTTGATCTTCACGTCGATCCTGTTCATCGTGGATCCGTTCGCGGTCATCCCCACGTTCCTGGCGATGACCGTGCGCGACTCGCCGGAGCAACGGCGCGTGCTCGCGCGCCGAGGGGCGTGGACCTGCGCGATCACGCTCATCGCGTTCGCCGCGGGCGGCAGCATCATCTTCAAGATCTTCGGCATCACCATCGGCGCGTTCAAGATCGCGGGGGGCGTGCTCATTGGCCTCAACGCCCTCGACATGGTCCAGGCGCGCCGCAGCCAGCAGCGCGAGACCGCGGTCGAGACGGCAGAGGGGATCCAGAAGGACGACATCGGCATCATGCCGCTCGGCGTGCCCATGCTGGCGGGACCGGGCGCGATCTCGACGGTCATGGTGCTCGCCCTCGGCGCGAAATCGACGGCCGCGACGATCACCGTCTACGTCTCGATCGTGCTGACCGCGATACTCACCTACTTCGTGCTCTCGGCGGCGTCGATGGTCGAGCGCCGGCTCGGCCAGACGGGGATGCGGATCCTGACCCGGTTGATGGGACTCGTCCTGGCGGCGATCGCGGTGCAGTTCATCGTCGACGGCATCAAACTCAGTTTCCAGGATTTCCATCCGATGGACTAGTCCAAGAGAGTGAAATCGTGCGGCCAGGTTTTCGATCAGACGGCTGATTGTGACGTCAAATGCAACGCCCTAGTCTACGCGACCATGAGCCGCCCTCTTTCGTTGCCGCTCGATCGCTGATGTCTTCCCCACCTGTCAGTGCGCTCCTCATCGAAGCTCCGGTAAACCGGCATTTCGCCCAGCTGCATCGCGACCCGCAGGCCCTGAGCGACGCCGTCGCGCTGTACCTGCAGACCGGCCTGCGGCGCGGCAACCCCGTCGTCGTCATCGCCTCCTCCCTACATACCGATCTCTTCCTCACACGGCTGCGCGAGGACGATCTCGACCCGGCGGTGTTTCTCAAGTCCGGCCAGCTGGAGTTGCACGGCGCCGAGCAGACGCTCCGCAAGTTTATGCGCAACGACATGCCCGACTGGGAGGACCTCCGGCGGGCGATGGCATCGGTCTTCGAGCGCGTACGGGCGTTCGGGCGCGGTACGACGCGGGTGTATAGTGAGACGGTGAACCTGCTGTGGCAGGAAGGGAAGCAGGAAGCCGCCATTCGCCTCGAGGAATATTGGAACGAGCTCGCGCGCCAGTATCCGTTCTCACTGTTCTGCGGCTACATGCTCGATGTCGATCACGACCGCACGTACGCCGGGCCGCTCGAGGAGATTGGCCGGACCCACTCCGACATGATCGGCACAGCGGACGACGAACGCTTCCACGTGGCGCTGGATGCCGGCGAGCGCGTCGGTACTACGAAGATTCACTGCGATAGCTAGTGTCCCTCCTCGCTGAAGCCCCATCCGGGCGTCATTTCGCCCAGTTTCATCGCGATACCGAAAGCGAAGATCGCCGTCGCGACACGCTCACCGAATCGGCATTCACATTCGTCGAAGCGGGCTTGCGGCGCGGCGACAGCGTGCTGGTCCTCGCGGGAGCCAATCACCGGGACCGCCTGTTCGAACGTCTGGCGGCGGGGAAGATCAGCCCGCAATCGCTGCGCGATCCCGGACAACTGTCCATCCTGGATGCTGAACAGATCACGGCACGATTGGTTGCCGGCGGCCTGCCGGAATGGGCGCCGTTTCGGAACGCGGTCGCGCCCGCCCTGTCGCGCCTCCAGCCCTCCGGCCGCGACACGCGGGTCTATAGCGAGATGGCGAACGCCTTGTGGCACGCGGGGAACACCGAGGCCGCGATCCGCATCGAGGACTTTTGGAATGCGTTGGCCAGCACGTACTCGTTCTCCCTCTACTGCGGCTACACGATGGATACGCAATCCGAGCACTCGTACGCGGCCCCGCTCGAGGAGTTAGGCCGCACCCACTCCGACATCCTGGGCACGCCCGAGGATGAGCAGTTCGGCGTCGCGCTCGATCGAGCCAGCAAAGAGATTTTCGGGATATCACTGACGCAGATGACGGGCGTATCCAAGGAGGACGGCGCTCGCCGGTTTCCGAGCGGCCAGCGGACAATGCTCTGGGTGAAACGCAATCTGCCGATGTCTACGGCCCAGCTTGCGGAACGTGCGCGCCACTATTTCCGGGACACCCGCGCCTAGCGCTACATGCGCTTGTACTTCGGTCCGCTGCCGCCCTCGCGCGGCGTCCACCGCGGTCCGAGCACATCGGTCGCTTTACAGTCGACACAATTCGGCGCGTTGATCCGCAGTCCGCCGTCGATCGCCTCATAGACACCAGCAGGACAGACGTGCGAATAGAACCGCGCGACTTCGGCCGGGACATCCTTGGCCGGGATCAAGTGACTCGGAATTGTGTCTCGCGTCGAATTCCCGGACTTGAACACTGCATCGACCTTGCTGACCCCATTCGACGCCCCGCCTGACCCCGGGCGCAAGCCCGGGGATAACCGGCGGGGGACGTCCGCATCTGCATGCATCGTGTACCTACCGCCCGGAAACCTTCCTCCCGTGAGCGTCATCAACCCTGCCTGCAACCCGCCCAAGTAAAAGCCGTCGCGGAAGGCCAACCGCATGTTGCGCGTGCGGTAGAGGTCGCTGGCGATATACGACGCGTCCACCAGGCGATCGTACTCCGAAAGCGCAGTCCCATGCTTGAGATTCTGGAAAATGGCCCGCGCGGCGTAGATCCCCGAGTGCATCGCATAATGAATCCCCTTGAGCGACGGCACGTCCACAAAGCCCGCGGCGTCGCCCAGCAGCACCACACCGGCGCCTGAGCGCCGCTCGGGAAGCGAGTAGAAACCGCCTTCGGGGATTGTCTTCGCTCCCCATTCGACCATCTCACCGCCGGCCAGCAGCGCGCGCAGCAGAGGATGTTGCTTGAGCCGCTGCAACAGGACATGCACGTCGAGCGCGGCGTCGCGGTAATCGAGACCGACGACGAGCCCGAGGGCGACGAGATTCGGCTCCAGCGGATAAACAAAGCTGCCGCCGAACGCATCGCTCGGCAGCGGCCACCCCAGCGTGTGGATCACGCGATCGAGTGGCTGCTTCGTCTCCCACAGCTCCTTCACGCCGAGCGCAAAGATCTGGGGGTTTTCGGACGGCACGCGCTGCCACTGGCACCACGCCTGGGCCAGCAGACCCCGTGTGCCCTCGGCCAGCGCCGTGACTTTCGCGACCAAATCGTTGGGCGCCGCGCCGCCGGTCGTCGGCTTCCCTGCGCGATCGAGTCCCGCGGGCGCGGTCCGCACACCCGCCACAGCAGTATCGCGCACCAGCAGTTGCGCCGCCGGGAATCCCGTGAACACGTTGACCCCGAGCGCTTCGGCCTTGGCGCCGAGCCAGCGCACGACCTCGCAGAGCGACGCGAAGTAGTAGCCGCGATTGTGCATCGTCGGCGGCGTCGGCAGGCGCAGCTTGCCGCCCTTGGTCAGCAGGTAGACCGCTTCCTTGGTCACCGGCCCACGGAACGGGAAGTCGGCGTCCTTGAGGTCCGGGAAGAGCTCGCGCAAGGCGCTCGGATTCACGACGGCACCAGAGAGCGAGTGCTCGCCTATGGCTTCCGCTTTTTCCAGGACCCCGATGTTCAATTCCGTTCCGTCGGCCTTCGCAAGTCCGGCAAGCTCGATCGCGCAGGCAAGTCCCGCCGGCCCCGCGCCGACGATGAGGACGTCGAGCTCCATGCGATCGCCCGCACCTTCGGCGCCGTCCTGGAGAATCAGTTTGTCGAGCGGAAGCGGGGGCTGATACTGGGCGGGGAGGATCTTATCCATGCAGCTTGCGAATCTCTTCGGTGAGCCTGGGGACAATCTCGAACAGATCGCCCACCACGCCGTAGTCGGCAACTTTGAAGATCGGCGCGTCTTTGTCCTTGTTGATTGCGACGATCACTTTCGACGTGCGCATTCCGGCCAGATGCTGGATTGCTCCCGAGATGCCGACGGCGATGTAGAGCGACGGGCTCACGGTCTTGCCCGTCTGCCCGACCTGATCGGCGTGCGCGCGCCATCCGGCATCTACGACCGCGCGTGACGCGCCGACCGCGGCTTGCCCGCCAAACGCACGCGCCAGCTCCTCGAGCACCTTGAAGTTGGCCGGCTCTTTGAGGCCGCGGCCGCCCGAGATAATCACCTGCGCCTCGGCGACGTCCAGTGTGCCCGCCGGGGCGGCCTTGATCTCGCGCACCGTCACCCGACCGGCCGGCACATCTACGGCGACGGTTTCAGCGGCGCCCGCTTTAGGCCGCTCCACCGGTGTGAAGACGTTGGGTCGCAGCGAGAGCACGGCGGGCCGCGACATGACTTTCACTTTCAGGAGCGCTTTCCCCGCATACACCGGACGCGTGACCACCAGACCGGCACCATCAGCGGCGAGATCTGTGAGATCTCCGGCTACGCTCACGCCGAGTTTCGCCGCGACGCGCGGCGCGAGGTCCTTGCCGGTGGCACTCGCCGCGAAGACGATCGTGCGATGGCCGCCCTGTTTCGCCCGCTCGGCCAGGGCCTGCGCGCACGCCTCGGGGGCGTACTTTGCGAAGGCCGGATTCGTCAGCGTAACGATCTTGTCGGCCCCGAACTTGGCGGCTTGATCGGCGCCCTGGACCACACCGACAGCGCAGACCACGGCTTCGACGCCGCCGCCGAGCCGCTGCGCCGCTGTGACCACTTCATGCGAGATCTTGCGCAGCACGCCGTCGCGCTGCTCCAGCACGGCAAGGGTTGTCACAAGACCTTCGCCTCTTCGCGCAGCAGCCGCACCAGCT
>Ga0307290_10000004_pt1 | contig 75208 bp, 78 predicted proteins | sample ER_DNA_144_FD_194472 | JGI IMG/M metagenome (GOLD analysis project Ga0307290, IMG submission 194472) | Bulk soil microbial communities from the East River watershed near Crested Butte, Colorado, United States - ER_DNA_144 | ecosystem: Environmental > Terrestrial > Soil > Floodplain | place... | reverse complement strand
GCAGCTCGATCAGGACCTGTCCGGTGCCTGGCACCGGATCGGGGGCCTCCTCGTAGCGAAGCACGTCCGGCCCGCCGTCCTCGTGAATGCGCACGGCTTTCACCGGGCACAATCTCGCACATGACCACTGCCGAGCTTGAGCGGCTCGCCGAGGAGCTGGAACTCGACGTCGTCGGAGCGGCGCCGGCTTCCGCGTACGCAGAGACGGAGCGCCACATCCGGGAACGAAAGGCCCGTGGGCTCTTCGCCGACATGCGCTTTACGATGGCGCAGCCCGAGGTCTCGTGTCATCCGGAGACACTGCTCGAGGGCGCACGCACCGTCGTGTCGGCTGCGTACTGCTACTACGCGCCGGAGCCGACGCTCGAAGAGGGAGAGGGAAGACTTGCGCGTTACACCTGGCACGACGGCTACGCCGTGCTCCGCGAGCGCCTGGACGAGCTGGGACGCCGGCTCGGCGGCGAGTTCCGAGTCCTCGTCGACGCCAACCAGCATGTGGACCGGGAGGCGGCCGCCCGGTCAGGCGTCGGCTTCTACGGAAAGAACACGATGCTCATCACCCGGCGCTACGGGTCGTGGGTCGTGCTCGGGACGCTCGTGACGACCGCCGTCGTGGAGGCCACGCCGCCGCTCGATCTCGACTGCGGATCGTGCACGCTCTGTATCGACGCGTGTCCAACCGGCGCGCTCGACGAGCCGGGCCTCGTGGATTCGACGAAGTGCCTCTCCTACTGGACGCAGGCGCCGGCCGCGATTCCGGAGGACTACCGCGCCGAGCTCGGCGCACAGGTCTATGGGTGCGACATCTGTCAGGACGTCTGTCCGTGGAACCGCGGCATCGAGAAGCGGCGAGCGGGTGATGAGTTACCGTCCGGCACAGAGCCACACGTCCGTCTCGCGGATTGGCTCGAGGGCGACGGTGCGGCGTTGACGCAGCGATACGAGCGTCTTTACGTGCCGAAGAACGATCCCCGTTATCTGCGCCGAAACGCGCTACTCGTTCTCGGAAACACCGGCGGAGTCGCCGACCTGCCGCTGGCGCAGCCGTTCCTCGCGAGCGACGACGAGCTCCTTCGCGAGCAGGCGGAATGGACGGTGGCGCGAATCGAGGAGAGACACAACGACTGAGGCGTTCAGGCGCGCGCTCGAAGACGAGCGACCCCGAGCTCGTTCCCGAGCTCGCGGGAGCGGTCCGCGACCGCCTTGCGCATCTCTTCGGGCTCGAGCAGGATCGCGTCGCCGCGCTGCGAGAGCACCTCGCCGATCAACCACTCCACACTGCCAACGGGCATCTCCGCAAGGGCGGTGCCGTCCTTCAGCGGCGTCGCGCCGCGCTCGGCGGCCCAGCGAGCGGCGACGCCTTTGAGATAGAGAATCTTGGCCGACCGTCCATCACGGAAGCCGTGCGGGTCGAAAGCAGTGCGTGGTTCGAAACGCTCCTGAGTGAGCTGCGCGCTGCGCATGCGGTCGAGGCGGAAGCTCCTCTCGGCGTCTCGTGAGCGGTCCCACGTGTGTACGCGCCAGTTCGGCAGCTCACGCTCGAGCGAGTAAGGCTCGACGATGCGCTTCGACCAGGTCTGTTCACCCTCCTTCTGGTACTCGATCTCGACGAGTCGACGCTCGCGGATGCCTTCGGTGAGAGTCGCGACGAGATCCGCCTCTGCTTCGACGATCTGCGGATTGGGTGTTTGCGCGAGCTCGAACTGTCCGAACGTCTCCTCGAGCTTGGCCCGCACGCGGTCAAGCGGGGTGTGCGCGTCGGCGGCGATCATCGGGCCGACGAATTCCAGGGCAAGCCCGATCGCGCGCGCCTCGAGCGGCGTTAGGCGCGGCGCGAGCCGGAACGTGTCTCCATACAACTCCTTGTCGACATGCACGTTGTCGGCCTCGAGTGCGGCGTAGATCGTGTAGCAGCCGCCGCCGAAGTTGACGAGGTTCAGCAATTGGAGGTGCTCTTCCAGCTCGCCCGCGGGAATGTGGAAGCGCTCGACGATCTCGTGCGCCGGGATCACGGCGTCGTTCGCTTCTCCGCAGGCCGCGAGCAGGTATGCGAGCAGCGCCTGCAGGACGGCAAAACGTTCCGGGACAACCGGGCCGGCCGGACGTTCGCCCGAGGCTTCCACGTGCGGGACCGGCGACGCTGCGGCCAGCTTGGGCGCAGGTTCCTCGTGCCGGTCGCGGACGGCACGAAGCGCCTGGGCAACCTCACGCCGCAGTGCATCCGGCTCGAGCGGGATCGCGCGCCCGTCCTGACGAAGGATCCAGGAGGCGAGCTGCGGCAGTGAGGAGTAACCCGTGAGGAAGACGCCATCTTCGAGTTGGCCCGCATTGCCGAACGCACGCTCGACCCACCAGGCGGTGTCACCTGCGAGTTCGATGCGCGCCTCGCCCTCGATGTCCCCGATCTGCCACGGCGCCCGGCCGCGATAATCGTCGATGTCGAACTCGGCCGGGATCCGGAAGTCCCGTTCGCGGCGGGTGGCGAATCTGATGTCCCCTCGGATGCGGGAGACGCGGAAGGTCCGGATGTCCTTGCGGTCGAGATCCTGGCCGATCACATACCAGCTTCCGTTGTCCGAGAGCAGACCGTACGGATTGACCGTCCGCTCGCTCTGGCGGTTACGCGAGATCGAGTAGTACGGAAACTTGATCGTGCGCTGCTTCGAGATCGCTCCCTCGAGCTTTCCGAGGCGTCCCGGCATCTCGGGTGAGTAGTCGGGGTCGAGCACCTCGACGCGGACGGCGGTCTCCGAAGCATGGTCGCCGAAGCCCTGGCGCCCGAGCGCGAGGTTCTGGAGCGCCAGCCGCAGCGGCTCGGAGTAGGCGAACTGGCCCTCCAGCAGATACAGCGCGGTCTGCAGCGCGGCGAGCTCGTCGTCTGCCAGCTCCAGCTCGGCGAGGAAGTAGTTCTCCGACCGGAGGGTGTAGAGCTCTTCGCCCGTGAACTCGTCGCGCTGCGACTGGAGCGGCACACCGAGCGCAAGGAGCTCCGCGCGGTCGGAGTAGAAGCGCCGGGCGAAGGCCTCGTCCGACATCTCGGAGTAGCCCTCGACGTTCGATTTCACGTCGCGCGCGGTCAGCAGCCGACGCTCCGCCATCAGATAGGCGACGAGCGACAACTGACGGATCAGCTTGTCGGTGTCGTGAGACACGGGGCGAATCTATCGGACTGACTGCAGGCCCCGACGTCCAGCGCCACTGATCGAGCCGGCGGACGAACCCGTGGTGGAGCGGATTGTTGACGATGTAGTCGACCGTCGCCGCGTATTGCTCGTCAGACTCGATCACCTTCGACCAGTACCGGCGGCCGAAGACGTGATCCTTCCTCTTGTGCCGTTCGTTGAAGGCGCGCGCGTAGCCTCCGTTGAGGTCGCGCATCCCCTCGGCGAGGTTCGGCATGGGGGTCTCGACGAGGAGGTGGTAGTGGTTGCCCATCAGGCAGCGCACGTGAGTCCGCCAGCCGTAACGCCGTTCGACCCGGCGCAGGATGTGGAAGAAGACGATCCGGTCTCCATCGTCGAGCACGATCGGCGCGTGGTTGTTGCCCCGAATCCCGACGTGGTAGTAGGCGCCGGCGGCGAGGTAACGGTGGGGCCGTCCCATCTCCCGAAGGTAGCGCTACGAAATCCGCCGGCTCCCGGTTTGACGCTTTCGCTCCAGGTCCGACTCGGTCCCGTCCCGTGCCAGGCACGGGACTGGGGACGAGGGAGCATCGCCTTTAGGGACGTGCCTCGCGAGGATGGAATGGCGTCGGAGCTAGGCCGCGACTTTGGAGCGCTCGAGATGCTGGTGCGACGGGCAATAGTCGCGCTCCGGAAGGGGCGTGCGCTGGCAGGGCTTGCCCTTTCGGGTTGTCGCGCGGCAGCGCGCGACGCCGCCGTCCAGGGCTCCTGACTCGATCTGCTCCTCGATGAACGCCGTCGCGGCGGCAACGCCTTCCTTCACGGCCCAGGCGACTTCCGCCTGCACGGTGATCGGGAAGTAGCGGCGGATGTCCTGGAAGAGGGCCCGGTCGGGCTTGGCGAAATAGAGCGGGTCTTTCGCGAGCCGCTCCATCGTCAACTCGCACTGCTCGAGGACGGCCCGGCGGTACTCGAGATGCAGTTCGGGGGCCACATATGGGTCGATCAGGTCCTTAATCGACCTGTAGATGGCTCTCGAGTATTGATACATGCAGGCTTGAAGCTGGGCCGTGTACTCCTCGATCACAGTATCTCTAGCTGCCATTAATCCCCCGCAAAGCTTTGTTAACCCGCAGTAAATGGTGGTCGGCGCGCTTGTCTCCGCGGCGGAGTCTATAGGGTCCAGGCTCCTGTTACAAAGTCCCGGCCTACGTTGCCTCGCCTGAGAACGAGCTAGCGGGTGATCTGCCGAACGTAGGCGGCGCTGAAGCCCTTGGTATTGACGGTCACCAGGGCCTGATCGGCCTGGCCACGGGAGTCGTAGATCCCGCTGAAGACCACGGAGTAACCGGGATGGAGGCTCGAATACCGGCTCGAATCCAGGACCCCGACCTGCGGGAGACCGGCCCTGGAGGCCGCCCGGGCCCGGTCCAGGGCGAGCGCACGGCCGTTCGAGCCGGCAGGAATCGACTCGAGGACGACCGTGTATCCGTTCTGCCCGGCCGGCCAGGCCGTCAGCGTGCCGGGTCGAGGAGCCGTCGTCGTGGCCGGAGGCGGCGCCGTCGGGGTCGAGGGAGCCCCCGACGGCGTCCCGCTCGGGACCGTCGGCAGGGCAACGGTCGCCGTCGAGGGCGCCGTTGTCGGCGAGTGAGGGATTCCACCCTGAGTCGCCACGATCGTGGAGCCGCCGGAACCTGCGTCGGCGAGGACGATGGCGGTCGTCGCGCCCGCCACCGCGATCAGCAGGAAGAGCAGTACCGGCCAGATCCAGTCGCCCGGATACCAGCCCAGCCGCTGCTGCCAGACCGCCGCGAGCCGGCCGAAAACTCCGCTGGCGGGCCGGAGCCGCTGGCCACACTCGAGGCAGTACTCCTGGTCAGGACCGTGCGGCGCACCGCAGCGAGGGCACTGCGGACCCCGAGGCGGGACGGCCGGCGTGCTCATTGTTCCCAGGGGTCAGGGGCAGGCGTCGGCAGCGCCTCGAGTAGCTCGGCTTGCGGCTCCGGTTCAGCATCGGGCTGCTGCCCGGGCACGACCGCCTTCCCGCAGACCGCACAGAACTTTGCGTCGGCCGCCAGCGCGCTGCCGCATTGGGTGCAGCTGACGACCGGTGGGGTCGCAGCCGCCGGCCGGCCGCAGTTGGCACAGAAGTGCGAGCCCCATACGAGCGGAGCACCGCACGCACAGCGGGCTGCCGGCGCCGCGCGGCGAACGGAGACGGCCGCGGCAAGCAGCGTGTCGAGCTCCTGCAGTCGTTCGTCTAGCGCGATGAGCTCGTCGCAGCGCTCGACCAGCAGATCCTGGCGGAACTGGTCGCGGCGGAACATCTCCAGCATGAGGCCGCCGAGGTCGCGCAGCCGCTCCTCACGGACACGAAGCAGCGCACGCCGCTCCTTGCGGAGCTGGCCCGGATGCGGGAGGGCGCGGCGCGGTGGGCCGGCGGGGCGTGCGCCCGCAACCGTCCGTTCATCCCTGCGGCGAAAGCGTGCGAGGAGCGAAGGCCGCGCCACGCGAATCAATGTAACAGCGAGGTGAGATGCCCTAGGGCTGGCGCGGCGACGCCGCTCTCCGGCCGAAACCGGCCAGGAAGAGAGCGAGCAGGATGATCGCGACCGTCCCGATCGCGATTCCGGCGATCCACTGTCCGACCAGGGAAACGACGATGGCAACGACCACCAGGCCGAGCATGAGCCCGATCACTACGGGAGCTCGACCACGACGAGGCGCTCCTCCGTCATCTCGCGCACCGCGTAGTGCGGTCCCTCGCGCGTGTTGCCGGAGTCCTTGACTCCGCCGTAGGGCATCTGATCGGAGCGAAACGTCGGCGCCTCGTTCACGGTGACGCCGCCGAACTCGAGCTGCTGCGCTGCCCGCAAGGCGTTGTCGAGGCTCGCCGTGAAGATGCCCGCCTGGAGCCCGTACCGGGTGCCGTTTGCAAGCTCGATCGCCTCGTCGATCGAGTCGACGACCGTCACCGTGCAGACCGGTCCGAAGACCTCCTCGCGGGAGACCTCGTCGTCGCGCCCGGGGTTCGTGATGACCGTCGGCCGGATCAACTCGCCGTCCAGCTCGCCGCCGGTCAGCACCTGCCCGCTGCTCGCCTTGATCCACTCGAGGATGCGCTCTCGCGCACCCTCGTCGATCACGGGGCCGACGTCCGTGTCCTCGTCGGTCGGGTCGCCGACCTTCAGCGCCTCGACTAGAGGGACGAGGTGGCGGACGAACTCGTCGTAAGCGCCGCGCTCCACGTAGACCCGCTGCACCGAAATGCAGCTCTGGCCCGCGAAGGCGAACGCGTTCTGCGAGACCTTCGTCGCCGCCGCCGACATGTCCGCGTCGGCCGCGACGATCAACGGCGTCGCATTGCCGAGCTCGAGGTTCACGCGCTTCTTCGGCGCACGCTCCTTGAGCTTCCAGCCGACGCCGCTCGAGCCCGTGAACGTGATCAGCTTCACGCGTTCGTCCTCGACAAGCACGTCCCCGATCTCGGACGCCGGCCCGACGAGCACGTTGAGCCAGCCGGGAGGAAGGCCGGCCTCGTCTTCCAACTCGGCAAGGAACAGCGCCGACATCGGTGTCTGGCTCGCGGGCTTGAGCACGACTGCACAGCCCGCCGCCAGGGCCGGTGCGATCTTGTGCGCGACGAGGTTGAGCGGAAAGTTGAAGGGGCTGATCGCGCCGACCACGCCGATCGGTCGGCGGAGAGTGAAGGCAAGCTTCCCTTCGCCCGCCTGCGCGGCGTCCATCGGGACCATCTCCCCTGCGAGCTTGCGTGCTTCGACCGCGGCAAAGGTGTAGGTGGACATCGCCCGAGCAGCCTCCACGCGTGCGGCCTTCAAGGGCTTGCCTGCTTCCTCCGAGATCAGCCGAGCAGCCTCCTCGTGGCGGCGCCCGAGTGCGCCCGCGACGCGCACGAGGATCTCGGCACGCTTGTGCGCCGGGAGTGGATCCTGCATCGCCCGCACGGCGGCGTCGATCGCGCTCCGCGTCTCTTCCGCGCCGGCCTTCGGCACACGGCCGACGACGTCTCCGGAGTACGGTGAGCGCACGTCGAGCCAATCGCCCGTCTGGATCCACTCGCCGCCGATGAGCAGCTGTTTTTCGTTGGCTGCAGCGACCACGGAGCTAGTCTAGACCCGTATGCTCGACGCGCTCATCATCGACGCGGTTCGCTCGCCGATCGGCAAGAGGAACGGCGCGCTGGCATCGATTCGCGGTGACGAGCTCGCAGCGCAGGTGTTGAACAGCTTGGTCGCGCGGCACGATCTCGATCCCGCCGAAATCGAGGATGTTCAGCTCGGCTGCGTGACGCAGATCGGCGAGCAGGGTTGGAACCTCGGCCGGATGGTGCCGCTCGTCGCCGGCTGGCCCGAGTCGGTGTGCGGTACGACCGTCGACCGCCAGTGCGGCTCGTCTATGCAGACGAACTTCAGCGCAGCGACCGCGATCTCTTCGGCGCAGCTCGATCTCGTCGTCTCGGCCGGCGTCGAGATGATGTCGCGTGTCCCGATGGGGTCGAACGGAGGGGACCTCTCCGACAAGCTGCTCGACCGCTGGCAGATCGTGCCCCAGGGAATCTCGGCGGAGGTGATCGCCGACGAATGGGGGTTCTCCCGCGACGAGCTCGACGCATTCTCCCTCGAGTCCCATCGGCGGGCCACGGCGGCTGCCGACGAGGGACGCTTCGACAACGAGATCGTGCCAATCGACCTCACGAATCCACACACGGGCGTCGTGTTCGGCGTCGACGAGACGCCACGGCGCGATACCTCCGCCGACGCGCTCGCGGCGCTGAAGCCGGCGTTCCTCACGGAGGGCAAGGTGACGGCCGGGAACTCGTCGCAGATCTGCGATGGGGCTGCAGCGGTGCTCGTGGCCAGTGAGGGCGCGGCCGACCGCCTCGGGCTTGAGCCGCGGGCGCGCTTCGTCTCGTTTGGGCTCGCGGGCGTCGATCCGCACCGGATGCTGCACGGGAATCCGCAGGCGTGCGACAGGGCCCTGGCCCGCGCAGGCCTGACGTGGGACGACATGTCGGTCATCGAGGTGAACGAGGCCTTTGCGTCCGTCGTCCTGCAATTCGCGCGCGACGCGGGCCTCGAGGAGCGCTGGAACGACATCAACCCGAACGGCGGCGGCATCTCGCTCGGACATCCGCTGGGCGCGACCGGCGCCCGAATCACAGCGACTCTGCTCAACGAGCTCGACCGCCGCGATGTGCGCTACGGGATCGCGACCATGTGTATCGGTTTCGGCCAGGCACTCGCCTGCGTCGTCGAACGCGTCTGAGCGTTACTCTGCGCGCGTGGGGGAGATGGCAGGACGCGCGGTCGCGCGGGAGCCGAAGGAGATAGTCGCTCGCGGCTACGACGCGATCGCGTTGCGCTACGCAGAATGGGCCGGGCAGGTCGACTCCCCGGTCATGGAATGGGTGCGCCATCTCGACGCCAGCCTCGACGACGGCGCCGATGTGCTCGAGCTCGGTTGCGGCCGCGGCGTTCCGGCCACTCGCCAGCTCGCCCGTCGTCATCGCGTCACCGGAGTGGATATCTCAGCCGTCCAGATCGAGCTCGCGCGACATCACGTTCCCGAGGCGAGCTTCGTCCACGGCGATGCGATGGAGCTCGAGCTCGCGCCATGCTCGTTCGACGCCGTCGTCGCGCTGTTCGTCTTCGGCCATGTCCCGATCGAGGAGCAGTCCGGCCTGATCGCCCGGATCGGCCTCTGGCTTCGCGACGGCGGCTTCTTTCTCGGCACGTTCGGCGCAGGAGACGCCGGGGAGCGGATCGACCCCGACTGGCTGGGCGCACCTATGTTCTTTGCGTCTCTCGACGGCGCGGCGTACCCGCCCTTGCTGCGTGACGCCGGGCTGGAGCCGGTGCGTGACGAGGTCGTCGTGCACCACGAGCCCGGCCACGGTGACGTCTCGTTTCGGTGGACGCTGGCTCGAGCGGCCGCCTAGTGGAGATCCGGAAAGTCGGCGTTGTCGGCCTCGGGACCATGGGAGCGGGTATAGCTCAGATCAGCGTCCAGTCCGGGTTCGAGACGGTCGGCCGGGAAGTGAGCGACGAGCTCGCCGAACGCGGCCGCGCCACCATCGAGCGGTACCTAGGCCGGGGCGTCGAGAAGGGCCGGCTGTCGGAGGCCGACCGCGACGCTGCAATCGGGCGCCTGATGCTGACGACGGATCTCGCCGACCTGGCGGACTGTGACCTCGTCATCGAGGCTGTGCTCGAAGAGATCGACCTCAAGCGTGAGTTGTTCGCCGAGCTCGACCGGGTCACGCGGCCGGACGCGATCCTCGCGACGAACACGTCCGCGCTGTCCGTCTCCGAGATCGCCGTGGCGACCGAACGGCCGCAGCGGGTGGTCGGCATGCATTTCTTCAATCCCGCTCCTGTTCTGCCGCTGGTCGAGATCGTCCGCGGGCGCGAGAGCTCGGACGAAGCGATCGACGCGGCCTACGGGTGGGCCGAGCGCGCCGGCAAGCAGCCCGTACGGTGCAACGATACGCCGGGATTTATCGTCAACCGCATCCTCATTCCGCTGCTGAACGACTGCGTGCGCGTGCTCGACGAAGCCGGCGTCGTGCCAGAAGAGATGGACAAGGCGATGACGAACGGTGCGGGCTGGCCGATGGGCCCGTGCGCGCTGATCGATCTGATCGGCATCGACGTGCACGTGCACGCTTCAGAGGCTCTGCACGGCAAGCTCGGGGAGAAACGCATGGCTCCGCCGGACCGTCTCGTGCGCATGCAGCAAGAGGGCGCGCTCGGTCGCAAGACCGGACGCGGCTTCTACGAGTACTAGTAGTTAGGCCGCGAGCCGCTCGGGCAGCTCGACCACGACCTGCGGCAGCTGCGGGTGGCGCGCATGCGCCTCACGCCAGATGGCCTCGGCCTTCTCCGCCTGGAGTGTCTCCAGCGCGACCGCGTGCATCGTGGCGATCGAGGCGAGCTCCACCAGACGCTCGGCTTCGGCGTGGGTGAGCTGCGAGGCCACGCTCGCGAGCGCGTCGAGCCGCGCTACGAGCAGTCGCGACGTCCGTTCGGAACGAGTCAGCTCGGTCATGGCTCGTATCTTCGCGGCCGCATCGGACGGTCCTCCCTCGCCCCGTCTGGTGCCAGGCACGTGACTGGGCCGAAGCGGTCACGGCTTAGGGGACGCTGAGGCGCGCCCAGACGTTGGCGAGCAGGCGATCGACCTCGGGACTGGGGAGGGACGCGCCGAAGTTGAGGGCGCCCGCCGCGAAGACCTTCGCGCCGGCCGCCGTCTCGTAGTACGTCATCTCCGCCGTGCGGCCGCTGCCGAGGAGGTCCGGGATGTGCGCGAGAACCTGGATCCCTCGCGGCGACTCAGCGGTATGCGCGTCGATCTCGATCCCGTAGCGCCCGAACACATTCCCGTCGGCGAGGCCGGTGCCGTCGAACGCCCACGGCGCCGCGAGCGCGCCCGTGACGGTGTAGCCCGCCTGGCGCTGCCCGTGGTCCGACCCGACGTACTGCACGCCGACGATCCGCGCTTCCGGCCGGCCGAGCTTGCGCCACAGATCCCGCCGCACGAGCGTCTGCCCGACCTGGTCGACACGCCGGTACAGGTTGTTCGCGGCGAGGAAGGCGAGGTTGCCGCCGGCGTTGCGGTAATGCTCGATCACGTCGTACTCGTGGCGCGTGACGTACTCCTCGTGGCCGGGGAAGACGACGAGGTCGTAACGCCGCGCCAGCTCCTCGCCGCTGCTGACGCCTTCGAGGTCGTCGTCGGAGAGGAAATCGACTGATCTGCCGGTCCGGTTGAGCCACGCGATGAACTCCAGGTCCCAGTCGTGGAAGCGAAACGGCACGCCGAAGTCGAGGAAGGGTCGCTGCAGGTCGACCCAGCGGTGGCGGCCAGTGACGTACCACGAGTCGCCCCAGCCGTCGCCGTCACCGTCGGTGAAGTTGTACGCCGCCCAGGTGTTCGTCGCGAGGACTACGGCGACGCGGTTCGTGCCGAGGCGACGCGGCCGAACAATGAATGGTGCGTATCCGACCCGGCCGTCGGCCGCTGTGGCACGCAGGAAGTAGAGGCCGCTCGGCCAGTCGCCGGTGCGCACGACCCGGAGGAGCCCCGGCCGGTCGCGATGTGCGTTCCAGTCGACGCGAATCGGACCGGTCTTCGCGAGCCCGCTCGTCTTGACGTCCTGCTCGCTCGGTCGACCCGGCGACTGGTACTCGAAGACCTGCAGGCGCAAGAGCCGTGCGTCGGTCGCGAGCCGAAGCTCGGCCGTCTCTCCCGGCGCATAGCTGCGCTTCGTGAACCAGGCGTCGATTCCCTGGACACGCACCACCGGTGCGTCCTGCCGTCCATTCGGGCCGTGGCCGCCGTAGACGCGACGGCCGACCTTGAGGCGCATCACGTACGTGCGCGGCTGCGTGGTCGGCTCCGGCCGCCACGTGAGCGTCCCCGGCCCGCCGGCGAAGTGATGCGTCGTCCGCCACACGATCGTCGTCCCGCCTTTGCCGGCGCGGACCATGTTGGTTGCGACGACCTCCATGCGTACGGTGCCAGCGCGTGACAACCGGAAGTGCACGATCGCCGCGTCTCGGAAGCCGTCGCGGTTCGGGCTTACCGTGGTCAGCAGGCGTCGGTCGCCGAGATATGGCGCGGAGCCGTTCGTCACGCCCAGGTCGAGGAGCGCCGGGCCGGGTGCCGCCAGCGTCGCCGCCGCAGCAAGGACGAGGGCCGTCACCGCCTTACAATCTCCTTACGTTCCAATGATGCAGGGCACAATTGAAGAGCCGATACTGAACTAGCGATGAGGCGCCTCCTCACCTTTGCCATGCTCGCAGCGCTGGCGCTGCCCGCGGCCTCGGCCGCGCGCATTCAGGGTGCCACCGACGGCACGCTATCCGTGCGCGACGCGCGCGGCACGATCACGATCTCGGGGCGAGGCGGCGTGATCGGGAGCTTTGCTCGTGGCTCGGTGACGATCAATGACCCGGTCGACGGCGACGGCACAGGACCGGTCGTGACCGGTGACGACTGGTCGAAGGATCGCAACGACACGACGACAACCTGGGGCGGCACGAAGGTGCGCTTCCGGATCATCGGCGGATCCTTCCGGATCGTCGTCAAGGGCCGCGGCGTCAACCTCTCGCTCGTCGGCAAGGGGAACGTGACCCTGGCCGGGGCAGGCACCGGGGACGACGGGTCGTATTCCGTGAACGGTGGGGACTACCTCGCGCTACCGGGGTTCCCGTTCGTCTTCCCTCTCTCGTCCACGAGTCCATAGAGGCAGCCTCCTGAGTGCCGGCATGCAGTCAGTGCTCGTCGTCGAGGACGAAGCGTCGATCGCGTCCTTCGTCTCGCTCTACCTGAAGAACGCGGGCTACGAGGTTCGGACCGCGTCGAACGGCACCGACGCGCTGGCGTCCGCGCAGAGCGAGCAGCCGTCGCTGATCGTGCTCGACCTGATGCTGCCGGACATCGACGGCATCGAGATCTGCCGGCGGATCCGCCAGAAGTCCGACGTGCCGATTCTGATGCTGACCGCGCGCGACGAGGACGTCGACAAGATCATCGGGCTTGAGGTCGGCGCCGACGACTACATGACGAAGCCGTTCAACCCGCGCGAGCTGGTCGCGCGGGTGAAGTCGATCCTGCGCCGCGCTGCACCCGAGCGAAAGGAACCCGAGAGCGCCGTCCTGCAGCACGGCGACCTGGTGATCGACGCGGGCCGGCGTGAGGTGAAGGTCGGCACCGAGGAGGTGCAGCTCGCTCCGAAGGAGTTCGACCTCCTCTGGGAGCTGCTCGACCACCGTGGCCTTGTCCTGACGCGCGACCAGCTGCTCGAGCGGGTCTGGGGGTACACCTTCGCGGGTGATACGCGGACCGTGGACGTCCACGTACGCCAGTTGCGGCGGAAGCTGGGCGAGGCCTCGCCGATCGTGACCGTGTGGGGTGTCGGCTACAAGGTCGGCCCGGCACGGGATGCGGTCAAGGCCTAGCGCCCCTGCCGGTGATGCTGCCGAGTTTCTGGGTCGCGTGCACCAAGCCAGAGGCCGCACTCGGCCGCAGCCAAGGCTGGCAGCCTTGGTAAGGCCGAGGGTGGAGGTGGAGTCTGGCGCCGCGTGCACGCGGGTCAGAAGCCGGCGAGCATTGCCGGTAGGTGCGCCAAGTACCTTGTAGGCGACATGTTCAGCTCGCTGCGCTTCCGGTTGCCGGCGCTCTTCCTGCTCGGCATCGTCGTGAGCGGGCTGATCGCGGCGCTGGTTGCGCTACGGCTCTTCCAGGGCTACGTGCTCACGCGTTCGAAGGCTGACCTGCGCCGGGAGGCGATCGGGCTCACTGAGGTCTTCGCGCAGCAGGCGATCACGGCCAACGACACCGGCGTGCTGCCGCGCATCGGCAGACAGCTGGAGCGGGCGACCGGCGATCGTCTCTTCTACGTCGGCGCGTCGCCGACGCCAGGGCTCAACGTCGGAATCGAGCGCCTGCCGCAGAGTACGGTCGACTGGCGTTCAGGCCGGACGATCACGTTCGAGTTCACGCCGCCTGGCGCGCACAAGACGTACCTCGCGGTTGCGCGTCCGTTGAAGCTCGAGCCCAAGGGGCCTGCCTTCGGCGACCTGATCGTCGCGAAGCCGAAGACGGAGTTGAACCAGCGGCTGATCCCGCTCCTGCAGCGGCTGGCGATTGCGTCGCTCGGCGGCATCATCGTCGCAGGGCTGCTCGGGTGGTACCTGTCGCGCCGCATCACGCGGCCCGTGCTGGCGCTCTCGCGCGCGACGGACGAGATCGCCCGCGGAAGCTACGACGTCGACCTCCCACGTGTCCGCGGCGGCGGCGAGATCGGGCATCTCGCTGACCGCTTCCGGGAGATGGCCGCTCGCCTCTCGGATGCCGAGCGTCAGGAGCGCAACTTCCTCATGAGCGTCTCGCACGAGCTGCGCACGCCGTTGACCGCCATCCGCGGTCATGTCGACGCTCTACGTGAGGGAGTCGCCGAGGATCCCGCGGCGCGCGCCGCTTCGCTCGACGTGATCGCCCAAGAGGGCGTGCGGCTCGAGCGACTCGTCGGCGACGTGCTCGACCTGGCGAAGCTGGAAGCTCACCGCTTCACCGTGCACACGGAGGAGGTGAACATGGAGCGGCTCTGCGATCAGGCATACAGCGCGTTCGGTGAGGAGGCCCGCCGCCGGCGGATCGAATACGCGAAACGTTTCGAGGCGCACCCGACGATCGTCTCCGACGGAGATCGCGTGCTGCAGATCATCTCCAACCTGCTCTCGAACGCCTTTCGCTGGACGCCGGACGGTGGGCGGGTGCAGCTCGAGCTGACCGCGGCGAACGGCCGGGTTTTGGTAACGGTCGACGACAACGGCCCGGGCGTCGCGATCGACGAGCAGGAGCGGATCTTCCGGCCGTTCTGGTCGCGTGACGACACTGGCACCGGGCTCGGCCTGGCGATCGCGCACGAGCTCGCCGCTGCGCTGGGTGGGAGCATCCAGCTGGACTCCCGCCCCGGTCAGGGCAGTCGCTTCGAGCTGGTCCTCCCGTCGGGCTCGAATTAGTCTCCGGTCCGCATGGGCGTCCCTGAACCCACACCGGTCTACGCGTTACGACGTCGCCCCTCACGGCTTCGCGCGGTGCTCGTCTCGTTGCGACCTCGCCAGTGGACGAAGAACCTGCTCCTCTTCGCGGGAATCATCTTCGCCGCAAAGCTCGGCGACCTCAGCCGGTGGGGCGAAGCACTTGCCGCTTTTGCAGCGTACTGCGCAGCGTCGAGCGCGAGCTACCTCGTGAACGACGTTCGGGACGCGCCGCACGACCGCCTGCATCCAAGCAAGCGACTGCGGCCGATCGCACACGGCGACCTCTCGCCGCGTCTTGCCGAAGCGCTCGCAGCCGCGTTGCTCATCGCAGCCGTGCTCCTCATCGCGCCGCTGGGCCTTGCCTCGATCCTGTTCCTCTGCACGTTTCTGGCGTTGCAGGCGGCATACACGCTTTCGCTCAAGCACGTCGTGCTGCTGGACGTGATGACCATCGCCGGGCTCTTCGTCGTCCGCGCAGCGGCTGGTGCGGCGGCCGTCGAGGTGAGGATCTCGCCGTGGCTGCTGCTCTGCACGGCGCTGCTCGCGCTCTTCCTCGCCCTGGCGAAGCGGCGCGGCGAGCTCGTGCTCGTGGGCGCCGAGGCCACGCCGGGCCGACCCGTTCTGGAGGGCTACTCGCTCGCGCTCGTGGACCAACTGGTGACCGTCGTGGCCGCGTCGACCGTAATCTCGTACTGCCTCTACACGTTCACCGCGCGCGGGTCGAAGGCGATGATGATCACGATCCCCTTCGTCCTCTTCGGCGTGTTCCGCTATCTGCTCCTCATGCATGCGCGCGATCTCGGCGAGGAACCGGAAGAGGTCCTGTTGCGCGACGCGCCGATCCTGCTCTGCATCGCAGGCTGGGCCGTCACCGCGGCCATCATTCTCTCGGTTACCTAGACGCTAGGAGGTGGCTGCGTCCGGACGGCGGTCTTCCATCCGGTAGACGACGGCGCCGCGATTCTCCTGCACGCCCTGCTCGAGCCTACTCAGGACTGCTTCCATGCGTGCGAGCCGCGTGTCGACGCCCTTCCATCCCGATGAGACGAGATCGACGAGCAAAGCGAGATCGTCGACGCGCGCATTGCGCTCGGCGAGCAGGTCCCCCTCCAAACGCTCGAGGCGCCGGATGACTTGGTTCATGAGCCCGCGGATCTCGGCGAGATTGCGTCCGACCGGCTGCGCCTCGTTGCGGACCGCTTCCCCGACGCGGGCGGGCAGCGTGTCTTCGAGCGCTGCCGCCGCGGCTGCGAGCGCGTCCACCTGCTCCCGTGCCCGGACCAGGAGGCTGTCGAGAGCCGCACCTTCCGCCCGCTGCTCGACCCGCTCCTGTGCCCGCTCGACGACGCTGTCGTCCATGTCCGGCAAGAGTACCGTGGGAGCCGGATGAAAACGAGGGAGCTCGAATACGACCTCCCGCCGGAGCTTATTGCTCAGCATCCCCTGGCGCGACGCGACGAGTCGCGACTGCTGGTCTACCCACGCGTGTCCCAGCGGGTGCACGAGCGCAGGTTCGCAGAGCTACCGGACGTGATCGGCGATGCGCTCGTCGTGGTCAACGACACACGGGTCATCGCGGCGCGCATCCCGATCGAGGCTCCGAAAGGCGAGGTGCTGCTCCTCGAGCAACTGGACGACGACGGGACCTGGGAAGGGCTGGCGCGACCGACGCGGCGGCTTCGCCCCGGACATCGGTACGGGCCGGTCGAGCTGCTCGAGCACCTCGGCGAAGGACACTGGCGCCTCCGTCTGCACGGCGAGCCTGCGGGCGAGACGCCGCTGCCGCCGTACATCACCGAGCCGCTGGCGGATCCTGCGCGCTACCAAACCGTCTATGCGCGCGCAATGGGCTCGGCCGCCGCGCCGACCGCCGGCTTGCATTTCACCGACGAGCTGCTCGCACGTCTCGACGTCGAACGCGTGACGTTGCACGTGGGGCTGGACACCTTTCGTCCGGTGACGGCGGAGGATCTCGGCGAGCACCCGCTGCACGGCGAGCGCTACGAGGTGAGGCCCGAGGCCTGGGAGCGCATCCGGTCTGCGCCGAGAGTGCTCGCCGTCGGGACTACCAGCGTGCGCGTCCTCGAGACGGTCGCGCGCGGCGGTCCCCTCTCCGGCCGGACAGATCTCTTCGTCACGCCGGGCTTCGAGTTTCTGCGCACGGATGCGCTGCTGACGAACTTTCATCTCCCGCGTTCGACGCTGCTCGCGCTCGTGATGGCTTTTGCGGGAGTGGAGGAGACGCGGCGGCTCTACCGGACTGCGGTCGAGCAGCGCTACCGCTTCTATTCGTTCGGCGATGCGATGCTGGTGCTGTGAACGTCCGCCGCGCTCATCAGGAAGATGCCGTGACCGTCGCAGGGTTGCTCGACGAGGCGACGGTATGGGTGAATGACCTCGGCTTCAGCCAGTGGCCGTTGCCGTTTCCCCGCGACCAGCTCGCTGCTGCGATCGACCGCGGCGAGGTCTACGTGGTGGAGTCGGAGGACGACGAGGTAGTCGCGACCGTCTCGATGCTCCTCGACGACCCGATGTACTGGGGCGATCAGCCGCCCGACGCCCTCTACGTGCACAAGCTCGTCGTGCGACGCGACCGGGCCGGCCGTGGCATCGGCGCGGCGATCGTCGAGTGGGCCAATGCCGAGGCGGCCGAGGCAGGACGTGAGTTCCTGCGGCTCGATTGCCTGGGCGACAACGCGGGGATCCGCGGCTACTACGAGGACCTCGGCTTCGAGCACTGCGGTGACCTCGTCCTCGACGGGCGCAACATGAGCCTGTACGAGCGGCCCGTCCGATGAGCGAGACGTACAACGTGACCGCCAGGGACGGCGCTGCGCGCGCGGGAGTCCTCCGCACCGCGCACGGTGAGGTGCCGACGCCTGCGTTCATGCCGGTCGGGACGAAGGGGACGGTCAAGACAGTGGATCCGGAAGAGCTGCGCGCGCTCGGCACACCGATCCTGCTCGGCAACACGTACCACCTGCACTTCCGCCCAGGAGAAGACGTGATCGCCGAGCTCGGCGGTCTCCATCGCTTCATGAGCTGGGACGGCCCGATCCTCACCGACTCGGGCGGATTCCAGGTGTTCTCCCTGCGCGACACGATCGTCGCCGTCGACGACGACGGGGTTACTTTCCGCTCCGTCTACGACGGTGCTGCCGCACGCTTCACGCCCGAGTCGGTTGCGGCGATCCAGACCACCCTCGGGTCCGACATCGCAATGTGTCTCGACATCTGTCCGCCCGCCGACGTTCCGCGTGCAGAGCTGGCCGAAGCGGTGAGGCGCACGACGCTTTGGGCCGGCCGACAGCACAACGTCCCGCGTGCACAGGGCCAGCTCCTGTTCGGTATCGCACAGGGTGCATCCGATCCCGAGCTCCGCCGCCGCTCGATCGCCGAGATCGCGGCGCTCGGTTTCGATGGCCACGCGCTCGGCGGCCTTGCGATCGGCGAGGACCGCGGGCTCATGTTCGAGACCACCGCGTGGGCCGCGGACCTGCTCCCGGACGACAGACCGCGCTACTTCATGGGCATCGGCGATCCGGAAGGCGTGCTCGACGTGATCGAGCGCGGCGTGGACATGTTCGACTGCGTCCTGCCGACGCGGACTGCCCGGACCGGCAGCGCGCTGACCTGGGAGGGTCGGCTGAATCTTCGCAACGCCCGTTTCGCCCGCGACCCCCGCCCGCTGGACGAGAGCTGTCCCTGCCCCGCCTGCACCCGGTTCAGCCGCGCCTATCTGCGTCACCTGATCAACCAGGAAGAGCTGCTGGGCCTACGCCTTCTGAGCCTCCACAATCTACGATTCCTCCTTGACTTGACCGCAAACGCGCGTGCGGCGATCGAAGAAGGCCGGCTGGCGGCGTACAAGGCCGAAGCACTCGGCCGGCTCGCATCGGCCGCCGCCTGAGGAGGCTCGGTGTCCGCCTACATTCTCGTCCTCGTTCTGCTGGCCCTGATGTGGTTCCTGATCATCCGGCCTCAGCGGCGCCGTCAGCAGGACGCGCAGCGCTTGCTCAAGGAGATCGGCGTCGGGAAGGAGATAGTGACTGCCGGTGGCCTCTACGGCACGGTCACCGCGGTCGACGGCGACGAGGTGAGGGTCGAGATCGCCGAAGGAGTCGAGGTGCGGATCGCCAAGCGTGCGGTGGCCGGGGTGATCAGCGAGGACGAAGAGCCGGATGAGGCGCCGGAAGAAGAGACCCCGGCTACCCTTCCCCCTGATTCCGCTTGAAAGATCGCCGTAACCACCTGATCCTGCTCGGCTGCATCCTGGCGGCGCTCGTCGGCGTCGGCTTTTTGGCGCTCCCGGGCTCGCCGGTCTACAAGAAGCCCACGCTCGGCCTCGATCTCCAGGGGGGTCTTGAGGTCGTCCTCAAAGCGGTTCCGCCGAAGAACCACAAGCTGACCTCGGACGACATCACCCGGTCGATCGACATCATGCGGCAGCGGATCGACAAGCTCGGAGTCTCGGAGCCCGAGATCCGCAAGCAGGGCACGGACCAGATCGTCATCCAGCTCGCTGGTGTCCACGACCCGGCCGCGGCCGCGAAGCTGATCGGCAAGACCGCCGTGCTCCAGTTCTACGACTTCGAGGCGGATCTCACCGGCCCGTCGGCCAGCGGGCTGACAGCGCGAGTGCCGGTCGCATCCGCCAGCCTCTTCGATCTCCTCTCGGCCCCGCAGACGCGTGTGCTCGCCGCCAAGGGTACGCCGTCCCAGTGGTACCTCTTCGACTCGAAGAACGTGGTTCGAGCCGGGCCCACCCCGAACAAGCAGGCGCTGCTCGCGACGCAGATCGTGCAGAAGCCGGTCGCCAAGGGTGGTCTCGGCAAGCACATACCGAAGGACTGGACGATCCTGAAGGTGCCGCAGAACACGATCGTCGTGAGCTGCGACGTCGCCAGCGGCAACTGCCTCAGCGCACAGCCGATCACTTCGAAAACCGGCTTCTACCTCCTCAGGCACCACGAGCCCGATGCGAACGGCCAGAACGCCATCCCCGAGATGACGGGCGGCGATCTCAAGCTCTCGGGAACGCGGGCGGACATCGACCCGCAGACGAACTCGCCCGTCGTCCTCATGCAGTTCACGGGCCAGGGAAAGAAGATCTTCCACACCATCACTCGCCGCGAGGCTCAGCGCGGAGCCCTCATCTGCCAGGGACGGACCGACAGCACCTCGGTCCAGAACTGCGTCCAGCACTTCGCGATCGTCCTCGATGGACAGATCCAGTCGGCGCCGTACATCGATTTCGTCCGCAACCCTGACGGCATCCCGGGTGACAGCGGTGCGCAGATCGACATGGGCCGCGGCGGCGGGATCGGCGATGCCAAGCGCCTCGCGCTCGTCCTCCAAACCGGCGCACTGCCGGTCACCTTCGAGACGGCCGAGCGCACGGACGTGTCCGCCACGCTCGGCAAGGACTCACTGACCCAGGCGAAGAAGGCGGCGATCGTCGGCCTCCTGGTCGTCGCGCTCTTCCTCCTGCTCCTCTACCGCTTCCTCGGCCTCGTCGCGGTGATCGGGCTCGGAATCTATGCGGCGTTCCTCTACGCGGCGATCCTGCTCTTCCACGTCACGCTGACGCTGCCGGGCTTCGCGGGACTGATCCTCACCATTGGAGTGGCCGCGGACGCGAACGTCGTCGTGTTCGAACGCATCAAGGAAGAAGTGCGCGCCGGCAAGTCCGTGCGCGCGGCGATCTCGGCCGGCTACTCGAAGGGCTTCCACACCATTCTCGACGCGAACGTCGTGACTGCGATCACGGCGCTCGTTCTCTTCGCAGTCGCGACGGCGCAGGTGAAGGGCTTCGCCCTCATGCTGCTGATCGGCACGGTGATCTCACTCGTCACCGCGGTCGGCGCCACACGCGCGATGCTCGGTCTGCTTGGCGGCTTCTCCTGGTTCAACAAGCCGCGTTTCATGGGCGCGCAAGGCCAGCAGACTGCAAGGTGGCTGCAGATCGACTTCATGCGCAAGCGCTATCTCTGGTTCGCCATCTCCGGTGCGATCCTCGTGCTCGGCACAGGCGCGCTGGCAATCAGAGGGCTCAACCTCGGCATCGACTTCAAGGGCGGGACGCAGCTCTCGTTCAAGACACCGACCGCCCATACCACCGGCGCAGTGCGCGTGGTCATGAACGATCAGGGCTACGGCGACGCGGTCATCCAGGGGCGCGGGTCGTCGACGAACAGTGAGTACAAGAGCTTCCAGGTACGCACCAAGGCGCTCAGCAGCGAGAAGCTGACACAGGTCACGCGCGAGCTCGAGGACAAACTGCAGGCGACCGCCCCGGGAGCCACCACCGTCTCGTCCAGCTTCGGCCGTCAGATTGCGAAGTCGGCGATCATCGCCGTCCTCTTCTCGCTCTTCCTGGTCGTCCTCTACATCGCGATCCGGTTCGACCTCAAGTTCGCGGGCCCGGTGATCGCCGCGATGCTGCACGACGTCCTCATCTGCATCGGCATCTATGCGCTCCTGGGGAGGGAGGTGACGAGCTCCACCGTCGCGGCGATCCTCACGGTGCTCGGCTATTCCATCTACGACACGATCATCATCTTCGACCGCGTGCGGGAGAACATCCCGATCATGCGGCGTTCTTCGATGGCGACGATTGTGAACGTCTCGTTGTGGGAGACGATCCGCCGTTCTCTGGCGACCTCGTTCATCACCCTGCTGCCGGTCGGTGCACTGTTCCTCTATGGTGGCGCGACACTCAAGGACTTCGCGTTCGCCCTGATGGTCGGCATTGCGTCCGGAGCCTATTCGTCGATCTTCATCGCGGCACCGCTGCTTGCGATGCTCAAGGAGCGCGAGCCGGAGTACGCGCGCCGCAAGGGCGAGACGCTCAGCAAGAGCGGCATGGAAGCCGTCCTCGAAGAATCGGAAGAGGAGCTCGCGGAGGAGCCCGCGCCGGAGCTCGTCGCTCCCGTGCCCACGGTGGATGGGGCTGCGGCCGCCGCGGCAGCTGCGAAACGCGAACGCCGACGCCAGCGCAGGCGTGCGCGCCCGCATGGACGAGCCCGTTAGACGTCTCGCACTCGCGCTCGTCGGCGCCGTGGCGCTCACGGCGGAACGCGCGGACGAGCTGGCGGATTCGCTTGCACAACGCGGCGGGATGAGCAAGGACGACGTGCGCAGCTGGATCGACGAGGCCACCGCGCGGTGGCGCGGTGACGCCGTCCGTGTCGGCGAGCGCGCGGGCGCGACACTCAACGGTGCCTTTCGCGAGCTCGGTCTCGTGACGCGCGACGAATGGGATGAGCTCGAGCTCCGCGTCGCCCAGATCGAGCACCGATTGCGGCTCGTAGAGTCACGGCCACGGGCCGTTCCTCCGCCAAGCAGTTAGCCGCACCCCGAGGTACCCTGGCCGCCGTGGAGCTTCGCCGACTTCGTGGGGAGCTCGTGCTCGCTTGGGCCGCCGCGGCGGTGGGAGCCACCGGCATCGGTTCTGCGCTTACTCCCGAGTTTGCCAACCGCTCGGACTTCGTACGCGGCGTGCTGCCACCCGGTTTCCCCGGCGCCGCCCGCATCCTGGCGCTCACCTTCGCGTTGACGCTCATCTGGCTCTCACGCTCGCTTGCGCGCAGGCGCCGTCGTGCGTGGCAGCTCGCGGTCGTGCTGGTGGTCGGTCTGGCCGTCGCCCATCTCGCGAAAGGCCTCGACGTCGAGGAAGCGTCGCTGAGCCTGCTCGTGCTCGCGGCCCTGTTCCGGTTCCGGAAGCGCTTCGACGTTCCCGGCGATCCACTCTTCGTGCGGCCGCTCGTCGTCACGACGCTCGCGTTCTCGACGACCGCTGCGCTCGTCATCGTGCTCGACCTGCGGGGATTCCGCGGCGACCGGATCGAGGACGTCCTCGCCGCCTTCAGCCTCGTGCTCGGCTTCCGGGGGCTGCACCTGTGGCTGCGGCCGATCTCGCAACGCGTGCGCCAGTCCGCCGAAGAGAGGCGCCTCGTCCGGAAGCTCGTCCGCTCCCACGGCGACGACAGTCTCGCCTTCTTCAGTCTGCGGCGGGACAAGAGCTACTTCTTCTCACCGACACGGAGGAGCTTCGTCGCGTACAAGGTCGTGGGCGGCTGCGCGCTCGTGAGCGGCGATCCCGTCGGCGACAAGGCCGAGCTACCGCAGTTGCTCGCGGAGTTTCAACGCGTCTGCCACACGAGTGGCTGGCGGCTTGCGCTGCTGAGCGTCAGCGGCGACCTGCTCCCAGCGGCGCGGGCCCTGGGACTGCGCGCGATCAAGATCGGCGACGAAGCGGTCGTGTGCCCGGCCGCGTTCTCGCTGGAGGGCCGCGCGATTCGAAAGGTCCGGCAGTCGGTCGCACGGCTGGAACGTGAGGGCTACGGGTTCCGCATCGTCGCTGCGGGTGACGTCGACACGACGCTGCGTGAGGAGCTGGAGAGCGTCTCCGCCGCCTGGCGTGGCTCGAACGTCGAGCGTGGCTTCTCGATGGCGATGGACGACCAGTTCCGCGAGCCCGAGACGTTCTTTGCAATCGCGGAACACGGTGACACGATCGGGGGTTTTCTCCATGTCGTGCCGAGTGGACGCGGTTTCTCGCTGGGCGCGATGCGCCGCCGCCGCGACACGCCCAACGGCTTGATGGAGTACCTCATCGTCGAGTTGCTCGGCTGGGCGCGTGAGCGGGACGCGGAAGAGATCTCCCTCAACTTCTGCGTCTTCGCGGATCTGCTCGCGGAAACGCCGCGCAACCGGCCCGCCGCGATCGCGCGTACCGTGCTCCGCGTGGGCGACCGCCTCTTCCAGCTCGAGCGCCTGCTCGTGTTCAGCCGCAAGTTCGCCCCGGAATGGCGCCCGCGCTATCTCTGCGTGGAGCGGCTCTCTGATCTCCTTCTCGTCGGCGTTGCGTATCTTCGCGTGGAATCGCTCCTGACGCCTCCGGGGCCGTGGGCCCGGCAGCGGCCCGTTTCGCTTGTCCGGCCGGAGTAATCCGTCACACTGAAGCGGTGGCTCAAACGGCAACCCGCAATTTCGGACGTCTCTCGGAGATCGCTCAGGTCGCCGTCCGGCACGGCTTCGGCTACTGGTTCGACACCCACCGGCTGACCGATCTCTTCCCGCGGCGCGGGACTCGGCTCGAAGTCGACGGCCAGCCGTCACAGCGAGGCCAGCATCTGCGCGAGATGCTCGACGAGCTCGGCCCGACCTTCGTCAAGTTCGGCCAGCTGCTCTCGACACGGCCCGACGTCCTTCCGCCCGACATCATCGCGGAGCTGCGCGGCCTCCAGGACGACGTTCGCCCGTTCGCGATCGCGGACGTCGAGAAGGTGATCGAGGAGGATCTCGGGCTCACGATCGCCCAGCTCTTCGCGGCGTTCGACGAGAGGCCGATCGCCGCAGCCTCGATCGGACAGGTGCACCGCGCCACGCTGCCGAACGGCAAGCAGGTCGCCGTCAAGGTGCAGCGCCCCGGCGCGCCGCGACAGATCGAAGCCGACGTGGCGCTCCTGTATCAGGCGGCTCGCATCGCCAAGGAGCGAGTGCGCGCGCTCGACTTCATCGACGCGCAGCAGCTCGTCGACGAGTTCGCGCGCTCGATCCGGCAGGAGCTCGACTACCGGCTCGAGGCAAGAAACGCGGACACGTTCCATCGCAACTTCGCCGGCCATCCGCACGTTCGGGTGCCGCGGGTCTTCTGGAGCTATACGCGCACCCGCGTGCTGACGCTCGAGTGGATCGACGGGATCCAGGTGGCCGACATCGATTCGGAGCACTGGTCGCTCGAGGCCCGGCGGGACATCGCGTACCTGATGACGGAGACCTGGATGACGATGATCTTCCGACACGGGTTCTTCCACGGCGATCCGCATCCGGCCAATGTGCTCGTGCTGGGCAACGGCGACCAGATCGGTCTCGTCGACTTCGGCGCGGTCGGCAAGCTGACCGACGACGACATCACGAAGGTGACGCGCCTGTTCATCGATGCCGCCGCGGAGAACGTCGACGCGCTGCCCCGCCGCCTTGCCGATCTCGGCGTGCGCTACCCGAAAGAGCGGGAGGAGGAGTTCCTCACCGAGCTGCGCGAGATCTACTACAGGTACTACGGGGCCAGCCTCGCGGAGATCGATCCGCTGCAGGTGATCCGCGAGGCCTTCCAGCTGATCTACTCGATGAACCTGCGGCTGCCCTCACGCTTCCTGCTGCTGGACAAGGCGATCGCAACACTCGGCTCCGTCGGCGTGGATCTCTATCCGGACTTCAACGTCTTCGAAGTTGCCCGGCCCTACGCACGAAGTTTGATGCTCGAGCGGTTCACCCCGCAGCGGGTCGCGAACCGTGCCAGGAAGGAATCTCTACGGCTTGGCGCGATGGCGCTCGAGCTTCCGTACCAGATCCACGACGTGCTCGAGGAGTTCCGGGACGGCCAGATCGAGATCGGCTTCGTGCACAAGGGGCTCGACGACCTGTTGAACCGAATGGATGTCGTCTTCAACCGGCTCGTGATCGCGATGATCGTCGCCGGCGGGCTGATCGGGTCGAGCCTGATCGGGATCTTTGCCAAGGCGGGCCCGCACGTGCTCGGAATCAACGTGATCTCGATCATCGGGTTCGCACTCTCCGGACTGCTCGGAGTCTGGCTTCTCTGGGGTGTCGTCCGAAGCGGCCGTTTGTAGATCGTTCGTCACCCTTTTGCGCGAAAGGACATCTGGTTAGGTGACGATCGCGGCGCTACCTTCGCTCACATGTCGAGGGCTTTGCTGCTTGCCGAACCTCAGGCCGATACGCGGGGCTTTCTCGAGCGCCACCTGACGAGTGACGGGTTCCACGTCGTGGACGACGGCGCCCGCCCGGATCTGGTGCTGCTCGCGGACACGGCGGCGCTGGACGCGTGCCGCGCACGTCACGGCGACGTCCCCGTCATCGTCCTCGGCAAGCCGGAGTCGGACACCGTCGACCGTGTGCGCGCACTCGATCGGGGCTGCGACGACTTCCTGGCGAAGCCGTTCGACTACCAGGAGCTGTTGGCGCGCATCAGGGCCGTGCTGCGGCGGACGACTCCGCCTGCACATGAGATGCTGCGCGCGGGGCCGATTACAGCAGACCTCGCGACGAGGTGCGTGACGGTCGACGGAGTCTCGGTCGCGCTCGCGAGCAAGGAGTACGAGCTGCTGCTGAAGTTGATGACGGATCCGACGCGGGTGTTCACGAAGGAGCACCTGCTCAGGGAGGTCTGGGACTTTCGCTCGTTGGGACGCACGAGAACTCTGGACTCGCATGCGTCGCGTCTGCGCCGGAAGCTCAGTGCAGCTGGGCCTGGGAACTTCGTGCTCAACGTCTGGGGGGTGGGCTACCGGCTCCTGGCTGAGTAGGGTCCAGGGCCGTTAATGATCGAGGAGGAAGCTTTGATCAATGCAGTCCACGCCCTGATCTATACGAAGGACGCGGAGGCCGATCGCGCGTTCTTCCGTGACGCGCTCGGGTTCTCCTTCGCCGATGCGCACGACGGGTGGCTGATCTTCGCTCTGCCGCCCAGCGAACTCGCCCTCCATCCCACAGAAGGCGAAGAGCATCATGAGCTCTACCTCATGTGCGACGACATTCAAGCCACAGTCGACGAGCTGACGGCCAAGGGTGTCGAGTTCAGTCGGCCGGTCGGTGACGAGGGTTTCGGCCTCGTGACCGCGATCCGGCTGCCCGGCGGGAGCGAGCTTGGGTTGTACGAGCCGAAGCACGCGACCCCGCTCAGGCTGGCGTAGTTCCAGAGGGTCTCGAGGAGCCTCTTAAACTTCCGGTGTGGGGCGCGAAATCACCGACGAAGACCGGAAGTGTCCGATGTGCGGCGGCTCGAAGTGGACCCTGCTCGACGGCGTCTCGACACTGCAGGCACTGGAGGGAGGGCTGCAGGCGATCGCCTACTCCTGCGACGGGTGCGGTTTCATGCGCTGGCACCGTTCTGACAAGGTTGAGTCATGAGCGCATTCGCCGGACTCTCCTCGCTCGACCTCCAGCGCGTCTGGAACAGCGTGCACGGCCGCATCGTCCACGGCGAGAGGATCACGCTCGGCGTGATCGAGCTCGACGCCGACAGCCACGTCCCGGAGCATCAGCACGAGAACGAGCAGCTCGGGATGTGTCTCACCGGTTCGCTCGCCTTTCGCATTGGGGACGAAAGCCGCGAGGTCGGTCCGGGCGACATGTGGTCGATTCCAGGCAACGTCCCGCACGAAGTCCACGTCGGGCCCGAGGGTGCGGTGGTCATCGATGTGTTCGCGCCGACGCGTGACGACTGGCGCGCGGCCGAGCGAGTCGAGCAGCGCGAGCCTCGCTGGCCGAGTTAGTCCAGGATCTCGACCGTGTCACCCGTCCAGCAGCGTGTGCGCGCGCCGAAGGTCGTGATGGATCGCGTCTGCGCCGCGGAGCACGCCGAGCAGTGGGCGAGCGCCGCCGCGACCCGCCGACGCGCCCTCGATCAGGCCCGGGTCTCCACCAGCTGAAAGAGCACGCCGCCGACTCGAGTCAGCGCCGGCACGGGCCCCGTCGTGGCGGTGCATGAGCCGGCCCTACAGGATCGCGCCCTCCAGTCTCAGCAGCGTTTCCTTGCGCTCGAGCCCACCGGCGTAGCCTGTGAGCTTCCCGTTCGCGCCGATCACGCGGTGGCACGGCAGGACGATCGGTAGCGGGTTCCGATTCATCACCATCCCGACCGCGCGAGCGGCACGAGGCCGTGCGGCGCGGGCTGCGAGCTCACCGTACGTGACGACTTCGCCGTAAGGCACACGGGCGAGCTCGCGCAGAACACGGCGATTGAAGTCGGCGAGCAGGGCCACGTCCACCGGAAGGTCGAAGCTGTGCCGCTTGCCCTCGAAGTACTCGTCGAGCTCGCGCCGTGCAGCATCGATCGGCTTCGGCGAGCGCAGGACCCGGATCCCGAAAGCGCCTGCGAGCTGCTCGACTTCCCGCTCGGGGTCGGCGTCGTAGGAGATCCGGCAGAGGCCGCGCGGGCTCGTCGCGACCAGCAGAGATCCGATCGGCGAGTCGACGAGGTCGTACGCGACGTCGAGCAGGCCCTCCTGGGCTGCGGCATCGCGGAAGCGGCGGTCAAGGTCGGGGGAGACGGTGTTCATCGAAGCTCCTTCTGTCGTAGCCGGCGAATCCCGGCCGAGGCTGCCTGACGGGCGGCGGTCGCGTTCGATCCGAGTGCCGCACCGATGTCGGAGTAGTCGAGGTCGTAGCCGTAGCGCAGCACGACGGCGGCGCGCTCCGTCGGCGGCAGCTGGTCGGCAAGATGCTCGAGCTGTGCAAAAGCGGGGCGGCCGTCGAGGGACTCGAGCTCGGGCAGGTCGGCGTCGGCGCGGGGACGGCGATGCTCGTCGACCGCGATCCGGCTCGCGATCGTGTACGCCCAGGCTCGGAGGTGCTCCCCGTGACGCAGCTTGGGATACGCGCGCAGTGCACGGAGGAACGTCTCCTGGAACGCGTCTTCGGCGCGATCGCGTCCGAGCCGACGGACGAGGAACGCGAAGATCTCCTCGCGGTGCTGTTCGTAGAAGCGCTCGAAGGGCGGCAAGCTCATCCTCGGCATCTTGAAACGCGGGAGGGGTCCCAGGTGTGAGGATCCCACCATGCGGGTCGCCGTCGTAGGCCACGTCGAGTGGGTCGAGTTCGTCCGGGTTGCGGCGGTGCCGCTTCCGGGCCAGATCGCGCACGCCCTGGAGACCTGGGAAGAGCCCGGGGGAGGTGGGGCCGTCGCGGCGGCCCAGCTGGCGCGCCTCTCCGGCTCCTGCTCCCTCTTCACCGCGCTGGGATCCGACGAGCTCGGCCGGCGCGCCCGCGCCGAGCTGAGCCGGCTCGCCGTCGAGGTCCGGGCGATCCCGGAGACCGAGTCCACCCGCCGCGCCTTCACGTACGTCGACGACACCGGCGAGCGGACCATCACCGTTCTGAACGAAAAGCTCCGACCCCGCGGCGGGGACAGCAGGCTCCCCTGGCGCGAGCTTGCGGGGATGGACGGCGTCTTCTTCGTCAGCGGTGACGCGGAGGCCCTGCACCACTGCCGTACGGCCCGGGTCCTGGTCGCGACTGCAAGGGAGCTGCCGACGATCCAGGAGGCCGGGGTCGAGCTGGATGCACTGGTCGGGAGCGGGGAGGACGAGGGCGAGCTCTATCACCCCGGCGACCTCGTTCCGCCCCCACGGGTGGCGGTGACGACGGCCGGTGGGCTCGGCGGCTGGCTCCAGCCGGGAGGCCCCTTCCGGCCGGCTCCGCTCCCGGGCCAGGTCGTCGACACGTACGGCGCCGGCGACTCCTTCGCCGCTGGGCTGACCTTTGCGCTGGCGCGCGGAGACGCGGTCGAAGACGCGGTCGCGCTCGCTGCCCGCTGCGGCGCTGCCGTGATGACCGGCCGCGGGCCCTACGCCGGGCAACTCGGCGCCGAGGCCCTAACCCGCTAAGCACCCCCAAAAAATCCCCCTTCCGGGGTGGACAGGTGGGGGGTGGTGGTTTAAAGTGGGGCGAAGTGGTAATCTCCACCCGGCCCCCAGGATGCTCCTAGGCGCATACGACCACACACTCGATGACAAAAACCGTCTCACTCTTCCGGCCAAGTTCCGTGAAGCCTTCCTTGACGGTGTTGTCGTCACCCGCGGCCTCGACGGCTGCCTGTACGCCTTCCGTCGTGCGGATTGGGATCGACTCGTCGACTCGCGACTGTCCACGCTGGATCCGCTCAGCCCGGGGGGCCGTCGCCTCCAGAGGCACTTCTTCTCCGGAGCGTCCGAGGCCGAGCTCGACAAACAGGGCCGCGTGATGATTCCCGCCCAGCTGATCGAGCACGCGAAGCTGGGCAAGGAAGTCGTCGTCGCAGGCGTCAACGACCGGCTCGAGATCTGGGACCGCGCCTCTTGGCGCAAAGAGCTGGCAGAAGTCGAAGGGAGTGCGGAGGATGTTGCCGAACGTCTTGCAGAACAGCGCGACTGATCACGTCCCCGTTCTCGCCGACGAGGTGCACGAGCTCCTCGCGGTCCATCCCGGGGAGACCGTCGTCGATGCCACCTTCGGCGCCGGCGGACATGCGGCGCTGCTGGCCGCCGATCTGCAGGGGAGTGGAAAGCTGATCGCGATCGATCGCGATCCGGGCGCCCGCGTCTATTTCGACCGGCTCGCGAAGCGAACACCCGTGCAGACGCGGTTCTTGCGCGGCGATTTCTCGGTCGTCCTGGAGCAGCTCGCCGGCAACGGTGTCGAGGCCGATGCGATCCTCCTCGACCTCGGCGTTTCATCGATGCAGATCGATCGTCCCGAACGCGGCTTCTCGTACACGGCCGACGCGCCCCTCGACATGCGCATGGATCCCTCCGCCGACGTGAGCGCGGCCGGAATCGTCAACGAGGCCGCGGAACGGGACCTCGCGACCATCTTCAAGCGTTACGGCGAGGAGCGGTATGCACGGCAGATCGCGAAGGCGATCGTCCGGCGGAGGAAGGAGGAGCCGTTCAAGAGGACAGGCGACCTCGTCGAAACGATCAAGGCGGCGATTCCTGCTCCTGCCCGCTTCGGCGACGGACATCCCGCCAAGCGCGTGTTCCAGGCGCTGCGGATCGCGGTGAACGACGAGCTCGGCTCCCTCGAGGCCGCGCTCCCGTCCGCGTTCTCGATGCTCCGGCCCGGCGGCCGGCTCGCGGTGATCAGCTTCCACTCGCTCGAGGACCGGATCGTCAAGCGCTTCATGCGCGATCGCGAGCGTGGTTGCGAGTGTCCGCCCGACTTCCCCGTTTGTGTCTGCGGGAAGACGCCGGAGCTTCGCTCGACCTCACGGAAGGCGATCCGTCCGAGCGCCGCGGAGACCGCGGCGAATCCCAGATCCTCGTCCGCGCGACTCCGCGTGGGAGTCAAGACCTAACTCATGGCTGCCTGGGCCGCCGCCGCCAGGGCCGAGGAGGCAGCCGCTCCGCTGCGAACCCGACCTCGCGTCGCCAAACGCGAGCACCGGGTTACCGGGGGCGTCTTCTGGATCGGAATCGTCGCGATGCTGCTTGCGGGCGTGGTGGCGACCAACGTCGCCGTGCTTCGCCTGAACATGAAGCTCGACCGCCTCGGCCGTGAGCGAGCCGACCTGCGCGCTCAGAACGCGCAGCTCTCGTCGCAGCTCTCGAGCGCGGCCTCCGCGCCACGGATCCAGAGGCTCGCCGCGAAGCAGCTCGGGTGGGTCCAGGCGACCTCCGACCAGACGACCTACCTCACCCTCCACCACTAGAAGACGGTGAACCGCCTCGTCAACCGGCGGATCAGGCTCTTTCTGGCGGCAATTGCGCTCGCGTTCGGCGGGTTGCTCCTGCGCGCGACGTGGCTGCAGACGGTGCGGGCCGAGTCGCTGTCGAGCGTCGGCCAGACGCAGCACAGAGAGACGGTCACGATCCCTGCCGGCCGTGGGACGCTCTTCGACCGCAGCGGCCTCGAGCTCGCGCTCGGCGAGCAGGCGACCACCGTCTATGCGAATCCCATGCAGATCGCGAATCCGCGCCGCGCCGCGCTCGCCGTAGAGCGCACGCTCGGGCTCGACGCCGACCGAGTCTTCCCGACCCTCGCCGACCGGACGCACGGCTTCGTCTACGTGGCACGCCAGGCGGACCCGGCACAGGCCGCCGCCTTGCAGCGTCTCAAGCTTCCCGGGTTCGGCTTCTATCCCGAGGAGCGCCGCAACTACCCGCAGCGCTCGGTGGCGGCGCAGGTCCTCGGCTTCGTCGGCACGGACGGCAACGGCCTGTCCGGCCTCGAGCTGCAGTTCGATCGGGCGCTCGCCGGCCGCCCCGGCAAGGAGACGGTCATCAAGGATCCGAGCGGTCGGGTGATCGACGTCCAGGGCCAGCGTTCGGAGATCCCCGGGCGCGACGTCTACCTGACGCTCGACCACAGTATCCAGGCGAACGCCGAGCAGGTGCTGCGCGAAACGGTCCACAAGTGGGCGGCCAAGAGCGCGAGCGCCATCGTCCTCGACCCGCGCACCGGCGCCATTCTCGCCATGGCGGTGCAGCCAGGATTCAATGCGAATCGCTTCCCGTCGGCGCCGAGCGACCTGCAGCGGAACAGAACGGTCACGGACACATACGAGCCGGGGTCGACGTTCAAGCTGATCACGGTCGCGGGCGCGCTCTCCGAGGGGATCGTCGCACCGACGACACGATTCACGCTGCCGTACTCGCTGCACGTCGCCGATCGCGTCGTCCACGATGCGGAGGAGCGCGGCGTCGTCAACTACTCCGTCGCCCAGATCCTCGCGCACTCGTCGAACATCGGCGCGATCACGCTGGCGCAGATGCTCGGCCGCACGCGCCTGTCCTCCTGGATCACGAAGTTTGGCTTCGGACGGACGACGGGCGTCGACTTTCCCGGCGAAAGCCCCGGTATCGTTCTGCCGCCGGACAAGTGGTCCGGCTCGACGATCGGGAACGTGCCGATCGGCCAGGGAATCGCGGTCACTCCCGTTCAGATGGCAGCTGCCTACGCGGCGATCGCGAACCGCGGCGTCTGGTCTCGGCCGCACCTCGTCGACCACGTCGCCGGTGGAGCACGACCTTCATTGAATCGACGGCGGCTCGTGTCTCCACGAATCGCCAAGCAGCTGATGATGATGCTGAAAGACGTCGTCGCCGAGGGCACCGGGCAGTACGCGGCGATGCCCGGCTACCAGGTGGCGGGCAAGACCGGCACCGCGCAGAAGCCCGATTCCCACGGCGGCTACGCAACCGGCCGCTACGTCGCCTCGTTCGTCGGGATCGTGCCCGCTTCCCGGCCGCGGTTCGTCATCCTCGTCGCGGTCGATGAGCCTCACGGCGCGATCTGGGGCGGGACGGTCGCCGCGCCGGCTTTTCAGCAGATCGCGCGCTTCGACCTGCAGTACCTCGAAGTCCCGCCCGACGCCGCGCCGGGTCAGTAGCAGCGGCTCGCGCGTGTACCTACTAGACACGGCTGAGGTCGGTGTCTTCTAACGCCGTAGGGCGGCCGCACTAGACTTGGGCGGCGAAATGCAGCTGGAGCGGCTCATCGCAGCGCTCGCTCCGACCGACGTCGTTGGAGCTGGTGCCCTCGAGATCCGCGAGCTGGCGTACGACGCGCGGGAGGTGCCGCGCGACTCCCTGTTCTTCTGCGTCCCGGGCGCGAAGGCCGACGGCCACGATTTCGCGGCTGAGGCGCTCGAGCGCGGGGCAACCGCGTTCGTGGTGGAGCGCAGGCTCGAGCTCGACGCGCCGCAGCTGATCGTGCCCAGCGTTCGCGCTGCGATGCCGCGGGCGGCGGTGGAGTTCTTCGACGATCCGACGGCACGTCTCCCTGTCGCGGCGATCACCGGCACGAACGGCAAGACGACCACCGCCTACCTGCTCTGGTCGATTCTCACCGCAGCGAGTGAGCAGCCCGGGCTCCTGACCAACGTCGAACGGCGTGTCGGCAGCGAGGTGCGCGAAGTCGGTCTCAATACGCCGGAGTCGATCGACCTGCAGCGCCTCTTCAGCGAGATGCTCGCGCTGGGGAACCGTGCCTGTGTGATGGAGGCGACCTCGATGGCGTCCGCGAAGGGGAGGCTCGACGGAACTCGGTTCGCCGTGCTCGTCTTCACGAACCTGACGCAGGACCATCTGGATTTCCACGGGACGATGGAGGAGTACTTCGAGTCCAAGCGGCGCCTCTTCGCACAGGCCGGCCGGGCGGTCGTCAACGTCGGCGACGAATACGGCGAGCGGCTCGCGGCCGAGGTCCCCGACGCGCTGGCGTTTCGGCCTGACGACGCACTTCCCGGCGTCGAACTGAAGCTCGCCGGTGGATTCAACGTCGAGAACGCGCTCGCTGCAGCTGCCGCCGCACGTGCGCTCGGGATCGGCGACGTAGCGATCAAGCAGGGCATCGAGGCCGTCGAGCGTGTCCCGGGCCGCTTCGAACGGGTCGACGAGGGCCAGCCTTTCACTGTGCTGGTCGATTACGCGCACACGCCCGGGGCGCTCGAGACGGCGCTCCGGGCAGCCCGTGAGCTCGGGCGCGGAGGGCGCCTGATCTGCGTCTTCGGGGCAGGCGGCGATCGCGACCGCGCGAAGCGGCCCCTGATGGGACGGGTTGTCGCGGAGCTCGCCGACGTCTCGCTCGTGACGTCGGACAATCCGCGCAGCGAGGATCCGGCCGCGATCGCCGCCGAGGTCGTCGACGGGCTCGACCTCGAGGTGGAGCTCGACCGGCGCCGCGCGATCGAGCGGGCACTCGAAGCCGCGCAAGCCGGCGACGTCGTCGTCATCGCGGGCAAGGGGCACGAGCAGGGCCAGGAGATCGCCGGGCGCAAGCTTCCCTTCGACGACCGCGCCGTGGCGCGTGAAGCGCTGCGCCGTCTGGGAGCGCCGACGTGATCGCTCTCGAGACGAGCATCCTCGACGGGCTCGGTCTCGTCGACGCGCACGCCGACACCCTCACGGGCGTGCAGGTCGACTCGCGCCGTATCGCGCCCGGCGATCTCTTCGTCGCCGTGGCCCGAGGCTCGGAGTTCGTGCACGACGCGCTAACCCGTGGCGCAGCGGCGACACTCGTGCCACACGACGCGTTCGCAGCTCTTGCCCGCGTCGCGAGAGCCGTACGCGAGCGTAGCGCTGCGCGCGTCGTCGGCATCACGGGCTCGATGGGAAAGACGTCGACGAAGGACATCCTCGCCGCGCTGAGTGCTCCGTCTGCGCGAACGATCGCGGCGGAGGCCAGCTTCAACAACGAGATCGGCGTGCCTCTCACGCTCTGCCGTCTCGAGGTGGACACCGAGGTCTGCATCCTGGAACTTGCGATGCGCGGCTTCGGCCAGATCGCCGAGCTTGCTGCGATCGCGCGCCCGGAGATCGGCGTCGTCACGAACGTCGGTCCGGTTCACCTCGAGCTCGTGGACTCGCTGGACGGTGTGGTGCGGGCGAAGGGTGAATTGATCGCCGCTCTACCGGCGGGCGGCACGGCCATCGTCCCCGAGGACTTTCCGGTCTCCCGCGACGACATCGAGGTCGTGCGGATCGGAGCACCGGAGGCGAGCCGCGTCGGCGGGCGAACGGTCGTCGGCGGTGTGAGCTTCAACTTCACCGCGCAGCATCAGATCGAGAACGGGGCGACCGCGCTCGCCGCCCTCGACGCGCTCGGGCTCCGGCGCCCGCAGTCCGTCGACGTGGATTTCGCTCGCTGGCGCGGGGAGGAGCAAGAGCTCCCCGGCGGCGGCCTCCTGATCAACGACGCCTACAACGCCAACCCTGTCTCGATGCGTGCGGCCCTCGCCTATCTCGCCGAACGGGCCGGGGACCGCCGTCGCGTGGCGATCCTGGGCGACATGGCCGAGCTCGGCCGCACCGGCCCGGAGTACCACCGCGAAGTCGGTGCTGCGGCCTCGGAGCTCGGCGTGGACGAGCTCCTCGCAGTGGGCGAGCTCGCCCGCGGGTACCTTGAAGGCGGCGTCCCGGGTCGGTGGGTCGCGAACGTCCACGACGCGCTGCGTCAGGTGGACGAGCTCGTACGCCCGGGTGACGCAGTCCTCGTGAAGGCGTCACGGGCCGTCGGTCTCGAAGCTGTGGCAGCCGCTCTCACTCAGATACCAACGACGACGTGATCCGCGTTCTTGCCGCGGGTGTGGTCGCGATGATCGTGTCGATCGTCGTCGGTCCCAAGTTCATCGAGTTCCTGCGCCGTAACGAGTTCGGCCAGCACATCCGCGAGGAGGGACCGGAGGGCCACCGTGTGAAGCAGGGGACGCCGACGATGGGCGGCCTGCTGATCCTTGTCGTCGCCACGGGCGCGTTCCTCGCCGTGTCGAAGTACAAGGTTCCCGCGCTCACAGTGCTCTTCGTCACTCTCGGTTGCGGCGCGATCGGGTTTCTCGACGATTTCATCAAGCTCACGCACCGGCGCTCCCTCGGGTTGCGCGGCCGCTGGAAGCTGCTCCTGCTCGCCCTGATCACGGTCGGGGTCGGCTTCGCGGCGAATCACCAGCAGTTGCCGACGAACGTCTTCATCCCCATTGTGCACTGGAATGTCGAGCTCTCCTGGGGTTGGTACGTGCTGCTCTTCCTCGTGATCGCCGGCACCGCCAACGGAGTCAACCTCACCGACGGCGTCGACGGGATGGCGGCGGGCACGGGGATCATCGCCCTGCTCACCTTCACGGCGATCTCGGTGGTGACCTACATCCGTTCGGGTAATCCCGGCGGGCGCTTCGACAGCCGCCTCGATCTCGCCATCGTCGGCGCAGCGCTGATCGGGGCCACGATCGGGTTTCTCTGGTACAACGCCTTCCCGGCGGAGGTGATCATGGGCGACACCGGGGCGATGGCCATTGGCGGTGCGCTGGCCGCGATGGCGATCTTCACGCAGACGGTCTTTCTGCTGTTGTTCATCGGCGGGATCTTTCTGATCGAGGCGCTCTCCGTGATCGTTCAGGTCGTGTCCTTCAAGTACTACGGCCGGCGCGTCTTCCTGATGGCGCCGATTCACCACCACTTCGAGATGAAGGCATGGTCCGAGACGAAGATCATGGTGCGCTTCTGGATCGTCACCGCGATCCTCTGCGCGATCGGCTTCGCGCTCTTCTACCGCGACTTCACGTTCTTCAGACGCTGAGTGGGCAACTCGCAGAGCTCGCTCGGCCCGGCGATACCGTCGTTGCCGTCGGGGCAGGCGAATTGACGAAGACGCTGGCCGCCAGAGTCGCACCCGACGGAGACGTCCTGCTCGTCGACGAGTCGGTCGACGATCTGGAGGGCGTGCTCAAGAGCGCGCCCGGGCCGAACGTCTTCTACCTCGTCGGCGTCGCGGACGTCCTTCCCCTCACCGACGGAAGCGTGGATGCAGTCCTGAGCAGACTCGCCCCGACCGAGTCCGCGCCGTCCGAGTTCTTTCGCGTTCTCCGCTCCGCTGGACGGGTATGGGTTTCGAGCGACGACCAGGACCCGAAGGGCCCCCCGTTGAACCTAGACCCGCGTGAGATCGAGCGACTCTTCAGCGACTCCGGGTTCGCCGGCGTGACAGTGACGTCGGCAGACGGCCGGCTCTCGGTCGCTGCGCACAAGCCGTGAAGCTTCCGCGCCGGGCGCTCGTCCTGGGGCTCGCACGCTCCGGGCAAGCGGCGGCCCTGGCACTTGCCCGTCGCGGCGTGCCCACCGTCGGCGCCGATCGGGCCGACGGCGTGGACACCGGGAGGCTTGCCGAAGCGGGCGTCGAAGTCCACCTGGGGACTGAGGAGGAAGGTCTGCTGGACAACGTCGAGCTGCTCATCAAGAGCCCGGGCGTGCCCGGGGAATCTCCGCTCGCAGCGGCTGCACGTGCGCGTGGGATTCCGATCTGGAGCGAGATCGAGCTCGGTTTCCGCCTGCTTCGCAACCCGTTCGTCGGGATCACGGGAACGAACGGCAAGACGACGACCACGGAGCTGCTCGGTGCGATGTTTCGGGCGGCGGGCATGCCCGTTGCCGTGGCCGGCAACGTCGGCCGGTCGCTGACGAGCTTCGACGGTGAGTTGGAGAAGGACGCCTGGATCGTCTGCGAGCTGTCGAGCTTCCAGCTCGAGGACGTGCACCGCCTTCGCCCCCGCGTTGCCGTCCTCCTGAACCTCGAGCCCGACCATCTCGACCGCCACGAGTCCTACGACGCCTACCGGGACGCGAAGCTGAGGATCTTCGAGAACCAGACCGAGGCCGACGTCGCCGTGGTGCCGCGGGACTTCGGAGTGATTCCGGGTGGCGCGGACCGCGTCGAGTTCCGGGCGGACGATCCGCTCCCCGCCGAGCCGCTCATCCCCGGCGAACACAACCGCGAGAACGCAGCTGCCGCAACGGCTGCAGCGCGGGCTGCGGGCATCGAGGACGACGCGATCGCGGAAGCGCTGCGCACATTTCCCGGCGTCGAACACCGCCTCGAGCTCGTCGCCGAGCTCGACGGCGTTCGCTTCGTCAACGACTCGAAGGCGACCAACACGGCTGCGGCGCGGCGCGGCATCGCCGCCTACGCCGGTCGTCCCCTGCGTCTCATTCTCGGCGGCTCGTTGAAAGGCGAATCATTCGACGAGCTCGCCGAAGAGCTTCCCGCGTCGGTGCGATCGATCGATCTCATCGGCGAGGCGACGGAGCAGCTTGCGGCGTCGCTGGGTCGCGCCGGACGCTCGTTCCGCCGCTCCGGTGATCTTGCAACCGCAGTTGGGGCAGCCGCAGGAGACGCCGAGCCGGGTGACGTCGTGCTGCTGTCGCCTGCCTGCGCGAGCTATGACCAGTTCCGCGACTTCGAAGAGCGCGGTGAGGAATTCCGGCGGCTCGTCGGGGAGCTGTGGTGAAGAAGGCGCAGCTCGAATCGCACCTGCTCGTGCTCGTCACACTGGCCCTGGTCGCGTTCGGCCTGGTGATGGTGTACAGCGCCACGTCGGCTCCGGCGGCTCTCGAGCGCACCGACCCGATGTCGTACCTGAAGAAGCAGGGCGTCTACGCGCTCATCGGTGTCGGGCTGATGATGACGGCATCGCGTTTCGACTATCGGCGCCTGCGTGTGCTCGCGCCTGCTCTGGTTCTCACAGCGCTCGGGGGCTGCCTCGCGGTGCTCGTGATCGGCTCGCGGATCAACGGCGCGCGCCGCTGGATCGAGTTCGGCCCTGCGACGTTTCAGCCGTCTGAGCTCGCCAAGCTCGCGCTTGCCGTGTGGGCGGCCGCATATCTGTCCAAGCGGCCGGCGCCGCGCACGCTCAAGGAGTTGTGGCGCCCGATCGGACTGCTGCTCGGCGTCTTTTGCCTCCTGATTCTCGCCGAGCCGGATCTCGGCACCGCGATCTCGCTCGTCGTCGTCCTGCTCGCGGTGCTGCTCATCTCCGGGACGCCGGTCCCGACCCTGGCGGCGGGGACGGGCATTGCGGCCGCCATCGGTCTCGTCGCGATCTGGTTCGAGCCGTATCGGCGGGCGCGCATTTTCAGCTTCATCGATCCCTGGAAGGACCCCCAGGGTGCCGGGTTCCAGACGGTGCAGGCGCTGATCTCGTTCGGGTCCGGCGGTTTCCTCGGCGCGGGGCTCGGCCACGGCGTCGCCAAGATCAACTACCTGCCCGAGGCGCACACCGACATGATCTTCGCGGTCATCGGCGAGGAGCTCGGACTGCTCGGAGTCACGCTGGTGATCGCTGCCTACGGTACGTTCGCCTACGCGGGCCTGCGTGTTGCGCTCGCTTGCAAGGATCCGTTCGGGAAGCGTCTCGCGGCCGGGATCGTCGGGCTCGTCTGCGGACAGGCTGTGATCAACCTTGCCGCCGTCCTCGGCCTCGCTCCGCTGACCGGGATTCCGCTGCCGTTCATCTCGTACGGCGGCTCGAGCCTCGTTGTCGCACTCCTGGGGGTGGGGATCCTCCTTAACATCGCCGGCAGGCATGGAGCAGCAGAAGCGAAACGTGCGGTGCCTGATCGCGGCCGGCGGGACGGCGGGGCACGTCGCGCCGTCGCTGGCGGTCGCTGACGCACTGCGGCGACGCGGTGCGCAGGTGACGTTCGCGGGTTCGCCCGACCGCATCGAAGCTCGGCTGGTTCCCGAGGCCGGGTACGAGCTCGACACGTTCCCCATCTCGGGCCTGCCGCGCCGGCCGTCGCCCGAGCTCGCCCGCGCGCTGTTGCTGGCCGCACGAGCCCCGCGGGCCTGCGCGCGCATCCTCGAAGCGCGGCGGCCCGACGTCGTGCTCGGAGGCGGCGGTTATGTCGCGGGCCCGATGGTGTACGCGGCGGCGCGCCGGAAGATCCCGACGGCGCTGATGGAGGCCGATGCGCAGCTCGGCCTCGCCAACCGGCTATCCGCGCCGTTTGCGACGCGAGTGTTCCTCGCGTTCCCGATCTCAGGACGCGACGGGTCGAAGTACCGGGTTACCGGCAGGCCGATTCCAGCGCGCTCGCAAGCCGTTCCACAAGAAGAAGCGCGCAGGTTGTTCGGCCTCCCGCAGCGCGGCCCGGTGCTGCTCGTCTTCGGAGGCTCGTTGGGTGCGCGTGTGCTGAACGACCTCGCGATCGAGGCGTTCGGTGAGGCGGGGCCCGCCGTGCTGCACCTGACCGGGACGCGCGACTACGACGAGCTGCATTCGAAGGTAACCAGGCCGGACTACCGCCTCTTCGCATTTACCGAGGAGTTCGGGGCGGCGCTTGGCGCCAGCGACCTAGCTCTGGCCAGAGCCGGCGGCTCGGTCTGGGAGCTCGCTGCAGCGGGTAAGCCGGCGGTGCTCGTGCCCGGTCTGTTTGCCACCGGCGACCACCAGACGAAGAACGCGCGCCACTTCGAGCAGGGCGGAGGTGCGGTTGTCGTCCCGGAGAACGACGTCGCGCAAGTGCCCGAACTGATCCGTACGCTGCTCGACGATTCGCGCAGACTCGCGGAGATGTCCGTGGCGATGACGCGGCTCGCGAGACCCGCGGCCGCGGACGAGATCGCCGAGGAGCTCATTGTCCTCGCCTCTTGACGGACGCAAGTTCTGGATTGCCGGCATCGGCGGCGCCGGCATGAGTGCGTACGCGTTGCTCGCCCGAGCCTGGGGAGCCGACGTGCGCGGTTGGGATCGGACGCACACCCCGTATCTCGAGCAGCTCGCGGGGATCGACATCGAGATCTCGGACGAACCGCCGCAGCCACCGGATGGCTGGGAGGCGTTCGTTTCCACGGCGTTCGCAGGGCGCGTGCCGGGGAGGACCCGCGCCGCGCTGCTCGCCGAGCTCGTGTCGCTGCGCGATTCGATCGTCGTCGCGGGCGCCCACGGCAAGACGACGACAAGCGCCATGATCGCCTTCTGTCTCGAGGAGCTCGGCCGCGATCCTGCCTGGCTGATCGGAGCCGACGTGCCGCAGCTGGGGGGAAACGCGGGAACCGGAAAGGGTTGGCTCGTCGTGGAGGGAGACGAATCCGACCGAACGATCGCCGAGCTGCGTCCGCGCGTCGCGGTCGTGACGAACGTCGACCTCGACCATCACGCGACGTTCGGCTCGCGCGCGGAAGTCGCCGAGCTCTTCGAGAGCTGGCTCGCGAACGTCCCGGCGGTCGTGCACGGCGATCAGCTTTCACCGTACGAGGGACAGCTTGCGGTAGCGGGCGAACACAACCGGCGCAACGCGGCCACCGCGCTCGCGGCGCTCGCGCTCGCGGGGGTTGGCCGCGACGAAGCTGCAGGCGTCCTTGCAGAGTTCCGCGGCGCGGCACGCCGGCTCGAGCATCGCGGCGGGGCCGGAGATGTCGAGGTGTACGACGACTATGCGCACCATCCGGCCGAGATTGCCGCGACGCTCGACGCGCTGACGAACGGAGGTCGCCTGCTCGTGCTCTTCCAACCGCATCTCTACTCCCGCACCCGGCACCTCGCAGCTGAGCTCGCGGTCGCTCTCGCCGCTGCCGACGTCGTCGCGGTCACCGACGTCTATCCGGCCCGGGAGGAGCCCGTCGAGGGAGTGACCGGCAAGCTCATCGTCGATGCACTGAGCGACCTGCGGCCGGGGATGCTCGTCGCCTGGACGCCCTCGGTCGAGGAAGGCGCGCGCTTCCTCGCGGGTCAGATCCGCGCCGGCGACCGTGTCGTGACGGTCGGAGCGGGCGACGTCGATCGTGCCGCGGGAGCGCTCCTGGAGACGCTCGGGTGAAGATCGACGAAGGGGTTCGTCTTTCCCGCTTCACGACCCTCGGCACGGGAGGCCCCGCGCTGGCCTTTGCACGACCGGAAACGGTCGACGAGCTGCACGAGGCACTCGGCTTCGCCCGCGAGCGAGGTCTGTCCGTGGCTGCGCTCGGCCTCGGCTCGAACCTGCTCGTCGCCGACCGCGGATTCGAGGGCCTCGCGCTCAAGCTCGCGGGCGAGCTGGCGCGGGTCGACGTCCGAGGCGAGCTCCTGGTGGCCGGGGGCGGAGCGCCGAATGCGGTCGCCCTCCACCGCGCCCGCGGCGCCGGTCTCGGCGGCTTCGAGTTCGCGTGTGCGATTCCGGGCACGGCCGGCGGCGGCGTCTGGATGAACGCCGGCGCCTACGGGGGAGACTGGGCCGGGATTCTCGAGCGGGCGCTCGTCGTCGACGGCGAGGGAGCAGAGTGGCGGACGGCGTCGGAGCTCGGTCTCCGCTACCGGCACTCCGACCTGGAGCACGGCCGGGTCGTCGCGCGTGTCGAGTTCCGGCTCTCGCCGCGTCCGCCGGCCGAGATCAAGGCGCTCGTCGCCGACCTGCAGGCGCAGCGAAAGGCAGCGCAGCCGACGAACAAGCGCACGTACGGAAGCGTGTTCAAGAACCCCGACCACGAGCTCTCGGCCGGAAGGATGCTCGAGGCCTGCGGGCTGAAGGGCCACAGGATCGGCGGCGCTCAGATCTCGCCTCGACACGCGAACTTCATAGAAAACGCCGACGGCGCCCGCTCGGCGGATGCGATCGCCCTGATGACGGAGGCCCGGCGGCGTGCCTGGGAGCAGTTCGGCGTCGAGTTGCAACACGAGGTCGAATTCCTCGGCAGGATCGAGCTGCCTCCCATCTCCGGGTAGGACCCACGGGCAGAGCGGCGAAGTCACCCGCGTGGGCGAGAAAGTCCTCCAGCTCCCGCGCAGGCGGAGCCTTGACGTGTTGCGGTTTGCACCTTCGGGCCGGTCGTTTGCGATCGGTGCTTCAATCGTGATCCTCGCGTCGGGCCTCTATGCGCTTGCGCGCGGGACATCGATGTTCGCCCTGCGCTCGATAAAGGTCGAGGGCGCGTCACCGGCCCTGGCTGCCGAAGTGCGCGCAGAGCTTCGATCGTTCGACGGCCGCAGCCTCGTCGCGGTGAACGGGGACGCCGTTGAGCAACGTGTGGACGGCCTGGCGGCTATTCGGGACTCGGTGGTCGACCGCTCCTTCCCGCACACCCTTCGGATCCGGATCCTGCCGGAGCTAGCCGTTGCCGTGCTCAGACGAGGGGCGGAGTCTTGGCTGGTCTCCGCCCGCGGACGTGTCATCGCGACGATCCCACTCGGGACCCGGCACGACCTGCCGCGCATCTGGCTCCCGACCCGAACGGAGCTCGCGAAGGGCGCCTTTCTCGTCGACGAGCCCGGGGCGCTCGCGGCCCGCTCGCTTGCCGCATTCGTGGGCAGCGGCTTCTCCAGTCAGATCGCATTCGTGCGCGCGCTCGACGGTCAGATCACCCTCGGGCTGCGCGGCGGCCTGGAGATCCAGTTGGGTGCGCCGATCGACCTGCGCCTCAAGATCGCGATTGCGCGGGCCATCCTCCCGACGCTCGCTCTGCCCCGCGCGGGCGGCCCGGACTATCTGGACATCACTGTCCCTGAGCGCCCGGTCGCGGGCCGCAACCCTCAACCCTCAGGTTGAGCTTGATGGTTACCCGCGTTGACACCCCGGTGCGAGCAGCGTACCCTGCTGCGAAGGAGCCGCTCGGCAGCCCCAACGCTTTAGTCCAGCTTGAGGCCGAGCCATCTTCAGTCTCATGAGCCAAACAGGGAATTACCTCGCGGTCATCAAGGTCGTCGGCGTCGGCGGCGGAGGCACCAACGCGGTGAACCGCATGGTGGACTCCGGCCTCTCCGGCGTCGAGTTCATCGCCGTGAACACCGACGCCCAGGCGCTGATGATGACTGACGCCGACGTGAAGATTCAGGTCGGCGCCCAGGCGACGCGTGGGCTCGGAGCAGGAGCAGATCCCGAAATCGGATTGGCCGCCGCGCAAGAGAGCCGCGACGAGCTCAAGGAGGCGCTCAAGGGCGCGGACATGGTCTTCATCACGGCCGGTGAGGGCGGCGGCACCGGCACCGGCGGGGCGCCGATCGTCGCGGAGCTCGGCCAGGAGATCGGTGCACTGACGGTCGGCGTCGTCACGCGCCCGTTTGCATTCGAGGGTCGCAAGCGCGCCGAGCAAGCGGAGCGGGGCGTGGACCAGTTGCGCGACCGCGTCGACACGCTGATCGTGATCGAGAACGACCGGCTCCTTCAGGTCGTCGAGCGACAGACCTCGGTCGTCGAGGCGTTCCGGATGGCAGACGACATTCTGCGCCAGGGCGTCCAGGGCATCACCGACCTGATCACCGAGCCCGGCCTCGTGAATCTGGACTTTGCCGACGTCAGGACGATCATGCGAGACGCCGGCTCGGCCCTGATGGGCATCGGCCGCGCCTCGGGCGAGAACCGTGCAGCCGAGGCGGCGCGGACGGCAGTGTCGTCTCCGCTGCTCGAGGCGTCGATCGAAGGGGCGACTGGGATCCTGCTCAACATCACCGGCGGCTCCGACATCGGCCTCTTCGAGGTCAACGAGGCAGCCGAGGTGGTCACGGGGGCTGCCGACCAGAACGCCAACGTCATCTTCGGCGCAGTGATCGACGATGCGCTCCGCGAAGAGGTCCAGGTCACGGTCATCGCGACGGGGTTTGGCGGCCGGGGCGGCCGGCGGGCCCGGCGCAGGGAGTCGGCTCCGGAGGCGCCGGTGCCTGCAGCTTCCGCGACCGAAGGCTTCGACGTCTCGCACGAGGTGCTCGACGTCCCCTCGTTTCTCCGCGACGATTAACCGCGAAAAATGCTGCGCATTTTCCGCGGGTGGGGGTAAGCACTTCGCCTTCGGCTCGTCAAGTGGGTTTAGAACGGATTTGGCGCGGTTATCTGTGTCGTGCCGTCAAGGGGCTCATCCTCCCCGGTTGGCCCCACGACCCGGTCCGTCGCTCCGGCTGCGCCATCTAGAGACCCAGCCGGAGCGGCACCTTTCCGACGCTCGTTAGCATCGGGCGATGGCCCAGATGCTGCTGAAGACGCCGCTCCACGACCGGCACGTGGCCCTGGGCGCGCGCATGGTCCCGTTCGCGGGCTGGGAGATGCCGGTGCAGTACGAGGGAGTCATCCCCGAGCATCTGGCCGTGCGGACCGACTGCGGTGTCTTCGACGTCTCGCACATGGGCGAGTTCGAGGTCGAGGGCCCGCGCGCGACTGCGCTCTTGCAGGCGACGCTTTCGAACGATCTCGACAAGATCCGTTCCAGCGAGGCGCAGTACACCCTCCTGACGAACGAACGAGGAGGGATCATCGACGACCTGATCGTCTACCGGCTCGACGATTTCCGCTACCTGCTGATCGTGAACGCTGCCAACCGCGAAACCGACCTCCGCTGGTTGAAGGAGCGGGAGATTCCAGGCTCAGACGTCCGCGACGTCTCCGACGAATACGCGCTTCTCGCAGTCCAGGGACCTCGGGCGATCGAGCGGCTGGGCCTCGCCGAGGCTGCGCAGTTCACATTCGCCGAAGGAGACATCGACGGGATCCAGTGCATGGTGAACCGCACCGGCTACACCGGTGAGCAGGGCTGCGAGCTCCTCGTCATGGCCGAGGACGCCGGCGACCTGTGGGATCGCGTGCTCGAGCGTGGCGGCGTCCCGTGTGGACTGGGCGCACGCGACACGCTGCGGCTCGAAGCCTCACTGCCTCTGCATGGCAACGACATCACGCCCGACACGGACGCGATCTCCGCCGGGCTCGGCTGGTGCTGCGCGCTCGACAAGGAGTTCTCGGGAGTCGCGGAGCTGCGCGAGCTCAAGGCCCGCGGTCCCTCGCGAAAGCTCGTCTCGTTCGTCATGGAGGAGAAGGCGGTACCCAGGCAAGGCATGACGATCGAGGGCGGCGGCGAGGTCACCTCTGGAACGCATTCGCCGCTGTTCGACCGCGGCATCGGGATGGGCTATGTCTTGGCAGACTCCGCGGCGCCGGACACCGAGCTGACGATCGACGTCCGCGGAAAGCCCCGTCGGGCACGTGTCGTCAAGAGACCGATTTACAAGCGAGAGGAGTAGCGCCAGGTGGCGGCGAGCGAGAGCTATCCCGACGATCTGAAGTACCACGCCGAGCACGACTGGGCCCGCATCGACGGCGGCGAGGCCATGCTCGGCATCACGTGGTTCGCCCAGGACGCGCTCGGCGAGCTCGTCCACTACGAGCCACCAAACGAGGGCGACACGATCGCGAAGGATTCGGCCTACGGCGAGGTCGAATCGGTGAAGGCGGTCTCGGATGTGATCGCGCCGTTGTCCGGCGAGGTGCTCGAGGTGAACGCGAAGGTCGTCGACGAGCCGGAGACCGTCAACGACGACCCGTACGGCGAAGGGTGGCTCGTCCGGATCCGTCTTTCGGATGCGGCGGAGGTCGACTCACTGCTGAACGTCGATGCGTACAAGCAAGTCGTAGCCGAAGCTTGATTTGAGCTATCTCTCCCTGACTGACCAGGACCGCGAGGAGATGCTCGCGGAGATCGGCGTCTCCTCAGTGGAGGAGCTTTTCCGCGACATCCCGGCAGGTGTGCGCTTCGGCCGCAAGCTCGACCTCGAGCCCGCGCTCCCCGAGCAGGAGCTCTCGCGGCACCTCGAAGAGCTCGCAGCGCGGAACGCCGACACGAGCAAGGAGCTCTCGTTCCTCGGCGCCGGCATCTACGACCATTACGTCCCGGCTGTCGTCGACACCGTGCTCCAGCGCGGCGAGCTGCTCACGGCGTACACGCCGTACCAGCCGGAGATGAGCCAGGGCGTGCTCCAGGCGATCTTCGAGTACCAGACCGTGATCTGCGAGCTGACGGGCATGGACGTCTCGAACGCCTCGGGCTACGACGGCACGACCGTCGCAGCCGACGCCTGCTACGTGGCGAAGCACGCGACGGGGCGGACGAAGGTGGTCGTGACGGAGGCGACGAATCCACAGGTCCGGCAGGTGGTCAAGACGTACGCGCCCGGTTTCGGGCTCGAGATCGTCGAGGTGCCTCATCGCGGCGGTGTGACCGACCCGGAGGAGCTACGCCGGGCGGCGACGGATGCCGCCTGCGTGATCTTCCAGCAACCGAACTTCTTCGGCTGCCTCGAGCCGGCACCCGACCTGGCCGCCGCGGCGAACGACGCGGAAGCGATCGCAGTCGCGCACGTCGACCCGATCTCTCTTGGCGTGCTCGAGGCACCGGGCGCCTACGGCTGCGGCATGGCGATCGGCGAAGGCCAGAGCGCCGGGAACTACCAGTCCTTCGCGGGACCGCACTACGGCTTCTTCGCCGCGCGGAACGACTTCATCCGTCGGATGCCGGGCCGGATCGTCGGTGAGACGCTGGACGCCGCGGGAGAGCGCGGCTATGTCCTGACTCTGCAGACCCGTGAGCAGCACATCCGGCGCGAAAAGGCGACCTCGAACATCACGACGAATCAGACGCTGCTGGCGCTCGGAGGCCTCGTGCACCTCTCGTGGCTGGGTCCGCAGGGGCTGCGTGAGGTGGGGGAGACCTGCATGGGGCTCGCCGCCTACGCCCAGAGCAAGCTCGTCGACTCAGGGCTCGAACCTGCGTTTCCTGATCGGACAACATTCAAGGAGTTTGCCGTTCGCACCGGACGGAACGCGCAGGTCGCCATTCGCTCGGCACGCGAACGCGGCGTGCATCCGGGCTACGCGTTGGGACGCGACTACCAAGGTCTCGACGATGTGCTGCTCGTGGCGGTCACCGAGCGTCGCACGCCCGCGGACATCGACCGGCTCGTGGAGGCGCTGACGCCGTGAAATTGATCTTCGAGAAGTCGCAAGGCGGCCGGCGCGGCGGAGAGCTGCCGCGTTACGACGTCCCGCCTGCGAAGGTGCCCGACGAGCTAAAGCGAGAGAGACCTCCTCGGCTTCCAGAGCTCGCAGAGCCCGAGATCGTCCGGCACTTCACCGAGCTGTCGACACGCAATTTCGGCATCGACACGGGCTTCTATCCACTCGGCTCGTGCACGATGAAGTACAACCCGCGCGTCAACGAACGCCTGGCGATGCTGCCGGGCTTCAGAGACCTCCATCCGTACCAGGACGAGGATGCGATCCAGGGCGCGCTCGAGTTGATGTGGCGGCTGCAGGAGGCGTTGATCGAGGTGTCCGGCCTGGACGCTTGTTCGCTCCAGCCGGCCGCCGGCTCACAAGGGGAGTTGACGGGCCTGATGCTCATGCGCGCGTACTTCGCTGACCGGGGCGAGGGCGATCAGCGCGACACGATCATCACCGCCGACACGGCGCACGGCACGAATCCCGCAAGCGTCACGATGGCCGGCTACAAGCTCGCGAAAGTCGAGACCGACGCGCGCGGGAACGTCGACGTCGCGCATCTCCGGGAGATGGTGAACGAGCGCACTGCCGGTCTGATGCTGACGAACCCCTCGACGCTCGGGCTTTTCGACGAGCACATCGAGGAGATCGCGCGGATCTTCCACGAAGTCGGCGCCCTCCTCTACTACGACGGCGCCAATCTGAACGCGGTCTGCGGCATCTCCCGGCCCGGTGACATGGGCTTCGACATCGTGCACATCAACCTGCATAAGACGTTTTCGCAGCCACACGGCGGGGGTGGTCCCGGCGGCGGTCCGATCGTCGTGCGCGACAGGCTCGAGCCCTTCCTGCCCATCCCGGCGGTCGTCAAGGACAAGGAGCGGTTCCGTCTCGACTTCGACCGCCCGAAGTCGATCGGCAGGGTGCGCGGCTTCACGGGGCCGTTCGGCGTCTTCGTCCGCTCCTATGCGTTCATCCGGTCGTACGGCCCGCGTCTCCGCGAGATGTCGGAAGTCGCAGTCCTCAACGCCAACTATCTGCTCGCCCGGCTCAGGGAGGCGTACGACCTCCCATACGACCGTCTTGCAATGCACGAGTTCGTGCTGAGCGCCCGCTCGTTGAAACGCGACAACGGCATCTCCGCGCTCGACGTCGCGAAACGGCTGATGGACTACGGCTTTCATCCGCCGACGATCTACTTCCCGCTCGTCGTCCCCGAGGCGCTGATGATCGAGCCGACCGAGACGGAGGCCAAGGAGACGCTGGACGAGTTCGCCGACGCGATGCTCGCGATCGCACAGGAGGCGGAGGACGATCCGCAGCTACTCCGCGAGGCTCCGCACGCGCGCCCCGTGAAGCGGCTCGACGAGGTGCTTGCCGCGAAGCGCGCGATCGTCAAATACGGCTTCGAAGACCATCCGGACCTGAGTGACACGAAGGCGGAGCCTCGCCAGCTCGAAGCACAAAAGGGCGCGTAAACCTACGCGGCGAGGGGCAGGCTCAGCTGTCTGAGCCCCAGTCGCTCGAAGACGAGCTCGACCTCGATCGCGATCGGCGCAAACTGCTCTGCAGGCCAGATGTGCGCGTCGTCCTCGTCCTGCAGCTTCTCGAGACGCCGGATGAGTGGAGGGTCATCTGAGCGCAGCATCACCGTCTGTGCGTACGAACGCGCCCACACTTCGTGCACCGACTGGAAGTAGCGCTGGCGCGAGTAGCCGCCGGGCAAGACGCGCTTCTCGAGCAACGCAGCGGCGTCACGCCAGGGCGCGAACGCGGCGTGCACGGCCGATGCCCACGAACGGGTCTTGCGGTCGTAGAAGATCTGATGATCGAGGAGATGGCCGAGCTCGTGGAGGAACCCGAGCGCGGAGCGTCCGCCGACCCTTGAGACACGCAGGTCGATCGGATCACGCTTGCGAAAGCGATACGCGCCCGCCTCACTGATCGTCGCCGTTGCAACGACCGGGACCGGCGAAAGATCGGAGCGCAGTCCATGCAGCCTGGACGCGGCCGCGAGCGCGCCTTGCAGCTCCGCCGTCAGCGGGCTTCGGCGTGGTAAGGCAACGACGTCTTCCAACGAACGCAGGCGAGGTTTTCCCTCGCGGGCGACACACACTGGATAGCGGCGTTGTCCCATCGGTAAATAATCGGTTGTGCATCGGACGGACTTGAGCTGCGTGTCATGCTTGGCAGCGTGAAACTGCGTCGTACGCTTCTCGTTTGCATTGCTGTTTCCTTCGCGGCGATCGACCTCGTGCACAAGTCGTTCGCGCCGACGGAGTTCCATCACGCACGCACGCCGTTCGTTGCGCTGATCATGAGTGCGGTGATCGCAGCACTCGTCGCCCTCGTACCGCGCGTGCCGTCGAACGCAGCTGCAGTCGGTGCGGGGATCGCCTGCGGGGGTGCACTCGGGAATCTGATCTCGCTGCTCGCGTGGTCGCAGGGCGTGCCCGACCCGCTCGTGGTCGCAGGCGCGGCACACGGCCTCGCCTTCAACCTCGCCGACCTGTTCGCAATCGCAGGCGACGCGCTGCTGCTCAGCGCAGTCGTCCTGCACGGAATGCGTCACCGCGCGATGTTGCGGGCGAGCGTCTAGGACCTAGTACAGGTCTTCGAGGTCGTCCACGATCGGCGCTTCTTCTTCGCGACGACGACGAACGACTTCAGCGACCACGAGCAGAAGCGGGACGGCGATCGCCGCCACCAGGCTCGTCCAGGCGAGTGCGAACCAGGCGATGACGAGGGCGCCCACGCCGAAGCGTTGCCCCACGGGGTCGTGCCGCAGAAAACGCATAAGCACGACGGCTTCCTTCATTTTCGGCTCCTCCCTTCAAGGCCAGGGATCGGCCTGCCGTGAGGGATCCTCTATCCCTCACTCGCGTAATGCCTGCGCCAGTCGCAAGACTGTAGGGAGGAACCCGAAAGAGGAGAAATGATGACGAAAGTCCAAAAGACCGAGGAGCAGTGGCGCACGGAGCTGGATCCGGAGCGGTACCACGTGCTCCGGGAGAAGGGCACCGAGGCGCCGTTCTCCGGTGAGTACGACCGTACGTTCGAGCCGGGGACGTATCGCTGCGCAGGCTGCGGCACGGAGCTGTTCCGCTCCGAGACGAAGTACGACTCGGGCTGTGGCTGGCCGGCGTTCTACGCCCCCGCGGGTGAGGGCGCCGTCGACGAGGAGACGGATACCACCTACGGGATGGTGCGCACCGAGGTCATGTGCTCGAATTGCGGCGGCCACCTCGGCCACGTGTTCCCTGACGGCCCCGCACCGACCGGCATGCGCTACTGCATCAATTCAGCAGCACTCAACCTGGAGGAGGAATAGTGGAGAAGAAGGCAACGTTCGGCGCCGGTTGCTTCTGGGGCGTCGAGGCTGCATTCCGGCAGCTCGAGGGCGTCACGCGCACGCGCGTGGGCTACTCGGGCGGCACGACCGAGAATCCGACGTACGAGGACGTCTGCTCGCACACGACGGGACACGCCGAGGTCGTCGAGGTCACGTACGACCCCGACCGCATCTCGTACGAGCAGCTGCTCGACGTCTTCTGGGCGAAGCACGATCCGACGCAGCTGAATCGCCAGGGCTGGGACATCGGCGACAACTATCGCTCGGCAATCTTCTTCCACGACGAGGAGCAACACGAGGCCGCTCTGAAGTCGAAGGCCGGAGAGCAGCGGAACTGGGGCGCGCCGATCGTGACGGAGGTCGAGCCTGCGCAGACCTTCTACGAGGCCGAGGACTACCACCAGCAGTACCTCGAGAAGCGCGGCCGCTCGAGTTGCACGCCGGCGCTGCAGCGCGCGACTGCCGCGAGCTGACGGCGAGCTCGTACTGAGGGACCGCAGGCCGCGGCGATGTCGCGGCCTGCGGCAGCCCGACCGAACGGGGCCGGGCGGAAGCAGACTCCCGCATCCGACAGCGGGTGGTTATCGAAGTGGACGCCGACGATGGCGACCGGCGCTACAACTCCGTCGGCAGGCGTGCCTCATCGAGATCGACGCGGTCGCCGCGCATCGGGACGCCCTCTTCGAGCAAGAGCTCGCGCTGCTTCCTCCCCTTCGGCAGGCTCCCGTCGGCGCGGACGACGCGATGCCATGGGAGACGGTCGTGGGTAGTCGCGAGAACACGCCCGACGAGGCGGGGCGCGCCGGGGTCGATGTCGCCATAGGTGCGGACGAACCCAGCGGGGATCGCGCGCACCCGGCGGATGATGCGCGCGCTGCGCGACTCGAGGCTGTCCGGGTCCGGCTGAACCCGGCCGCGCGAACCGGTCCGGCGGCCCCTAGCGCTCATCGGCGAGGCGTACCATCGCTCTGGCTACGCTACATCGCCCGGAAAGGAGCACGCAGTGCTCTCCGACTTGCCGCCTGTGGTCGCTCGCTTCGTCGACGCGAGCAACGCTCGAGATCTCGACCGCACCATCGCCTGCTTTGCGGCCGACGCCGTCGTCGAGGACGAGGGCCAGACGCACACCGGAGTCGACGAGGTCCGTCAGTGGAAGCGGGAAACCGAGAACCGGTACACCTACACGATCGAGCCGACCGAGCTTGAGCATCGCAACGGCGAGTGGGTCATCACCGCGAAGCTCGCCGGCAACTTTCCGGGGAGCCCCGTCGACCTCGTGTACGAGTTCACGATCGCCGACGGCGCAATCGAGGCGCTTAGGATTCACCCGTAACCCCGGCGTCGCCGTGCTTGGACTAGTTGCCGGCGTCCTTGCCTGGCAGTTCTTTGAGACCGGCCGCGCCGGACGACCGCGGCAGGCCGCTTCCCTGAGCGACCAGCGCACAACGCGGCTCGTGCTTTTCGGCGAGGCGAAGCAGGAGCGCATGCAGGTTCGCGCGTTCCTTGTCGCCGAGGGGTGCGAGAAACTCGTCCTCGATCTCCTTCGAGAGCGCACGTAGCCGCTTCAACGTCCGCTTCCCGTCCGAAGTGAGACGGACGAGGTGCCTGCGGCGGTCGTCGGGATCGCGACGGCGCTCGATGAGCCCCTGCTCCTCGAGCTCGTCGAGCAGTCCGACGAGCTGGCCGCGGTCGTAGCCCAGCGCGTCGGCGATCGAGCCCTGCGTCTCGGCCGACCCCTCATCGAGCACGAGCAGGATCGCGTGGTGATACGGATGCAGTCCAGTCCCCTCATAGGCCCTCATCGTCCGTTCCTTTGCGGCGAACCCCAGCCGCTTGAGCAAGAACGTGGCGGACGCGACGAGCTCCTCGGGCAACTGAGGCACCGTGCGGGGCTGTGTCTCCGGGCTTGTTGCAGTCATGTGAATAGGGTAGCGCGTACAAGCGTTGGTTTGCTGTAAGATTGAGCAGATCAACGATTTTGGAGGTCAATTAGTGAATATTCTCACGAAGAGCGAGCGCCGCTGGAGCGCTTTGGCCCTCATCGTCACTGCGCAGTTCATGGTCGTTCTCGACGTCGCCATCGTGAACGTCGCGCTGCCGTCGATCAAGACGGATCTCAATTTTTCCCAGGCGAACCTCCAGTGGGTGATCTCGGCTTACGCGATCCTGTTCGGCGGAGCGCTGCTCCTCGGCGGGAGGCTCGCCGACCTCCTGGGACGGCGGAGGCTGTTCGTCACCGGTCTCGCCCTGTTCACCGCGAGCTCGTTGCTGTGCGGTCTCGCCTGGTCGGAAAGCTCGCTGATCGCGTTCCGTGCGCTGCAAGGGCTCGGGGGAGCCCTGCTGGCCCCGGCCGCGCTCTCGCTGCTGATGACGACGTTCGCGGAAGGCCGGGACCGGAATCTCGCGCTCGGCGTCTACGGGGCCGCCTCGGGGAGTGGGGCGGCAGCCGGTGTCTTGCTCGGCGGTCTGCTCACGTCGTATCTGAGCTGGTCGTGGATCTTCTTCATCAACGTCCCCGTCGGCCTCGCTGCAATCGGGCTGGCGCCTTTGCTGCTGGAGGAGGGTCACGCCGGGCTGGCGCAGCGTCACTTCGACTTCCCCGGCGCAGCATCCATCACCGCCGGTCTGATGCTTCTCGTCTACGCGACGACACGAGCGACGACCCACGGCTGGGGCGCAGGCACGACGATCGGGCTCCTAGCCGGCGCCGCAGCCCTGGTGCTCGCGTTCGTTGCGATCGAGTTGCGCTCACCATCGCCGCTCCTGCCCCTGCGGATCTTCCGCCTGCGGTCTCTCACCGGTGCGAACGCAGCGATGGCGATCGTCGGCGCTGTCGCGTTCTCCGAGTTCTTCCTCTTGACGCTCTACCTTCAGGACGTCTTGCATTATTCCGCGATGCAGAGCGGCGCCGCGTTCGTCGCCTTCGCGGGGACGGTGGTCGTGGCCTCGAACGTCGCCCAGGTCGTCGTCGGGCGGTTTGGCGTGCGGTCGACGCTAACGGCCGGACTCCTTGCCTCCGCCGTGTCGGTCGGAGCGCTCACGCGCCTTCCCCTCGACGGACACTACTTCTGGGATCTCTTCCCGTGGTTCGTGCTCGGCGGCGCGGGGATGGGTCTCTCGTTCGTCCCCGTCACGATCGCCAGTCTCACGGGCGTGGAACGCTCGGACGCCGGCGTGGCTTCGGGACTGATCAACACGAGCCGCCAGATCGGAGGCGCGATCGGCCTCGCCGCGGTGAGTGCGATCGCGGCTACCTCGACGAGCAACTATGCGCACGTGCACACCGCGGTCACCGCCTCGAGCGGCGTGGCACTCGACCACGGCTTCCAGACTGCTCTCTACGTGCTCACAGGCCTGCTGGTCATCGGGGCGCTGATTGCGGTCGCGCTAGTTAAGTCGACTCCGGCTCCGAGCGCGGACGCCGAATTTGTCGACGGCGAAGTGATCGCGTTCGAGGAGGCAGCGTGAGCTGCCTCGTGGAAGGGGCTGGGGGAAACCGGGAGGCGACCGAGCCGAAGGCGAGCGAGGAGGCGGCCTGATGGCCACCGAAGACGGATTGAGTGACGGCTTTCGCAAGCTCGACGACCTTGTCCTGCACTTGAAGGGCCTGGTCCTGGTGCGCAGGCTCCGCGAGCGACGCGGTGCGGACGAGGGCGAGCTCCTTATGTACGGCGCGGAGATCGATCGCGTGCGCAGCCAGCTTGCGAGACTTGCGAGGAGCGGGGGATGAGCAAGGTCCAACGGGCGAGCGAGCGGATTACGGAGGAGGTCACCTCCTGGCCCGGCGTAACGGCTGGACCGGGCAGACGCGGTGAGTTTGCTTTCAAGGTCGGCGGCCGCGAGATTGGTCACCTGCACGGCGACAGAGCCGCGCACTTCGGTTTCCCGAAGCAAGTCTGGCGCGAGCTGAGGGAGCAGGGCCGCGTCGAGCCGCACCCCGTCTTTCCAGATACGGAAGGGCCGGCTGCGCGGCGGATCGTCGACGACGCAGACGTCCGCGACGTCATCGAGTTGATGCGCCTCAACTACGACCGCGCCGTAACGCGTTGACCTAGAGGTCTACTGCGGGATGCGCGACAGCGCCACGAAATCGATGCGGTCCTTCGAGCCGCCAAAGAGCCAGTAGCCGAAGCCGGTGCGATCAAGCAGCTCGCCGACCTGAGCCAACGCGGATAGCTGCTCCGCCTCGAGTTGCTGGGTCGCTGCCCTAGTTTCGATCTGGTCATGCGGCCACGATTACAGCGCACGAAGTGAACGTGCGTTAACTTCCGGCCGTGACCGAGGAGTTCGATCACGGCCACGAGCCGAGAGCCGAGGAGATCGCCTTACACCAGCGATTCCTCACCCTCCTGGGGCAGATGGAGGCGGCCCAAGCGGAAGGGAACGAGCCCGACGTCCGGCGACTGGATCCGCTGCTCGAGCGGGCGCGGACGCGTTGGCTTGCTGCAAACGTCCGGGTAACCCGAGGCCGCTAAGTCGTTCGTGCCCAGATCGCCTATCGAAGGAGCCAGCATGATCAAGGAGTTCAAGGACTTTCTCTTCAGGGGCAACATCGTCGAGCTCGCGGTCGCATTTGTCATGGGCCTTGCGTTTGCCGCCGTCGTCAACTCGCTGGTCAACAACCTCGTGATGCCCATCATTGCTGCAATCATCGGCAAGCCCGACTTCCGCAGCCTCACTTTCACGATCCACCGATCCGTCTTTCACTACGGAGCGTTTCTCACCGATGTGATTCAGTTCGTCGCCATCGCGGCTGCTGTCTTCTTCTTCATCATCAAGCCTGTACAGATGATGCTCGCGCGAGGTGGCACGGAGCCGATCGAGGAGGGTATGCCCGACGAGGAGCGTCGCCACCAGGAGCTCCTGGCCGCCCTCCGCGCGAGCAACTAGCAGACCCGGCTTCAGCTGCCAGTCGACACTGCGGCCAGCTGGCCGCACGCCGCCTGGATGTCGCGCCCGCGCGTGAGCCTGACGGTCGCCGGCAACCGTGCGCGATCGAGTGTGGCCTTGAAAGCCGCGATCGCCTTCGACGTCGAGCCGTTGTACCTCCCGGTTGGGTTGTAGGGGATCAGGTTCACCTTGAAGACCTTCGGGTCGAGCAGATCCGCAAGTGCGCGAGCCTGCTCGACGCGGTCGTTGACGCCGCGCAGCATCACGTATTCGATGAATACCTTCCGTCGATGCAGTGCGAAGTAGCGGGTGCACTCCGCGATCACGGCGGTGAGCGGGTAGCGCTCGTTCACGGGCATGAGCTCGCTGCGGAGCTCGTCGGTCGGCGCATGCAGTGAGAACGCCAGCCTGATCGGCTCCTCGACCTCGTCGACGAACCGGCGGAGGCCGGGCAGCCATCCCACCGTGGAGATGGTCGTGCGACGCCAGGTGATCCCGACGTCCGGCAGAGCCCGTGCGGCCTCGAGCACCGAGTCGAGGTTGAGCATGGGCTCACCCATCCCCATGAAGACCGCGTGGTCGATCGGCTCGATGCGTCGGAAGTGCAAGGCCTGGTCCAGGATCTCGGATGCGGTCAGATTCCGCCCGAAGCGCATCTGCCCGGTCGCGCAGAAGGCGCACGTGAGCGGACAGCCGGACTGAGACGAGAGGCACACCGAACGCCTGCCGTCGCGGTAGCGCATCAAGACCGCCTCAACGGGATGGCCCTCGCCGGTGCGAAACAGCGCCTTGACCGTGCCGTCGCTTGCCTTCTCTTCCTGAACGAGGTCGAGAGTCGAGAACGGCACCTCCTGCTCGAGCTGCGCGCGCAACGCGCTGGGGATGTTGGTCATCTCGTCGTAGCCCGTAACACCGCGGGCGGCCCATTCCCAGACCTGGCCGGCGCGGTACCCGGCCTCGCCGCGCTCACCAAGACGCCGTTGCAACAACACACGATCCATCTTGCCCAGCGTAGCTTTGCTCATGACTTCGCCCCGACAGCCCTGGTGGTCCGGCCGCGACGAATCCTTCGCGACTCGAGCCGTGGGTGTTGTCGTCGCGCTTACTTAGCGCAGGACGGCGAGTAACGCCACGCGTCCTGGATGGCAGAGCGCTCGCCGACTACCAGGTCGACTCCTCGTCCGAGCACGCGCTCCAGCACCTCGATGTCCACATCCGCAGGATCCGCGACGGCGACCTCCATGCGTCCGGACTCGAGGAAGCGGACCGGCACGACGAACATCCGACGCGCAACCTCGAGCGGCAGGAGCCGCGCAGCCGACGGGTCGAGAGGGTGGCGGACGAGATCGACGTAGCGCAGCCCGGCCTGCTCGGCCAGCGCGGAAGCCAGCTCCGGCTCGAAGAGCCAGCCCCGGGAAAGGAGCGTCTCGCCGAGGCGCATGCCGGTGACCTTGACCTCTGCGAGCGCCGCATCGAGCCGCTCGTGTGTGATCCAGCCCTTCTGCACGAGGATCGAGCCCAGCATGGGGCGCACCTCACGCTCGAAATAGGCGTGGTCGAGACGAAGCGGGGCGGTGGATCCCGACGCGATCCGAAGGCCGCCGCCGAGATAGCGCTTGTCAGAGGGAGTCATCGCTACACCTTTCCGCCCTCTACATCGGCTGCTGACGTCCCGCTGATGATCACCCGCGTAGGTGAGTCGTTCAAACCGGCAAAATGGGCCTGTGATCGATCTTCGCTCCGATACCTTGACCCAGCCGACTCCGGCGATGCGCGAGGCGATCGCGAACGCCGTAGTCGGCGACGAACAGAAGCGAGAAGACCCGACCGTCAACGAGCTCGAGCGCCGAGGGGCCGAGTTCCTCGGGCACGAGGAGGCGGTCTTCCTCCCGACCGCGACGATGGCCAACCAGATCGCGCTGAACATCCTCGGCCGCCCCGGCGATGCGCTGCTCGTCGAGCGGCACGCTCACATCATGCTGTCGGAGCTCGGAGGACCGGCAGCCCACTCGGGGCTGCTTACGATCGGGTTGGAGGGAACGAAGGGCCGGTTCTCCCCGGATCAGGTCGTCTCGGAGATCCGCGACCGGACGAGCGTGCACGTCGCGCCGACCCGCGTGGTCACGATCGAGAACACCCACAACAGCTCGGGAGGCCGCGTCTGGCCGCTCGACGAGGTCGACGCGATCGTCGCAACCTCTCGTGAGCATGACCTCGCGGCCCATCTCGACGGCGCCCGGCTTGTCAACGCCGCCGTCGCGACCGGCGTCGACGCGGCAAGGATCGGGCGTGGCTTCGACACCGTGACCCTCTGCTTCTCGAAGGGGCTCGGCTGCCCACTCGGCGCGCTGATCGGGGGCTCGGCGGAACTGATGGCGCAGGCGCGTCGCGGCAAGCACTACTTCGGGGGCGCGATGCGCCAGGCGGGGATCGTCGCCGCGGCGGCGCTCTATGCGCTCGAGCACCACGTCGATCGCATCGCCGACGACCACGCCCGGGCGCGCCGCCTTGCAGAAGGTCTCGCGGAGGCGGGCATCGGCGTCGAGCTCGAGCAGGTAGAGACGAACTTCGTCCAGATCGACGTCGGTTCTGACCGTGGCGCTGCGATCGAGCGCGTAAAAGAGCGCGGCGTGCTGGTGTCCACGACTGTGCACCCGACAGTCGTGCGCGCGGTCACGCACCTCGACATCTCGGACGAGGACATCGACGCGGCGATCGAAGCGATTCCGGCCGCGCTCGGCGCTACTCGTACTGAAGTGCCTCTAGAACGTTGAGCCTTGCGGCGCGGCGCGCCGGGAAGATCGACGCCACGATCCCGACGAGGATCGTTGCGATCACGAAGATCACGAGCGAGGACCAGGGCACCGCGAAGACGATGCCTTCGCTCGAGAGTGCGTGCGTGACGAGGAGCGCCAGGAAGACTCCGACTGCCATGCCGAGGACGCCGCCGATCAGCGCGGTCACGATGCTCTCGTGCCGGATCATCGATCGCGTCTGGCGCCGTGTCATTCCGACCGCACGCAGCATTCCGATCTCCCGCGTCCGCTCGAAGACCGTCAGCACGAGCGTGTTGACGATGCCGAACAAGCTCACGATCACCGAGAGCAGCAAGAGCACGTAGAGAAGGATCAGGATTCTGTTGATCGGCTTCTCAAAGTTCGTCTTGAACTGCGAGGAGGTCTGGATCTTCGCGTCGGCGAAACCTTTCACCTGCTGGTCGAGAATCCTCGTGTTTGCGTCGGTGACGCCGCCACGGACGTTGACGAACACCATTTCGTTCTCCGGGCTCGGGTAGTTCGCGTCGAAGAGCGCGTTCGAGATCGTCACAGGGCCGAACGGCGAGCCGCCGTTCGGCAGCTTGAAGACGCCCTCGACGCGCACGGTGAAGGTGTGCCTGGACGGTGTCGTCAGCTTGATCGGCGAGCCGATCGCCAGGTGATGCTTCTTCGCGAACTTGTGGTCGACGAAGGCTCCGTCCATGCCGAGCTCCGCCGGGACCGATGTCGAGCCCTGGTTCCAGTCGAGATTGATGACCTTCGCCAGGTTCTTGTCGACGCCCGTCAGGTTGTCGGTACTTCCGTAGAGGCGAACGGAGCCGGCGCGTATGCCCGAGATGGTGGTCAGGTTCGGGGCCTTGGCGAGCGCGTTCTCCGCCGAAACCGAGAGTGGGGTGAAGGTGTCGGTCGCCGTCAGTGCATAGTCGCCTCGCAGGAGCTGGTCGACGGCGCTCTCGAACGACGTCCGGATCCCCTGTCCGAGGATGGCGACGAACGTGACGAGCGCAAGCCCGATCATCAGTGCAGAAGCGGTCGACGCGGTGCGCTTCGTGTTGCGCATGGTGTTGTCGCGTGCCAGCACGCCCGCAGCGCCACCGATTCGGGTTGCGGGCCACCCGAGAATCGAGGCCAGCGGGCGCACAAGCCGTGAGGCGTTGGACGAGACGCCGAAGAACAGCAGCACGATTCCGAAGCCGAGCGAGGCAAGCCGGTTGGCGGTCGAAAGGCCGTGGCCGAGGACGCCGTAACCGAGGAGAAGGATGCCGAGCGCGAGGGTGATCAAGGCGAGGATCGGGGTGAGGCGTGCAAAGCGGCCGGGCGGGAGCGTCGCTCCCTCGCGCACGGCTGCGATCGGCGGCACACGCGTTGCGCGGAGCGCCGGTCGCAGGCTGGCGACCAGCGTGATCACGATCCCGACGAGGAGGCTCACGACGACCGTTCGTGTCGCGAAAACGGTTCCCGCAGTCGGCAGGTCGAACCCGATCGCCTTGAAGAGAGCGTTGAGGCCCTTGGCGAGGCCGAGGCCGAGGAAGAGGCCGGCCACCGAAGCGAGGGTTCCGACTACGAGCGCCTCGATAACCACCGCGCGCAGAATCTGGCGACGCGTCGCGCCGAGGGTGCGGAGCGTTGCGAACTCACGAACCCGCTGCGCGATCGTGATCGAGAGGGTGTTGGCGATCACGAAGCTGCCAACGAAGAGGGCGATTCCGGCAAAGGCGAGCAGGAAGTACTTGATGAACGACGTGAAGCTCACGCTCTTCTTGTCCTTCTTTTCCTGAGCGGCGACGTCGGTGGCCTGAACGGTCGCCGGCAGGAGCGGCTTGATCTCGGCGAGGAGCTTCGGCGTCGAGACGCCGCTCTTCGCCTGCACGCGGATGACGTCGAGCTTGCCTGGGCGGTGGAACAGTTTTTGCGACGTGGGAATGTCGAACACGGACATGGTCGCGCCGCCGATCGAGACTCCCGGCAACTTCACGATTCCCGCCACCTGGAAGTTCTGGATTGGGCCCCTGCTCTGGATGCCGATCGTGTCGCCGACCGCGTAGTGCTCCTTGCTTGCCGTACCGGTGTCGATCGCCACCTGATTCGCGCCTTCCGGCCAGGTGCCAGCGGTGAGCTCGAGTGGATTGAAACGCTGGTCGCCGCCGGGGTCGACGCTGAAAGCGAGGTTGGGGGCGCCGCCCTGCGCGACGACCTTGCCGTCGCGGCCCACGAGCTTCGTCTTGTCGTCGGTAAGCGAGCCGGCGGCCGCGTTCACATCCGGAAGCGCCTTGATCTTCGTGAGCACCGATTCGGGGAAGCTCGGAGGTTGAACGGCATTGCCGTTCGTATCCGTGTCGAAAGCCGTCTTGCCGCTCACGACGACGTCTGCGTTCTTGTAGGACTGCGTGATGATCGAGTCGAAAGCGCCGTTCATCGTGTCCGTGAGGATGAACGTCCCGCTCACCATCGCAACGCCTAGGATGATTGCGAACGCGCTGAGCGACGCGCGCAACTTCCGTCCGGCGAGTCCCCTGAGCGCGACCTTGATCACTTGGCCGAGAGCCTCTCCATGACCGAGATGACCTCGTGTGGGTCGGAGCGTCCGAGCTCCTTCACGATCAGGCCATCATCGAGGAAGAAGATCCGATCCGCGATTGCAGCGGCGCGCGCATCGTGGGTCACCATGACGGTCGTTTGTCCGTAGCTGTCTACCGAGTTACGCAACAGCTCGAGAATCTCGCCGCTCGTCGTCGAGTCGAGGTTGCCGGTCGGCTCATCGGCAAAGACGATGGTCGGCTTACTGACGAGCGCACGGCCGATCGCGACGCGCTGCTGCTGGCCGCCGGAGAGCTCGGCAGGGCGGCGTGTGCGGCGGTCTGCGAGCCCCATCCGCCCGAGCAGGTCGTCCACCCACTTCTTGTCGGGCTTCTCGCCGGCAATGGACAGCGGCAGAAGGACGTTCTCCTCCGCCGTCAGCATCGGGAGCAGATTGAAGAACTGGAAGATGAAGCCGATGTGCCGGCGCCTGAGCTTCGTCAGGTCCGAGTCGTTCAGCTTCGAAATGGCCGTGCCGTCGATCGTGACCTCACCGGAGGTCGGCTTGTCGAGCCCGGCGAGGATGTGCATCAGGGTCGACTTGCCCGACCCTGAAGGGCCCATCACGGCGGTCAGCTGGCCCTTGGGCACGTCGAGGGAGACCCCTCGAAGCGCATCCACGGCGGTGTCGCCCTCGCCGTAGCGCCGGGTCAGGTCCGCGGCCGAGACGACCGGCCCCGCGGAGGGAGCCTCGTCTGCCACTGCTGCCATGTGCGTGGTAGTTGCCACTGGGTCGCTCATCTGTCCTCCATCTGGTTGCGGCCAGTGTCAACCGTACCGAGAGGGCTCACAAGGCGGCCCACTGGCCACTCCTTGGTGCGGGTAACCGCACCTGCTCAGTCCTATCTGTCTCCCGCCGCCAGGAACAAGAGCACGAAGCCGCCGTAGACGGCGATCAGGAGCGCTCCCTCCCAGCGCCGTGCACGGCCGTCTCGGATCACGAAGCCGACGAAGAGGGCCGCCGCGCCCATGGCGAACAGCTCGACCGGACGGAAGGCCAGCGAGAGCGGGTGCGCAAACGCGAAGGACACCAGGGTGACCACCGGGATGACCAGGAGGCCGACCTGGGCGCTCGAGGAGACCGCGATCTCCGTCGCGAGCTTCATCTTCCCGCGTCTGGCGATCACGACCGCGCCACCGTGCTCGGCGGCATTGCCGACGATCGCCACGATCACCACCGCGATGAAGAACTCGGAGAGGTGTGCAGCCTCCGCGAAGGCCTGGAGCGAGTGGACGAGGATCTCGCTGATCACCGCGGTCGCCGCTGTCGTCACTCCGAGGACGAGGAGCGCCGTGCGCAGGCTCCACCCGCTCGCGTCGGTGACCTCATGTGCAGGGCGGCGCTTCAGGTCGGCGATCGTGACGACGAGGTAGAGCCCGAGCAACATGACGGCGGGACCGATGCTGAGCAGTGCCAGCGAATGGCGATTTGGATCTCCGTGCCAGCCGGGGACGGACGGGACAAGCAGCAGCGCCACTGCGAAGAGGACGAGGCCGAGCTGGCCCAGCAACGAGCGGCGGTCGAGCTCCGCATTGTCTTTGCCGAGGACGAGCGCCGCGCCGAGCACGAGCAGGAGATTCGAGACGATGCTGCCCGCCATGGAGCCGCGCACGACGTCGGGCAGATTGTCGGAGACTGCGATCACGGCGATGATGACCTCCGGCGCGTTTCCGAAGCTCGCGTTCAGCAGGCCGCCGATGCGTGGTCCGGTGTGCTCGCCCGCGTGTTCGGTCGCTTCGCCGATCAGCCAGGCCAGGGGGATCAGCGAGAGTGCGGCGAGCACGAACAGGACCGTCTTGTCCGGGTGGACGATGACGTCGACGAGCATCGTCACCGGGGCAAGCGCGAGCGAAGCCCAAAGGAGTCGTCGCGCCACCGGAGCCTAGCCTAGCGTGCCCTAGCTGATCGACGGCCTGCATGTCAAGTCTTGCGGAGGGCGCTTTTCGGGACGACAATTCCGTCATGCAACCACCACCGGCCCAGCGCCTCGAGGCACTGAGCGTCACGGAGCTTCCACTCCGGCCGCAGGACGAGTTGGAGTGCCGCAGGTGCGAGGTGCACTGCGACAAGGTGGTTTATCCGTCCGCATGCGTGGAGCGCGCCTGCCCGTTCCTGTACGCGTACGAGGAATTCGGGCACACGTACATCGGCTGCATGCAGCGCGTGTACGGCGTCGAGATCGACCTGGAGATGCTGCGGGAAGCCGAGGCTCGCCGCGAAGGGTTCGGTGCGATGCGCACGACGCGCGGCCCGCTCCCGATGTGCCGGGTCGAGGTCGAGGAGTGCTACGACGCGGGACGTTCGGGCGAGCTCGGATGTGTGAACCCGGAATTCCACGAGCTCCCGGTGGGCAGGCCGACGTTCAAGGTCTTCGCTCAGCTAGCGGACTGAGCGAGGACACCCGCGGACGGGATCGTCCCAGCCGGTGGGGGCGGCGCCTTAGGAGGTCGCGCGGGCGTGCAGCTCGCGAAGCTTCCGGATCTCGTCGGCGTTCGGGCCCTTCCCGTCTGCGCCCGGCACCTCGAGGACGGCGGGCAGGTCTTGGAGCTTCGGGTGCGCGAGGAAGACCCCGAGCCCTTCGCCGATCAGCCCCTCTCCGATGTTGTCGTGGCGGTCGCGATTGGATCCGAGCGGTGCTTTGGCGTCGTTTGCGTGCAGTGCGCGCAGGCGGTCGAGCCCGATGCGCTGGTCGAGGTCCTCCAGGAGTGCAGCCCACGTCGGCGCATCGGTGACGTCCACACCGGACACGAAAAGGTGGCACGAGTCGAGACAGACGCCGAAGCGCTCGTGCCGCCCGACCGCGTCGAAGACCGCAGCGAGCTCGTCGAGCGATCGTCCGATCGTCCCACCGGCGCCGGCTGAGTTCTCCATCAGCAGCCAGGTCCGGTCGTTGCACCGGTCCAGCACCTCCTCGACCGCGGGGACGACGCGCTCGAGGCCGGTCTCGAAGCCCGCGCCGAGATGCGATCCGAGGTGGAAGACAACCGCCTCGGCCTCGATCGCGCATGCCGCATCGACCGTCGCGCGCATCGTGTCGACGCTCTTCGAGTAGATCGCGTCGTCCGGGGCGGCGAGGTTGACGAGATAGAGCGCGTGAACGAGGACGGGGACGCCCGCCTCCTCGCGTTTCGACCTGAACGCCTCGAGATCGGCGGGGTCGTGCTCGGGGAAGCGCCAGGTGCGCGGGCTCTGGACGAAGAGCTGCACCGCGTCCGCGCCCATGGCGGCCCCGTTGTCGAGCGCCTTCTTCACACCTCCGGAACAGTGGGCACCGAACAGCACGCCAGTAACCTAACGGCGTGTCCGTTCGCGTCCGCATGGCTCCGAGCCCGACCGGGTTCCTCCATATCGGGAACGTCCGGACCGCGCTCTTCAACTGGCTGTTCGCCCGAAACAAGGGCGGGGAATTTCGGCTGCGGATCGAGAACACGGATACCAGCCGTGAGGTGGAGGAGGCGACACAGCAGATCCAGGATTCGCTTCGCTGGCTCGGGCTCGACTGGGACGGCGAGGTCAGCTTCCAGCTCGACCGGCTGCAGGACTGTGCCGACGTCGCCCGCCGCCTCGTCGACGAGGGAAAGGCGTACGAGGACGAGGGTGCAATCCGCTTTCGCATGCCCGACGAGGGCGTCACGGCGTGGGACGACGCGGTCCGCGGCCGGATCGAGTTCCCGAACGAGAAGCTCGAGGACGTCGTGCTCGTTCGGTCCGATGGACGGCCGACCTACAACTTCGCGTCGCCGCTGGAAGACGTGTGGGACGGGATCACGCATGTGATCCGGGGCGAAGACCACATCTCGAACACGCCGAAGCAGATCAACATCATCCGGGCCGTCGGAGCGGAGCCGCCCGTCTACGCGCACGTCTCGCACGTGCTCGGCGCCGACGGCAAGAGCCTGTCGAAGCGACATGGATCGGTGACTGTGGACGAGTTCCGGCACGCGGGCTACTACGCGCCTGCGTTGATGAACTTCCTCGCGCTCCTCGGCTGGAGCTACGACGACAAGACCACGATTATGTCCCGCGACGAGTTGATCGAGCGGTTCAGCCTGGATCGCGTCGTTTCGAGCCCGGCCACGTTCGACTACGAGAAACTCGACTGGCTGAACGGGATGTATCTACGAGCTCTTTCGCCGGAGGAGTACGCCGGGGAGCTCGTGCGTTTCCTGCGCGACGAGGGCTACGACTGGGACGAAACGCTCATTCGGCGAACTGCGCCAATCGTGCAGGAGAAGATCGAGCGCTTCGGACAGTTCCCGGACTTCGCGGGTTTTCTCTTCCGCGACATCGAACCGGACTCAGCGCTGCTGAACGGGGCCGCGCCGGTCGTCACCGCCGCGCGCGACGAGCTCGAGCGTGTAGAGCCGTTCGCCGCCCCAGAGATCGAGGCCGCACTGCGTGCCCTGGCCGAGCGGCTCGAGCTGTCACCCCGCAAGGCGTTCGAGCCCATCCGCATCGCGGTGACCGGCTCGAAGATCTCGCCGGGTCTGTTCGAGAGCCTGGAGCTGCTTGGGAAGGACGAGACGCTTCGCCGTCTCAGCGTTGCTGCCGGCCGCGCAGCGGCCTAGGCCTTGCCAGCGGGTCGAGCACGCGCTGAAACGCCAGCCAGGACCGGCGCCTGAACTGGGGTGAAGGACGCGGGAGGCGACTCGACGCGCGATCGATCTCGCGCTCGAATTCCTGGTCCGAACGGTCGCTTTCATTTCTCATTTTCAACGAGTAAACGAAGTTTCTGCGCATTTGGTTACGCGTAGAATCGCGGCCCGCGGTGGACTCGCTCAGCCACACCGTGCTCGTCGTCGACGACGACGCGGCCATCCGTTTCCTCTGTCGTGTGAACCTGGAGCTCGACGGCTGGGCCGTGGACGAAGCGGCGACGCTCGACCAGGCCAGGGAGACCCTCGCGGCGGCAGCCATCGACATCGTCGTGCTCGACGTTCACGTCGGTGTCGAGAGCGGGCTCGACTTCATCGCGGAGATCCGCGAGCGCAACCCGGGTGTCCCCGTCGTGCTACTCACCGGCTCGGTCGGGTCGCCGGGTCTCGAAGAAGTCGACGCCGATGCCGTGATCTCGAAGCCTTTCACCCTCGACCAACTGACCGGTACGGTTGGCCGGCTCGTGCTGCGGGGCGGCGCTGAGGCTGGATAGAGTCTTCGAGATGTCGACCACCGCCGTGCGCAGTCCCGCGGAGTTCGAGGAACAACTCCAGCGGTATCTCTATGAGCGGTCGGAGGAGGGGCGAGCCGTCCGCGTCGGCGAGAAAGAGGTGTCGGAACAGGCGGCGATCGTCGCCCGGTACGCCGACCTGTTCAGCCGCGACCAGTTGCGGGCGCTCAGGGACGAGGAGGAGCGTGCGGATGCCGACCGGCGCGAATGGCTCTACAGGCTCCGCAAGACCTGCGAGAGCGGGCTCATTGCGGCCGAGCTCGCGGAGAAGGACGACGAGCTCGAGAACGAGATCCTCGCTGCGCGTGTGGACTTCAAGGGCGAAGAGCTTCCCCTCCGCTCCGCACTGGCCCGGCTCTCGGTCCTCGCCGACTACGCAGACCGCGACGAGCTCGGTGAGCTGCACAGGCAGAGCTCGGCGGAATTCAACGAGCAGCGGCTCGAGCTGCTCCGGTCCTATGAAGAGCTGGAGGCGGATCTGACGGAAGAGCCCGACGCGGTGGCGAGGAACGAAGAGGAGAAACAGATCTCGTTGAGCGAGCTGGAACATGTTCTCGCGGCCGCGAGCGACGAGATCGAGGGGCGCTTCATCGCGCTGCGCGAGCGCTGGTTCGAGCGGCTCCTCGGTCCGGACCGCGAGCAGCTGCCGTCATCCGCGCACATGGGTTACCTCCGGAGGCTTTCGCCCCTCGACTCCACGTACACCAAGGAGCGGGCCACTGATGTCTGCCTGGCGACGCTGTCGGCGCTCGGCTTCGACCTCGCCGCAGACCGCAACATCCGTCTCGATCTCGACGACAGGCCGCAGAAGTCTCCGCGCGCGTGCGTGATTGCGTCCGATCCGCCGCACGTGGTCCACCTGATCACCCGCGCGCAGGGCGGGCTGCACGACTATCAGGCCTTCCTGCACGAAGCCGGTCACGCTCTCCACTACGCGGGTGTCGATCCGAGTCTGCCCTACACCTTTCGCAGACTCTCTCGCGATCATGCGCTGACCGAGATCTACTCGTACATCTGCGAGGCGATCACGCGCGAGCCCGCGTGGCACGCCGAGTACTTCGGCCTGTCCGACGAGGAGGCGAGGACGAACGCCGAGGCGACGATTTTCCTCGAGGCGCTCCTCTTCAGGCGCTACACGGCAAAGCTCCAGTTCGAGCTCGACTTCTGGTCGCGCTTCGAGGAGGCAGGGCTGGTTAGCGAGGACTACTCCCAGCGTCTGACCGCGGCGACGGGGATTCGCTATCCGAGCGACGGTCACCTTGCGGACATGGATCCCGGTTTCTATTCGGCCGACTATCTTCGCGCCTGGATCCGCCACGCGCAGTTGCGCGCCTACCTCGTCGACGAAGTGGGCGTGGACTGGTGGCGCAGCACCAAGACGGGCGAGCTCTTGCGCAACCTCTTCGCCGAGGGAACGAGGCCCTCCAGTGAGGAGATCGCAGAGCGGCTCGGCTTCGAGCCCTACGACACGGCTCCCCTCGTCGCCGAGTTGACCCACTAGTACGTGCGCTCCGTCGCGTACGACCATTTCTACGCCTACGACGAGCTGACCGACACGCTGCGCACGTGGGCGGAGGAGGCGCCCGCCCTTTGCGCGCTCGAGTCCATCGGCAAGTCGTACGAGGGCCGCGACATCTGGCTCGTCACGGTCACGAACAGCGAGACCGGCGCTCACGTCGACAAGCCCGGCTTCCTGATCGAGGCCAACATCCATTCGATGGAGTGGACCGGCTGCACGGCGGCGCTTCACCTCATTCACCGGCTGCTGGTCGGGCACAGCAAAGACGACGTCGTCACGCGCGCGCTCGACACTCGTGTCTTCTACGTCATTCCGCGCTTGAATCCGGACGGCGCCGAGCGGGGTCTCGAGGAACGGCGTTTCATCCGCTCGAGCGTTCGGCCCTACCCGCGGGAGGACCTGGAGGACGGTCTCCGAGTCGAGGACCTCGATGGTGACGGGCGTGTGCTGGACATGCGCATCGAGGACCCGAACGGTGCCTGGCGTCCTCATCCTGACGAGCGCAAGCTGCTGGTCCGGCGCGAGCCAGTCGACTCGCCGGCGGACGGGCCGTTCTACCGGCTGCTCGCCGAAGGGCGCCTCGAGAACTACGACGGGGTCACGATCAAGGTCCCGCCCCCGCTCGAAGGGCTCGATCTGAACCGCAACTTCCCGGCCGAGTGGGTCCCCGAGCACGAGCAGCGCGGCGCCGGCCCGTACCCGACCTCCGAGCCGGAGGTGCGCGCCATGGCGCAGGCGGTCACGGAGCGTCCGAACATCACCGGCCACATCGCCTACCACACATTCAGCGGCGTTCACCTGCGTCCGTACGCTGGCCGTCCGGACGACGACTTTCCGACGCCCGATCTGCGGGCCTACAAGCTGATCGGCGAACGTGGGACGGAACTGACGGGCTATCCGGCTGTTTCCGTGTTCCACGATTTCAAGTACGAGCCGAAGCAGACGATCAAGGGCGGCGCACACGACTGGATGTACGACCACCTCGGTGTCTTCTCGTGGACGACCGAGTTCTGGAGCCCTCAGCGCCAGGCCGGGCTGTCCGACTACCACTTCACGGACTGGATCCGGGAGCACCCGATCGAGGACGACGTGAAGCTGATCGAGTGGGCGAAGAAGAATTATCCGGACGCGTACGTCGACTGGTACGAGTTCGACCATCCCGAGCTCGGCAAGGTCGAGCTCGGCGGCTGGGACATCATCAACTACTGGTTCAACGTTCCGTTCGACCAGCTGGAGGACGAGGTCGCGCCGCATTCGGACTGGGCCCTCTTCCATCTCCTCGTCTCGCCTCTGCTCGAGGCGCGCTCGCTCGACGTCGAGAAGCTGGGGGAGAGGTCGTTCCTCGTTCGGCTCGTGCTACAGAACTCCGGTTGGCTGCCGACGAACGTGACGGAGAAAGCTCTGGAGCGGAAGGCCGTTCGGGATCTCGAAGTCGAGGTCGAGCTGCCCGAGGGCGCCCGGCTGGTCGGCGGCGATGTCAAGACGGAGGTCGGACAGCTGAAGGGCCGGGCGGACCAGCGCTCGACGACCTGGTGGGCGAACGACGCATCCACCAGTGACCTCGTCAAGCTCGAATGGGTCGTCGAGGCGCCTGCGGGAACCGAGATCGGGATCGAAGCCCGCCATCCTCGCGCGGGCACCGTGCGTCGCACGATCACGCTCGAGTAGCCCGGAAACGAGAACGCCGGCTTGCGCCGGCGTTCTCCTCGGGACACAGCTGTGAGAAGACCTACTCGGCGAACGAGGCCATCGACGCCATCATGCTGTCGACGTTGGCGTTCCAGCTCGCCTCGGCCCAGCTCGCCTCGGCCCAGCTGGCGGAGTTCCAGCTCGCCTCGGCCCAGCTCGCTTCCGCCCAGCTCGCCTGCGCCCAGGAGGCGCCGGTGGCCAGGTAAGAAGCCCAGCTCGCGGAGTCGAAGGTGCGCAGGCCAGTGACCGGGTTGTTCGTCACGAACTGGTAGAGGCCGACGTTCGGGTTCGGCGGATCGTCGAACGTGGATGCAACGCCCGCGTCAATCTCCCCGACCCCGGCGGAGTTGCCGCCGGCGTTCGGAAGGTAGTTCGCCGCAAGCATCAACGCTCCCTTGACCTGATCCGGCGTGAACCCGGGATGTCGCGCAAGGATCTGCGCGGCAGCCGCGGAGACCACCGGAGTCGAGAACGACGTGCCCGACATCCACATGTAGCCGGGAGCGAGGACCCGATCCGGGACCATCTTCGCGATCGTGCTGTCCATCGGAGCAGGAGCGACCATGTAACGGCCGGGTGCGGAGACATCGGGCTTCCCGAAGCCGTCCATCGTCTTACCGAAGGCCGACCAGGACGGAACGGTGTCGTCACTCGGGTCGGACGTCCCGTTCTGATCGAGTGCGCCGACCGTGATCACGAACGGGTCGTTGCCGGGAGCGTAGGACATGTTGACCGGGCCGCCGTTGCCGTGGTTCCCCGCGGCCGCGACGACGACGATCCCCTTGAGCCAGAGCGCCTCGACCGCCTTGTCGAGCGGGTCGATGCGAATGCTCGTGTCGCTCGCACCGGCCAGGGAGAAGTTGGCGACGCGAATGTTGTACTGAGCCGCATGAGCCAGGATCCAGTCAACGGCGGCGACGACGTCGCTCGTCCTCGACTCACCGTTGGCATTTGCCGTGCGAATGGAGACGAGTGGTGCGTTCTGGGCGCCACCGGCATAGGTTCCGGCACCGGCCGCGACCCCGGCGACCATCGTTCCGTGGCCTTCAGCGTCCTGCGCCGAGTCGGTGCAGAGGGAGCAAAGGTTGATGCTGGCGATGATCCGGTTGCCGAAGTCGCTTCGGTTCTCGATGCCCGAGTCGACGATCGCGATGGCCGGTGCCGGTGGGGCCGGCCCGGTGATCTCGCCGGTGTTGGGATCGAACGCGTTCTGGAGGATCGACATGTCCGTCGAGTCCTGCCACATCGTCGAGTCCTGATACGCCGCCGAGCTCACGGGCACGTTGCGCGTGATCGCGACGATATGGGGGTGCCTGGAGAGCTTCAGCAGGTCTTTGCCGCTGATGCTTGCCTGGACTCCGGCGATGCTCATGAACTGCTTCTTGCCTTTGCCGTTCTCCTTGCTGACTTCAGAGGAGACGTCCGAGCTTGAAGAGCCCTTGTCGCCCTGGACGATGACGTCGAAAGTCTGGAGGGGGTTCGCCGCAGCCTTTGCCAGCAAGCTCGGCGGGACGAAGGCACCGCTGTCCTTGCCCGAGGTGCCCGGCGAAGCGCTGCCCGCAACGGGGACGACGAGCATCGCGGCGAGCGCGAGCGTGACCCAGCCGCGCTTTCCGCTGCCCCAGAGAGCATTCGAGCGAGATTCACCGCGCCGTCCCCAAAGCGCATTCGCTCGGACGCCTCTACGAATCGTTCGGTCCTGCCGCATTGACGAAACTCCTTCCACCCACAAGGTCCCCGGTGGGCCGCAGTTGAAAAGCCGAAAAGCCAGACCGCAGGGTAGGAGGGGGGCGGAAGAGGTTCTTCCCCCGTTTGCGGTAGCGCGGGTGAATCCCTCCATCGAGGGAATGCGGCAGCTCGAACTCGACTGAGGATCAAGGCGGCCTCCCCGCAGGCCGATGAATTCCACCGGAGCGTTCGCGTCCCTGTACGCGCGCGTGAAGGCAACCCATGATCCTGCGGACTTCCGGCGAACCCTGTGGCGGCGCGGAGCGACCCCTCCGCCGTTTCCGGTTGGCCGCGGTCCTCGGCGCAGCGGTCGTGCTCCTGCTTACGGCTCTCGCCGGTGGCTCCGGCGCGGGGATCTCGAACTACCAGGGCACGCTGTATCTTTCTGGAAGCACGTCGGCGATCACCGGGAGCTTCCAACTCCTCACCACGGCGGGCCCGGGTGGCGCGGGGACGGCGCCGACTGCGACCGCCGGCCTTGCCGGCAGCGGCGGCATCACCGGAACGTACAGCTACATCTATGTCCGCACAGGCGGATCGGGCGCGCGGAGCGCGAGCGCCTCGTCGCCTCCGGTGGCCGTCAACAACGCCGCGATGACCGTCAACAACGTTCCGGTCGGCTCGGTGTTGTACAGGCAGAAGAGCAGTTCGGGCACGTACGTCTTGATCGACCCCTCGACCGCGGCCACCCCCTACGTGGACACGAACCCCGACCCTGTTGCAGGCACTCCGGTACTGGGGAATGCGGAGAACCGGCTCGCCGCACTAACGGCGAACACCTACGTCGACTTCTCGCCCGGCGTGGCGCCGGCCGCGACTGCCGGCAACACGCCGCCGATGAGCTTGACCCCGCCGGCGATTCCGAGCACGTGCAAGGGCTGGACGGTGGACGCCGCGGCCGGCTTCAGCTTCCCGTCGGGCCCGTGGGCGTTCACGGTCGCAGTCAAGTCCAACGGGAGCGGGAGCGGGACTGCATATCTGGTCGCCGGCATGTGGAAAGTGGACGCTGCCGGCGCGCCCGTCGCGGGCGGGACGATTCTCAATCCGGCCACTGCAGCGGACGGCTCGCAGAACCTCATCACGGCCGGCGCGACGACACAGGCGATCACGTATCCGGCGCCCGCCTCGGCGGTCACGCTGCCGAGCTTCACGCTCGCATCGAACGAGCGGCTCTGCATCCAGTTCTGGCGCCATCAGGTCGCGGCGTACGCCGGAGGCGGCTTCTCGAACCGTACGCTCGCTTTGCTTCCGTACGACAACTCCACACCGGGGCAGGTAACCCATCCGCCTCCCAACGCCTTCGCCGCCGCGGCCCTCTCGTCGCCGGGGGACAACCTGCACACGACGTCGATCCCGACGCTCGCCGCCACGTACTCCGATGCCGACGGCGACCCGGGCAACCTGACCATTCAGCTCTGTATGGATGCCGGTTGCTCGTCAACGGTGAGCTCGGGGGCGCTTGCGGCGACGGACGGCGCCACGCTGACCTGGACGCCTCCCGGTCCGCTCGCCGACGGCCAGTACTGGTGGCAGGCGCGGGCCCAAGACACGGTCGGTCTCGCGTCCGGCTGGACCGCCCCGCGGACCTTCTACATCGATAACTCCGCTCCGACGACCAACATCACGGCTAGTCCCGGCGTGCAGTCGAACACGTCGAGCGGCAGCTTCTCGTTCAGCGCGAACGAGTCGGTCACGGGATACCAGTGCCGAATCGGCGCCGCCGCGTTCGCAGCGTGCACGAGCCCGTACTCCTACGGACCTCTCGCCGACGGTGCGCACAGCTTCGACGTCGAGGCCACCGCCGACCTTGCCGGCAACCCCGGCGCCTCGACGAACTACAGCTGGACGATCGACACGATTCCGTCCGACACCTCGATCACGTCACAGCCGCCGGCACTCTCGAACACAGCGAGCCCGAGCTTCGGGCTCTCCGCAACGGAGGCGGGGTCGACTTTCGAGTGCGCGCTCGACGCCGGTGCGTTCGTCGCCTGTCCTACTCCCAAGAGTTACTCGGGCGTCTCGGACGGCGCGCACACATTCCAGGCGCGTGCCGTGGATCCGGCCGGCAACGTCGACCCGACTCCCGCCTCGTATTCCTGGACGATCGACGCGACGCCGCCGGACACGACGATCGGGCCGAGCTTTCCCGCGGCGCTGACGACCGCAACGGGCGCGACGTTCGATTTCTCTTCGAACGAGTCCCCGTCCACGTTCAAGTGTGCGCTCGACGCCGGCGCTTACGCGTCGTGCTCGACCCCGAAGACGTACTCCGGGCTGCCCGACGGCGCGCATACCTTCTACGTGCGCGCAAGCGACACGGCGCCGAACACCGATCCGAGCCCGGCGTCCCACACCTGGACGATCGACACGACGCCGCCGGCCACGACCATCGGCCCGACGATGCCGGCCGCGAACACACAGTCCTCGAGCGCGACGTTCGACCTCGCCTCGAATGAGCCCGGCTCGACGTTCGAGTGCCGCCTCGACGGGGCCCTGTTCGGCGCGTGCACGACGCCCGCGTCGTACAGCGGGCTGAGCGACGGAACGCACACGTTCGACGTGCGCGCGACGGACCCGGTCGGGAACCTCGACACAAGCCCTGCCTCTTACAGCTGGAAGATCGACAATGTCGCGCCGTCGACGCCGACGCTGACGACTCCGGCCGACGCATCGACGACGAACGCGCTGCCGCAGCTACATGCGACGTTCGCGGACGCGACATCCGGAGGCGACTCAGGCACGGTCGAGTTCCAGCTGTGCTCGAGCTCGGCTGCGGTGGGGGTCTCGTGCGCGCCGGTCGTCCAGTCGGTCACCTCAGGCTCGGTGTCGAACGGAGGGACGGCCGGTGCGACACCTGCCGCTCTCCCGGACGGGACGTATCACTGGCAGGCACGGGCTCATGACGTTGCCGGCAACCAGTCCGGCTGGAGCGCGACGCGCAGCTTCCAGCTCGATACCAGCGTTCCGACGGTTCCGGTGCCGGGCGCACCTTCGGACGACGCCTGGGTTCATGCGATCCAGCTGAGCGCTCCCTTCAACAAGCCCGCATTTGCCGGGACCGGCACCGTCGAGTTCCGCCTGTGCTCCGATGCTCTCTGCCTCGGCGTCGTCCGCAGCGGCAGCTCGGACTCGCTCGTGAACGGTGCAATCGCGACGTGGTCGCCGTCGTCACTGCCCGTGGACGGGCTCTACTACTGGCAGGCCCGCGCGCACGACGCAGTAGGGAACGTCTCCGCATGGACGGCCTCGCGCATGCTCCACCTGGACACGGTCGGGCCCGGCAAGCCGCTCGACTTCACGGGCACGGTCGCAGCGGACGGACTGACGCTGCGCTGGTCCGCGCCGAACGACAACGTCGCCAACTACGTCGTCTTCGTCAACGGCGCTCCCTGGAAGAACTTCGGCAGCACGGAGTTCGAGGTGAAGATGGGCGCGTTCGATCCGGATGACACGCGCTCGTTCTCCGTCGTGGCCGTGGATCTCGCCGGCAACGTGGGAACGATGTCGCCGGTGCTCGTGGGCGTGCCGAATCTCGTCGGGCTAACGTGGTCACAGGCACTCGGGGCAACGACCGCGCGCGGGCTCGGCCTACAGCGCAACGCTGTGCTCTTCGCGTCCGTCCCGATGGTCGTGGCCAACCAGGAGCCTCCGGCGCCCACACTCGCGGCGCGCGGGACCGCGGTTCTCGTGACGATGAGCCCAGCGAGCGGAGCGGCGCTGGCCGTCAAGGTGAAGCCCGGACGATTCCTCTGCGCGGCGGGGTCGGCCCTGCGATTGCGCATAGATCTGTCCGCAGCAGCACGCGTTGCCACCCGCCTGCTGAACGGTCACGGCCGTATCGTCAAGCGTGGGCAGCTCGGGATGCTTCGATCGGGCACGAACAACGTTCGGGTCAAGCTTCCTGGTGGTCTCCGGCGCGGGGCGTATCGGCTGCTGCTCGACGCAACCGGCGATGCCGGCACGGCACACGCGCTCGTGCGCGTGACCGTCGGCTCCCGGGCCTGCCGGGCCCGCTAGTTCATTTGGGGCTCCGCTCCCCCCGAGCATCGAAACGATCGACCTAGCCGATCGGGTGGTCCTGACGTTTTAGCCGCAAGTTGCGCGAAAGCGACGAGTCACTAGTCAAGGGGGCGAGCCCCGGGGAGAACGCCGCGCGCCAATTGCGGCTAGGACGCAGCGGTCAGAGGGCTCGCCCGCCCGCCCCTTTTCCCGACACTCCCCGATCGCGAACCCGAATGCGTGTTCCCCCTTCTTTGTTGGCAGGAGCGATGTAGAGCCGTGGTGAATGCTCATGTGCGGGGTGTGCTTGCGA
>Ga0307290_10000002_pt1 | contig 80628 bp, 80 predicted proteins | sample ER_DNA_144_FD_194472 | JGI IMG/M metagenome (GOLD analysis project Ga0307290, IMG submission 194472) | Bulk soil microbial communities from the East River watershed near Crested Butte, Colorado, United States - ER_DNA_144 | ecosystem: Environmental > Terrestrial > Soil > Floodplain | place... | reverse complement strand
ACGAAGTGGACACCAACTCCCGAGACTCATGACATGATGGTACTGCTCGCCGTCTTGACACTCCAGCAGGCGGATCTGGTGGTGACGAACGCCCAGATCTACACCTCCGATGTGAATCGGCCCGTCGCCGAGGCACTCGCCGTCCGCGCCGGGCGAATCGCGTTCGTGGGCAGCAATCGCGGCGCATTGGCGCTCGCCGGCCCGCGCACCGAACGGCTCGATCTCGCCGGGAAGACGCTGATCACCGGAATGGTGGATGCGCATGCCCATCTGCTCGGGCTGGGCCAGGCGCTGCGCACCGTCGACCTCGTGGGTACGCGCTCGTACGACGAGGTCATCGCGCGCGTGGTCGAGCGCGTCAGGACGGCGCGGCCCGGTGAGTGGATTCGCGGGCGGGGCTGGGACCAGAACGACTGGGCCGACACCCGTTTCCCGACCCACGCGGCGCTGTCCCGCGCGGTGCCCAACAATCCCGTGTATCTCACGCGCGTCGACGGACACGCCGCGCTCGTGAACGCGAAGGCGCTCGAGCTGGCCCAGGTTACCGCGGCGACGCCCGACCCGAGCGGCGGCCGGTTTATTCGTGATTCTGCCAATAATCCGACCGGCGTCTTGGTCGACAATGCACAGGGTATCGTGGGTCGAGTCATCCCGGCGCCGTCGCGTGCGGAGCTGCGAGAGCAGACGCTCGCGGCGATCGGGGAGGCGAATCGCTGGGGGTTGACCGGCATCCACGACGCCGGCGTCGCTCCCGAGGGCATCGCGGTCTATGGGGAATTGGCGAAGGAAGGGCGCTACAACCTGCGCAATTACGTCATGGTGCGATCCAGCGATTCGGTGTTGGACGAGATTCTGCAGCGCGGACCGCAAAAGGCGCTGTACGACGGCCGGTTATGGATCCGCGCGATCAAGCTGGTGGCCGACGGCGCGCTGGGGAGCAGGGGCGCCGCCTTGCTGGAGCCCTACAGTGACGATCCGGGCAACACCGGGCTAGTCACCACGCCGCCCGAGCGCATCAAGAGCGTGGCCGTGCGCGCACTCAAGGCAGGATTCCAGGTCAATGTCCACGCGATTGGTGATCGGGCCAATCGCATCGTGCTCGATCAGTTCGAAGCGGCGTTGCGCGAGGTCCCGATCGCCGACCACCGGTTTCGGATCGAGCATGCGCAGATCCTGCGCTACCAGGACATTCCTCGGTTCGCCGAACTCGACGTCATTCCCTCAATGCAGGGCAGTCATCAGACGAGCGACATGTATTGGGCGCCTAATCGCCTGGGACCTGCGCGCCTGGGAGGAGCGTATGCTTGGCGTTCCCTTCTCAATACCGGCGTCGTGATTCCGAACGGCTCCGATTTTCCGGTCGAAGCCGTGAACCCGCTGATCTCCTTCCACTCGTTCTTCACGCGGCAGGACGCCGACAATTTTCCGCCGGGCGGCTGGATGCCCGAGCAACGCACCACGCGCCAGGAAGCGTTGTTGTCGATCACGCTGTGGCCGGCCTATGCGGCGTTCATGGAAAACGAGAGCGGCAGCATCACGGCCGGAAAGTATGCGGACTTCGTGGTGCTGGATCGGGACATCATGGCCGTCGCTCCGGAAGCGGTGCTGGGCACGCACGTGCTGCTGACCGTGCTGGGCGGCAAGGTCGTGTACCGGGCTAACCCAATTAACTGAACACGTTCAAAAATACCCCTTGACGGCCGCGCGCCGGCCGACAAGATTGTCTGTAGTTGAACGTGTTCAAAATACTCTACCGCCCCGGAGGAGGCCCGGTATGGTCAACACCTATCTCTTCTACCTCGCCCTGAGCATCGCACTGACCGTCTGGGTGGGACACACGCTGCACAAGAACGGACGTCCCTTCCTGCTCCACGCCTTCGACGACAATCCGGTCGTCACCGACTCCATCAACAACCTGCTGCTGGTCGGGTTCTACCTGGTGAACTTCGGGTTCGTGAGTCTGGCGTTGAGAGCCACCGTGCCCGTCGCCGGGTTGCAGGGGGCCATCGAACTGTTGTCCGTCAAGATCGGCCAAGTCCTGATGGTGCTCGGCGGCATGCACTTCTTCAACATGCATATGCTCCACAAGCTCGGCCGCCGGAGAGCGAAGCCTCCGCTGTCGCCTCCGGGGCTCGGTCACACCGTGTTGCGCGGCGCCGCATGAAGCAGCGGCCCAAAGCGGTCGCCACCAAGGCCAGGATCCTCGAAGCCGCGCTCGAACTGTTCCGCGAGCGCGGCTACGAGGCGGCGACGATGCGCGCGATCGCCGAGCGGGCCGGCGTCGCGCTGGGGAACGCGTACTACTACTTCGGCTCCAAAGAGCATCTGATCCAGGCGTTCTACGATCGGACGCACATCGAGCATGTCGCCGCCGTCGGGACCCAGCTCGACGAGGTCAAGGACTTCAAGGCGCGCATGCTCCTGGTCATGCGCGCGAAGCTCGAGTCGATCGAACCGTATCACCGGTTTGCCGGGTTGTTGTTTCGCTCTGCGGCGGATCCCGCGAGTCCGCTCAACCCGTTCAGCGCCGAGTCTCAGCCGGTGCGCCGGGAAGCGACCGAGATCTTTCGCAAGGTCGTGGAAGGATCGCGCGGACGGATCGCTCCCGAGCTGCGGGCCGAGCTGCCGAATCTGCTGTGGCTGTATCACATGGGGATCGTCCTGTTCTGGATTCACGACACGTCCAAGGGACGCCGGCGCACGTGGCGGCTGATGGAGCGGTCTGTGGATTTGATCGTGAAACTGGTGCAGCTCGCGTCGCTGCCGTTGATGGGGCCGGTCCGACGAGCGGCTTTGGGAATGGTGCGCGAGCTGCGCGGGTCAACTCAGGAGTCCGCGGCGTGACTGTTCTGCGATTCTTAAAGGATGTCGCGAAGCGATTCGGGCAGTATGTCCTGATGGTCATCGGCGGCGTATCGGTGTTCATGACACTCGCCTTGGTGGTCGGGTATCTCCCGTATTCGGACCGGCCCGGGCCTGGTTGGTATGGATGGTTCGAGGGTGCAGCGATCGAGGATCTTTGGCACAACATGCCCTACGTCCTCGGCTTTGCGACTCTCGCCGCCTGGACAGCGCTCTTCTATGTCCTGCCAGTCGTGGTGCTGATGCGTCTGCTGGCGCGCGCCAGAGTGCGCCAATGGCTCCTTGGCGTGCTCGGCGCGTTGGTGACAGCCATGCTGACGTTTCCGGTGGTGGCCGGGGCCGGGTGGTACATCTCGATTGGGGTTGTGCCGGTTTTGGTCGGCGCGATACTGGGTGCGGGATTCGGCGCTACGATTCTGGCACAAAAACACGAAGCCCCCGCGACGGCTCGATAAGCGCGCCCGGGGGCCGAGACACTGCCGCGCAGGGACTCAGAATTCCAGACGGAATGTCAGCGTGGGAACCGGAGGAAGAAAGATTCGAGGCTTGTAGACCACACGTTGGACTCCGGTCTTATCGTCGAAGTCGACGTTTGGAAATCCCGGAGAAATCGGCGTGAACCCGACATTGAGCACCGAAATCCCCAGCTGACCGATGGATCGGCCCGGACCGCCGACTTCCTTCTCAAAACCGATGTCGACATGGCCCATCCACCCGCCACGTGCCGAATTCTCCGGACCCATGATCATGCGCGACCATCTGAATATCCCTCCGGGCCGGAGCGTCCCGTCGGCGGCCAGGTTGCCCAGGGTGATCGTGCCCAGCGCGGGCGTAATGGGATCACTGCTGGCGACGTCACCGACCAAGTGGAAACGCCAGCCGCGGCCGGCCAGCAAACTGTAGAATGCCCGGGCCTGATGTCGCCGGTCGTACCGCCACGGTATCTCGATCGCGCCGGCGCTATCCCAGGTGCGTCGCGACCAGCTGAGTACATAGCCTAGCGCGATATTGCTGCGTGTCCCCGGCTTTCTGATCTGGAAGTCGATGCCCGCCACGCGGCCCCGGCCAAAGCGGAAGAACGAGCTGTCGGACGCCTGAATGAGCGCTGCGCGGACCTCGCCGACGCCCCGGAGCCGGCTGGCGAAGGCGCTCACCCGCAGCGACACGCTCGCGGACGTCCGTTTCAGCTCGAGGTTGGCGTGATCGGCGGCGGACAAGGGCGTGTCATCCTGGCCCGCAGGGCGCCACAAATCGTAGACGCTCAGGATCTCCTCCACGTCGGGCAGCGCTTCGTTGATCACGTGATACAGCCGGGCCGTTCGCCCCAGCGCGACCCCAAGGGACCACTGGTGGCCGAGGTCCACGCCCATGTGGAGACGCGGCTGCCACGCCTGGATTCCGCGCGATGCGTCAAGCCGGATGCCGCCGCGCGCAGTGAAGCGCCCGGTGTGGCGCTCGACGCTCGCGGTGGCGGCGGCAAATGTGCTGGCGGCGTCGGCGCTGGGCGCGGATTGGGGGCCGCCGCGAATGTCGTTGGTCATGTGACGGCGCCGCAGCTCGAGGGACAGGCCGGCGGCCGTCTGCGCCGCGGTCCACTGGAAGCGCGCGCCGACGGCGCTGGTCGTAAACCGATTCCGCACGTCAGTGTCTGCGCCGCGGATCGGTAGCGCGACGACGTCCTCACGGAAACCGCTGGTCTCCCCCCACAACTCGACGCGGCCCGAGCGCCCGAGCGGGAGCGGGACGCGGGCGCCGATCAATGCGTTGGACCATCCCACGCCCTTGCCGCTCTCTCGTTCGTGGACGCCATCGTTGCTCCAGAATGTCGTCAGGTGAACCGGACCCCACGGCGCCGCGAGTGTAAAGCGCCCGTACACGTCGTTGAAATGATACGGGACTTCGTGGAGGGGGCCGCCGACGTGCTCCAGAAAACCGTGGCGCCATGCGAGGAACCAACGATGAGACTTCGCCGGACCACCGAGCCATGCGGAAGCGCTCACGAAGCTCGCCTGCGCACCACCCTGCAGCTCCGATCCGCCTTCACGGAGCGGCGCATCGATCACGGCTGCTGTGGCATCGCCATACTCGAGATCAAACGGGGCCGCGGCGAGCTTTGCGCCTTGTACCGCCTGCGGCATCAACGCACTGAAGATGCGGCCGATGTGGAAGGGATTGATCACCGTAAAGCCGTCGAGCCGGTAGCTGACGGCTCCCGCGTCCATCCCGCGCACGAACGGCTGCGATGATAGCGGGGTCGAGTACGCTACGGCCGGCGACAGTGCGAGACCGCGGAACACATCGCTCTCCACGGCACCTGGGACTGTCGCAAGCGCCTCGCGCGGGAGTGCCCAGGTCGCGCCCTGGGCCGCGTCATCGGCCCGGCTCAAAGGCTCCGCCTGCACCGTAACACCAGGCAGCGCCACGGCCGCGCTCTGCAGGTGAAAGACGACCGACCCCCCCGCGGCTGCGGAATCGCTGACCACCACCGTGTCGGGTGCGCGCCCAATGAAATGCGCGATCAGCGTGTCAGGCACGACCCGTAGCCACAGCACAAACCGCCCGTGGCGATCCGTCTCGGCGCCCCGCCGGGAGCGGAGCGCATAGATCTCGGCGCCAGAAAGCGGTTGCTCGTTCTCGGAGGCAAGCACCTGACCACGGATCGGTAGCTGCGCGGCCAGCGGCGTTCGCCAGGCGAAAAGGAGGACAAAGCACACCGCAGCCAGACGCTTCATTGCAGCCGAACGACGAGGCGATCACTCGTCGCCGCTCCGAAGAACCCGACTCCTCCCGTGATATTCCCGCGAAATTGGCCGAAGGGATTGAGTTCGCCTTGAAAAGCGCCGGGATCCGCGGCGCGCGCGGAGACTGAATCGACGGCGAGCACCCAGACCACGACGCGTGGGTACGACGGATCCATGGGCACCTGGGCTATGGTGTCGTTCATGACCCACTGCCGGAAAAGCCCGAATTCAGCACCCGCGCTGTCGGGTATCGAGGCCACGCGAACCCATCGGTTCGGCCCCGTCCATGTCACACTGACGAATGGGCTGGAGACGCCAGACACCGTATCCTGGGCCGGATCCACAATCACGATCGCGCGCGGCACGACCGCGGTGGCCTGGATGACGCGGCCGCTCACGTCGATCACCAGATCGTAGCGCGCACCTGGGATGGGGGTAAACGTCGCGACGAATCGCGCGGGGTTCGCGGTGTCGGCCGAGAAGGAGAAGATGTTGCCGGCGGTGTCACGAATCTCGATACGAGAGGGTTGAGACTCGAGCGGTCGCGCGGCTCCGCCGATTGGTTCGCCCGCGGGGGTACTGCGCTCGATCCAGAGCTCCTGTTGCGTCCGTTGCGCGTTCAGGACGCACTGGACCACCACCTGCTCCTGCCCGGGCGGCCCGGGGACATCCCGCAGGCCACAGGCAGTCACAGTCAGGAGCGTCGCGCCGAGAGCGATCCGCATGAATTCGGGTGCTACACGTCGCGACACCAAATGGCTAGCGGGAGAGCGCCAAAAGTCATAGGCGACGGAGGGAAAACACGAAGCCCCCGGGACGGCTTGATACGCCGCCCGGGGGCTCCGACACATTGGCTACCCGGAGTCGAGGGCTTGCGCCCTTCGTTCTTCTCTCCACCGCCACCTGTGGACTGATTCGTCCTCGGTAGGGCAAGCAGAGGCTCCGGCTTCCATCCCCAAACAACCCCGTCGGGTCGCTCGGTTCACCAATGTGAGTGCTACGGGTCAGATCGGGTCGCGGACCGACCTTCCGCACTGCACGTCGAGGCACCATTTCGACGTGGCTAGGGCAACGCGACTGGCCCCAGCTGTCCGACCCGGTGAGTTGACTCCCGGATCAACGAGCGCCTGAGCCCTTGGTTGCATCGGCGCCCTCCCCGGAATTTCCGTTCGGACTCGAGTTAAAGGCGTTGTTGAGACGCCAGGTCCCAACCCTTCCCTTCAACTCGCGTGACATCAATATAGGGGGGCTCAAAAACCGCGCAAGTGCCGATGTTTCTTCGGGTTAGCTCACTTCGATGTGCACGACGTGTGGAGAGTAAATACTGAATCCGCAACTCGTTCCGGGGGTCGTCCACACGATGTGGAGTTGTGAATCCACAGCACGCACGTTCCCACATCGGGGTATTCAGCCCTCTACAGCCACCTCGCAGTAGGCAAACGGCTGGTCTGAGTCGGCCGGGATGAATAGAAATCCCGCGCCGCTCGTGGCATACCAACCGGCGAGGAGCTGTGTCGAACGACCGACCGCGGGCTCGGCGAACAATGCCTGTGTCCAGCGACGGATGTGACGTAGCTCCGGCGCGCGACGTGATAACAAACTCAGCGCCGCGCCCAAACCGTGCGTAGCTCTTAGAAAGTGCGCGATCGCATGGCCGCGTTGTGCGAAGATGTACGAGCGGACTCCCGGCTCGTCATACAGCAGGGTACCTTCGTACGGATCGGCTGGTGGCGCGTCCATGCGAGGACCGAAGTAGACGAAGACGCGGTTGTCTCCGTCCCTGCGCTCCACGACCACGGCGGCCGAATCCGGGCCGAGGCGCGCGGCATATACGAGATCGTCGGCGGCAAGAATGCCGACTTGGGCAGTCCACTCGAGCGCCGCGAGTGCCTGGTCGAGCGGGAGGCCAACCGCGTCGTCGTAGGCGATGAGGCGCGGCGCTTCACCGGCGCGCTGAAAGAAGTGCGCAAGCGCGTCGGCGCGGTCTTCAAAGGTCCGCATTATGCGAGTAGTTGCGGGAACGGCCATCCGGAGATAATAACGGAGCCGGAATTCAACTGTTAGAGGAGTGATCAGCGATGTTGCTGGGATTGGTGATGGTTATCACGGTGGTCGCGTACCCGCAGGACACCGTAACGCACAAGGACTCCTTGCCGCCGCCACCGGTGCCGGCAGCGGCTCCTCCGTCGCCCCCCCCGCCCCCCGCGGCGGCTGCGCCGACGATCGAGCAGATCCGGTACATGGAAGGATTGAAGACTGCCACGCGCGGCGTCGCGCAGATCCGCGACGGCGTGAACCGCGTCGTGCGCACGCAGCAGGCTGATTCGCTGACCCGCCGCCGCGCCGCTCGGCGCCTCGGCGGACTCTGCGGCACCGCACGGTCATTCATCGTAAGCGGACGGCCGAAGATGCAGGCGGCCGCCTACGCGGACTCGATGCGGGTTCTGGCAAAGCAGTTGACGGTACGGCTCGATTCGTTGACGAATGCGCTGCAGACGTGTGAGAAAACGGCAGGACGGGATCCGACGGTGGCAACGACGTTGACGGGTCGGCTGAAGAATTACGACGATGCCCTGCTGGCGTTCCGAACAGCGCTAAAACCGGACAGCACGAAGACGGCCAGTCAGCAGTAGTAAAAGAGACGCTAAGACGCCAAGACTCAATGAGTTATGGAACGGGTTGCTGTTTTGGCTCCAGTCGCAGAATCCAGAGGCCCGTATTGATGTCCGGCACAAAGATGTTCCCATCCTTCACTACAGCTCCCCACGCGAACGGCGCTCTCCGATGGCCGAGCGAGTCGACCGTCAGTATCCAGCTCATCTCTCGCCCTTCGCGCAGCAGGTCGCCCTTCAACTCCCCGGAGATATCGACCGCCCGCGCGCCCCCCTGATAGTTGCCGAGGTAGAGCGTATCGCCCACGACCCAGACGTTGTGGACTCCACCGTCGGTCGGTTCGTACCAGGCGACTTCTCGTGGCTTCGCGATGTCCGAGACGTCGATGACGTGCAGTCTGCCGAAGGTCAGGTTGTTGCCGTCCTGCAGACCTTTGTTCGGATGTGCCGCGTACACCTCGTCACCCACGAACACATACCGCCCCTGCTTCCACGCGGTGTGCGTCCCGCGCACGAATCCCTGTCCCCAGAACTGTGAGACGCGGGAGTACACCGCATTCAAGTCGTACTTGAACTGCGAGACGAACTGCGGATTCGTCGGGCTTCCACCCTTCATCCCGTTGCCGACATCGAGGATCACGAGGCCGTCGTTCCAGTAGGCGAGATAGGCGAGCCCGTCGACGACCATGATGTCGTGCAAATATCGCCCGGCGTCGGTCTGCTCGGTCTGCCAGCGGGCGACCTCTTTGGGGTGCTGCGGATCCTGAATATCGATCACGCGCATCGAGCCGGTCGCGTCATCGGTGATGTACGCGTAACCCCTGTAGACGTATGAGCTGTGGACGCCGCCCGAGACGGTTTGCGTGTACTCGGAGACCGGTTTGGGATGGCAGGGGTTGCTCGCGTCGAAGACGACGATCCCGTTCTTGCGATCCGAGGCGCCTTCCCGTGAGAAGACGCCATACTTTCCGTCCTCGGTCGTCATGATGTCGTTGACGATGCGCGCGTTCGTCATCATCGAATCGACGATCTTGGGATGCGTCACATCAGTGATGTCGATCGCGTACACACGGTCGGCGATCGTCGAGAGGTACGCGCACGTCCCCGACGGATGCACCCACACCTCCGCCGCGCTCATCGTGATGGGCACGCGCCCCCGCACCTCGATCCCCCGCCCGACTTCCCGCGGCGCGACGTGCACGACGGCGTCTGCGTCCTTCCCGCCGATCGATGCCGTCACCGTGTAGTCGCCCGCGAGCTCGGCGACGAACGTGCCGCTCGGCTCAATCGACGAGATACCGGGACCTGCCACGACGGCCCAGTCGACGGCGACGTCACCGACCGGCGGGCCAGCTGCGCTGCGCGCAGTGGCAGAGAATTTCACGACATCACCCGTGCGCACGTTCGAGGTCGCGGGATCGATGGTGACGCGAGCCACGGTGTTCGGGAGCACCTGGAGGGCGAGCGCTTCCGTCGCCGTCCTGGCCGTCGCAGTGATCGTCGCGCGACCCGGAGCGACAGCACGCAGCCGGCCATCGTTCGTGACGGTCGCGATGCGGGGATTGCTCGAGGTGAACGTCACCCGATCGGAACGACGGTCGCCGTGCCGCGAGAACGGCGTAGCCGAGAGCGTGAGTCGCGAACCGGCGACCAGGCGAGCGGGCCGCGGATCGAGCTCAATGCGGGAAGGCGGTTCGGGCAGAACGTGTACGACGGCGGTCCCGAACACCTGACTTCCCTGCACGCCTGGCACGTACGCCACCGCCGTGACACGCGAGTATCCCTGATAGCCGCCTGTGAATACGCCGGTCGAATCCACCTGTCCCTGCATGGCGCCGTCATACCATCCGAACTGGGCGCCGGGGACCGGCTGTCCCGCTGCGTCGAGTGCTCGAGCCGTGAACTTGAGTTTGCCGCCGACCTGCACTTCGCCGCCGGAGGGCTGTACTTCGACTTTAGCGATTTGCGCGGGCGGTGCGGTGGTGCTGGTGGCCTGCTGAAGTACGACTAACGACAGTAACGCGGGCAGCAACATGTGAACGCTCCGTCCGACGGCAGTTAAAGGAACTCTGAGGTTATCGCGCATTTCGACGGCTCGGAAGTGTTACGATGATGTCGCAATAGTGACCGTGCGACGAAACGGCAGTCGCAATTGACAGCTACAAGGGGCGTTAATACTTTTGCCCCCGGTTCAAGCATACGTGGCACCGTCACCGGGTTGTCTGCGCACCGCGAGGACCACAGGTCTCGCGGATTTTTGTTTGAGCCCGTCCCACGACCGCGGTGGCGTGGGTCGTTCCAGTCCGGGGCAGTGCCCCATTGTGCTGAGGTCTTAACGGTATGGCAAAGGGTAAGGTGAAGTGGTTTAACGACGCGAAGGGCTTTGGCTTTATCGCGCAGGAGTCGGGTCCGGACGTGTTCGTCCACTTCACAGCGATCCAGGCGGAGGGGTTCCGGAGCCTCGCAGAGGGCGACAACGTCGAGTTCGACGTTGCCCAGGGACCAAAGGGGCTGCAAGCGCAGAACGTTCGTAAGGTTTGAGTTGTGTAGGGTGCAGCATGCTGCGCCCCTACGGAAACGGGCCCGGGTCACACCGGGCCCGTTTGCTTTTCTTATATTGGCGCCATGACTCCTGTCATCCTCTTCCTCCTGCTCGTGCAGGCACCGCAAGCCGCGTCAGCGCCGCGACCGTTCGCCTATCGCGGATTCGCGCCGGGCATGGCCTACCGTGATTTTGCTTCCCGCGCCCGCAGCATCGCGCAGAGTGACAGCGACATCCTGGCGTGTCAGACGATGCACAATACGGCACAGGTGATGGACTGCGGTGTTCGCGTGCGAGATCCGGTGGACAGCGCACGTTTCTATTTGAGCGCCAATGTCATCGAGGGTCGGACGTCGGTCATTGCGTTCGTGGATTCGGGGAAGGTCGCGCTGGTGCGCCGGACTCAAGATCAGATCCGCAAGCAGCTGGGTGTGCCCCATCGGCGCGAGCGCAGCATGTGGGAATGGACCAAGGGCCGGCGGTTCATCCGGCTCAACTGGCGCGGCGGTCGTGATTGGCGCGTGATCTCGATCACACTCAACGACCGGGACGTGCTGGCTCGGATCGCCCACTATCGGCCTGCGTCGCGACCTGCACCGCGGCCGACCAAGAAGCCCTAGCTCAGAGCGCTGACACCAGGCGCTCGGCGAGCTGCGCGATTCCCTGCGATCCAGTGATCTGGTCTACCCAGCGCGGCGGCAACGCGACGTCTCCGTACCGCGCGCCGAGCAGCCCACCCGCGACAGCGGCATTCGTGTCGGTGTCGCCGCCGGCCTGGGCGAGAGCGATCAGCGCCTCCTCGAGCGAGCGGTCGTGCGTCACGAACCAGAACGCGATTTCCACGCAGTGAACCACGTAGCCGGCCTCACCGGCTCGCGCGATCGGCAGATCGCTCTCGCGCTCGCGCGGCACGCGGTGGATCGCCTCCCGCAGCACTCGCGGCGCGCGGTCACCGATGCGGTGCATCATCTCGTCGATGAAGTAGATGTTGCCGTGCAAGAGCTCCCGCGCCGCGAGGTTCACGGCGGCCGCACCCCAGGTACAGCGCTCGTCGGCGTGCGTGATTGCGGCCTGCTGGGTCGACACGCGAATGAGACGATCGGGATCGTCGTAATAGCGCAGCGCGACCGGAATGCAGCGCATCACGCTCCCGTTGCCGGCCGAGCGGCCCGGATTCTCCTGGTTCGCGAGCTGGCCCGCTTCGAACGGGTCCTTCCCGCGGTCGATCAATGTGAGCGCACGCCTGGTCGTGATCCCGATCCCACGGCCGTCCACCTTCATCCATTTCACCCAGCGACGCGCCACGTCGTTCGCGTCGAACCCCTTGGACGCCAACAGCGATTCGCCGAGCAGCAGCGCCATCGCGGCATCGTCATCATAGGGAGAGTTCTTGGGCGGTGGTGCGAGATCGACGACGCCGTTCGGGAAGGCTTTGCGGATGGCTTCCGGCGTTCCCAGGTGCTCGGTAGGGACGCCCAACTGATTGCCTGCGACAAGGCCCAGCAACGCGCCCCGAGCGCGCGATACGAGCTGTGGGTCTCCCCGGTCCATTGGGCCACAAATTAACACCGGCCATGGCCATCGTCGTGGGACTCGCGGGGGTGTACGTCGTCCTCTCGGTGGTGCTGTGGGCGCTGCAAGAGAAGATCACGTTCCCGGCACCTCGGGCGCCGCTGCCGGATCCCGTGCAGACCGTAGGCTACGGTGAGCGGATCGAGCTGACGATGCACGACGGTACGCGGCTCGTTGGATGGTATTTGCCGCCCCTTCGCCGCCCTTCGCCCCCCTCCGCCGCCCTGCTGTGGTTCTATGGCAACGGTGAGACGATCGCCGCCATCTGGCCGGTAATCCGGGGTTTCCGGCCACCCAACGCAGCGCTGCTCGTCGTCGATTATCCGGGTTATGGAGCGAGCGGCGGCCGAGCCACCGAAGCGGGCATGTATGAGGCCGCCGATCTCGCTTACAACGCGCTCATCACACGTCCGGACGTCGATCGCCGCCGCATCTACGTCTACGGCCGTTCCCTGGGGAGCGCGGCCGCCACCCATACGGCCGCTACGCACGAAGTGGCAGGTCTGATTCTCGAGTCACCCTTCACCAGCGCGCATGGAATGGCGGCCCGCCATTACCGCATCTTCCCGTCGTTTCTGGTGCGACTCGGTTTGGACAACATCGGCCGGATGCAACGCATTCACTGCCCGACTCTCATCTTCCACGGGACCGCCGACATGCTGGTGCCCATCAAGATGGGTCACGATGTTGCCGCCGCAGCCGGTGGTCCAGTGGAGTTCGTGATGATAGAGGGCGCGGGGCACAACGACACCTACGACATGGGCGGGAACGCGTACAAAGCAAAACTGGCGGCCTTCGTCAAATAACGACGACCGGCTCCAGCCGGTCCTTCTCCTCCTCAAAAATGCGCTGCGCCTCATCGAGCGCCCGAAGCACCTTCGGCTCTTCCGGATCGGGGAACTTGCTGTTTGGCGCCACCTTGCCCGTGAGCTTGCGCACGGCGACGAGCGCTCGCGTCACTTCGCACCGACCGGCGTCCGCGTCGGTGTGACCGGCCACGAGCAGCTCCTCGAACAGCGGCAGCGCCGCGGGGTCGCCGAGGACGTAGAGCGATTCGAGAATCTTCGGGGCGAGGAAGCGACGCAACATCTCGTCCCCGCGAATCCGCTGGAACAACGCGATCACATTGGGCGCCTGACCGGGATAGTAGCGCGCGGCTTCGACCGCCGCGGCGACAAAGGCATGGTGTGCGCCCGGCGTCTGCAGATACTTCGCGAATAGCGGCCACGCTTCTTTGGGATGGCGCTCGGCGAGGGCCAGAAACGCAAAGTACCGCCGCCCCAGCGGCGCCTGAGTATCGGCAATGACAGTGCGCAGACCCGCGACGCCCCAGCGTGCGCCCACCAACGCGGCGGCGGCGGCATGCTGCCAGCGTTCCAGCTCCGGCACGCGAAACGTCACGATGTGGGGATCGAGGAACGCGCGACAGCGTTCCAGCGCCGCGAGCAGGCGGCGATCGACGGCCGCGAGCGCCGGCTCGAGTTTTTCGGTGTTGGCGCGGCGCGCGAGCGCGAGCGCCTCCCATCCCAGCTGCCCCAGACTCAACTCGTCCCACATGGCTTCCAATTCGGCGGCGCCCTTCGCGACGACGAGACGCTCGAGTCCCGCCGCAAATCCACACAGCTGCCGAATCGCGTCCACGCACGTAATGTGGAAAGCGCGTGGATATTGCGCTATCCCATTCGCAGCTTTAACCTTGCCCGCTCATGCGCTGGTGCCGGGCCCTCCTCGCCGCGGTTTGCTCGCTTACTGCCTGCTCCGGTGGAAGCAGCCGCGAACCCATTGTCCTCGGGCTCGCCGGACCCTTCTCACAGCCCCGCGGCGTATCGATGCAGCATGGCGCGGAGCTCGCGGTCAAGGAAATCAACGCCCGCGGCGGAATTCGGGGACGGCCGCTGGCGCTGCGCATCATGGACGACAGCGGCCGTGTGGATGTCGCCATCCAGATCGCGCAACAGCTCGCGGACGACCCGGCCGTCGTCGCGGTCGTCGGACATCTCACGTCGAGCGCGTCGCTCGCGGCGGGCCATGTATACGGCGAAGCGCGACGCCCGCTCCTGATGATCTCGCCATCGGCGTCGAGCCCCGATCTCTCCGGGGCGAGTCCCTACATGTTTCGCGTGTGCCCCAGCGATTCGAGTCATGGCGCACAACTCGCGCGCTACGCCCGCCAAGCGCTCAGGGCGCAGCGCGTCGGCGTGATTTACCTGGAAGACGAGTATGGTCGCGGACTGCGGCTCAGCTTTACCGCGGAATTCAAGCGACTGGGTGGCGAGATCGTCGAGGCAGATCCGATGCTCTCAGCGACGCCGAGCCTCGAGCCGTATCTCTCGCGCCTGCGACAGAAGGGGAACGTAGACGCCCTCGTGCTCGCAACCGATCGTGGCGGAGCGGAGCTCGCGCTGCGGGAGCTGGGACGGATGGGCGTCCACTGGACGACGCTCGGCGGGGACGCGCTCAGCGGCATCGAACGGGACGGCCCACTGGCCGAGGGTGTGCGGATGTCCGTCGCGTACCTGGTGGACCAGCCTGGTGAGCGCAATGCGCAATTCTTCGGCGTGTACGCCCGTGCCTATCCGGGCGAGCGGCCCGATCACCGCGGGGCCGCGGCGTACGACATCGTCCATTTGTTGGCGGGCGTCCTCAGGGAATCGGGCGTCGACCGCCGCGCCGTGCGGGACCGATTGGCGCGGATCGGCGGCGATCTTCCGGCGTTCGAAGGTGTCACCGGCACGATTGCGTTCGACAGCCGCGGCGACGTCCCGTCGAAACCAGTGGTGATCGGGGTCGTCCGCGAGGGCCAACTGATACCCGAGCCCGGGCAATGACGTCGCTCGACACGATCCGCTGGCGGATCATTTTGGGCCTGTCGGGCCTTCTGGCGGGGCTCGTGATTGCTTCGGTCGTCGGGGTCACGTCGCTTCGCACGTTGCGGAGCTCGCTGGCGACTGAGATCGGGCGTGTCCGGGAATCGAGCGAGGTGGGCAATGGCCTCGTCACGGCGGTGTTCGACGAGATCCGCGCGGCGGAGCAATATCTCGGTGAGCGCGGACAACAGACGAGCGATCAGTTCCAGGCCGCGGTCGACTCTGCGTTCAGTTACCAAAAACGGCTCGACCGCCTGCGGGGGCTGACCGAGGCCGATCGGATCACGGTCAGTCGCATCAAGCAGCTGCAGTCAGCCATCCATGTCGATTACTCCCTCGCCCATGCCGATCTCGATCTGGGCCGGCCGCGGGAAGCGCAGGCCTTGTCGGTCGGCGTCCGCCCGCAAGTCACCGAGCTGACGCGGCTCGTGCGCGATCTGTCGACGCGCCAGTCGGAAAAGGCGGGTGCGGTCGGGCAGCGACTCGCGGCACTGGCGCGCGAGCGGGAGATCGTACTGTGGCTCGTGCTGATCGCGACGGCTCTCGTGGGTGCGGTCGTCGGCGCGTTCACGGTGCGCTGGGTCGAAGGCCCATTGGTCCGGCTCGTCACGGCAGCGGAGCGATTCGGGAGCGGCGACCTCCGGCCCGTCACCACGGGACGAATGCCGCGCGAATTCCAGGTGCTGGCCGACGCCATGCGGCGAATGGGGGAGCGACTGCGCGGCATCGTCTCCGAAGTCGTCGCGTCGGCGGACAAGATCGCTGCCTCAGCCAGCGACCTGTCCGCGGTGAGCGAGGAGCTCGCCGCATCATCGAGCCAGGTGTCGAGCGCGATGCTCGAGATCGCGAGCGGCGCGGAGAATCAGCGCAACGAGCTGAACGCGACCCAGACCGCGCTGGAGCTGCAACGCAAAACCAACACCGAGATGACGGACGCCGCATCCCGCGTCGCGCGGCTGGGCGAGGAGATTCGCACCGTCGCGGACCGGCATCGCAACGACATCGCCGCGGCGGGCAACACGCTGCTCGACGTGCGGGAAGTGGTGCGCACCACCAGCACGGAGGTCACGCAGCTCGCCCAGCAAAGCACGGCGATCGACGACTTCGTGGACCTGATCAAGCGGATCTCGTCGCAGACCAACCTGCTGGCGTTGAACGCGGCGATCGAAGCGGCGCGCGCCGGCGAACACGGGCGGGGCTTTGCGGTCGTCGCCGAAGAGGTGCGCCAGCTGGCGGACGAGTCGTCGCGTGCCGCCGAAGACGTGGCGCGGACCACGCGCGTGATCCGGGAGCAGGTCGAGGAGGTGACCGCGACGATGGCCGTCGGCCAGGCGAAGGTGCGCGGCATCGAATCGGTCGCGGAAGGCGCCGCCCGCGGCCTCACCGAAATCGTCGCGGCCGTCGAGCAGGTCGAGCAGGCGGCGGCACAGGTGACCCGCGCCGCGCACGAGAACCGCGGGGTGACCGAGCAGCTCGGAGCGCAGGCCCAGCAGGTCGTGAGCCGCGCGGTGGCGCACGCCTCGAGCGCCGAGCAGGTCACGGCGGCGAGCCAACAGCAGGGTGCATCCACCCAGGAAATGGCAGCGGCCGCCGGAGATCTGCTCCAGGCGGCCGAGAAACTGCGTGGGATGGTCCGCGGCTTCCGGATCTAGCGGCGGCCCTTTTTCGCCTTTTTTGCGGGAGCCTTTTTGACGGCGACGGGCTTCTTTTTGCGCAGCCCTTCCTGCACCTCCGCCAGCACCCGGTCCCCCTCGTCGGGACCGATCAGTCCCCGGCGTACGGCATAGCGCACCAGCTCTTCCGCGTCCTCGAACGCAAAATCCGCCAGCCCGGCCGCACCACGCATGGCTTTGATGAGCGCGTCTGCCACGGGACTGCGCAGCACGCTGGCGATGCCGGGTAAGGCTTCGAGTAGTGACGAGATTTGGGAACCACCGAGTTCGGCTGGCATGAAAAAGGGTGGTAAAGGTGGCGGCAAGCTACATGTCCCCCCCGGGGGCGTCAAGAAAGGGGGGACTCCCCGGGGGGAGAGGGCGTCAAGATCAGGGGTAGTATAGATTTCGGACCCGGAGGGGAGTCGCCGTGGGGAGACGGGGGATCAAGGAGTACCGGGCGCCGGAAGCCCTGGCGCTCATTGCAGCAGACCGGGCACATGAGCCACTCGTGTGTCCCTCGTGCGGGACTCGCACGATCCAGCGTTCCCCGCGACGCCGCATGCTGCGGGCGGCCGAGCTCTTCATCCCGGAACGGATCAGCCTGACGTGCGGGGCATGCAGCCGCCACGCGTTCTACATCACGCGCGGGATGGAGCCCCCGCGCGACGCAACCATGGATCCCAGGAGCTTATGAGCGAGGACACGCGTGGCTGGTGACGCGATTCAGATGATGGGGACCGTCACTGAAGTACTACCCAACACGACGTTCCGCGTAAAACTCGAAAATGGACATGAAGTCTTGGCTTATGTGAGCGGGAAGATGCGGAAGAACTACATTCGCATCCTACAAGGCGATCGCGTCGCGGTCGACCTATCGCCCTACGATCTGACGCGCGGCCGAATTACCTACCGCTACAAATAAGTCTCAACCGGGGTGCCGGAAGAGCCTGTTCCAGCGAATGCGGAACGGGTGCGAAGCCACGCTCATGTAAATGAACAACGGCCGTCCCCGGATATGATCGCGCGGCAGGAATCCCCAAAAGCGGCTGTCGTAGGACTCATCGCGGTTGTCGCCCATCACCCAATAGTGCTGCGCGGGGATGACGATCGGCCCCCAGTCGTGAGTCGTCGGATGATAGCGGCCCGGATCCCGGCCGATATACTGCGGCAGCTGCAATGCTCTGATCAGCTGTAGACGGAAGGGAGGCTGGATGTCTGGAGTCACGGCAGTGTGCAGCGCATAGGGCTCGTCCAGACGCTGCCCGTTGCGGATGATGGTGTCGTGGACCATCTGGAGCGTGTCGCCCGGCGCCCCGATCACCCGCTTCACGATGTTGAGATCCGGTGTCGAGTCTTCCACTGAGCGAAACACGACGACCTGGTCCCGCTTTGGCGTGGCGAACGCCGGCAGCCGGCAACAGTGGATACCGGTCAGCGGAATCTCGAGCTCACCACCGTACACCGCCTTGTTGACGAACAGGAAATCCCCGACCAGCAGGGTGTTCTCCATGCTCGCCGAGGGAATGCGGAAGGCTTCGACGAGATACGACCGCAGTACGATCCAGATCAGAAGCGCCGTGCCGATCGCCTTCAGCCACGCGATCGCCTCGTCCTTGACGGTCTTCGCCGGTGGTTTTGGAGGGTTGGTGGAGGTTGGTGGAGGTTGTGGAGGACGGGCAGTCACGGCGTCTCCATCCAGTCAGCGATGAAAATATTCGTCTCCCCCTGAACCTTCCCGTGACGGTTCGAGGCCCAGACGAGCTGATGCCCGTCGGGCGAGAACATCGGGAACGCATCGAACTCACTGTTCGTCGTGATCTGCTCGAGGTGCGAGCCGTCGGCATTCACGAGATAGAGATCGAAGTTTCGCGACCGCGGATTCTTGTGGTTGGATGCGAAGATGATGCGCTTGCCGTCGGGATGGAAATAGGGCGCGAAGTTGGCCTCGCCGAGATTGGTGACCTGGTGTTGATGCGAGCCGTCGGCGTCCATGACCCAGATTTCCATGCGCACGGGCCGCACCAGGTTCTGCGCGATCAGGCCGCGATAATCCGAGGAATCCGCGGCGGTCTGCGGGTGCCAGGCGCGATAGACGATCTGCTTGCCGTCCGGTGAAAAGAAGGGGCCGCCGTCGTAGCCGAGGGTGCGCGTCAGGCGCTTCAGGTGCCGGCCATCCACACCCATCGTGTAGATGTCGAGGTCGCCATTCCGCAGCGACGTGAACACGATCGTCTTCCCATCCGGGGAAAGCGTCCCTTCCGCGTCGTACTGGGGATTATTTGTGATGCGTCGAGCTCCCTGACCGTCGGCACTCGCGACATAGATGTCGTAATCGTACAGCGCCCACACGTAGCCCTTGGAATAGTCGGGACGCGGCGGGCATGCCGCGCCGGCGTGTTGCGTCGTCGCGTAGAAGATTCGGCGGTCGTCGTCGAAGAAGTAACCGCACGTGGTGCGGCCCTTGCCGTTCGAGACGCGATGGAGGCCCGTCCCGTCGGTATTCATCACGAACTCTTGATCGCACCCCGAGTCCGCTTCCTGCCGCTGAAGAATGATCTGATGCCCTGAGCGCGAGAAATAGGCTTCGGCATTTTGCCCGCCGAACGTCAGCTGCCGAATGTTCTGGAGGTGCACTTCGCCCGAGTCAGCGGGCACCGTTTGCAGCAGCATGGCCAGCAGAAGGCGCAGCATGAGTCCCGCAAGCTAGAGTCATTCAAACCCCCAGGCAATGTTAGATTATCTGCTCCAATGAATGATCCCAAAGCGCCCCGTCCATCGCGCCTGCCGCTCATGGATCCTCTCGGCCAGATGTGTGCCGATGGGAAAGAGACGGCTGAGTTTTTGTGGCAGGTCCCAAAGGACCCGGCCGCGCGTCAGAAAATCATGGATCTGCTGATTCAGATCGGCATCGAAGGCTTGAAGCAAGGGCGCCATGAAATGCCCAGGCTCGTCGAGGAGCTGAAGATCGCGGCGCAGGCGTCACCATCCCCGCAACAGGTCGAGCTGCTGGTGGATGGCTTCGATCGTCTGACGAAATTGTGGCAAGCCGCCAAATCCGGATTACTATGACCGAGACCCCCACCGTCGCTCGCGTGGAGCTGGATCAGCTCTGTATCAACACGATCCGCACGCTCGCGATGGACGCCGTACAGCAAGCCGATTCGGGACATCCCGGCACGGCGATGGCGCTGGCGCCGCTCGCGTACGTGCTGTGGCAACGGCATCTGCGCTACAATCCCGCGAATCCCGAATGGCTGGACCGCGACCGCTTCATCCTGTCGGCGGGCCATGCCTGCATGTTGCTCTACAGCGTCCTCTATCTCACGGGCTACGATCTCACGCTCGACGAGATCAAGCAGTTCCGGCAATGGGGGAGCCGCACACCGGGCCACTCTGAGCACGGCGTCACGCCCGGCGTAGAAGCGACGACAGGACCGCTCGGACAAGGGACCGGGAATGCCGTCGGCATGGCGATCGCCGAAGCACAGCTCGCGGCCCTGTTCAATCGCCCCGGGCACGCGATCGTCGACCACTACACCTATTTCCTCGCGTCCGACGGTGACCTCATGGAGGGCATCTCGCACGAGGCGTGCTCGCTCGCGGGTCACCTGAAGCTCGGCAAGCTGATCGGGTTTTACGACGACAATCGCATCACGATCGATGGGTCGACCGAGCTCGCCTTCTCCGACAACACCACGAGGCGCTTCGAGTCGTACGGCTGGCACGTACAACGGATCGCCGACGGCAACGATCTCAAGGCGATCGATTCGGCTATCGCCCAAGCGAAGCGGGTGACCGAGCGGCCATCGCTCATCATCGTGCGGACGCACATCGCGTGGGGCAGCCCGCATAAGCAGGACACCGCCGAGGCGCATGGCGCGCCGCTCGGCATCGAAGAGGTGAAAGCGACGAAGCAGAACCTCGGTTGGCCTTCCCTCGAGCCGTTCTACGTTCCGGACGAGGCGCTGGAGCAGTGGCGTAGCGCCAAGACTCGTGGCGCGCAGCTCGAGGCCGACTGGAAGAAGAAGAAGTGGGATGGGTACCGCGCGGCGCACCCAGATCTTGCCGCCGAGCTGGAGCGCCGCCTCGCCGGCCGCCTGCCGCCGGGGTGGGATGCGGCATTGCCGGTCTTCGGTCCGAACGATGCGCAAGCCACGCGCGCCGCATCGGGCAAGGTGCTCAATGCGATCGCGACGAAGCTTCCGGAGTTGATGGGTGGATCAGCCGATCTGACCGGCTCGAACAACACGGAGATCAAAGGGGGCGGACCGGGCCGGAACTTCCACTACGGCGTCCGAGAGCACGCGATGGGCGCCGCGCTGAACGGGATCGCGCTGCATCGTGGATTCATTCCGTTCGGCGGCACCTTCCTGATCTTCTCCGACTATATGCGGCCGTCGATACGGCTCGCTGCGCTGACGCACCTCAAGCCGATATACGTCTTCACACACGACTCGATCGGCCTGGGCGAAGATGGGCCGACGCATCAGCCAATCGAGCAGCTCGCCGCGTTGCGCGCGATCCCCAACATGACCGTCATCCGCCCGTCGGATGCGACCGAGGTCGTCGAGGCGTGGCGCGCGGCGATCACACACCGCAACGGACCGGTGGCGCTGGTTCTCACGCGGCAAAAGGTCGCGGTGGTGGATCGCACGAAATACGCGCCGGCCGCGGGGCTGCATCGGGGCGGTTATGTGCTCGCCGATTCCCCCAATCCTGACATCGTCCTCATGGCCACCGGTTCCGAAGTGGAACTCATCCTTGGGGCATACGAGACGCTGAAGGCGGAAGGCCGGCGGCCCCGCGCCGTTTCGATGCCCTGCCTCGAGTATTTCGCAAAACAAACCGATGACTACCGGGCATCCGTGCTGCCGCCCCCCCCCGTGCCCCGCATCGCCGTGGAGGCGGCGTCTCCACAGTCCTGGTATCGCTGGGTGGGAGAGAAGGGCGTGATCCTGGGCATCGAGCGCTTTGGCGAATCCGCGCCGTATCAACGGATCTACAAAGAGCTCGGACTCACCGTGGATGGGATAGTTGCCGAAGCGCGAATCCGCGCCTAGGTTTCGCCTGCAATGAAGCCAATCACAATGCTGATGTGTTGCCGTCTTTGCTGCCCCATGTGTTGTACGGGGGAGCGGACGGTCAAGCGCGTCGGCAGTGGGATGACATGAGGTAGATAAGGGCTCCGCCCCACCATAGCGACGCACTTGATCGGCCGCGACTCCTCGATTCGAGTCGCGGCCGATCGCTTTTTGGAGGAGGAAACTGTGACGGCATCCGTTGTGGGCTTGTCCGGCAGCCCGAAGCCGGTCTCGCGCTCGCGCGCGCTGCTCGAGCTGACGCTCGCCGCGCTGGAGCGCCAGGGCGCCGGCCCTTCCCGGCTCATCGATCTCGCCGCGCTGCCGGCCGACGCCCTGCTCGGCCGCCGCGAAGACCGCGATGTGGCCGAAGCCATCCAGGCCGTGCTGGATGCGGGGATCGTGGTCGTCAGCACGCCGATTTACCGCGCGACGTACAGCGGGCTCCTCAAAGCGTTCTTCGATCTCCTGCCGCAAGACGCGCTGGCGCGGAAGGTCGCGATCGCAATCGCCACGGGCGGCGGGCCGGGCCATCTCCTGGCGGTCGATCACGGCCTGCGGCCGCTGCTCGCAAGTGTCGGCGCGTTGGTGGTCTCCTCGGGCGTCTACGGAACCGACGCGCAGTTCCGCGCGGGAGTGCCCGAACCGGCGCTGGTCGAGCGCATCGAACGGGCGGCGCTCGAAGCGGCGTCGTTGGCCGCGGGGGTGACCACATGATCGGGGTTTACTACGAGCACCCGCACTGGTTCGGTCCGCTGTTCGCGGAGTTCGACCGTCGCGGCACGCCGTACACCCGGCTGCATGCGGAGCAGCACCGCTTCGATCCGGGCAGCGAGCCGCCCTACGATCTCGTGTTCAACCGCATGAGTCCATCCGCGTGGCAGCGGGGACACGGGCATGCGGTGTTTTACACGCATCAGTTTCTGGCGCATCTCGAGCGTCGCGGGGTGCGGGTCGTCAACGGCACGCGCGCCTTCCAGGCCGAGACCTCAAAGGCGTTGCAGCTGTCCATCTTGCGCGACCTCGGTCTTCCCTACCCTCAGGCCCGCGTCATCAATGATCCGGCAGACGCGCCGGCCGCGGCAGCGGAGCTGGAGTTTCCCGTGGTCGTAAAGCCCAATGTCGGCGGCAGCGGCGCTGGAATTCTACGCTTCGATACGCCTGCGCAGCTCGCCGCCGCGGCGGCCACGGGCGGGCTGGAGCTGGGTCCCGACCACACGGCGTTGGTGCAGCAGTTCATTCCGTCCGAAGAAGGCCGCATCACGCGTGTCGAGGTTCTGGGCGGACGCTTCCTGTATGCGATCCGCGTCTACTCCTCGGGCGAGACCTTCAACCTGTGCCCGGCGGACGTCTGCCAGACCACCGCAGGGGCGGAGCTCGTGCGGACGGCATGTCCGGTGGATGCACCCAAGAATGGGCTGCGGGTCGAGGGCTACGAGCCGCCGGCGCAGATCGTAGGTGACGTGGAACGAATTGCGGCGGCGTGCGGCATCGAGGTCGGCGGGATCGAATACGCGATCGACGAGCGCGACGGCCGTCTCTACTACTACGACGTCAACGCGCTGTCGAACTTCGTCGCCGATGCACCACGGGTCGTCGGATTCGACCCGTTCGCCCGTCTGGCCGACTATCTGGAAAGAGAGGCCCGCTAATGCGCTTCGGCTATTGGTTGCCGGTATTCGGCGGGTGGCTGCGCAACGTCGAGGACGAGCGCATGGAAGCCGAATGGTCCTACGTCCGGCGACTCGCGCGCGCGAGTGAACGGGCGGGATTCGATCTCACATTGATCGCGGAGCTCAATCTCAACGACATCAAGGGACCCGACGCGCCCGCCCTCGACGCCTGGTCCACTGCCGCCGCCCTAGCGGCGGTGACCGACCGGCTCGAGCTGATGGTGGCGGTGCGTCCGACGTTCCATCCGCCCGCGCTGCTCGCCAAACAGGCGGCGAATATCGATCACATCTCGGGCGGCCGGCTGTCGCTCAACGTCGTGTCGTCGTGGTGGGCTGAGGAGGCGAAACAATACGGAGTGGAGTTCGACACGCACGACGCGCGCTACGCCCGGACCGCCGAATGGCTCGCGGTCGTCGACGGTCTCTGGTCCGAGCGCCGATTCAGCTTCGCGGGCAAGTACTACAACGTGGAGAATGCCATCCTCGAGCCGAAACCGGTGCGCCAGCCACGGCCGACCCTCTACGCCGGGGGGGAATCGCCGGCGGCAAAAGCACTGATCGCCCGCTCCTGCGACGGCTACCTGATGCACGGCGACCCACCCGAGCGCGTCGCTACCAAGGTCGCGGATATGCAGGCGCTGCGGGACGAACAGGGGCTACCACCGCTCGTCTACGGCGTCGCCGGCTATGTCGTGTGTCGCGCGACCGAGACGGCCGCGCGGCGTGAGATCGAGCGAATCACCGACGTGCGGCAGAACGCGGCCGGCTACGCGAACTACGAACAGTGGCTCGCGAACACCCAGCTCGAGCAACGCGTGAGCCTGGAGGACTATTCCGTCTCGAATCGCGGGCTAAAGGCGGGACTCACGGGAACGCCGGACCAAATCGCCGATCGCATTCGCGCGTTCGAGCAGGCGGGCGTAGACCTCTTGCTGCTGCAGTTCAGCCCGCAGCTCGAGGAGATGGAGCGATTCGCCGAGGAGGTCATCCCGCTCGTCAACGAGCCATCGCCCGTGCAATGAGGCGCGCCGCCTCGCGCCCCGAACGGACACAGGCCGAGACGCCTGCTCCGTCGTAGCCCGCTCCGGCGATCGCCAGGGGTGGGAGCCGGCTCAGGCGGCCTCGCGCGGCGGCGACATGCTCGGCATGACGCGCGCGGTAGCGCGGCAGTCCACGGTTCCAGTAGAACACGCGCGACCACAGCGGCTCGCCGCGAATCCCGAGGATTGCGGCGAGCTCGGCGTGCGCCACGTTGGCCGGACCATCATCGATCGCGGGGAGATAGGCGCGCAGGAGCACATAACCATCGGGAGCCCGGCCAGGAAATTTTTGCGACGCGTAGGTGCAGGCGCGGAGAGCAGCATGCTGCGCCCCTACAATATTCCTGTCTACTACAAATCCCGCCCCAGTCAACGGCCCCCCGATCTGATCCGCGCGATATGCGAGCGAGACCGTGATACTCGGCAGGTAGACGACCTCGCCGAGCGCGCGACCGCCCGCGACACCCACCGCCTCGAGCAGACGTCCAGCGGAATACGCCGGAAGTGCCAGAACCACGCCGTCCGCATCGTGCGCCGAGCCTCCAGTGATCGCCACGTGCCAGCGTGAGCCTCTGCGAACGAGGCCGGCCACTCCTTGGGCCAAGCGCAGGGTGCCGGCGAGCCGCTCGGCCAGGGCGGCCACGGGCTCGCCCATCCCGTTTGCGAAGCTGCGAAATCCCGCTTTGACCTCCGCGCTCGACGCATCAATTCCGAGGAGCTGGGCCGCGCGGCCCTCCTCGATCGGCTCGAGCGCCTTCCCCGTCCATAGGGCCGTGCCCCGCGCCCCTTGGCTCACCAGGTGATCGCCAATTCCCATCTCATTTGCGAGCTCAGGCAATTCGGGCTCGCCGGCGAGGAAGCCGTCAGGGCCGCCTTCGACGACGAATCCTTCCACGTGCTCGGTCACGATCACTCCACCGGCGCGACGCTCGCTCTCCAGCAGTGTGACGTCGATGCCGCCGGTTCGCGTCAACTCCCAGGCCGCGGCGAGCCCGGCGATCCCGGCACCGACAACCACAACCCTCACAGCCACGCTCGCTCTGACGCGGCGGCGCGCACGACGGCGGCGACAGCGGCCACCAGGCCGGCGTCGTCATTGAGTGACGCCGTTCGCTCGAGTTGGATACCGAGCCGGCGGGCCAGCGCCTGATACTCCACGTCGATGTCGTACAGGATTTCGACGTGATCGCACACGAAACCGATAGGAACGAGGAGCACCGCTTCGTGGCCGGCTTTCGCAAGCTCCGTTAACACCGTGGCCACGTCGGGGCCGAGCCACGGCTCCGCGGTGGCGCCGGCGCTCTGATACGCGAGGCGCCAGCCACTCAAGCGAGCGCGCGCCGCGACCTCGCCCGCACTGGCCTTGAGCTCATCCGGATAGGGGTCGGCCGATGCCAGAATCCGCTCGGGCAGGCTGTGCGCCGTGAAGACGACCTGTACTTTGGACGGCCGCGGAAAGCGTTGCAGCGCCTGCACCACGCGGTTCGCGACGGCATCGAGGAACTCCGGCTGCTTCCACCAGGTCCGGACAAGCGCGACGTCCAGTCGGCCGTCCGCAGCCTGGAGCAGCTTCTTCTCGTACGCCCCGACCGACATGTTCGAGTAGTGGGGCGCCATCGCGACACCGACGACGCGATTCTGCCCCGCGCGAGCGATTTCAGCGACTGCGTCCTGGATGTAAGGATGCCAGTGCCGCATTCCCACGTAGACGCTGAACGGGTCGCCGAGCGCTCGTCCGATACCGGCGGCCTGCGCGCGGGTCAACTCGAGGATCGGTGAGCGTCCGCCGATGCGCGCGTAGCGCGTGCGGATCTCCTCCACAAGTTGCGGCTTGGTGGGCCGGCCGCCCCGCACATCCATCAGGTAGGGCTCGACCTCGTCGATGTTGCCGGGCCCGCCGTACGCCATCACCAGTACGGCGATCCGCTCAGCCGCCATGCACCAGATCCACGACAGCCCGAACCGCGGCGACGTCCGTCTCCGGCAGGATGCCGTGGCCGAGATTGAAGATGTGGCCAGGACGTCCCGCCGCCCGCGTGAGGATGTCGCGGACCTGACGCGTACGCTCCGGGGCCGGGGCAAGTAGGGCGGCCGGCTCGAGATTGCCCTGGATCGCGCGCTCTCCGATGCGGGCCCATGCGGCATCCAGAGGAATCCGCCAATCGACGCTGATGACGTCGCCACCAGCCACGGCGAAGTCTTCCAGAAACGTCGCGGTGCCGGTACCGAAGTGAATCAGCGGCACCTTCGCGGCGCTCGCCAGTGCCAGCGCCTTGCGGCTGTGCGGTTGTACGTAGGTGCGATAGTCGTCAGGCGAGAGACAGCCGACCCAGCTGTCGAACAGCTGCAGCGCCTGCGCCCCGGCGCGCGCCTGGGCCGCCAAAAACTTGCCGACGACTTCAGCGAGCTTGTTCAACAACAGGTGCCAGGTGTCCGGTGTCCGGTACATGAACTGCTTGGTCTTGGTGAATGTGCGGCTCGCTCCACCTTCGATGGCGTAACTCGCGAGCGTGAACGGCGCGCCGGCAAAACCGATGAGCGGCACGTCCGCGGGGAGATCGCGCCGCGCCAGTCGGATCGCGTCCATCACATAGCCGAGCTCGGCGTCCACGTTGAACGTGGGCAGTCGCTCGACATCGGCGGCATCGCGAATCGGGCGGTCGATGTGCGGGCCTTCGCCTGCCGTAAAGCTCAAGCCGAGCCGCAGCGCCTCGAAGGGCAGCAGGATGTCGGCGAATACGATCGCGGCATCGACGCCGAGGCGCGCGACGGGCTGCAGCGTGACCTCGGCGGCGAGCTCGGGATTATGGCACAGATCGAGGATGGAATGGCGTTGCCGGAGTTTGCGGTACTGCGGCATGTACCGACCCGCCTGCCGCATGAACCAGACTGGAGTGACGTCGGTGCGCTCCCGCCGACACGCTTTAAGAAACCGCAGGCTGCGGGGCCTCGAGCGCGATGAGAATCGTGTCGCCGTCCATCTTTACCTGATACGAGGCCACGGAATGAACGGGCGGGCCGCTGAGCACCCGGCCGGTCTCGAGCGAGAACACGCCCTCATGCCAGGGGCAGGTCACCGCGCAGCGTGCGGGGTCCACCGTGCCTTCCGACAGGCTCGCGCGCGCGTGCGTGCAGCGATTCGCGATGGCGTACACCGTGCCGTTCACGTTGAAGAGCGCGACCGCCTCGTTTGCGGCGTACACGCGTTTAGCGCTGCCGGGCGGCAGCTCGGCCAGGCTCGCTACGGGCGTGAAGCCGTCGCCACGCGCGGGCCGCCGGCCCACGGCCTGCGCCGCACCGGCGCCGCCCAGCGTGTCGAGCATGTCCCACAGCGACATCTGGACGCAGGTGAATGTCGGCGTATCGCGCAGCGTGTAGGACGACGCCTCGCTCTCCCGCAGCTCCATGACGAGATCGAGAAACTCGCCCGGGTTGTCGCCCTCGAACGCGACGATGAACTCCTGGTCGTCGAGGCCATAAGAGTACGTCGTGTTCAGCCGAATCGTCGGATGTGTGCGGCCGATGCGGACGTGTTCGTCCATCATCCGCTGGCGTTCCGGCTTGGGGAGCGCGTACCAGGCGCGAGTCTTGATGAACGGATACACGAAGAGGTACTTCGCCGCGCTCGGCTGGATGACGAGCCGCTGCTCGTGGCCGGGATCAGCGGGGAACTCGTAAATCGACCGCCGCGTCATCGCGAGGTAGCTGTACGGGACCGAGAGGTAGGCGCCCAGATCGGTCCGATTGAGCGCGGTCTGCAGCTCGACGAGCGCGTCGAGGTCCTCGGCCACCTGCCACAGCAGGAAGTCGGTGTCGCCCCGAATTCCGACCAGGCCGTACGGCCGGAGCAGCAGCCGGCCATGGTAGCGCTCGAGCGTCTCGCCGAACTCGAGCTTGGCGGACGACTGCCGCTCGGCGGTCAGGCGCCGCCAGGCCGGATCCAGCTTGTAGAAGGCGTAGCGAACGACCTGGCGTTTTTCCGTTTGGGGGGCTGCCATGGGCGGGAATCTAACGAGGCTGCTTGCGCGCTGCTTTCACGACGAAATACGTGAGCCCGCCGAAGATGATGATCGGAAGCGCGACCATGAAGATCGAGCTCCAGAAGTAGATGATGTCCATGCCATCGCCATGCAGCAGGACTGCGAGCGCCAGAGTCATCGCCCGATGAACCTGCGCAAGTGCCGGAGGTAGTAAGTCAGCCCCAGCCCCAAGCCCCCAAACCCGATCCCCAGTACCATCTGCCCGCGCAAGAGTGCCCAGAGGGCGAAACCGGCGCAGAACACGATGCCAGTCGTTATCAGCACGCGGTGAAACGGAATCATGCGGCCACTTTGTCTAGCACCATGAGCGTCAACAAGGCTGGTAGGTAGAGAATGGAAACGAAAAAGAGTCGCCAGGCGCGCGACGGCGTGGCCCCGATCAGCAATCCGGTCCCGGCGGCGACATACACAATCCCCAGCGCCAGGGCTCCAAAAAAGTACCACACACCCGTCACACCCAGCAGCGTGGGCAGCAGGCTGATCGGCAGCAGCGCCATGGCATACAGCAGCGCCATGCGCCCGGTCTCGCGGCCGTCCTCATCGGCGACGCTGAGCATCCGCAAACCGCCGGCGCGATAATCGTCGCGATACAGCCAGGCCAGGGCGAGGAAGTGCGGCAGCTGCCACAAGAACAGGATCCAAAACAGCGCGGCGACGGCGGCGCCGAGACTGCCACCGGCCGCGGTCCAGCCGCCCACGATCGGCAGCGCGCCCGGCACGGCGCCCACGAGGGTGTTGAGCGACGTCGTCCGTTTCAGCGGCGTGTAGAGCAGGACGTAGCTGGCGAATGTCAGCGCGGCGAGCACCGCCGTCAGCAGATTGACGGTCGCGCCCAGATAGAGGACGCCGCCCGCGGTGATCGCCGACGCAAACCAGATCGCGGCGCGGGGCGTCAGACGGCCCGACGGCAAGGGCCGCCGCCGCGTGCGCGCCATGCGGGCATCGACGTCGCGCTCGCGAATCTGATTCCACGCGTTCGTCCCACCCGCAACGAGGGCGGTCCCGAGCAGCGTGTTCGCGAGCAGGAACAGGTCGACGTGATCGCGCGCGCCCAGGTAGAACCCCGCAGCCGCGGTCAACAGCACGAGCTGCGTGATACGCGGCTTGGTGAGCTCGAGCAGCGACCCGGCTAGAATACTTTCTCCATGATCACGGTCGTCACCAGGATGACGGCGAGCGGCAAGGGCACGATGAAGATCAAGCGCAGGCGCCAGCGCTCGAACTTGAGATGCATGAAGAACAACGCGACGAGCATTGCCTTCCAGATCGCCAGAATGAGCAGCAGGATCAGCTTCAAGTTTTGCGAGACCGGGAGCTCGAACGCCAGCAACACCTCCGCGATCGTCATCACGAACAAGTAGAGCCAGATCAGCATGTAGTTCGGGCGAACGTGCGTCGTCGGGGTCGTCATAGGGCGCTGGTCCTCAGATCAGGTAGACGATCGTGAACAGGATGATCCATACCAGGTCGACGAAGTGCCAGTACAACCCGATGACCTCGATGCCGCGGTAGTCCTGTGGGGAATACTTCTCCGGCAACACCTTGGTGAAATAGAGGTACAGCATGCTGATCACGCCGCACGTCACGTGGAAGCCGTGGAAACCCGTCATCGTGAAGAACGTGGAGCCGTACATGCCCGCCACACCGGCCCCGTACTTCACCGGATCCGCCAGCGCGTGCTCGGCGAGCAGTGAACCCTCACGGTAGCCGGTCGGGGTGAAACCGTGCCCCACGAGCTTGATGTACTCGACCACCTGCACGCCGACGAAGCCGGCGCCGCAGATGATGGTGACGAGCAGCCAGAATTTGAGCCCGCCGTCCTGGAGCGTTTTCCCCGGGACCTTGCGCAGGAAATACTTCTTGCCGTCCGCGATCGCGGCGTACGCCTTGACCATCGAGACGGACGAACAGATCAGCAGGAAAGTGTTGAGGCCGGTGAGCGGCACGTTGAGAACGGCGCCCGGCCGCGCCCACGCCGACCCCATCCCAAAGCGCAGCACGATATACGAGCCGATCAACGCCGTGAAGAACATCACGTCGCTGGCGAGGAAGACCCACATCCCCAGCTTGTTGCTGTAAACGCCCGCTCCCGGCTCGGCCGGGACCGGTGGCCGCATCGCGTCCGTCATGGTCGTGGTCTGCACGCTAGTGTCCTCCAGCCGGGAGAGGAGCCGGTACCGGATCTCGGTCGGTGGGCAGCTTCAGGTACTGCGGCAGATAGTCCTTGTCGCCGGCTTCGGGCGCGCTGAATTCGTACGGACCGCGGTAGACATTGGGCGTCTTGTCCCAGTTGCCGTGTGGCGCGGGATTCGGCAGCGACCACTCCATGCCGTTGTCCTCCCACGGATTCTGCGGCGCCTTTTTGCCGCGCTTCAGGCTCCAGAGGAAGTTGAACAGAAACAGGAACTGCACGGCGAACAAGGCGAACGCCGAGTAGGAAATGAAGACGTTGAGCGGCTGCTGCGGCTTCAGGAAGTCGTAAATCGTGGGGTCGTAGATGCGCCGCATCTGACCGCCCATCCCGATGATGTGCATCGGGAAGAACGTCATGTTGTAGAAAATGAATGTCAGAAAGAAATGCAGCTTGCCGATTCGCTCGCTCATCATCCGGCCGAACATCTTGGGATACCAGTACGGGATCGCGGCGAACAGCGCGAACAGCGACCCGCCGAACAGCACGTAATGGAGGTGGGCGACGATGAACTGGGTGTCGTGCAGGGGAATGTCCACAGGCGTGGCCGCCATGAAGATGCCGGACAACCCGCCGATCGTGAACATCGACACGAAGCCGATCGCGTTGAGCATCGGGACGTGGAAGCGCAGGTTGCCGCGCCACATCGTGCCCATCCAGTTGAACACCTTGATCGCCGAGGGCACCGCGATGAGCAGCGTCGAGACCATGAACGTCGACCCGAGGGTCGGGTTCATGCCGCTCATGAACATGTGGTGGCCCCACACGATCCATCCGAGGAACGCGATCCCGATGATGGCGAACACCATCGAGTGGTAGCCGAAGATCGGCTTGCGGCTGCCGTTGGCGATGATGTCGGACACCATGCCCATCGCCGGCAGGATCAGGATGTAGACCTCGGGATGGCCGAAGAACCAGAAGAGGTGCTGCCACAGCAGCGGCTGGCCACCGGCTCCCGGATCGAAGAAGTGCGTACCGATCGTCTGGTCGAACAACAACATGATCGCAGCGCCCTGCAGCACGGGCAGCGCCAGCACCGCGAGGATCGCCGTGATGAACAGCGCCCACACCGAGAGCGGCATACGGAACCAGTGCATCCCGGGTGCGCGGTGGTTGATGATCGTGGTGATGTAATTCACCGAGCCCATCACCGACGACAATCCCAGCACGACGATCGAGATGCTCCAGAGCTTCTGGCTGATCGTGGCACCCGAGAGATCGGGCCGGGCCGACAGCGGCGCGTACATCGTCCACCCGGCGCGCGGCGCGCCGTCGGGGACGAAGAAGCCCGCCAGCATGATCAAGCCGGCCAAGAGCGCGAGCCAGAACGACCACATGTTGATGCGGGGGAACGCCATGTCGTGCGTTCCGATCTTCAGCGGAATCAGGAAGTTGGCGTACACCCCGACGAGCAGCGGCATGATGGCGAAGAACACCATGAACGTGCCGTGCATCGTCACGAGCTGGATGTAGTACTCGGGGAGGATGACGCCGCCCGAGACCATGCTCTCGGGAAGAATCCCGCCGCCCGGCAACGGCTTGCCGGGGAACCCGAGCTGCCAGCGGATCTGCATCGCCAGGAGCCCACCCACCAGCAGGAAAAACAGGCTGACGAACAGAAACTGGATGCCGATGATCTTGTGGTCGGTCGAGAAGATGTACTTGCGCCAGAAGCTCATCGGCGCGTGATGGGCTTCGGTCGGAGTGTGAGCGACCGTCGTCATTCGGAGCCTCCGGCGGCTTGTTGGGCGACCCAGGCCTTATAGTCGTCGGGCGTATGTACGAACACGCGTGCCCGCATCTTGTAGTGTCCCATCCCGCACAGCTCGGCGCAGCCGATTTCGAACTCCCCCGTCTTCGTCGCCTGGAACCAGGCGATGATGTGCATCCCGGGCACGGCGTCCTGCTTCAGCCGGAACTCGGGGACGAAGAGCGAGTGAATCACATCTTCCGAGCTGAGCTCGACTGCGACCGGCTCGTTGACCGTCACGTGGAGTTGATTGCGCACCGTGAAGTCGTCGCTCGTCCCGAGCTTCCCGTCAGGACCGGGGTAGGTCACCTGCCACTCGAACTGCTTTCCATGCACACCCACATGATAGGCATTGGGTGGAATGCTCTTCTTGTCCTTGATCAGCACCCAGTAGTGGTTGCTGATCAGTCCGAGAGCGACCATCGTCACGGCGGGGATTGCCGTCCAGATCACTTCCGCGCGCGTCGAGCCGTGCGTGTAGAAGGCTTTGCGGCCGGGACGCGCGCGGTACTTGATCACGAACGTCACCAGTCCAACCTCGACGACGACCAGCGCGATTCCGGTGATGATCAGAATCGCCAGGAACAGCGCGTCGATCGGGCCGGCGAACGTCGATCCTGCGTCGGGAAGCCACCAACGCATGCGGCTCTCCTCGCGCCTAGTGCGCGGCGAAGGTGATGTTGGCCGTCTTGGTCTCGGTGCCCGCGATCGTCACGGTGGCCGTCTGCGTGCCGAACTTCTCGTGCCAGGCCTCGATCGTATACGTTCCCGGCGGAAGTCCCTTGATCGAGAAGCTGCCGTCCGGCCCGGATACCGCGAAAAACGGATCGGGCCGCACGCCGACGTAGGCGTGCATCCAGCCGTGCACGTTGCACTCGAGATTGACCATCACCTCGGGCGCCGCGAACGTCACCGTCTTCGTCATGTTGGCGTTGGGCTGGCTGACGTTGAACGGCCGGTTCTTCTTGGCGATGGCTTTGATGTTGTGCAGGAGTGGATCGGAATTCTTGATCTCGATGTTTTGCCCCACCATGACGCCAAAGACGTGCGGATGGTAGCGGCAGCCGCTCTGATCCAGTACCACGGCAGTCGCAGGCGCTGTGAATGTCTGACCCGCCGGGACGCCGGCACTGACGTATACGAACACGTTCGACAGCGCGTTGGCGGGACCAGCCACCACATTCTCCTCGGTCGGCGTGGTCGTGTACTTCGCCTTGCACGCCGCCTCTTCGCTCATGTCGATCGCCGGGTTGCGGGGCGCCGTGCCGGTGAATTTGATCTTGCCTGTGATCGTCCCACCCGCGGCCGAGACATCAGCCGTCGGAACTACAGGTTGGGCCGCCGGCGGTGCTGCCTGGACGGTACCGTCTCCTTTGCTGCACACGGTGAGCAGGAACATCCCGCCCACCACGCTGAAGATTCTGCCTTTCATTGCTGCCTCCGGTATGAAGTCTTCTGCTGCGCGCGCCACACGACCAGCATGCCCAACCCCAGGGTGAGCATCATGGCGAGCACCGGCGAGATGAACACGCGGGCCGGCACCGGTTCGTCGAGGGCGAGGAAATACCACGTACTGACGGCCATTCGCGTGCCGTGCTCTCCGTTGGACCCGTCCGAGGCGAAGAACGCCACCGGGATGGCACGGCCGGTCCGGAAGGGAAGCTGGCTGGCTGTATCGGTCGAAGCAAGTGCGCGGGTCATGACGACACGCCACTGGCCGTGATCATAGACGGCCTGGGCACCGAGCGCGGCCGCGGAGAGCGGATCGAATCGATCGATGCCTCGCGCAACGCCGGGGACCGCTGCGGTCCGGGCGGCGCTCGACCAGCGCCACTGATAGACCGGGGCGCTGGAGCTGCCCATCAGGAAATACGGCCGCTCCATCCCTGACGGAATGGAGACGGGAAACTGCACGGTCAGCTGGTCCGGCCAGGGCGCCGGCTGCTCACGGGTCGAGTCGTCGCTCTCGAGCGCATTGAACACGCGACCCACGAACGTGCGCCAAGAGGTGTCGGGACTTTCCGACCGGTCGTCCCACACGACGCGCAGCGCGATGGAATCGGCGGTGTGCACCGCTTTGACCCAGACGCCGGTCACCGCCGGCGCGAACCAGCGCTCCTTATGGATGGTCTGCCCGACGAGCGGAAACCAGTACACGTCGACCGCCGTCCACGCCGAGTCGTCCGGCGCATGCGGCAGCGTCTTCGTCAGAGGAGCGTGAATGACGTCGCGGACCGCGGGTGCGTCCCGCGGCGCGAGGCTGCGGATGTACTGTGCGACGCGCCACAGCTGCTCGTCGGTCAGGAATTTCTGCTCCAGCAGGTCGCTGAATGACGGCATCGGCGTGCCGTCCAGGCCGGTGCGCAGCCGGTGGTAGATATCCTCCACCGTGCCGCCGCCGTTGAAGCGCCAGTTCTCGTGCAGATTCGCCGCGAAAATGGGATGGCCGGCGTCGTCTTTCAGAGTCGGCGCGGACGGACCATCGCCGCGTCCCTGATCACCGTGACACTTGCGGCAGCCGATCGAGTCGTAGAACTGTCGCCCCACCCGCAGCGCTTCGGCGCCGCTCCCGCCGCCGGGTGGACTGCCGAACGCGATCGGCTGCGGCCGCTGTGTCGTGTCGGCGAAGAACGTGGAGAACGTCTTGATGTAAGCGACGACGTCGCGCCGCTGGCGGTCCGACAGCCGTGTCTTCCAGCCCGGCATCGCGGTGCCGGGCAGCCCCTCATCTATGGAGCGGAGCAGGTCGGCGTCGGTCGGGAGTTGCCCGCTCGGCGTCGAGCGAATCTGATAGATTGCCCCGGTGAAATCGCGGGGCGGCGGGATCATGTGCTTGGCGCCCGCGCCGTCGCCGGCACCATTGTCTCCATGACATCCCGCACACCACTTCACATAGACGGTCTTCCCGGCGGTCGTATCCTGGGCGGTTAAGCGGTTCAGCGGTTGGGCGGTTAGAAGAGCCGCACAACCAACCGCCAAACCGCCGAACCGCCAAACCGCCGTCATTTGCCGCTCACTTCCCACGTCCGTGGCTTCCAACCGGTCTGATCATAGAGGAAGAGCACCACCGACCAGACCTCTTCCTCGGTCAAGAAGTCTTCCCACGCCGGCATCGCCGAATTCCAGGGCGTGCCCTCGCGCGGCAGCCCCGGCCCGCCCTTGGCGATGCGCCAGAAGACGAAGCTCTCGGTGAGCTGTGCGATCGTGCCGTTGTCCTGGAAGTTGGCCGGCAGGGGATTGAGCCCTGCGGCGAAGTGGCCCTGGCCGTCGAGATGATCGCCGTGGCACGGCACGCAGTTTTGATAGTAGACGCGCCGCCCGACCGCGAGGTGCGCCGCCATGTCACCGGTCCGGCGCAGCGGGTTGTCGAGACCGACGAGCGCGATCGTCTTGCCGCGGAACGTGATCTGCGACGGCGGCGCCGGATGAATCGAGCGCAGGTTCGGGGGCGCCGCGACGCCGGCCCGGACCTGGCTGTACGTAAAGCAGCCGACGATCAAGGTGACGGCGGCAAGCAAGGCGGTGCGCACGACTTTGAGGCGTGGCTGGATGAGCACGTCGTGCAGCGGCTCCTTGAACTTCGTCCAGCGCTCCTCTTCGTCACTGACCCAGATCAGAATGCCGACCAGCACGGTCGCCATGTACTGCAACACGACGCTCTTCGGCACCACGGCGCTGCCGGGAAGCAGCGGGATGATGAAAGCGACGACGATGTACGCCAGCACCAGCAGTAGGGCGGCCTGCCAGAAGGGGTGCTTCAGGTACGCTCTCATTTGTGGCTCGCGAGGAACTGCACGAGCGCTTCCAGCTGCGCCGCCGTCAGCTGGTTCCCGAACGTCTTCGGCATGATGCCTTTGAACTTCTCGAATCCCTTGGCGATCTTCGCGTCCGGCGTGAGGATCGACTCCCGAATCAGGTTCGGGGAGAGCCGCGAGCCGACGTGCGTGAGATCGGGACCGATCGCGCCGCCTTCGCTGCCGACCTTGTGACAGCCGGTACAGCCGGCGCCGCGGATGATTGCCATGGGCTCCGTGCTCCCACTTGCAATCCCTGCCGCCGTTGGCGCCCCTGCCGCCCCCGAGTTGGCGCCAGAGGCGGCACTGGCGGCTGGGATGTCCGACGCGCTCACGTCCACCGTCCCGCCGTTGGATTCCAGAAACGCAACCAGCGCCCAAAGCTGCTGCTGCGACAGGATGCGTCCCATCTCCGGCATGATGGGCTCGTAGCCGGTCACCACGTAGGCGCGCGGGTTCGCGAGCGACTCGTGCAGATAGGCCTTGCAGTCCTTCCCGGCCTCACGCTTGCCACACCGCGCGCCGATCGGTCCCTGTCCCTTTTCGTCGGTCAAGAGATTCGGGGCGCGCGTGCCGAGGCCGTGACAGGCGGTGCAGCCGCCCGCGCCGTGATACAGCTGGTCACCCGCGCTGACGAGCTGCTCCGGCGTGACGTTCGCGCCGAGCGTCAACGCGCGCGGCACGTCCGACTGCACCTGCGGAATCTTGTTCGCGATCAGAGTGTAGAGCGCGAGCGTGCCGAGTACGACGCCGATGATGCGGAGATTAGTGGCCCACATGCGGCGCCTCCACCGTCGACGGCACAAACGTCGACTGCTCGGCGAGTCCCCCGAGCCAGAAGATGAAGCCGACGAGCGAGAGAAAGATCAGCACGCAGGTGCTGATCATGATCGCCGCGTATCCCAGCGCCGGGGTCGCGGCGTAGGGCGTCATGTCTTGCAGGACCCCATACACGTGCCAATGCTGGCGGATGCCACTGCGCGCGAATCCCATCAGCCCCATGAGCCATGTGAACGTGACGGCGAGAATGAAAAGCGCGTACTGCGAGCGCGGCGGCATCTTGCCCCACTGAATCGCGCCGAGCGACTGCGCGCCGCGGGCCATGAGCACGTCGATGAGCGTGACGAAGATGATGCAGGCGAGGACCGCTCCGACCTGATAGACCGAGTACCCGATCCGGACGATCGCCTCCACGAAATAGCCGCGAATCCCGAAGAACAGCACGATGGCGGCGGCGATCACGAACATCGCTGCCTGGATCCGCGTCCCCGTCTTCGCCCACGGCACCACCTGCCGGATATTGGCGCGCCGATACAGCAGGAAGGAGAGGAACGTCGCCAGAATCATCAGATTGACCGCAGTGTTCTTCGCGCTCATGACGCCAAGCGCGCCGAGCAGCGGATGGTGTGAGCCGCCCATCGCCGCGAGCTCGCGCGAGTCGGCGATCATCGTGTGGGGCGTGCCCCACACCAGCGCGCCAAGGACGAGCACCAACAGCAGCCACTTCGTGTACGGCCGGTACCGCTCGGCGCCGGGAATCCGGCCCATCCCCACCCAGAGGTAGTAATTGCCGGCGAGGAACAGCACCGCGATGAGGAAGGCCTGGATCACCCAGAGCCAGCTCATGAAGCCACCCATCATGGTGATGCCCAGCGACTGGTCGTATTGATAGATCTCGCGCCCCAGCCAGTAGCCGGCGAACGGCAGCACGATCAGCGCCGACATCGCGATGAAGTTGCCGACGTACCCCATCCAGTCGTAATGCGCGCGCTCTTCGTCGGTGCGTGACGCGAGGAAGCGGTAGCTCGCATACGCGCCCACGATCGCGCCGCCGAACACGACGTTGCCGATCAGGCGGTGAATGTTGATCGGCATCCAGGTGTGGTTCAGGATCGCATGCCAGATCTTGATACTGGCGGGCGACGTCTCGGGGGTGATGTCACGCGGCGGCGTCATCATGTACGTGAGCCACGAGTCGGCGATGAACATCACGATCGTGCCCCAGATATTCAGCAGGATGCCCAGACACCAGTGCACGATCTTGGTCCGGCCGTACTTCCACCGGTCCCAGCCGTAGTAATAGAGGTAGAGCGTGAACGACTCGAGGAAGAAGATCGACACGTACACCCACATCGACGGGCCGAAAATCCGCGTCAAATACGCCCAGAGCCCGGCATACAGCGTTGACAGCAGGAAGACGAAGACGGCGCCCCAGATAGCCGTCGCGCTGTAGGCGATCAGCAGCAGCCGCGTGAACTCCTTCGCCAGCCGATCGTAGCGCTGGTCCTTGCCGAAGATCCCGATCGCCTCCGCGACCACGGCGAAGATCGGCACACCCAGGACGAACGCCGCGAACATCAGATGGATCTCGGCCGCGATCCACACGGCAGCGCGGCTGCCGATCAGTGGGAAGTCGCGATACGCGCCGGTGGTATCGGCGGCTGCCTGGAGGAGAAGGACGCTAGGGCTCACGGGACCCACGCCTTCTCTCTCCCCTTTTCTTGCTCACAACGCGAAGCGCGTTTGTCATCCCGAGCGAAGCGAATCTGCTTCTAGAGCAGGTCATTCGCCCTTCTCCATCATGAAGAAGGGGCGCCGCTTGGAGAAATCGATTGGCATCGCGCTGCGGATCTCGGTCAGCAGCTCGGGTGTGATTTCGTGCAGCCCGCGCTCGCGGGCCCAATCCTCGACGCGCTTGGCCACGACGCCCCGCACGAACGACGGGATGCGATCGAGCCGTGACCGCGCGGCAGCCGACCACGTGAGGGCGGGAGTGAACTCCTGCCCGTATGAGACCTCGTGCTGCGGGTCGATCACGGCAGTACCTGCGGGCTCGTAGACGCAGGACGGATCCGCGGCGAGCACGTCGCCCTCGAGCGCGAACGCACGTGCGCGGCAGCCGCCGCACAGCTTCTGGTACTCGCAAGTGCCGCACTTGCCGCCAAGCTTCCCTTCCCGCAGCTGCCGGAACAGCGGGGCGCTGCGCCAGATCTCGCCGAAGCTCTGGGCGCGCAGGTCGCCCGCCACCTCGGGGAGGTAGGGACACGGCGTGAGCTTGCCGTCGGGAGTGATGCGGCAGTACTGCGTGCCGCAGGGGCAGCGCGTCGCGTAATTCATGATCGGCGACGCAGGATCGGCCACGTGGACGTGCCGCATGAAATGCGGCGCGCACTTCGCGCGGACCATCATCGTGCCGCGGTACTCGCGCTGCCATCGGGCCAGGTCGGCCAGGACGGTTTCGTAGTCGGCGGGAGCGAGATCTGATAGAGAAGCACCGCGGCCGGTGGCCACCAAGAAATAACAATTAAAGGCTACGGCGCCCTGCTCCGCCGACCACTGCGCCACGTGCTCCAGCTCGGCACGATTGCCCTTGGTGGCCGTCGTCTGGATGATGAAATCGAGCCGCGCGGCGCGTAGCCGGCCGAGCGCCAGGGTCGTGGCCTCCAGCGAGCCGTTGCCATGCCGGAAGTTGTCGTGGTAGCTGGGACGGAGCGAGTCGATCGAGACGGCAACGCCGCGCACGCCGGCGCTCTTGAGCGCCGCAATGCGCTCGTCGGTAAGCAACGTGCCGTTCGTGCCGACCACGACCGTCGCGCCTCGCTCCGTGGCGTAGGCGGCGATCTGCGTCAGATCGTGGCGCAGCAGCGGCTCGCCCCCGGACAGAATGATCAGTGGCGCGGGATTCACGGCCACCAGCTCGTCCACGATCCGCAACGCCTCGGCGGTCTCGAGCTCGGACGTCGCGCTCTCGTGCGGGCCGGCCGAGATGTAGCAGTGGGCGCACTCGAGGTTGCAGCGCCGCGTGAGATTCCAGGCGACGACGTGTGGAACGTAGCTCACTGCAGCAGTTTCTCGACCGCCCGTTTCGCCTCTTCGGGCGTGACCGTCTTCATGTCGACCGGGCACTTGTCCATCTTCGCTTCGATGTCCCGGATGGGGCAGCGCGTGATCCCCTGCGCCTTGGCTTCCTCGATGAAGGCGCGCATCTCGGGCGACAGCGCGTCCTTCCCTTCGGCTTCCGCGCGGATCTGCTTGGCGCGCAGCTCGGTAAACATCACCATCATCGTGTCGATGTCGAACTCGTCGGCTTCGATCATCGCCTGCTTGTTGTCGTCCATCACCGGCGTGGTGACACGCCAGATCTCGTGGTTCCGAGCGAAGCGCTCGACGGTGTTTCGCGCGAGCGGGCGGGCGATGAGCGGCACGAGCTGGAGCCGTTGCCACGCCTCCTGCGTCCACACGATGGGATCCGTTGCGACGCGCGGGCGCGTTGAAACCGCGCCCGTCACCGGGCATTTGATCTCAATGACAGGTGTCAGGGGCTCGGTGTCCGAGTCGTGCCCCTGCACCTTCGTGGCCTTCATCTGCTCCGTCGCCTTCACTTCCGCGAGCGCGATCTCCTCGGCGCTGCCGATGCCCATGATGAGCTGCATATGTGTGGGCAGCAGTTTCTGGATCGCTTCATCCAGCCACTTGTTGGTGACTGTCGGCGGCGGACCGGCGTTGCCCACCTTCTCGAGCACGTACTCCTCGACGGCGCGGCGCGCGATCCCTTGCGCGAACGGCGGCACGCGGAGAATCCGCACCTCGGCTTCAGGCGCCCAGGGCAACCCCGCCTGACCGTCTTCTTCGATCCAGGGGATGTCCTCCGGCCGCACTCCGACCACACCCGTTAGCAGCACCGAGCACGGCGCCAGGCGCAGGAGATTCTCCGCCTGGGATCCCAGCTCTGTGTTCTCGACGCGGTGTGCCCCGTGACGACCGATCACCAGCAGCGAGGGCTTGATCTCCTCCACCCACTGCATGATCACCTGGAACGGCTTGCCGATGAGGATCTGCGTCTTGAGCGGCACGTCGGGATACTGCTGCGCCATCACCTCGGCGCGCTTCAGGTTCGCCTGACAGAGCTTCAGCAGTCCCTTGTCGATGATGTTGTTGTGGAGCTCTTCCTGCTCCTCGAACTTGAACACTTTCGACGCCTGATACGAGAGCACGTCTTTGATATTGTGGAAGACGACGTGATGATACTCGACGTCGAACGCGCTGCAGACAAACAGCGAGCCGCCGAATTCCTGGGCCAGCTCGAGGGCCGCCTTCATCGCCTTGTAGCTGTAGGACGAGCCGTCGACACACACCATCAAGCGCCCGCCGGTGAGCGGCTGCTGATCGCGCACGATCAGCACGTCTTTTTCGACGCCGCGTAATACGCGAGCCGCTACACCACCGAGCTGCGAAAACTGCTGCCGTCCCAGGCCATGCGCGCCGATGGCCATCAGGTCGTACTGACGCCCCGACGAGCCGACCAGGCGGGCGGCCGCGTCCTCGTCCTCGGCGACGAGGCGTCCGTTCTCGCCGAGTTTGACGTCGCTGCGGACTTTGTCGCCGCCGTCGTAGCCCGCGGCGCGATTGGGATCGAAGCCGATCAGCCCCGGCAGCCGTCCCGCGCCGCGGTTGACCTCGTTGACGATCTCTTCGTAGTTGATGCCTTCGAGCAGCTGGCGGGTGAGCGGTACGCCGGCCGATTCGCAGCGCTTCCCGAGCTGATCGAGAAAGCTGTCCGCGATCAGCTGCAGTCCCTTTTCGATCAGCTTGTCGTGGATCTTGCGCTGCTTCTTGATTTCTTCAGGGGTCTGGAACTGCGCGGGAAGGCCGGTTTCGAGCTGGCGGAAGCGAACATCGTGGAGGCGGGCTGCATAAACATGGTTCCCGGTGATTCTGCCACCTGTTTTCCTACACATCTCGATGGCGCGGTCGACAGCCCAATCGGAGTGCTGGGAGTTGTCGACGGGAACGAAAATCTCGCGGTACACCACTACCTCCCCGAGTAACGCCGCTCGAGCGGGCCTGAAACTCTAGATGTCGGTGTGGATGCCGTAAAAGTTAAGGGATATGTACACGAGTCCCGAAGCTGTCAAGGAACTTGTTCACAAACTTTGGGGGACAATTTGGGTGCCGGTCTCGTTCCAAACCGTAATCGCGTCCACGGGACAGGCGTCGCACGCGCGCAGCAACCGTTCCCGCTCTACCGCGTCCGGCTTCACGAAGACCGCGACACCGCTCTCGTCGAGCACGAAGGCGTCGGGCGCTTCCGTAATGCAGTCGCCGAAGCCGACGCACAGCGTCCGATCGATCCGGACCCGCAGCTCGCCGACGCTGCGCTCTTCGTAGTCGGCCACGCTCACATTCCTTCCAGGCCCAGCTCGGCGCGGGCGGTGTCCATGATGGCCGGTGTGATCTCGGCAATGCCGCGTTCCTTGGCGTAGTCGGCGTAGATCCTCTTCACCATGCCGCGCACGAAGCTGGGAACCCTGGTCAGCCGCTCCTGGGCGTCAACGGACCATGTTGGCCCCGCGGCGTGGCCGCGGGGCTCGCCACCCTCGCCAAAAGCATCCTCCCGGCCCGTCGCCACCATTTTGCGCACGGTCTCGAGCGGCTGCGACGGCACGGTTCGGCCACCGATCTCCACGCCGAGCGACGAGACGAGCTGCGTCTCCATCGGGTTCGTCAGCATCGCTACGATACGACCACACTTCGGGCATTTGAACGTCGCCGCCAGGGTGCCGTCGCCGGGCAGCTTCCGCTCGCCGAATGCCATCTGCTGGTCGCACTCGACGCAGAGAAACTTCATCGTGCGCCGTCCGCCGTGCGCCGTGCACCGAAAATCCGCGCGGCCAACTGGTCCCAGGTGTCTGGTGTCGGGTGCCAGGGGATTCTGGCCACGACGGGTATTCCAAACTCCGCCGCCAGATCGTCTCCGGCGCTCCCCTTCAGTTCGCCGCCAACCATGTTCTCGACGATGCCGAGCAGATCAGATCCGTGGTCTACGGCTGCGCGCATGGCGCGCCGGACGGCGTCGCGAGACTCGGGAGTCGGGATGGTCACGGTGAGCACGGCGGGCGCCTTGCCGAGGATATCGCACAACTCGATGTAGCGCTGCATGCCGGGCGGGAGATCCAAGAGCAGCGTGTCGAGATCGCCCCAGGCGATGTCGCCCAGAAACTCCCTGAGCGCCGCGGCTTCCATAGCCCCCCGCCAGACGAAGCTCTCGGCACTCGGCCCTTTGAAGGCGAGTGGGGCGCCGTCTTCGATTAAAAGGCCCATAGACATGCATCGGACGCCATCGGTACCCGTCGATGGCTCAACCTGTGCGCCGTTCGCCGTGAGCCGTGCGCCGGAAACCCCCAGCAAGCCCGGGATGGTCGGGCCGTTCAGGTCGGCGTCGAGCACACCTGTTGCGCTGCCGCCGCGGGCCAGGGCGCGCGCAAGATTCGCCGTGACATAACTCTTGCCCACTCCGCCCTTTCCGCTCATTACGGCCACGATCCGCCGCACGCCGGCCAGGCGCTCAGCCACCCGCTTGCGCTGGGCGCCGATTTGGTCGAGGAGACCGGAGCGGTCGGGATCGGTCAGTTGGTGGTAGGTCCGCATTGGCCCCTAAAAGCTAGCCGGTGAGGCGGTTCGTCGGTTAGTATCCCGGTATGATCGAAGCGCTCAAACAAAAGCTCCAATCCGAAGTTGAACGCCTGAATCACGAGATCTCTTTCGTCTTGCCGAAAGAAATCGAGAAGGCGCGTGCGCACGGCGACCTGCGCGAGAACTCCGAATACAAGGCCGCGCTCGAGCGTCAGCAATTTGCGCAGGCGCGGGTGCATCACCTGCGGCTGCGGCTGTCGAAACTCTCCGACGTACGGGAGCAGGATATCCCGCGTGACCGCGTGGGCTTCGGCTCGCGGGTCACCGTGGAGGATCTCGATACCAAGAAAAAGGAAGTCTACGCCCTGACGCTCGGCGAATTCATCGAGGGTGAAGACGGCTCGGCGGAGATGTCGGTCTCGATGGCCTCGCCGCTCGGGAAGGCATTGCTGGGCGGCAAAGTCGGGCAGAAGGTCGACATCACACTCCCGATGGGCAAGCGCAAACTCAAGATCGTGAGCTTGGATACGGTGCACGATCTGGCGGAGCGGCACGCCTGAGCGAGAAGCGGCTCTTGACTAAAACGTTCCCGTAGTATCACTTAGAGTGCTGGACACGCGATCCAACATCGGAGACCGAACGATGGTGACACGTTTCATGACCGCTGCGGCGGTTTTCTTGCTTTTCGCCCCTCGGCCGACGCTGGCGGCGCAAAGCGACCCTGACCGCACGGTCGCGGGCGGCGGCACGTTCCCGGCGGCCTGGCACGTCCGCACCGAGCCTAACCGCCAGACGGGACAGCCGGCCCCGCTCGAGAACGTGAAGTTTTCAAACATGGGTCCCGGCCTGCACACAACGGTGGGTCCGGCCGCGATCTACTGGCGGGATCGCGACACGATCTCGGGCAATTACCACGTTGTCGCCAAGCTCGAGCAGCAGAAGAACCCGGCGCACCCCGAGGCATTCGGCATCTTCATCGGCGGCAAAAGCCTCGCCGACTCCGGTCAGACATACACGTACTTCCTCGTGCGACCGATCGACGGGATGTACTCGATTCGCCGGCGCGCCAGTTATACCACGCGCCCGACCGCCGTCGTCGAGTGGACGGCGAGCGATGCCGTCGCGAAGGCGGACTCGAGCGGCCGCGCAATGAACGAGCTCAGCATTCAGGTGCAGGGCGGGAAAGCGAAGTTCATGGTGAATGGGAAAGAGGTCTACGCGGGCGACGCCGCGAACCTCGACGTGAATGGGGTCGTGGGCTACCGGGTCAACCACAATCTCGACGTCCACTTGGGACCGCTCGGGATTCACAAACTGTGACCGCCTTGAACCCAACCGCGGACGAGGATCGCTTTTCGTTCACGCCGTTCACGCGGCATCCGTTCTTTGCCCACGTCAACAACTGGATTCTCGAGCGGGTGATTTGTCCGGGCCGCCAGGTGATCGTCGACCTCGGCTGCGGCCCCGGCGCGATCACGGAGCTCATCCTCGAGCACGTACGCGATCAGCAGCCGCCACCCCACGTCATCGGAGTCGATCCGTCCCCCTCGGCGCTCGCGAAGGCGCGGGCGGCGATCTCCTCCAAGTTCGCCGAGTTCGTGCAGGGCAGCGCGGAATGGCTGTCGAGGCTCGTGAAGTCAGCCGACGCCGTCGTATTCCTCAACGCCATTCATTTGATGCCCGACAAGGTACAGGTGCTGAAAGAGATCCGGCGCGTGCTGAAGCCGGGCGGGCTGCTCGCGTTCAACAGCACGTTCTTCAACGGCGCGTATGTCGAAGGGACGAGCGGCTTCTGGCGGCGCTGGGTCGTGCGCTCGGTGCAGGCGCTGCGGGAGAAGGGACTCGACGTCAAACACACCGGCCATGCGGCTGCGATGGAGTGGTTCTCAGCCGATCAATACAAGGCCGCCCTGGTCGCTGCCGGTTATCGCCCCACGACGGTCGAGCTGCTGCGCGTGGATATGACGCGTCAAGCGCTCATCGATATCGGCCGGTTTTCGCTGTTCATCGAGGGTGCGTTGCCCGGTGTGCCGCTTGAGGAAGGCGCCAAGGCTCTCGAGATAGGCCTCGAGCGCACCATGGAAGAGCTCAAGGTCGAGTCGGTGCCACGCTACTGGTTGGAGGTGGTGGCGGAAGCAGAGTAGTAGAGATCGATGTAGTAGAGATCGATATTGATTGCGCGGCTGAAGCCGCGGCTCGGCATCTGCCGCGAATGCGGCGCGTGTCGCAATAGTAAGCACCCTCTCGCGTAGAACCGATCCGATCCACAGGACTTGTCTCCGGTAGTTTCCGTCGATGCGGCACCGTCTCTACTATCACATCGTCTGGACGACACGCGAACGCCAACACCTCATAGACGGCGGACTGGCTCGTTTCCTGTGCCGCTTCCTGCGAGGCGTTGCCCGTCAGGAACGCGCCCACATTCTCGAGATTGGCATGGTCGCGACACACGTGCATCTACTGGTTCGGACGCATCCCACCTGCAGCATCTCAAGACTTCTTCAGCGAATGAAGGGAGGAAGCTCCGCCGTGGCAGGAAAGGAACGTCATTCGACGACGGGCTGCGTACTCAAGTGGAGCAAAGGCTACTCGATCAGGACAGTAGGACCTCTTTCATTAGAAGCTGTGCGCGCATACCTGCGGTTGCAGCCCACCAAACATCAGATCGAAGCCGTTGAAGACTGGGCTGGCGACCAGCCTGAGTACGAGATCGCGGGCCAGGAACAGTGGCCTGGTTCAGATCGCTCGATCTTCAGGAATTGACGTCGGTTCAGCGACAGATGCCGAGTCGCGAGTTTACTCGCGCATTCAATTACGAACGCATTTCGAAGGTGAGTTTGCCGTGAGCCGCACGCAGCGCGGCTTCCACAGCTGACGGCGTTTCCCCACGCGCAAAAATGAATCCCGGATACCGAGACCCCTCGGGGAACGGAACGAGCCGTTCCCCCGGGTGCGCGGTGATCTGCACATCCTCGACGAGTGGGACGCGCTTCGCGTCCTCCACGCCACGCACGTCCTGCACCGTTCCCGCACCCGGAATCGGAATCATCATGACGCCGGCCGCCGGTCGCTCGCGTTGCAGAGAAGGAAGCGCCATGCCGAGTGCGTGCCGCAGGATGATCTCCTCGAGCGAAACCTTCTGATCCCCGAACCGCAGCACTGCTGAACAGCGACCGCCGATCGGGCGCGCCGCGAGCTCGATCAGCCACGGTCCGTTCTCGTTGTAGCGCAGCTCGGCATGAACCGGACCCTCGGTGATACCCAGGGCGCGGACGGCACGCTCCGCGCATTGCGTAATCGCCGACTGCAGCCCGCCTGGGACGCTCGACGGAGTTATGTAGATCGTCTCCTCGAAGAACGGCCCATCCAGGGGATCCGGCTTGTCGAAAATCGCGAGCACGTGGAGCCGCCGATTGACGACCAGACCCTCGAGCGCGACCTCGTAGCCGGGAATGAACTCCTCGATGAGAAATGTCGCGTCGGGCTCACGCACGATGGTTCTGAGCCGGGTCTGCGCCTTCATGAAGCCCTGGGCGTTGTCGGCACGCATGACGCCGCGGGATGCTGAGAGCCGCAGGGGCTTCAGGACGCACGGATATGTCACGGTTCTGGCGATCTCGGAGGGGTCTTCACTCAGCTTGCGGAGCATGAATCGCGGGATCGGCACGCCCGCTTTGGCGAGCAGCTCCCGCTGCTGATGCTTGTCCCGCGCTGCTTGCATGGCGTGGACGGGATTGCCCTTGAGGCCGAGTCGCTGTGCGATCACCGCCGCGACGATCGCCGTGTCATCGTCCACGCCAACGACCGCCGCGACCGGATACCGCTTCGCGAAGAGGAACGCCTCCGTGGCGGCGCGTTGGGGATCCTGCAGGGGCAGCGTGACGAGCCCGCCTAGACTGGCCGCCTGAAGGGCGCTGGGCTCCTCGGACGCGACCGTCAGCTCGACGCCGATCTGCCGCGCAGCCTCCACGAACGCCGTCGTGCGATAAGTCGTGGTGGGCAGCAACAGCAGCAGGCGCGGGGGGGGGGCTATTTCTTCGCGGCCTGGAAGTAGGGGTTCGCGCCCGAAGTGTGATCGGTGATGTCCACGATACCCCGGACCGCGGGCACGAACTGCGCGAGCATCCCCTCGATCCCCTGGCGCAAGGTAACGTCGGCCATGCCGCAGCCCTGGCACCCGCCGCCCATGCGGAGCATCACCACCGCGTCCTGCACGTCGATCAGCTCGACGCGGCCGCCATGGCGCGCCACCATGGGATTCACCTGCTCGTCGAAGACCTTCGCGACCTGCTCGTACAGCGCATCGTCAGTGAGCGCTTCACCGGAGGCGGGTTTCGGGGCCGCAGTGACCGCCGGCACGTCCGCCGTCACTGTGGATCGGATGGCGTTACCGACCGCCCGACCAATCGCCTGCCAGGGCGCCGCGGACTGCTTCACGACGGTGACGATGTTTCCCGACACGATGAGCTCGCTGACGGCCAGACCCGGAATCGCGAAAATCGCTTCAGCCAGCGGCGAACCCTTCGCCTCGTCAGCACCCGTGAATCGGCGTACGCCACCAGCCCACACGGGGACGCTCACGACAAACTTGCAGCGTTGGTTGTCGATCGGCTCCGCCGTTATGCGGATCTCAGCGGCTTCCATTCCGCATCTCTCGCGCGGCGGCCACCATGTTCTTGAGTGCCGCCAGCGTCTCGTCCCAGCCGCGGGTCTTGAGCCCGCAGTCGGGGTTGACCCAGATCTGCGCGCCATCCAGCACGCGCGCCATGCTCTTCAGGGCACCGGTGATTTCCGCCACGGGCGGCACGCGCGGCGAGTGGATGTCGTAGACGCCGGGGCCGATCTCGTTGGGATACTTGTAGTGCTCCAACCCCTGGAGCAGCTCCGAGCCGGAGCGGGCGTTCTCGATTGAGATCACATCCGCGTCCATACGCTCGATGACCCGCAGGACGTCATTGAACTCGCTGTAGCACATGTGCGTGTGAATCTGGGTCCCGTCCCGTACTCCTGCCGTCGCCAGCCGGAACGCGTCCACCGCCCACTGCTGGTAGGCGGCCCAATCAGCCCGGCGCAGGGGCAAGCCTTCGCGCAGCGCCGGTTCGTCGATCTGGATCACCCGGATGCCCGCCGCTTCGAGATCGATTACCTCGTCGCGAATCGCCAGCGCGATCTGCTTGGCGGTTTCCGCGCGCGGCTGGTCGTCGCGCACGAAGGACCACTGCAGGATCGTCACCGGGCCGGTGAGCATGCCTTTCACGGGGCGCTTCGTGAGTGATTGCGCGTACCGGCTCCAGCGCACGGTCATCGCGCTCGGGCGCGAGACGTCGCCAAAGATGATCGGCGGCTTTACATAGCGCGTGCCGTAGGACTGCACCCAGCCGTGCTCGGTGAACGCGAATCCGGCGAGCTGCTCGCCGAAGTACTCGACCATGTCGTTGCGCTCGAACTCCCCGTGCACGAGCACGTCGAGGCCGATTTCTTCCTGCAGCTTGATCGTCTTGGCGACTTGCGCCTCGATGAAGCGATCGTAGTCCTCGGCCGAGAGCTGATGGTCATTGAGCTTGCGCCGCGCGGCTCGCACTTCCGTCGTCTGGGGGAACGAGCCGATCGTCGTCGTCGGATACGGGGGAAGATCCAGTTGTGACTTCCGGCGCACGGCGAACGGCGCAGTGCGCACGCTGTCTTTCTCCGTTACCGAACCTGCCCGGCGCTGCACCGCGGCGTTGTTGATTCGTGTCGACGCGCGACGCGATGTCGCGACCCGGCTGCTGTGCTCGAGCGCCTTCCCGTCGCGCTTCGCCAGTGCGACGACCTCCTGCAGCTTCTGCTTCGCGAATGCGAGCCAGCTCTTCAGCTCCGCGTCGAGCTTGGTCTCGAGATCGAGGTCGAACGGCGTATGCAGCAGCGAGCAGGAGGGCGCCACCCACAGCCGGTCTTTCCCCACCTTCGCGGCCGCGCGCTCCACCAGCGCTGCCTGCTTCGCGAGATCCGCGCGCCATACGTTGCGACCGTCGATCACACCCGCCGACAACACGCGACCTTTGGGCCACGCGGCGAGGAGCGGGTCGAGCTGCCCGGGCGCGCGGACGAGATCGACGTGCAGCCCCTGCACGGGAAGGGCAACCGCGGTCTTCAGGTTATCGGCGAGGCCGGCGAAATACGTGGCGACCAGCAGCTGCAGCTTTCCCGCGCGCGACGCGAGGTACTTGTACGCCCGCAGGTACGCCCCGCGCTCGGCATCGGTGCGATCGAGCGCGAGACTCGGCTCGTCGAGCTGCACCCAGGTCGCCCCCGCGGCCGCGAGCGATTCCAGCACGTCGCCATACACCGGGAGCAGCGCGTCGAGCAATGACAGCCGATCGAATGCCCCGCCCTTTGTTTTCGCGAGCAGGAGGAATGTCAGGGGCCCGATCAGCACCGTCGTCGCGTCGATGCCCAGTGCCTTCGCTTCCCGGTACTCGTTCGCCGGTTTGGCGGACGCCATCCGGAAGCGTTGCCCGCGCTCCAGTTCGGGGACGATGTAGTGGTAGTTGGTATCGAACCACTTCGTCATTTCCATCGCGGTCACGTCGCGGCCTTTACCCTGACTGCCGCGCGCCATCGCGAAGTACGTCCCCGGATCGACCCACTCGCCTGTCCAACCGTAGCGGGGCGGCACTGCGCCGACCATCGCGCAGGTGTCCAGCATGCGGTCGTAGAACGAGAAGTCATTGGCAGGGATCCGGCCGATCCCGATGTCGCGCTGCAGCTGCCAATGGCGGCGGCGCAGTTCCGCACCGGTGGCGAGCAGTTGCTCGCGGCTGATCTTGCCGCCCCAATACCCTTCGGTCGCGCGCTTCAATTCGCGCGCGGCACCCATGGGGGGGAAGCCCAAATTCGAGGCGATTGTCATAGTAGGAAGGGAATCTTACAGGGTTGTAAGCCCTTTCGGTACTCGACCTGCGTTACTGCGAGTCCTTGGAGCCTACGGGTGTGGCGGTGCCGGTGGGTGTGGCGGTGCCGGCGGGTGCGGAGGATGTTGCGGGTGCGTCGGCGGCGGCCCGTGCCGCGCCTGCGCCGCTGCCGCCCGCGCGAGTCCGGCGGCGGCTTGTGCCGGTGTGGCACCCCTCGCGACTTCAGACTGCACGTGCGCGGGAAGCAGGAGCAGATCCGCCGACGGCTCACCCGAGCGCAGTGTCGCACTCACCAGCCCAATATCTTCCGCCGGCGGCACGCCGAGCGCCGCCAGCGTACCTGCGACCCGCAGCCCGACGGTCAGCGCTTGCGCATTCGCGCCCGTTCGCGCGAGTGCGGTGATATCGCTGCCGCTCAATCCCGCGGTAATCGCGAATTCGCCGGCGGCGATCTCGAATGTGTCGGGGACCGCACCACCCTCCCGCAACGCGGCCGCCGCCGTATCCAGCTGCATCGCGACAAGGCGCACGGCAGTCGCGACGCGCTCGACGGGAACGGCCTTGGCGCTTCCTTCGATCGCCTTCTCGATCAGCGGATCGATCGGGAGACCACGCGCGGACGCAGCGGTCCCGAGCTCCACAACCAGCGATGCAAGCTCCGGTGACACGCGTCCGGCGAGTCGCTGGGCGATGGTTGCCCCTGCCTGCTGTTGCAGGCTCAGCACTGTGAGTGGAAGCGCGAGGAGTGCGATCATCACAACGTCAGCACGCTGTTGCGCCGGCCGAAGCCGTCATCCACGGCCGGGGCTCCGGGATCGGGCACCCAGCGCACGCCATCGACGACGAAGGCGTACTGGTGTTGTCCCGCCGGGAGGGTCAGCGTCGCCGTCCACACGCCGGTAGCGCCGGTGCGGACCAGCGGCGTCACCTGCGCGTCCCACTGGTTGAACGTGCCCGCGAGACTGACCTGCTTCGCGTCGGGCGCCACGAGGACAAAGCGGACCGTGACGAGTGCGGCGGTGGGCGCGGGTGCCGTTGGCCGGAGCAAAATGACGAGCGCGGCCGCGATCGCGAGCGCGGGCGCCAGCAGCCAGGGCAGGAAACGACGACGCCGGCGTTCCAGCGTTGTCATGACACGCCAGGTGACGGCCGGCATCGAAATGTCCGTGCGATCGACGGCAGCGAGCAGGCGCAGCGCCGCTTCGCCCTCCCCGCGCAGCTCGGGGGGCAGGTCGGCGAGGGTGATGTCGCCGTCCAGCAGCTGTTTGACCAGAGGATGAAAGTCGTGCCCGCTCATGTGTGATCTCTCAGTTGTTCGCGCAGTTTGTCGTACGCGCGATGCATCCGCATCTTCAGCGACGGTACCGACGTACTCAAGCGCTCCGCGATTTCAGCGTACGACAACCCTTCCACATGCTTCAAGACGAACACCTCGCGCTGGTCCGGCGTCAGCTCCATCAACGCCAGCTGGAGCGCGCGGCGGCGTTCGGCACTTTCGGCCCCGCCGTCCGTGCGGTCCTCCGCGGCCACATCATTCGCCGCGTCCAACGATGCCGAGGTCCGGTTGCGGCGCCGCTCGGCGAAACAGCGATTGCGCAGAATAAGGAAGAACCAGCCAATGAAGTTGTCTGGATCCTTACACTGTGCCAGCTGATCGTACGCCCGCACGAACGCGTCTTGCAAGGCATCTTCGGCGGCGTCCGCCGAGCCCAGCATCCGCGCCGCATAGCGCGCGTAGCGGTCGCGATACCGTTCGACCAGCCGGGCATAGCGCTCGCGATCCCCTGCCAGCACCGCCCGCACGATTTCGCCGTCCGCCGCCTGAGGCCCTGAGCGCAACCGCTTCTCCCGCTAAAGAGTTGTGGCGTAGACAATTGGTAACGGTTGGCACGACGTCCCATTGTGACATGCGTTACCTTCGACCCTGCCCCGCAATCTTTACGAAGCCATGTCCGCTATGCCAGGGGCCCAGCCGTGGCGTGAAGAGCGCCCAATCCTCTCAGATGCCGAGCTGTTACAGCGGCTCGCGCGGCGGGACTCCACGGCACTGATCGAAGTGGAGCGGCGCCACTGGTCTTCATTGTATGCCCAGGTCTATGGGATACTGGTCGAGCCCTCGCTGGCCGAACGCGTGGTGCGCGAGGTCTTTACCCAGCTGTGGTTTGCCGCCGAGCGGTTCCCGGTGCGCCGCAGCCTTTGGACATGGTTGCGCGAGATGGCGAGAGAGCTCGCGCGCGCCGAGCAGGCACTGGCGGAACCGAGCAAGCAGGAAGATTCGTCGTCCATTCGGAGGTTGCGTGAAGCGAGTACTACTGCTGATCCCGGCACTGTTGGTGCCCTCACTACTCGCGGCGCAGACGCCGGCCCCGAGCCCCCAGCCGTCCGATATCGCAAGGGCGAAGAAGGCGGCGATGGCCCGCCGCGCGACGCATGTGCGTGGTGAGGCCGTCGGGCTGGACAACCTCCCGGTAACGCCGGCCACATCCGCGACGCGGGCGACGCGTGCCACACCGGCAACGCCCAACCCGGACGGCGGTCCGGCAACACGAGGGACGCCGGCCACGCCCGCGACGCCGGCCACCCCCGCATCTCCCTCGCATCGGCCCGACCACGCCGGCCAGGGAGGCCAGGGCCGCGGGAATAACCCCCGACGCCCCTGAACGAACGATTGCTGTAGCGGCTGTATCTTACCGGTCCCATGCGCATGGGACCGGTTTCGTTTTTCACGCTGCTCACGCTCGTGCCTGCGACGCTCGGCGCTCAAGGGCAGGCGTCGCTGGGCGTTGGGACGGGCATCGTCCGCTACGCGGGCGGCTCGAGTTTTAGCGCGCTGACGGTGTCGCCCGCCGCGCAGCGTCTCTCTCCAATTACATACCTCGGCGTCGGCGGATCAGTATCGCTGCTCGAGGGCGGCGTGTGGGCCAGCCAGGGCCGGGCGGACATTTGGGCCACGCTGCCCGTGCGCACAGCCGGCATCCGTCCCGCGGTGAACGCGACGATCTCAGGCAGCACGCGATCTGATGGAGTTGCCGCCGGATCGGGAGCCGCCATGATCGAGGGGCTCCGCGGCAACATCGCGCTCGGAGCGGGAATCGTGACCGGCGTGATCGAACACGTGCCGGGCGTCGGGGCGCTGCGCCTGCGCGGGCGCGGGTGGTGGCAAGTCAGCGCCGCACAGCTCTCGCTCACCACCGAAGCCACGCGGCTCCTCGGCGCCTGGTATACGGACGTCGTCGGAGGCGTCGCATTCGACGGCGCGCGTACGGTCGGCTCAGTGTGGGTCAGCGGCCGGTTCAGCCCGACCTACGGATCGACGGGCGCCGCCAGCGTGACACTCCAGTATTTCCTGACACCATCCATCGCCGTCGAAGCGTCGGGAGGCAATTACCTGCGCGACCCGTTCCAGGGATTGCCGCAGGCGGGCTTCGTCGCGGGGGCGGTCCGCGTATTCTCCGTCCGGCGCCCGGGCATGACGCGAACGGCAGCGGTGCAGCCGGTGCTCCAGCCGCTCGTGGCGGCGCATCGCGGTGCCGACACCGTCGTCGTGCGCTTCCGGATGGCGGCGGCCCGGTCGGTCGCGATCGCCGGCAACTGGAATGCCTGGCGGCCGGCGGGCTTGCGCGCGCTGGGGGACGACATCTGGGAGGCGGCGCTGCGCCTCGGGCCGGGCACGTACTACTTCAACCTGGTAGTCGATGGCCAAGATTGGGTTGTGCCCGGCGGCGTAGCCACGATTTCGGACGGGATGGGGGGCGTGGTCGCGGTCTTGAACGTGCTGTGACTTGACGATTTCCGTCCGAGTCCCTACCGTGGCGGCGGCAGGTTGGCTCCGGTTCGATGCTGTCCTCTCGCTCGAGGGGGTGCTCGATGGGGAAGATCAACATGCAGAAGGTGCTGATTGGTGGTTTGATCGCAGGCGTCGTGCTGAACGTGATTGACTCGGTGTTATTCGGCGTCGTCCTGAAGGACCAGATGGCCGCCGCGATGACATCGATCAACCGGCCCGCCATGACGAATGCAGAAATCCCCTGGTTCGTGTTTCTTGACTTCGTCGCCGGCATATTCCTGGTGTGGCTCTATGCGGCGATCCGGCCACGGTTCGGCGCGGGTCCCGGGACCGCGGCGAAAGCGGGCGTCGCGGCCTGGTTCCTCGGCAGTTTGCTCGTCACGCTGTTCATGTGGCCGATGCATCTGATGCCGCAGAACCTCACGATCATCACGACCTTGGTCACTCTCGTCGAATGGCCGCTCGCTGCGGTCATCGGCGCCAAGTTCTACACCGAGGGTGCCGGCATGGGAGCCGGGATGGGAGCCGGCGCGGGGATGGGCGCCCGAATGTAGGGCGGATCGACGCACAACATAAAACCGCCGGGCGGCGTGCTGCCGTCCGGCGGTTTCGATTTCAGCAGATCTTAATAGTCGAACCGCAGAGAGACTCCGAACGTACGCGGTTGATTGGTCAGGAACCCCACCCGGGCGCGCGTGCCGCGCTCGCGGTCCAGCGCGAGCAACGCCCGCTCATCCGTGAGGTTGTGGGCGAACAGCCCAACCTCCCAGCTGCTCCGTCGCAGGCCGACGCGGACGTTGACCAGTGTGTACGCCGGTAGCTCTGGGTTGAACGTGAAGAGCGTATCGGTCAATAGCCCGCCGATGGTCGCTCCGCCCTCTTCGGCGAACTTGTTAAGGTCGACTGTGCCGAAGGGACAGGAGCTCAACGGCGTTGCCGCGCTGCAGACGCCCACCCCTTGGTCATTGATGGCGGTGAACCGTGAGCCAACGTGCTGGAAGCTGCCGGTGATCGAGACGCGCGACCCCTGGCTGACGTCCCACCCATATGTGAGCGAGCCGGTCAACTGGATCTTCGGCACGCTGGGCAGGCGGTTACCGGCCCGGATGCCCGAGATAACGTCGTTATTTGCCGCGGTGTCGCTGGACTCCAGCTTGGAATCGTTGTAGGCGGCCGAGAACGCGAAATCCACGTGGTTATTTGGTGCCGCGTTGACCTCCAACTCCACTCCCTGACTGCGAGCCTTGGGTGCATTGAAGACCAATCGCGAGGAACAGGAACCCGCGGTGACGTTCAGCTGGAGATCGCGGATGTCCATATAGAACGCGGACAGATTGAGGGTGCCGCGACCGCCGAATAACTGGGACTTCAGCCCGGCCTCGTAATTCCAGACCTTCTCATCGCCAAACGTTCTGCGTCCGCTGAACGTCATCGAGTCAGCTGTCGAGCAAATGGCGAGGTTGAGCGGGTCGTTGATGCCGCCCAGCCGGAACCCCCGCGAAGCCTGCGCGTTCACGGTCACGGCGTCCGACACTTTGTAACTCGCGATGAAGCGCGGAACCATGCCGTTGGCTTTGGTCGAACCGGTGTCCGTAACCAGCGAATCCCCGGTGAAATCGTTAGTGAAAATCCCGTCGAAAATCAGCCCGCGGTCCTCGGTGAAATTGTAGTAGCGCAAGCCGGCCGTGAGGTCGAGCTTCGGCGTCGCCGACAGCGTGGCTTCACCGAATAGCGCGCCTTGTTTCAGGTCGTTGTGGAGGTCGGACCAGAAGAGGTGATCTTTGGGAGCCCGCAGTCCTTGCGTGAACCCATAGGGCGCGCCGAGAATTGGTGCCGCGGCAGTGTCGAATCCGATGTCACTCAGGTCTTGGCCGTAATCGCGCTTGTTGGCGCTGTAGAACCCCCCGACCACCCAGCGTACACGATTCGCTGCGCCCGACAAACGCACCTCCTGCGTCCAGACCTTCGACAGCGTGGCGTCATTGAGAGGCGTATCGAGTGTGTAGATCGATTCCGGAAGCGGGATGGTGCCGCCCGTCACGCTCGCCGTCAACGCCGTGCCGTCCCGAACGACTAGGATATCGCGGTGCGTGTACGACGTAATCGACGTCAGCTTCATTGACCCAAGGTCGTACTGGAGATTCACGTCAGCGAGCAGGAACTTGTCCGTGAATGGTTCCCGGACCTGCGTGTACTGCTGCCGCGGGCCCAGCGTAATCGAATCGCGCGTGGTGGTGAACGGGTTGGCCAGAATATTGAAGGCATCGATACGATTCCACCCGTCTGCCTTCACCTGCTGATAGACCACGCGCGGCGTAATGCTGAAGTGCGCGGTTGGCCCAATCCGGAGCGCTGCCCGCAAGCCCGCGCGGCCACTGCCGTTGACGTCGTCGTTGACGCGCAGCGTCGGTTGTACGGCATCCATAAACCCACCCGTGCGCGTGCTGTAGCCCACGACGCGGAAAGCCGCCTGCTCGCCCAGCGGCGCGTTGAACCCGAGTTTCGCCACGCTGCCGGGGTCCCCGCCATCGATCGAATTCATGCCGACTTCGCCGAATGTGCGACTCACGCCGATTTCGGGCTGATTGCTGATGTACCGCACTGTGCCCGACACCGAGCCGGCGCCGAACAGCGTGCCCTGCGGACCGCGCAGCACTTCCACGCGACCCACGTCAAACAGATCGAGGTCCGGCGTGAAGAGGGAGAGGGAAATAACCGCGTCATCGAGATAGGCGCCCACCTCTTCTTTCACCCCGGGCTGATCGCGCGCGATCTGACCCGAGGAGGCGCCGCGGATCGCCGCCTGGCTCTGGCCAGGACCGAGGTTCTGTACGCTGAATCCCGCGACGTTCGCGGCCACCGCCTCCATATTGTCCGCCCCGCGAAGGCGCAGCGCCTGCTCTGTAGGCGCCGCAATGGAGAACGGCACGTCGGCGAGCCGCTGCTCGCGCAGCATCGCTGTGACGGTGACGGCTTCCAGCTGCACCGCCTGCATCACGAAGTCGACGACAGTCTCACCGTCAGCCCGGACCTGCACGTTTTGCTGCGCCTGGGTCCGGAGGCCGGGTACCGCGGCCGAAACCGCATAACTGCCGGGGGACAGGTTCGCGATGCTGTAACTGCCGTCCGTGCCCGTGGTCGCGCGATGTGCCGCCCCCACCCCTTGGGCCCTGATCGTGACCCCCGACAACGCGTCGCCGCTGGCGTCGCGCACCACACCCCTGATCCGACCGTTCTGAGCCTGCGCCATCTCCGGGGCTCCGAACATCAGAGCGACGAGAGCGGCGATGCTCAGGAGACGGCTTGCGGGGCTGACCATAAAACCCTCCTCCGAGATGGGTGTCACTACTGGTTTAACCGCATTTCCGCGCGCGCGTACAAATAGCGCCCGTTGTAGCCGAACGGCGATGCCGCCGCCCACGGGAAAACGCCAAAGTTGTTGTTGTAATCCTTGGCCGTGTTGACACCGTCCACGATCGTGAGCGACTTCGGCTGGTCCGGATAGGTGTCGAACAGATTCCGGACTCCGAGCGACAGGTCGATGCTCGCGAACCGATAGCCGACCTCGGCGTCGAACAGCGCTTTGGCACCGTAACCGTCGCGGCACAGGTCACAGTAGCCAGGCTGGGCCGAGGAAAACTTTCCGTAGTAGGAACCGCGCACCAGCGCGTGGACCCGGCCGAGCGAGTAGTCGCCCGTGAGTGTCCCGCGCCAGTCGGGCCGCTCCTCCGTGATGCCGATGTAGGTCACCGAATCGATGATCCCCGTCTCCGTGCTGGCTCCCGAGTTGGCGAGTACCGCGGGCAGCGAGTCGGTCCGGAGAATCCTGTTCTTCGTGTAGTTCACGGCGCCCGACCAGTCGATCGTGCCCTGACCGACGGTCATCCGCAACGACCCGGTGAAATCGATGCCGCGCGTCCGGGTGTCGAGCCCGTTGGTGAAGTACTGGAGGCCGCTGATGTTCGTGAAGCCGTTCGCGGCGAGGACCGCCTGCGTCACGCTGTCGTCGAACGTCGCGCTGAGCAGGATGCGATGATCGATCTGGATCTGAAACACGTCGAGCGTAAACGTCACGTTGTCGTTCGGGCTGAATGCCAGTCCAGCGCTCAGGTTGACCGACGTCTCCTCGCGCAGCGGCTTGGAGCCGAACAGCCGTGCGGCGGAGTCGCTCACCGGTGCGGTGAACACATCCGTCGGGACGCCGCCGATGACGTTGGTAGACACGTGGCTGAAGTGCGACTGCGCGAGGCCCGGGGCTCGGAAGCCGGTGCTCCCGGCCGCCCGGAACAGCACCCGCGGTGAGGGCTGGAACCGGAGGGCCAGTTTGCCCGTGAAGAGCGATCCGAAATCCGAGTAGTTCTCGAACCGACCCGCGACGTTCGTCAGCAACTTGGGCGTCAGATTCGTTTCGAGATCGACGTAGGCGCCGACGTTGGTGCGATGGGTGTCCGATTCATCGCCGGGCCGGAATCCTGGAAACACCTGCGAGTAAGGCCGCGCGTCACCCCCACCCGGCGCTGCATTATTGCCGTCGATGTACGACGCCAGCTCGCCACGCGTGACCTGATAACCCTCGCGGCGGAAGGCGGCGCCGATTGCCACGTTCACCGGTTGCGGCAGACCGAGCGTCATCGTCTTCGCGGCGTTCACGCCGACGGTCAGCTCACCCCGCCGGAGCCGGCCCGCGAAGAACGATGTTTGATTCGAGATCTCATCGCCCGTGCTCGGGATGCTGTCGGGCCCTGGCGCACACGGATTCGCGGGATCGAGACACGGCCCGAGCGACACATTGAGGGTGTGGCGGACGTTATAATCGAACTTGTTGAAACCGTACGACGCGCCGAGATCGATCGACCAGCCGGCGGTAGCCGTGCGGACACCCGCTGCCGCGGAATAATCGGTGACGTTGGGCGCGAATTCCGGCAGGTATCCAAAGGGATAGATCTCGAGCCAATTCCGCCCGCCCAGGCTGGCGCAATCCACGGCGCAACGGCGGTAGCCATTGCCGGTGCCCTTGCGGAAGCTATAGCCGCCGAAGCTGTACAGCTCGGTCGTGCCGCGATCGTTCAGCGGCAGCCGGAAGTTCGCCATCGTCATGACGTCCTTCTCGAGCCCGTCACCCCAGTGGTGATTGGGCTGGGGCACGGCATTGCGTTTGACGATGACTCGGCCATTGACGATCGAATCGGCCACGCCGGTGCCGGCGTCCTCGTAGATGTCCGCCCAGGCGCGGTTGGTAGGCTGGCGATCGAGGAATTCCCCGAACAATCCCAGCGAACCGCGCCCGACGTTGATGCCCCACCCACCATTCAGGTTCACGGTCGTGCCGTCGTCCGCGTAGTCGTTCGGATGGTAGCGGCCGACGTTGGTATTGATGAACGGCGTGAACTGGCCTTCCTTGAGCACCATGTTCACGACGCCCGCGATCGCGTCCGAGCCGTACTGCGCGGAGGCGCCGTCGCGCAGCACATCGATGCGGTCTATCGCGCTCGAGGGGATGGCGTTGAGGTCGACGCCGCTCGACCCGGCGCCGGTGCCATAGGCAAACGTGTTGACCAGCGCAGTCTGATGGCGGCGCCAGCCGTTCACCAGCACGAGCGTGTGATCGGGCGACAGCCCGCGCAGCGTGAAGGGCCGCACGATATCGGTGGCGTCCGTGACGCTCTGATGCGGAAAATTCACGGATGGGGCCAACGATTGCAGAATCTGCCCCGTTTCGGTCACGCCCTGCTTGATCATCTCCTCCGCTGTAAACACGTCGACCGGTACCGCGAGCTGCTCCGCGGCGGTGTGCCGCGCGCGCGACCCGACGACCACGTCCACCGGCGAGAGGCTGATCGGCTGCTCGGCGAGAACGAAGTCCTGCGTGACGGCTGCCTGGTCTATGACGACGCGCGCCGTGCGCGGCTGGTAGCCCAGCAAGCGGACCCGCAGCAGGTACGCGCCCGAGGAGAGGCTGCGAATCTCGTAGCGGCCCTGATCGTCACTCGTCGCGTGCAGGCCACTGCCTTCGGCCGAGACCACGGCCCGCGCAAGCGGCGCGCCCGCGGCGTCGGTGATGCGGCCGCGCACGACGCCATTCTGCGCCAGCAGCATCGCCGGCAGGATCGCCAGACCTGCAAGTAATTTGCTCACTCGTCGCATAATCATGCCTCTGTAGGAGTGACCGTTCGCACTAGTGCTACCGCGCGCCGGCAAGACCGTCAAGCGACCCTAATGGTGGCCAGCATTCCACGGATCGTCGCCCGAAAATGCCATCACATGCACCATCCAGCCGAACAGCCGCGGCCGGAACCGCCCGCCCACCGCCTCGCAGGCGTCCGCCGTCGCGATGGGTGACTTCGGACCGAAGACCGGCCGGCCGTCTTTCGTCTCGCTCCAGCGCCGCCGCGCGTCGGCCAGCGGCGGCAGACACCAGTTGATGTGCTGGTGCCAGCGCACGACGCTCAGCGGCAGCCGGACATCGAGCTCCGCATCGGTCGTTTGCGGCGGCGCAGTGAACATGGCGCCCACGAGCGTGAGACCGCCGTCCGCCGCGCGTTGATAGAGCAGCGACGTCGGCCGAGTGGCGTCGAGCCCGTTCCGTGCTTGGAAGGCCCAACGCAGCTTGGTGAAGTGCTGGACCGGCGCGGCAGCGGCCGGGATGAAGTTGCGGAAGCCGTCCGCTGCCGCGGCATGGACGTCGCGATACTTGGCGAGCTCGCGCCGCATGACCGCGAGGACCTCCGCCGCGCGCGCGGAATCGCCGGCGCCTGGAGGCCGCGGCGGCGTGAGCCGCATGTGCAAGTCCTCGTTCGACACCATTCCGGCCATGGCATGCTCGGCGGCCATGGCGGCGTGTTCGTCGGGATGTTGCTCAGGCGTCGCCATGTCCTGGTCATCGGAGACAACTCCACTCCGGTGGCAAGCAGCGGCAAGGACATATAGTAGAAAGGCAAGGCGTCGCATGATCGCCAGAATAGACGCGTTCGCGCCGGGATCAGCTAGAGCGATGCAGGCGCTGGAAGTGTGGTTTCTCGACGAGAAAGTTGAATGTGAGGATCGTAGCCTGGGAGAATCCCGCGGCGATCAATCCCGGGAAGGACTGGAAGATCAACGCGAGTCCATACGTCGGCAGGTAGCCGACGGTGTACATCGGGCTCGAAATGAAACGGTACGGTCCGGCCCTAACCGGACCGATCGCCCCTTCCGGATCGAAGAAGTTGTGCCAGTAGTAGGCGTTACTGCCCAGGGTGCGCGCGGCCCAGAGTTTGGTCGCGAGCCCGATCACGACAAGCACCGCACCAACGACGATCGAGACGGCGGCCGAAACGGGGAGGTCCCACGTTCCACGCGTCGCGACGTTCAGCACGACCAGCGCGAACGCGTCGTGGTTCATGATAATCGCCGCGGTCCGCCGGAAGCGCAGAAATGCCTCGGCCCGGCCGTACCGCTTGGTGTAGCGCCCGTCGCGATCTTCGCGCCGCAGCACCCCACCCACGAACAACACATACGCCATTCGACTGAGAATGGCGTACCCGAAAGCCAGTGCCTGCAGCGCCGTCACTTGCGGCCGAACAGCCGCACGGTAGCCGCGCCACGGATTGGGCGCAGCCTGCTCCGGTACCAGAAATCGACGCGCCGTAAAATGCGAACGGGGCCCGGCAGATCGATCGTGCGGCTCCAGGAGCCCTGATGAAACTGGATGCGGGTCTCGGGCGAGAAGGTTTCTCCGTCCCCAAACGTCAGCTTGATGTTGTACATCTCGAGGTTGCCGCCCGCGACCTCGATCTTGATGGCCGTGAATCCGCCTTGGCGGGCCCCGATGATCATGGCGTCGTGATCGAGCGAGAAGCTCACGCGGCGAGTTCCCAGCAACTCCCAATCAGCCGTCGGAAGCGTCAGGAGAACGAGGGCCGCCAGGATGGCGCGCATGCAGGTGCCTCCAAATAAAAAGGGACGGGCGGGACGCTGCAACATACAACCCTATTCGTACAGGACTAAGCCCAGTGACGCTCAGGGGGGCCGCGTGGGTATAGCCTACACAAGGAGGCCGTCCATGAAGCTTATGCGTCCGCTCGCGATTGCCCTGGTGTTGTTTACCGCTGCCTGCTCGAAAGATCCCGTTGGTCCCCCACCCCGCATCACCGCGCTGCCGCGCGCGCTCACGACTCAAGAAGGACAGCTGATCCAGGCCGACAACCGCTTTGCGATCAAGCTGCTCAAGCAGGCGACGGCGGATACCCGGGATACGCTGAAGAATCTGTTCGTGTCGCCGCTGTCGGTGGCGATGGCGCTCGCCATGACCTATAACGGCGCGGCCGGCTCGACGGAGGATTCGATGCGCGCGACGCTCGAGCTCGACGGGATGAGCGTCGCGGAAGTGAACGAGTCGTATCGCAGCCTGATCGAGCTGCTGCGGCAGCTTGATCCCCATGTCCGGTTCCAGATCGCCAACTCGATCTGGTACAAAGAAGGGTACACGATCGAGCGGCCCTTCCTCGACGCCAATCGCACGTATTACGACGCGACCGTCTCGGCGCTCGATTTCGCATCCCCGACGGCGCCCGACACGATCAATGCCTGGGTGAATCAGCAGACGAACGGCGTGATCAAAAAGATCGTCGACAACATTCCCGATTACCAGCGGCTCTATCTGATCAATGCCATCTACTTCAAGGGCGATTGGACCGAGCAATTCGATCCGCAGCTCACTCAGCCCAGAGGATTCCGGCTCCCTGACGGCAGCACGGTGAGTGTGCCGACGATGACCCATGGTCACGAGGCTGACGTCCGTGTGGCGCATGGGCCATCCGCCACCATCGTGGATCTGCCCTACGGCGGCGCCGCATTCTCGATGACCATCGTGTTGCCGCACGACACCGGCAGCGCCGATCAGCTGGTCGATGCCCTGACACCCGAGCAATGGAACGACTGGACCGCGAGCCTGGAGGGCGCCAAGGCCGAAGTCTTTCTGCCAAAGTTCAAGCTCACCAACGATCTCAACCTGATTCCGTCCCTCGCGGGACTCGGCATGGGTATCGCTTTCGACAACAGGGCCGACTTCACGCGCATTCATGTTCCGTCCGAGTTGTCCATCACGGAGGTGAAGCACAAGACGTACGTCGACGTGAATGAGGAGGGAACGGTGGCCGCGGCGGTGACCTCGGTCGGGGTCGGGCTCACGAGCGCACCACCGTCCATCATGATCGATCGGCCGTTCATCTTCGCGCTGCGGGAGAACCTGTCGGGGACGATTCTGTTCATGGGAGTGATCCGGCACCCAGCGATCCAATAGGGGTACTCCTCCAGAGCCTTTTTCAGGAGGAGCTATGCGTCGGATCACGCTGCTGTCGCTCGTTTCTCTCGTCGCTCCCGTTGTACTCGTCGCACAGCAGACCGCCGCCCCGCACGACAGTGTGCGGGGCGCAATTCGCGCGGTGGACACGCGTGCCCGCACGCTCGAGGTCACGACCGGCGTCGGCTTCGCCCTGCGGGTCGTGCGGCTGCAGGTACCCGCCACCGTACCGATCACCGACCGGAAGAGCGCGCAGGGCGCGCCGATCAACCTGGCCGAGCTGAAGCCCGGCGATGTTATCCGCGTTTCGTTCGGGAGCCGGCCGACGGGTTTGGTCGCATATGCCATCGAACGCGTCGGCCGGATGGACGCGGGCGTGGAGCCCACACCATGACGCGGGCCTGGATCGGCCTGGCTGCTATTTGCGCGGCGGCGTGTCGCCCACCGCAGCTGGGCGATCCGCTGCGCGGCCTGTCGAAGGCAGAGCGGGCACAATTCGACAGCGGTCTCGTCGTGTTCGCTACCACGTTCACCCCGGCCGTCGGTCTCGGTCCGCTGTTCAACGCCAGCGGTTGTGGGGAGTGCCATGAGGATCCCGTCGTCGGCGCGAACGGCGACGAAGTAGAGCGGCATGCAGCGGTGTTTCACCCGGAGCGCGCGGGCGCCATGTGCGACGAGCTCGCCGATAAAGGCGGGCCGGTGTTCCAGGACAGCGTGACGCCTGCCCTCCATACCGCGCTCGGTATCGACCACGAGCCGCTACCGCCGATGGTCACAACCGTCGCCGCGCGCAGCACCCCCGACGTCTTCGGCTTCGGGCTGCTCGACGCCGTGCCGGATTCCGAGATCCTCAAGTACGCCGATCCCGACGACCGCAATGGCGACGGCATTTCCGGACGGCCGAATCGCTTTTTCGACGGCCGGCTGGGCCGCTTCGGCCGTAAGGCGCTCGTGCCGACGCTGCGCGAGTTCAATGACGGCGCGTTTCAGGTCGAGATCGGCATCACGAATCCTTCCGTCCCGGTGGAGGGAACCGTCACCGGCGACTCGCTTCCCGCCGGAACCGATCCGGCGCCCGACCCGGAGCTCGGCGAGCGCGGCCTCGAGTTGACCGACGCGTTCGTGCGCCTGCTCGCTCCGCCCGCGCCGCTCAAGCAGACTGGCGAGGCCCGTCGCGGCTCGGACATCTTCGCCCGGGTCGGCTGTACCAGTTGCCATGTGCCGGCACTGCGGACCGGCGACAACCCCATCCGGGCCTTGAGTCACAAAGAGGTGGCGGCCTACACGGATCTCTTGTTGCACGACATGGGCCCTGATCTGGCGGACATCTGCCTTGGACTCGCGACGCCGAGCGAGTTCCGCACCGAGCCGTTGATGGGGTTGCGACACGCGACGCAGTTCCTGCACGACGGCCGCGCGAAAACACCGGAGCAGGCGGTCGACCTGCACGGCGGCGAGGGCGCGCGTGCGCGCGATCTGTTCAAGGCGTTACCGGCGGCGGACCGCGCGGCACTGCTGGCGTTTCTCAAGACTCTCTAAGAGAGGTACGTTAGACCCGTGCGACATGCCTGGTCGTGTCTCGCGGGATTGGTGGCAGCGTCACCTGTCGCCGCACAACTCTCCGCCCGTACCGACGTGTCCGTCGCTGGGCGCTACGTGTGGCACGGCATCTCCCGCGCGGCAGGCCTGGTCGCGCAACCATCGCTGGCCTTCGGACTTCGCGTCCAGCGCCTCTCCCTGGAGAGCGGCGCCGTCCTGCATTACGAGCTGGACGCCGCATCGTCAGGAGAGCTCTCCGAGACCGGCGCTGGAGGTCGACACCTCGGCGAGCAGGACGTCTGGGGGGCGGCGTCGTTCGTCCTCGGACCGACCCGCTTGCACGCAGGAGTAGTGCGCTACGCCTTCCGGGGCGACTCAAGCACCGGCGGCGTCGGCTCGGCGCGTAACACGACGGAAGTGTTCGCGTCCGTGTCGACGACCAGCCGCTACCTCAACCCAAGCCTTGAAGCCTGGTGGGATGTGGAGCGGGTGCGTGGCGCGTTTCTCCGCGCGTCGCTCGATCTCCCGGTTCTCGGGTGGCCCTTTCCGCCGTACGCCTTCGTGTTCGTCCAGACGGAACTGGGGATGAACATCGGGCAAGGGCCCAACCCCACCCGGCCAGGCGAGCTAGCCAACTTCGCCAAGCGGGGCATCACGCACTTCGGCCTCGGTCTGGGGACAGAAGTGCGCGCAGGACGCGTCGCCACGCTCGCCTTTGGCGCGCGGTCGCAGCTCAATGTCGATGCTGCCGCAAAGGCCGACGGCCCGGGGCGCACTCGGGACTTCGTCGTGTGGCTGTGGTCGGGTGTTACCATCGTGCTCGGCCGCAACGAGCGTGGGCAATGAGTCGCCGCCGAAGGGTTTTAGTCCCCGCTTCGGTCGTTCTGCTCGTCGGCTGCGGCTCCACGCACCTGCACGTGCCTGGGGTGCTCAGTCCAGCGCCACGACCCGGAACGGAGGCGGTGTTGCAGGCCGGGTTTGCCCGCGTGGACATCACGCCGCCCCCGGGCGTCGGGCTGGCAGGGAACGGTCCCGAGGGCGGCGAAGCGCGCGGCTACCGGCTACGACTCTACGCGCGCGTGCTCGTGCTGGCCGACGCTGGCGGCAATCGGCTGGCTCTCGTCGTCGCCGATCTCGGCCTCAGCTCGGCGCTGCTGCACCGTCGTGTCGCTGCGCTCACGGCACGTACCGACGGCATCGGCGTCGATCGCCTCGTGATCGCGGTGACGCACACGCACGCCGGTCCCGGTCATTTCTTTGAGGCCGCCGGATACAACGACCAGGGAAGCTCGGTCGCCGGGTTCGATCCCGTGATGGTCGATTCGCTCACGGCGCGCATCGCCCGTGCGGTGCATGCCGCGGTGGCCGACCTGCGGCCCGCGCGTGTGGCCTGGGGAAGTCGCGCGATCTGGGGTCAGACGCGAATCCGCAGCCTTCCCGCCATACTGCGGAACATCCCTCTCCCCAGCGCACCGGCGGACGCGCCGGGCCTGCCGCAGGAGTACCAACTCGTCGATCCGGACCTCGTCATGTTGCGGGTCGATCAGCGCGACCCCACGAGCGGCGTGTTTCGGCCCGCGGGCGCCTTCAGCATTTTTGCGATGCACGGCACGGGCAACGCGCCGTCGAACGACCTGCTCGACCCCGACATTCAGGGCCTCGTCGAGCGGCGGCTGGAACGCCACATCGACGGGGGGGGGGACCTGAATCGCGTGAGCAGCGGTTTCGTGCCCCGCGCCGTGTACCTCTTCGCCAACGGGGCCGAAGGCGACGTGTCGCCGGCGTGGCCGCCCCAGAGCCGCTGCAACGTCCCGACACTCGCGCCGCTGCCCGCGCTCAACGGTCCGTTCACGCGCACCCTGTGGGAGTGGCGCGCTCCTACCGCCACCCACCTGGGCGCCTGCCGGCACGCGGCGCGAGAAGCGATCAGCGTGATCGGGAAGAATGTCGGCGACGGCGCGGTGGCGTTGTTCGATGCGCTCGGGCCGGCCTTGACCGATCGGTTGGAGCTGGGGCGTTCATTTGCGACGCTGTTCCTCCGCGATAGCGCGCGCGCGCTCGGGATCTGCTCCGAGCCTGCGCTCGGCCTCAGCACGTTGGTCGGCGCGGACGACGCCCACACGCGCATTGACGGGTGGCGGCTGTTCGGCTTGTTCGATGTCGGGCTCGAGCAGGGCTCGCCGAACCCCGACGTCCCGGGTTGCCAGGGACACAAGCGGCAACTCCTTGACGCGGCATTCAGGGGCCTCGCCAACCGCCTGTTCATCAGCGGGAACCTGCCCTCCTACGCCCAAGTCATGGTGCTGCGGCTCGGGAATCGCGTGATCGGCGCTGTGCCGGGAGAGGTCACGACCACGGCGGGACGGCGGATGCGCGAGCAGATGTTGGCGAGCGCCCGCGAGGCGGGGCAGCCGGTGAGTGCGGCGCTCATCCTTGGCCACGCCAACGGCTACATGGAGTACGTCACGACGGCGGAGGAATACACCGCCCAGTACTACGAAGGCGGTTCCACCATCTATGGTCCGGGCGAGGCGGCGATGTTCACGCGCGAGCTCGGCCGCCTCGCGGCCTCGGTATCCAGGGGAGATACTCTGCCGGCGACCGCGGCGCCGCCGCTCGACCTCGACGTCGGCCACCGGCGGCAGATCCTCGCCGGTAAGTCGTCCACCCACGTGCCAGCACCGCGGATCGAGCGGGTCTGGTGTTCGGCCGACACGCTCTACGCATGGTTGCAGCTCGGGGCCGCGGGGGAGTGGCCCGTCGCCGCCGGCGATGTATCCACGCAAGCCCGCGTCGAGGTGGTGGTCAACGATGCGGCCCGCACGCTGGTGAGCTGGGATGACGATCCTGCGCTGGAAATGCATTTGCGGTCGCGGCGCGGCGGCTTGGCGTGGTGGGAGCTGCGATGGTCGGGGGTGAAGGGCCGGACGTATCGAGTCCGGATTCCCAGTGGGGTCGAGAGCGATCCGGTGGCATGTTCGCTGCCGTAGTCAGACATTCGGGGGCTACATCGATGGTCAAACGCAAACTGCCTCTGGCGCTTGTCGTGCTGTTGCTCGCCACGTGCAAGGAAAGCCCGACGAACCCGCGCACGACGAATCCTCAGTCCGTGTCGGTGCTGACGCAGCACAACGACAACACGCGGGCCGGCTGGAATGACAACGAGACCGCGTTGACCACCAGCAACGTCAACGTGCAGCAGTTTGGCAAAGTGTTCACGCTCACCGTGGACGACCAGGTGTATGCCCAGCCGCTGGTCGTCGGCGATCTCGCCATCGGCAGCGAGCGCCGCAACGTGGTCTATGTCGCCACGGTCAACAACACGGTCTACGCGTTCGACGGCGACGACGGCACACAATATTGGAAGCGCAACTTCACCGCGCCGGGTATGCGGCCGCCGAGAAACACCGACATGACCGGAGCATGCGGTGGGAACTACACGAACTTCAGCGGCAACATGGGGATCGTAGGCACTCCGGTGATCGATACAGTGACCGGAACGATCTATTTCGTTGCGCGCAGCACCACGGGCGGCGCTGCGTTCGTTCAGGACCTGCATGCGGTCAATATCGTCAGCGGAAGCGAAGTCGCGGGGAGCCCCGTGCGCATCACGGCGAACTACGCCGGCAATGGTGACGGCAGCGTCAACAACGTCATTACCTTCGATGCGCAAAAGCAGAACCAGCGGCAGGGACTGACGCTCGTCAACGACATGGTCTATGTGACGTTTTCATCGCACTGCGATTGGGGCCCGTATCACGGCTGGATCCTGGGATACAACGCCGCAACGCTGCAGCGACAGGTTGTCTATAACGTCACGCCCAACGGCTACGCGGGCGGCATGTGGGAAAGCGGCATGGGCATGGCGGCGGACGCGCAAGGCAGCCTGTACATCGTGACTGGGAACGGCACGGTGGGGGACAGTAGCGATCCGACACGGCTGACGAATCGTGGAAACAGCGCGCTGAAGCTCACGCTGTCCGGAGCGACGCTCCAGGTATCGAGCTACTTCACTCCCTTCGATTACCAGGCTCAGAACGACGCCGACTTGGATTACGGCACCATGGGCTCGTTGCTAATTCCCAATTCGACCTATTTCCTGACCGGCGGCAAAGACGGGAGTCTCTATTTCTTAAACAAGGACAACATGGGCGGGTGGGTATCCTCATCCAACCAGGTGCAGCAAGTCGTCCCGCTGGGCTCCAGCTCCAACATGCATTGCCAGGCGGCGTACTACAAAGGAAGCACGAAGGAATTCATTTATGTGTGGTCCGAGAATGATGTCCTGCGAGGGATCCCGTTCGACCGCGGCAGCAATCAGCTGGACCGCACGGGCGAGATCGATTTCCTTGGCGCGGGTGGACCGACCGGGCAGAGCGGCGCGGTGCTATCGGTGTCATCCAACGCCTCCACGGACGGAACCGGCATTCTCTGGGCGTCATACCCGATGAGCGGCGATGCAGAAAGCTTCGTCACTCCGGGTATTTTGCGGGCGTTCGATGCCAACGATGTCACCCGGGAGCTGTGGAACAATCATCAGAATCCGTCCCGCGACGACGCAGGCTCGTACGCGAAGTTCTCACCGCCGACGATCGCCAATGGACACGTATACCTGCCGACGTTTTCCAACAAGGTCGTCGTGTACGGATTACGATAACGGCGTGGCCCTGACTGTCCTCGACGAGCCCGCCGTGCGAGCCAGGCTCCACTACCAGGACTTGATTCCCGCCATCGCGCAGGCCCTGTCGGCGTTGTCGTCGGGCAAGGTGGTGCAACCGGTGCGCTCCGTGCTTCCCGTGGCGCCGCATCATGGATTCTTCGCGGTCATGCCGGCGTACGCGGGCGCCCTCGGCGCGAAGCTCGTCACGTTCTATCCGAAAAACGTCGGGATTCACACGCACCACGCCCTGATCGTGATGTTGAAGCCCGAGACCGGGGAGCCGCTCGCGGTCCTGGACGGCCGGCTCATCACCGAGATGCGGACCGCCGCGGCCTCGGCGGTGGCGACCGAGCGGCTGGCGCGACCGGACGCATCCGTGCTGGCGATTCTCGGATCAGGCGTGCAGGCGGGGAGTCACCTCGCCGCGCTGCGCCACGTCCGTTCGTTCAAGGAAGTGCGTGTGTGGAGTCCTCGAAACGCTCCGGCGTTCGCGGAGCGGCATGGCGTGAAGGCCGCGGCGACGGCCGCCGATGCGGTACGCGGCGCCGACGTCGTGGTGGTCGCCGTGAACGCGACGACGCCCGTTCTGCAGGGGCGCTGGCTCGCCACCGGGACACACGTCAATGCCATCGGCGCGACCCGTCCCGAGTGGCGCGAGCTGGACGACGATCTCGTCACAACGGCCCGTATCTTCGTCGACTCGCGCGAGGCGGCGCTGCGCGAATCGGGTGATGTCATCGCGGCAAAGAGCGAGGTTACAGAGATCGGAGCCGTGGTGGCGGGAGCCGATCCCGGCCGGCGCAGCGCCGAGGAGATTACGCTGTTCAAGTCCGTGGGTGTCGCGGTCGAAGACGTGGCGGCCGCGGCGCTGGTGCTGCGTGCTTGAACCGGTCCGTCCCATCGCCTTGAGCGAGATCCGAGAGGCGCGCGCGCGCATCGCCGGAACGATCCTTCGCACACCGCTCGTCCGCCTGGAGCTCGGGCCGGGATTCCCGGACGTGCGGCTGAAGCTCGAGAACCTCCAACCGATCAACGCCTACAAACTGCGCGGCGCTGCCAACGCGGTCGCGCTGTTGTCCGATGCCGAGCGGCGACGCGGCGTCTGGACGATCAGCGCCGGCAATGCAGGCCAGGGTGTCGCGTACGCGGCGCGGGCCGCGGGCGTGCCGTGCACGGTCGTCGCGATCGAGACGGCGCCCACCGCGAAGCTCGAGCGCATGCGCGCGTTGGGCGCGAAGCTCGTGCTCGTGCCGTATGCGGTCGCCTGGCAGGCGCTCGATGATCGCTCCTATCCCGGCGTCGAGGGGACGTTCATCCATCCATTCGACGATCAGAACTTCATCACCGGTCACGCGACGATGGGCCTCGAGATTCTCGAGGATGCGCCGGACACCGTCGCCATCATCGCCGCGATCGGCGGTGGCGGCTTGGTCACCGGCGTGGCCAGTGCCGTCAAAGCGTTGCGCCCTGAGATCAAAGTGTGGGGCGCCGAGCCGGAGACCGCCGCGCCCGCCGCGCTCTCGTTTGCGAAAGGCTCGGCGCAGGTGTTCCCGGACTGGAAGGCCACGTTCGTCGATGGCGCGGGCGGCAAGAGTGTGTTTCCACGGATGTGGCAACGCATGCAGCCGGTCGTGGACGGCTACATCGTGGTGAGCCTGGACGAGGTGAAGCGCGCCATGCGTCTCATGGCGGAAAAGGCGCGCGTCATCGCCGAGGGAGCTGGTGCGCTCGGCCTAGCGGCAGCGCTCACCGGCAAGGCGGGTTCGGGACCGATAGTCGCGATCGTCTCCGGCGGCAACATCGACCTCGCGAAGTTCAGCGAGCTCATTGCGTAGGTCTAGCGCAGCTTCAGCTGCATGTCCACCCACGCGCCGTTCTTCGCACTCGACTCGACCGCCGCGTGGATGAACTTGACGCCGTGCGCGCCATCTTCGACCGTCGGCGCGAGCAGCGCCGCCCGCTCAGGCGCCCGCTTCGCGCGGCGCGCCCGGATCTGCTCCGCCAGATCGCGATACAAATTGGCGAACGCTTCGAGATAGCCTTCCGGATGACCTGACGGGATGCGGGTCGCGCGCGTCGCGGCGGGCCCGACATTGGGACCACCGCGCGATAACACGCGTGGCGGTTGGCCCACAGGCGAGAAGCGCAGCTGGTTGGGCTGTTCCTGGCTCCACTCGAGGCCGGCCTTGTCGCCGTACACGCGCAGCCGCAGCCCGTTCTCGTTGCCGGGCGCCACCTGACTGCCCCACAGCATGCCGCGCGCGCCGTTCTCGAAGCGCAGCAACATGTGCACGTTGTCGTCGAGCCTGCGGCCCGGCACGAACCGGCTCAGGTCCGCGGCGAGCTCACGCACCGTAAGCCCCGAGACGAAGCCCGCGAGATTGTGCGCGTGCGTGCCGATGTCGCCGAGGCAGCCGCCGGCACCCGCCCGCGTCGGATCGACGCGCCACGCGGCCTGCTTCTGCCCCGTGTCTTCGAGCTTGGTCGTGAGCCAATCCTGTACATACTCGACCTGCACGACGCGGATCGTGCCCAGCTCGCCCGCCGCGATCATCTCGCGCGCCTGGCGCACCATCGGGTAGCCGGTGTAGTTGTGCGTGACGCCGAAGATGAGACCGGTGCGCCGCACCGTCTGCACCAGGTCGAGCGCGTCCGCGACGGTGGTGGTCATCGGCTTGTCGCAGATCACATCGATACCGCGATCGAGAAAGGCGCGGGCGATGGCGTGGTGGCTGTCGTTCGGCGTCACGATGCTCACGACTTCGATGCCGTCGGGCCGCTGCGCCTCCGCAGCCGCCATCTCGGCAAAACTCGCATAGATGCGGTCCGGCGCGAGGCCGAGCTCGGCGCCGGATTCTTCGGCGCGTTGCGGATCGGACGAGAGCGCGCCCGCGACCAGGTCGTACTGCCCGTCCATGCGGGCGCAGAGCCGGTGCACGCCGCCGATGAACGCACCGCGTCCGCCACCCACCATGCCGAGCCGCAACGGCTGGGCCATGTCAGGTGATGCCGAGCATGCGGCGGTTCGCGGCCTGGTCGGTGCCGGCGCCGGCGAAATCGTCGAACGCCTGGTCCGTCACCCGGATGATGTGGTCGGCGATGAACTTCGCCCCTTCGCGGGCGCCGTCCTCCGGATGCTTGATGCAGCACTCCCATTCGAGCACCGCCCAGCCGGGATAGTCGTACTGGGCGAGCTTCGAGAAGATCGCCTTGAAGTTCACCTGACCATCGCCCAGGGAACGGAACCGGCCGGCGCGATTGACCCACGACTGGAACCCGCCATACACGCCCTGGCGGCCGGTCGGATTGAACTCGGCATCCTTGACGTGAAACATGCGGATGCGGTCGTGATAGAGGTCGATGTACTCTAGATAGTCGAGCTGCTGCAGCACGAAATGACTGGGATCGTACAACAGGTTGCAGCGCTTGTGTCCGCCGACTCGCTCGAGGAACATCTCGAACGTCACGCCGTCGTGCAGATCCTCGCCGGGATGGATCTCGAAGCAGGCGTTGACCCCGTTTTCCTCGAACACGTCGAGAATCGGACGCCAGCGCCGCGCCAGCTCGTCGAACGCCGTCTCGACCAGACCGGCCGGCCGCTGCGGCCAGGGATACAAGTAGGGCCACGCCAGGGCACCCGAGAACGTGGCGTGCTCGGTCACGCCGAGCCGGCGCGACGCGCGCGCCGCGAGCTTGACCTGCTCGACCGCCCATGCGGTTCGCGCCGCGGGCTTGCCGCGGACTTCGGGCGCCGCGAAGGCGTCGAAAGCGGTGTCGTACGCGGGATGCACGGCCACCAGCTGGCCCTGCAAATGCGTCGACAGCTCGGTGACCTGGAGGCCGCGCTCCGCCAGGATGCCCTTTATCTCGTCACAGTAGGTCTGGCTCTCGGCGGCTTTGGCGAGGTCGAACAGTCGGCGGTCCCAGCTTGGGATCTGGACGCCCTTGAAGCCGAGCCCCCCCTCCCCGGCCCAGCCGGCGATGGCCTTCAGACTGTTGAACGGCGGCGCATCGCCCGCGAACTGCGCCAGGAAAATGGCGGGCCCTTTGATCAACCTCATCGCGCGTCCTCCCTGAGTGCCGTTTTCAACTGCTCGCCCGAGCCAAGCTACGCCTAAAGCGGTAAGGAAGTGAGCCTCGTCACCTTCGTCGAACTACGCAAACGATTACAGTTAAGCGCCGCCCTCGGCTGTAGTTCACGCGCGCCCTGTTAGGGGTTACGATGACGACATCCGCTCCGGTCCCCATGACGCGGACCGACGTTTCCGCCGCAATCGTCCTCCTGTTGATTGCAGAGGCGACCTTCTTCTTCACGTTTGTGTTCGTGGTTGGGCCGATTGCCACGCTGGCACGGCTGCTGCCGCTCGCCGTGGTGCTCGTGCTCGGTGCGGCGCTGTATTGGGGACAGAGCTGGGCCCGGTGGGCGCTCCTTGCCCCAATTGGTTTTCGAGTCTGGCGGCTCGTGCCGCTGACCGCCGCGGCCTGGGGCTTGGGCCGGCCGGGGTTCGCGCTCTTTCTGACCCTGATTATTCTCGTCGAGCTGGCGGCTGCGTTCATCCTGCTCGATCGGTACTTGCGGTACTTCCGCTTCCCCTCCCCTTCTCACAAGAACGCGACCACCGTGTCATCCCTTCGCGACGCTCAGGGCAGGCTCTGAGCGAGGCGCAATCTAAGCTGCCCAAAAGCAGGTCCCTCGCTGCGCGCGCGTAGCCCCAAAAGCAGATCCCTCGCTTCGCGCGCGCGTTCCCCAAAAGCAGATCCCTCGCTTCGCGCGCGTAGCGCGCTCGCTCGGGATGACAACGCGAGTGTCCTTTTATAAAAGAGAAAGGAGAGAACCGGGAACTGACGGACCGATGATTTCACCAGGTCGCGTGTCGACGTTGTCCCGGCGATAACGCGCGCTTTAAGGCCGATGAAAACGATAGAGGATGACCTTTTGCGCCGACGTCGATCACACGCCATGTGGTCATGGCTCCTTCGTTACGAGAGCGAGCGCGGCTGTCTCCTGCGCGCGGCACGCGCGACTAAGTAGCTTAGAAACACCTCTACTCAGAGCAGCCCCTATGCCGCGACGCAGAGACTTTCTCTCACAGCTGGGACTCGCCGCCGCGGCCCTCGCCATGGATGCGGACGAGCTCCGGGCTGAGTCTGCTCCGCAGCAGTCCAACTGGGATACGTCATGGCTCGATCGTCTCGCGAAGGCGCGATACCGCGTCGTCTTCAACGCGAACGTGATCGACGATGGCGGAGTCTTCAGCTACGCGTCGACGTTCTTCGACCAGTACCACGAGGTCCATAACACTGCGGATGCCGAGACGATTCCGGTCGTCGTCTTCCGTCGCCTCGGCACGCCGATGGCGCTGAACGACCATCTGTGGGATCGCTATGAGCTGGGCAAGGAGACGAAGACGGACGACCACGACACCGGGACTGCCGCACGCCGCAACGTCTTTTGGGCCGCGGGACGATCCGCTGGAAACGCGGCGACCAAGATCGAGACGCTGCACAAACGCGGGATGATCAGCCTGGTCTGCAACATCTCATTGGGGAACATGGGGCGACGGTTCGCTGAGCAAGCAAACCGCAATGTCGAAGAAGTGCAGCAAGAGGTTCGGACGAACCTGGTCCCTGGAGCGATCATCGTCCCCTCGGGCATCTACGCGTTGATTCGCGCGCAGAATGCCGGCTGCGCGTTCATGCCGGGGAGCTGACGGCCAAAAAAGCAGGTCCTTCGCTCGCGCTATCGCGCTCGCTCAGGATGACAAGCGCGTCGCTTTAGTGAAAGAGGGGGAAAAAAGAAAAGGAGACGGCGAAAGAATTGCCCTACAGCGCGAAAGAATGATGATGGAGGCGCGGGTCCGATCGATAATCCTGTTGGATCGTGCGCACCTACTACGTCTACATCATGGCCAGTCGCTCCCGGGTGCTCTATGCCGGGGTAACGAATGACCTAGCACGGCGCGTGAACGAGCACAAACGAGGCCTCGTCTCTGGGTTCACGCGCAAGTATCGCGTCACCCGGCTCGTCTACTTCGAGGAGTTTCCAGACATCCGGGACGCCATTGCGCGCGAGAAGGAGATCAAGGGCTGGAAGCGGTTGCGGAAGCTCAGCCTGATCGAGAGTCGTAACCCCACCTACGAAGATTTGGCCAAGAACTGGTTTCTTCTTCCCCCTAACCCCTTTTTGTAAGCAGCGCGTAGCATTGTCATCCTGAGCGGAGCGCGCGGCACGCGCGCGTAGCGAAGGACCTGCTTTTCGGTACCTTGGTGCATGGCCTCCCCTCCCACTCACGAGCCCGCGCTGCGCCGAGTCATCGGCGTGCGCGGGCTCGCCGCCGCCATTTTCAACATCACCATCGGCGCGGCGATCTTCGTGCTCCCCGCGCACATGGCCGCCGGCCTGGGTGCCGCGGCTCCACTTGCCTACCTCGTGTGCGCCGTGGCGACGGCGCTCGTCGCCCTCTGCATCGCAGAGGCCGGTAGCCGCGTCCCACAAAGCGGCGGCCCGTACGCGTACGTCGGGACGGCGTTCGGCCCCTACGCGGGGTTCCTGTGCGGCGTGCTGCTTTGGCTCGGCATCACGCTCGCGATGGGCGCCGTCGCTACCGTGTTCGCCGACGCTGTCAGCGGCTTGCTCCCGGGCCTCGGCGGCGCGCTACCGCGCGCCGTGCTCCTCATCGCGGTCTACGGCGGTCTGGCCTTCGTCAACATCCGCGGTGCCGCGCTCGGATCGAACGTGAGCGGCATCGCGACCGTCGCGAAAATCGTCCCGCTCATCGCATTCGTGGCGCTCGGCCTGTCGCACGTCCGCGCGGAGAATCTCGCGTTGGGCTCATTGCCCTCGCTCACGCGCCTGGGAGAATCGGGGCTGCTCCTGATGTTCGCGTTCTTCGGGATGGAATCGGCGCTGCAGGTGAGCGGCGAAGTGCGCGATGGGGCTCGCGCCGTGCCGCGCGCGATCGCCCTCGCCGTGACGGGTGTGGGCGTGCTCTACATCGCCGTCCAGCTCGTTGCTCAAGGCATCCTCGGCAGCGCGCTCGCTGCGCCGGAGACGGCCAAGGCCCCGCTCGCCGCGGCGGCCGTGCAATTCGCCGGACAGACCGGCTCCACCCTGATCCTCATCGCGATGATCGTTTCGACCTTCGGCTTCATGACCGCCACGATGCTCGCCACGCCGCGGACGCTCTTCGCCTTCGCGGTGGACGGCTACCTGCCGCGGCCGCTCGCGAGAGTTCACCAGGCACACCACACACCGCACGTCGCGATCGCCGTCCAGGGTGTGATCGTCTGCGCCATCGCCATCACCGGCACGTACGTCAAACTCGCGATCATGGCGAACGTGCCGATTCTGCTCGTGTACCTGGCGTGCTGCGTGGGCGTGTGGCGGCTGCGGCGGCTCGATGCAGGTTCGGCCGACAAGCCGTTCGTCATGCCCGGCGGCCGCGTGGTGCCGTGGGTAACGGCGGGCTTGATCGTGGCATTGCTGGCGCGGGCCACGGCGGATTCACTACTGGTCACGGGAGGCGTCCTGGCCGCGGCTTCGGTCGCGTTCCTGGTGCGGCGAGGCCTGCAACCCTCGGGGCGTGCTTCCCATCCAACTTCCTAAATCCACTCCCGGAGTCCCTATGCGGTTCGCCGTCCTGCTCCTGACCAGCTTCCTGGCAGCCCCCCTCCTCTCGGCTCAGCGCGTCGTCCCATCCGGCGGGCAGTGGCTGATCGAGCCGGGTGATCATGCGGGCACCATCCAGCTCTCCGTCCGCTACGGCGAGCGTGGATACTCGAGTAATTGGAGTCGGGACGTGCCCCTTGGGGAATTCGTGGGCCTCTCCGCAGCGGACATGCGCGGATCCGGTGTCACGGTGCATTTCAAGATCGTGCGGTCGGCCGGCACGCTCGACTGCGAGGGCTGGTTCGACAGCGGCAAGGGCTCGGGCCATTTCACCTATCAGCCGAATGCTGATTTCGTCGCCGAGCTAGCCAAACGGGGGGTCAACGCGCCGACGGACTGGGAGCAGTTCCAGATGACGATGGCGGGCGTGGGATTGGATCTCGTGGACGAGTTGGCGCGGCAGAAGTATGACCGTCCGACCGCCGCGGAGCTCGCGCGGATGGCGACACACGGCGTGGATCTGGAGTACGTCCGGGACATCGGGGCGCGCGGATACCATCTCGGCGACCCGCAGAGCCTGATCCGCATGCGGGATCACGGCGTGGACGGGGAGTTCATCGAGTCACTGAACAGCGCAGGCTACAAGAACCTCAGCGCAGAGGACCTCGTGCGCGTGCGGGATCACGGCGTGAACGGGGAGTACATCGCGGACATGAAGGCGCGGGGATACCAGTTCAGTGACCTGGAGAGCCTGGTCCGGATGCGGGATCACGGTGTGAATGAGGACTACATCGCCGACATGAAGGAGATGGGCTACGCGCCCGCGAACCCCGAGGAGTTGATAGAGTCGCGCGACCACGGCGTCGATCCATCCTACATCGCGTCGCTGAAAGAGGCGGGCTACGAGCGGCTGTCCCTGCAGGAGCTTCGCCGGGCTCGCGACCACGGTGTAACGAGGGCGTTCATCCAACGCGTGAAAACCCGAGGCTACGGCAACCCGTCGCTCGAAGAGGTGATCCGACTGCGCGACAGGGGGCTCGAGTAGTGGCCAGGGCCGGAATCGAACCGGCGACACGCGGATTTTCAGTCCGCTGCTCTACCAACTGAGCTACCTGGCCGGATTAAAGCAGCAGAAGAACTTAGCGGTCTCGAAGGGGCGATGGCAGTGGGAATGTTTGCCATTGTTTGCCTTTTGTTTGCCGTTGGCTGCCCCTCGAACCGCTTCGCTACGGCCTGGGCGAGATCCGCTTCATCGATGATGTTGTAGTGGTCAAACATCGCCCGTGTCTTCCAACCGCAGAGCCTCATGATCTCCCCTTCAGACACGCCGCGCCGGCTCGGTAATCCGCCATCGCGTCCGTCAGCGTAAGCTGCGTTACCAAGATGAGTCGAGAATTGGGTGAGTGAAGGCAAACAATACGACACAGCACTCTGATAGCTCAGGCTCTGCAAGCAGTTCTTACCGCACTGCGTATCGGGAATCCGCGGCCCATGACGTACAGGGGAAACGTGAGAGCAGCCAGCCCGCGCGCCACCAGCCAGCTGACGGCGCGCGTAGATTAAGAGAATGAACCGTTCACCAGCACGCCGCAGCTTTAGAGCGATCCGTTAGGCCTCACGAGCAACGTACATGAAGATCAGCGATCGAGTCAGACTACCGCCCACATTGTCTCAGCCTGGCGGTGAGTACCGCATAGTCGCTCTTGACGACAACGACGTTCACCTCATCTCCACCAAGGGCTGGGTGAAGCGGAGCGTCGCGAGGGATCAGCTACCAGTTCTGGCCGCGCGTGCCACTCCTGCACCGACGACCGTCCTGGCCGCGGACGCGTTCGCTCGAGATGAGGGCGTCCTCAGCCGGAGTGGCTATCATGTTGGAGCCGCTGCCGCCATGCCGGCTATCAATCGCCAAATCGTCCTCCGCCGCGTCTTCGCGATGCCCGCCGGGAAACTCCCCGCCGGGAACGATGAGGCGTATCGAGCCGAGTGGGGCGAAGAGCGTTCTCAAAAACGACTCTCTAAGTTGGCGCGGTGTCTTGAAAGCTTCATCTCGGTGCATCTGACGCGCGGCCACGAGTACCAGAGGAGCATCAAGGAGTGGAGAGAGGATCTTGAGTGGCTCGACGAGGAACTGGGTGCCCCCATTAACACCTGGTTTTTGTCAAGCTCGTGAGGCCCAACAAGTGCTTGAAGCGGGCGGCGCACGATCCGTTAGATGACGAGTGAACGTGGTCGCGTCGCTTAACGACGAATTTCGACGGATCAAGGGGCAGCATCAGGAGGCCCTAAAGAAAACAATTGCGCGAGTTGTTCTTGGGCCGTCAGTCATGAGGGTCTACGCAAAGGGCACCCGGGATGCACTGCTTCCGTTGTTGCCCGCGCTAGACGTGGACGCCATTACACAGTTCAAGAGTCAAGAAGAGTTTTCTGAGTGGTTCGACGGGCACGTAGAGCGGATCGCGAAAACCATTGATCGGCACAACCGCCGCAACACGCGCATTCGTCCTGGTCTCAAATGGGGCCACGCCACGAAGATAATGGCCCTCTACGCTCGCGACCTCGTGCTGAGCTCGCGGTACTTCTCTGACACCGACGCCGCGAAAGTCAGCGCCTTTCTGTATGTGCCAATTGATAGCGTCGTGATCAAAAGGTTAAGGAAACTTGGCGTCCGGCAGCCGTTCACGAAGATCAAAGAGATCGATACGCGAGAAAAGTTCTATGCAGTGCAGGAGGCTTTGGCGTCCGCCGCTCTGAACCATAGAATTCCGCGGGTCTGGTTTGACGACAACTGGGGCGATAGGCAGTGAACAATTGTCATCTAACGAGGAGTTGTAGCTCCCGGGCCTGAATAGCGGGAATCCTCGGTTTTTAACGCGCGCTCCAGGGGGGGGATAGCCGGGGGACACTCGAGGGAGGACGCCCGGTCCTGAATTTCACGGAAAAGACCCTCAGGATGAGCACGAGTCCACCAAGATTATCGCGGTCCCAAGCTCCCGAAAAAGCGGTGCGGCTGAGAATCAAGCCCCTCTTCCC
>Ga0307290_10000001_pt1 | contig 82389 bp, 80 predicted proteins | sample ER_DNA_144_FD_194472 | JGI IMG/M metagenome (GOLD analysis project Ga0307290, IMG submission 194472) | Bulk soil microbial communities from the East River watershed near Crested Butte, Colorado, United States - ER_DNA_144 | ecosystem: Environmental > Terrestrial > Soil > Floodplain | place... | reverse complement strand
CCATCGAGAGCGGCGACACGGTCGCTTTCTCGTGTCTCGACTCGGGTTGGCACGTCGCGCCCGGAAAAAAGTTCGAGCCTCGCGACGAGAAGCTCGACGAGGGCCATGCGCTCGTCGGCCCCATCGAGGTACGTGGCGCGCGTGCAGGCCAGTCGCTCGCCGTCCGCATCGACGAGGTCCGTGTCGGGCCGTTCGGCGCGACGGTCGCCGGCGGCTGGTCGACGCCGCTCAACGACCGGCTCGGCATGAGCGACGGTGAGACGCTCGTCCTCCACTGGAGCCTCGATGCGGAGAGGGGCATCGGCCGCGATCCACACGGACGCGAGGTGGAGTTGCGACCCTTTCCGGGCGTCCTCGGCATGCCTCCACCCGAGCCGGGAGTGCACGCGACCGCTCCGCCGCGCCGCTGGGGCGGAAACATCGACTGCAAGGAGCTCGTGGCGGGCACCACCTTGTTCCTGCCGATTCCGGTCGACGGCGCACTCTTCTCGGCGGGCGACGGTCATGCACGCCAGGGAGACGGTGAGGTTTCGCAAACCGCGATCGAGTGCCCGCTCGACCGGCTCGAGCTCACGCTCTCGGTCGAAGACCGGCCCGACCTCAACACCCCGATCGCCTGGACGCCGGATGCCTGGTTGACGTTCGGGTTCGACGAGGACCTCGACGAGGCAGCCGCCGCAGCCACCGATGTGATGCTCGAGCTGATGAGACGCGAGCTCGACCTGGAACGTGCCGACGCACTCGCGCTGGCGAGCGTCGTCGTCGACCTGCGCGTCACGCAGCTCGTCAACGGTGTCAGAGGTGTGCATGCCGTCCTCCGTCACGACGCGATAAGAATCTGACCGTGGCCTACGAGTTCAAGCTTCCCGACCTCGGCGAAGGACTGACGGAAGGCGAGATTGCGCGCTGGCTCGTCTCCGAGGGGCAGGAGATCGCGGAGGACGATCCGCTCGTCGAGATCCAGACCGACAAGACGACGGTCGAGATCCCCTCACCTGCCGCAGGGACCGTGACGAGCATCCTGGTGGAGGAGGGAAAGGTCGTCCCGGTCGGGACCGTGCTCGTCGTCATCGGTGGCGAGCCCGACGGGGAGCGGCCGCGCGCCGCGACCAAGGTTGCCGCGGGGCCGCCCGAGCGCGAAGCGAAGGGAAGGGCCACGCCGCTCGTGCGCAAGATCGCACAGGAGCTCGGCGTCGATCTCGACTCGCTTGCCGGCACCGGCCCGCAGGGACGCATCACCGAGGACGACGTCCGCGCCGCGGCGGGCCCCAGCGAGGGCAGGAGCGAGCCGCTACGCGGCGTGAGGCGCCTGATCGCAGAGCACATGACGCGTGCGCACCGAGAAGTCCCGGCGGTCACGTGGGTGGAGGAGTGCGACTTCTCCGGTTTCGATCTCAAGCAACTCGTCCCGCGGGTGCTGAAAGCGTGCGCCGAGGCGCTGAAGGAGTTCCCGGAGCTGAACGCGCGCCTGGAGCGAGACCAGATCGTCTTTCTGGATCGTTACGACCTCGGCGTCGCTGTGCAGACCGACGAAGGGCTCGTCGTCCCGGTCGTCAGGGATTGCGCGACACGCTCAATAGAAGATCTGGGTTCGGATGTCGCCCGCCTCGCGGAGAGCGCGCGCGAAGGAACGCTCAAGCCGGAGGAGCTACGCGGCTCGACGTTCACCGTCACGAGTGCGGGGAAGCTCGGTGGGCTCCTGCAGACGCCGATCGTCAACCACCCAGAGGTCGCCATCCTAAGCATCGGCCGCATCGGGCCGAGGCCGGTCGTCCGAGACGGGGAGGTCGTCGCGAGACAGACCGGTTACGTGTCACTCACGTTCGACCACCGTGTCGTCGACGGCGCACGCGCAGCTCAGTTCGGTCTTGCGGTCATCAGCAGGCTCGAACAGCGATAAGACGGGCGCTGCCGCCAGCAGTGAGGGCGCCCGGGCACCGGGGCAGTGGCACCCGGGCGTCACGGGACCTACGGAGACGACGGAGAACCGGTTTTTGCCCCTACACGACTGCGGCGGCGAGATGAGCGGCGAGCATGCCCTCGATCCTCGGAGCGCTCGCGCGCCCATCGATCCGGTCGACGACGCGCTTGCCCTTCACGAGGACGAGCGTCGGCACGTCCGCCACCATGAAACGGACCGCAAGCTCCGGTTGCTCCTGGACGTCGACGCGTATGACACTGAGCCGCGTGCGCTCCTTTCGCGCGAGGTGCGCGAGCAGGCTCTCCATGCGCCGGGCCGGGCCCGAACGTTCGGACGAGAAGAAGACAAGCAGCGGCTTGGCGTCGTCTCTCACTAGGTTTGTCCTCCTGGATCGAGCCTGCGGGGGGAAGGGATTCTTCTTTTCCCTGCAAACCGGCCGAGCAAACTACACTCGGTTACCGATGGGGAGCTGGTACTGGATCGGTGTCTGCGCGGGGCTCGGCGTAGCTGTCGGCGTGCTCCTGGCGGGAGTGTTCACAGGGACGCGAGCCGCACTGGCCGCCGCGCTCGCCCTCGCCGCAGGGGCCGGTGTCGCGGTCGGATTTGCGCTCGGCCAGTGGGACGAGGCCGTCGGTGGCGGTGTGGGCGGTGCGCTCGGGTCCATCGGCGCGGCGCAACTGGTCTCGGGGTCGCTCCGCCGTGGCGGCTCGCGGTTCGGCACGGCGATCTTCATGGCCCTCGCCGCGGTTGCGCTTGCGGCCCTCGCCTGGATTCCGGTCGTGGGTTACCTGGAGGCGACGCTCGTTCCCGCATTGGCCGCACGCCTGCGCGGCCGCGCCGGCGAGCGCTACGCCGGGTTGCGTTCGCTTGCCAAAGATTAGAAAGCTAATCCTGATCGTCATCGACGGGCTGACGCCCTCGATGTTCGAAGCGGCGGTCGGCGACGGTCGCGCACCGGCGCTCTCATTTCTGGCCGAGCAGGGGTCCTACTCTCGCGCGATCTCGACGTTCCCCTCCCTGACGCCGGTGTGTCTCTCGTCGATTGCGACCGCTTCGCACCCGGACGTCCATCGCATCCCGCACCTGGTGTGGTACGACCGCGAGCGCGCACGGCTCGTCGAGTACGGCTCCTCGTTCGGGGCGGTGCGTGCCGCCGGAATGACGCGCTCGCTCCTCGACACGATCATCAACATGAACCGGCTCCACCTGGGCACCGAGGCAGTCACCGTCTACGAAGCGCTCGAAGACGCCGGGTTCACCGCCGCAGCGATCAACATCACCTGCTATCGCGGGCGCACTCCTCACCTGCCGACGCTCCCGGGGCTGACGTTCCCGGCTTACGGGCCGAAGCGCTTCTTCTTCTACAACCTGTTCGAGTCGGATCCGACCGGCGCACCGCTTGCCGTCTTCGGGCGGTCGCACGGATCCATCGACGCCTACGCGGCCGCGGTCGGCCGTTGGCTCGTCACCCGTGACGGCTTCGACTTTCTCGTCTACTACCTGCCGGACTACGACTTCGCCTCTCACGCATACGGTCCCGACGGGGCTTTCGAAGCTCTAGCGCGAAGCGATGCCGCGGTCGGCGCGCTTCTCGATGCGGCCGGCGGGCCCGAGGAGTTCCTCGAGCGCTACGCAGTGGTTCTCTGCTCCGACCATGGTCAGACGCACGTCGACCGGCACGTTCGTCTCGAGTCGGCGTTTGGAGATCTCGACGACGTGCTCGTCACCGCGTCGAACCGGGCCGGAATGGTCTACCGGCTCGGAGGGGCAAAGCAGGATGCACGGGCGCTCGCGGAGCGACTCGACGAGGCAGAGTCTGCAGAGACGGTTCTGTTCGTCGAAGGAGCGGACGCGATCGCGCGACGCGAAGGAGAGGAGCTGCGCTTCGCCCCGGACGCAGCCGGGTGGAGCACGACCGGGGACGAGGCCGTGCTCGGCTATCCAGGCGGCCTGGAGCGAGCCTGGGCGGCCCTGAACAATCCGAACGCGGGCGAGGTGATCGTCTCCGCCGCCCCGGGATTCGAGTTCGCCGATCTGGCCGGCCGCCATCACTCCGGCGGCGGCAGTCACGGCTCCTTGCGGCGCGGCGACTCGGAAGTCCCGATGCTGACGATCGGGCTCGACGCGCAACCGCAGTCCATCGTGGACATCGCTCCTGCGGTTCTTCGGCACTTCGGCGTGGCGCCTCCCGCCTACGCCCGTACGCTCACGCGTGCCGCCTGACTCCGCCGCCGAAGGCAGGAGGAGGATGGTCGACGCGCAGCTGCGTGGCCGCGACGTCGTCGACGAGCGCGTGCTCGCCGCGATGGAACGAGTGCCACGTGAGCTCTTCGTGCCGGAGAAGCTGCGCGACCGCGCCTACGACGACGCCGCGCTACCGATCGGCGACGGCCAGACGATCTCCCAGCCGTACATGGTCGCGCGGATCTGCGAGGCGCTCGCATTGACGGGGCCGGAGCGTGTTCTCGACGTCGGCACGGGCTCCGGCTATCAGGCCGCCGTGCTTGCCGAGCTCGCGGCGGAGGTCGACACGATCGAGCTCATTCCCGAGCTGGCCGAGCGCGCGCGCGCGAACCTCGAGGCCGCCGGCTACGGCCGGGTCAACGTCCATGTCGGCGACGGGTCGCGCGGTCTTCCCGAGCGGGCACCCTTCGACGCGATCGCGGTCGCAGCGGCGGCACCGGAGCTGCCGCGGACGCTCTACGAGCAGCTCGAGCCGCGCGGGCGGCTCGTGGTGCCGGTCGGGCGGCGCGGCATGCAGCGTCTCGAGGTGATCGTCCGTAGCCCGGAGGGCCCGGCCGTTCTGCGCTCCGTGCCGTGTCGCTTCGTCCCGCTCCTGGGGGAAGAGGGGTTCTGAGGCGTTTGCGTCCGGTCGGTCCGGGCAGGATGGCGGCGGGGATGAGGGAGAGAACGGGAGACGAGCTGCTGGCCCTGCCCGTGCGGCTGCGCGGGATCCAGCTCGGTCGCCCGGTCGACCTGCTGCTCGATCGTGATGCCCGGAGGGCAGTCGGGCTCGATGTTTTCTGCGGGGACGAGGTGCATCGCTTCTTGCCTCTGCCGACCGCAGCCGTTCGGCGTGAGGAGATCCGCATCCTCTCGCCGCTCGTCCTCCTCGAGCGGCACGAGCGGGACTTCTACCGCTCTCGGACGCTCGCCCTGAGCCGGCTGCGGGGCACGGCGGTCGAGCTGAACGGACGGCAGCTCGGGCCCCTTCGGGATGTCGTCGTGGCCGAGGATGGCCGGGTGATTGCGGCGATCGTCGACGGGAAGCGCATCCCGTTCGACGACGGGCTCCGCTTCGCTCCAAGACGCCGCTCCGCCGCTTAACAGCTAGTTTCTCCAGCCGCATGGAGGAGCGGGACGCAGCCGTCGCCGTGGGACTGCGCGCCCGCGCCAATCAAGCCCTGCGCCAGCGGAGCAACTGGGAGGAGCTGGCGAAGTTCTGCGCCGTCGGGGCGTCGGGCTACATCGTCAACCTGCTCGTCTACGTCGCTCTGCTCGACGGCGCCGATCTGCACTACCGCGTGGCGGCGACCGGCTCGTTTCTCGTCGCGGTGACGAACAACTACCTGTGGAACCGGCTCTGGACCTTCCGCCGTGACCGTGGTCACTTTGGACACCAGGGCCTGCGGTTCTTCGTGGTCTCGGTGATCGTCTACGTCGGCAACCTCGCCATCCTCACGCTGCTGGTCAAGCTGGGTGTCGGAAAGATCGTCGCGCAGGCGATCGCGATCATCACCGTCACCCCGGCGAACTTCATCGGCAACAAGCTCTGGTCCTTCCGGAGACGACGCTGAGGCTGTTCTTGTTCGCGGCCGCGGTCACGCTCGCGGCAGCGATCCTCGTTCCGGTTTCCCCGGCGGCTGCCGAGCCCCGGCTGACGAAGGAACGCGCTACTGCGCTCTTTCTCGGGAACGACAAGGTGTCGGACTGGCTCGGCCGCTATTCGCGCGCCGGACGTGTTACCGAAGCGACCTACGAGGCCGAGGCGTCGAAGTGCTCCGCGGGCACGCAGGGCGGGTGCTGGACCGTCACCGTCACCTGGAAGAACGACAGGGTCGACGCAGGTGTGATCGCAACCGGGAAGGTCGACGACAACACGACTCGCGTCACGGAAGCCTGGACGGGTCCGCAGGTCGCGTGGAAGATGGCACGCGGCTACGACGGCGCGTTCGGCGGCAAGAAGATCAACAGCCTCCGCTACTGGCTTCCGTTCTGCTTCGTGTTCCTGCTCGGCCTCATGGACTTCCGCCGGCCGCTGTCGGTGCGGAACCTCGACCTGCTCGTGCTGCTGTCCTTCTCCGTGTCGCTGTGGTACTTCAACCACGGCAACATCTTTGCGAGCGTGCCGCTCGTCTATCCGCCGCTCCTGTACCTGCTCGCACGCTGCCTCTGGATCGGCGTGCGGGGCCGCCCAGTTCGTGCTGGGCGCCCGCTCTGGAAACCGGCGGTGCTGCTCGCGGCCGCGGTCTTTGTCATCGGCTTTCGAGTCGGCCTCAACCTCGAGGATTCCAATGTGATCGACGTCGGCTACGCGGGTGTGATCGGCGCGCAGCGCATCTCGAGCGGGGCGATGCCGTACGACAACTTTCCGAAGGAAGACGACCTGAAGGCATGCGGCCCCGCCGACTCCGAGGGAGAGATCCGCGACCGCATCCAGTTCAACGGCCGCTGCGAGTCTGCGAACCCGCTGGGAGACACCTACGGTCCGGTCGCTTACGAGGCGTACCTGCCCGGCTACTGGATCCGAGGGTGGTCCGGGAAGTGGGACAAGCTCCCGGCCGTGCACCTCACTTCGATCATCTTCGACGTGCTCTGCGCGCTCGGGCTGGGCCTCGCCGGCTTACGCTACGGCGGACGCTGGCTCGGCGCCGCGCTCGTCTTTGCCTGGGCCGCCTTCCCCTTCACGCAATACGCCTCGATGTCGAACACCAACGACACGATCGTGCCGGCCTTTCTCATCTTCGGGTTCTGGCTGGCGAGCTCTCCCTGGTCGCGAGGGATCTCCGTCGCTCTCTCCGGCTTGACGAAGTTCGCGCCGCTCATCGTCGCGCCGCTCTGGTTGACGTACCCGGGCCCGCTCCGGCGACCTCGGCCGGCGCTTGCGTTCGCCGCGGGATTCGTGATCACGACCGTTGTCGCCTTCTCGATCCTGCTGCTCGACGGCCATCCGGTTCAGGCGGCTCAGACGTTCTACGAGCGTACGCTCAAGACACAGATCACGCGGGAGTCGCCGTTCTCGCTCTGGGACTGGGCGCAGTACCACGCGCGCGGAATTCCGGATCTTCACATCATGCAGCGGGTGCTCGAGGGTCTGCTCGTGCTCGGGGCCGTGGCCGTCGCATTCGTGCCGCGCACGAAGACCCCGCTGCAGCTGGCCGCGCTGACCGGGGCGCTCTTGATCGGCTTCGAGGTCGTCCTCACGCACTGGTCCTGGCTGTACATCCCGTGGTTCTTCCCCTTCGTCATATTTGCTCTGCTCTTCGGTGCCCGAGAGCAACCCCAGGCAAGCGTCTGAACGCTCCGTGGTCGCCGCGGCGTTCGCGGCGATCGCGCTCTTCGTCGTCTCATGGACGCTGCTGCACGTCGGCTTCTACAAGCACAAGCAGCTGATTGACACGCCGGTCTACCAGCGCTACGGCAATGCAATTGCTGATGGGAAGGTCCCATACCGCGATTTCGAGCTCGAGTATCCGCCCGGTGCGCTGCCGGTCTTCGCCCTGCCCGGCCTTGCCAAGCCAGGGAAGGACCAGCAGGTCACGACGGGCTTCCGCCGCTCCTTCGAGACGATCATGTGGTTGTGCGGCGCCGCCGCGATCGCGGCGATGGCCGTGGTCCTACGCGCATTACGACGCAGCAGGGTGAACGTGTGGGCCGCGCTCTGCTTTGCGGCCGTGGCGCCGCTCCTGCTCGGCTCGGTCCTCCTCAGTCGCTTCGATCTCTGGCCAGCGGCGATCGTCGCGGCCGCCCTAGCCGCGCTCGTGTCGGGACGTCTTCGCCTGGGTCACGTGTTACTCGGGCTCGGCGTGACCGCGAAGTTCTATCCGGGCGTGTTCGTGCCGCTCGCCGTTGCGTTCGTGTGGAAGCAGGCGGGCCGGCGCGAGGCGCTCATCTGCCTCGGGCTCGTGCTCGGGGTTGTCGCAGTCGTCTTCGCCCCCTTCGTCATCCTCTCGCCGGGCGGCGTCTGGCAGAGCGTAAGCGTCCAGTTACGCCGGCCGCTGCAGGTCGAGAGCCTCGGGTCTGCACTGCTTCTGGTCGGCCATCACGTGTTCGGGCTCGATGTGACCGGAGACACGAGCCATGGCTCCCAGAATCTCGCCGGCACCGCCGCCGACCGGCTCGCGGTCGCGTTGACGGTGCTGCAGGCGGGTGTGCTGATCTGGATCTGGACGGCGTTTGCCCGGAGGCAGGGCGGCGCCGAAGCGCTCGTGCGGTCGGCCGCGGCCGCGCTCGGTGCGTTCATCGCCTTCGGCAAGGTGCTGTCACCGCAATTCCTGATCTGGCTCATTCCCGTCGTGCCGCTCGTGGCTGGCCGGCGCGGGCTGCGAGCGAGCCTGCTCCTCGGCAGTGCGCTCGTCTTGACTCAGATCTGGTTCCCGTTTCGCTACTTCAGGCTCTCCCTGCACTTCGAGCCGGGCCTCTCGTGGGTGCTGCTGGCCCGCGACCTGACGCTGATCGCGCTTGTCGGGGTGCTCACTGTGACTCTACGGCGTAGAGCCGCCACTCCCCGGGAATCCCCTTGAGCTCGTGCACGCCGCGGTCCGCGAACGCGATCCCGGATCCCGCGACGAGATCCCTCACCGTGCTCGACACGAGCACCTCGCCGGGGGACGCGACGGCGGCAACCCGGGCACCCGTGTGGACGGCTATGCCGCGGACGGACCCCGCGCTCAACTCGCATTCGCCGGTGTGCAGGCCCGAGCGCACGTCGAGGCCGACGGCCCGGACATTCTCCACGATCGAGCGTGCGCAACGGATCGCGCGCGCGGGTCCATCAAAGGTGGCGAAGAAACCGTCGCCGGCCGTATCGATCTCCACTCCGCGAAAGCGCTCGAGGTCGCGACGGACGACCTCGTTGTGGCGCTCGAGCAAATCGCGCCAGCGCCGGTCGCCGAGCTTACGCGCTCGATCGGTCGAGCCGACGATGTCCGTGAACAGGACCGTCGCCAGCACTCGCTCCGGCGCAGCGGGCTCGCGCACACCGGTCAAGAACTCCTGAATCTCGTCCAGGATGTCGTCGCCGTCGATGAAGGGAATGTGGTTCTCCCCCGGCAGCTCGACGTAGCGCGCGCCCTCGATGTTGCGAGCGAGCCACCGCGCGTTCCCGACCGGACAAATCTTGTCACCGACGCGGTGGACGATCAGCGTCGGCGCTTTCACGGCGGGCACCACGTGCCGGACATCGATCTCGAAGGCCATGCGCATGAAGGCGACGCCGTCATGGGGTGTCGCCGACTGCACCTGGAGGCGTCCGAACTGCTCGCGTAGCTGTGGGTCGCCCCCTCGGCTGGGCGCGAGGCTGTCGGCCCAGAGGCCATCTCCCCAGCGCGAGAGCACGCCCTCCATGTCCATCCATTCTTCGAACTCCTCCCGCGTTGCCTCGCCCCACGGCCAGTCGTCCGTCCTCTCCTCCTTGACCTCTGCTCCGCAAAGAACAAGGCCTCTGGTCCGTCCGGGGTAGGTCGCGGCGAAGAGGATCGACATCGGGCCCCCTTCCGACACGCCCATGAGCGCGGTGGTCTTCGAGCCGACGGCGTCGAGGATCGCGCGCACGTCGTCCATCCGCTCCTCGAGGGTGCCGATGCGAACGCGGTCGGACAGGCCCATGCCGCGTTTGTCGAACAGGATCAGCCGGGAGAAGGAGGCCAACCGCTCGCAGGCACGGCGGTACTCGCTCATCTCCCAGAGCACGTTGAGATTGGTCAACGCGCCTGCCACGAAGACGAGGTCGAGCGGCCCGTCCCCGAGCACCTGATACGCGATGTGGACGTCGCCGTTCGCCGCGTACTGAACCGGCGGAGCGCTCACCGCACGGGAACGCGCACCGCTTCGCACGTCGTCGCCCGGCCGTCCGGGCCGCACTCGACGAGGACGCCCTCGATCCGTACGTCGCCGGCTGCCGTCTCGAAGCGCACCGGCATGCCCGTGCGCATCGCCCTGATCGCGAGCTCGGCTTGTACGCCGATGACGGAGTCGTGCGGGCCGGTCATCCCCGCGTCCGTGATCGCCGCGGTGCCGCCCGGCTGGACGCGAGCGTCGTTCGTCTGAATGTGCGTATGCGTTCCAAAGACCGCTGTCACCTTGCCGTCGAGCCACTTCGCGAGAGCCACTTTTTCGCTCGTCGCTTCGCCGTGCATGTCGACGACGATCACCGGCGTGCGCTTCTGCGCCTCGTCGACCAGCTCGTCGATCACCTCGAATGGACCGACGGGCGGTCCGAGGAAGAGCAGGCCGAGCAGGTTGATGACTGCGACCTCTGTTCCGTCGTGTGCCGTGACGAACGTCATCCCTTTGCCCGGCGCGCGCTTTGACATGTTCGCCGGCCTGATCACTTGCTCGCTCTCCTTCAGGTACGGCACGATCTCGCCGCGCCGCCATGTGTGGTTGCCGAGCGTGATCGCGTCGACGCCGGAGGCGAGCATCCTGTCGGCGAGCTTGGGCGTAATCCCGACGCCGTCCGCGAGGTTTTCGCCGTTCAGGATGCAGAGATCCGCGCGCAGCTCCTCGCGTAGCGACGCGAGGCGCTCCTCGATCGCGCGACGGCCGGGCACACCGACCGCATCGGCGATGAACAGGATTCTCATGGAAGGATTCTCGCGGATTAGGGCAGCAAGGTGGCGGCGGCGCGCAGCTCGATCGCCACATGGTTGCCTGCGTCCTGCGTGTATTTCGAAAGCGCCTGCTTCTCGACCCCGGACAGATCGAGCACGCGGCCGACCTTCGTGCTGGACGCGACGATCATCGAACCGACAGTGAGCGCGGGATCAGGGCTCAGGTGCGTGAGCGAGACAACGAGTGACGGGGCAGCCGACGGTTGGATCTCGATCAGCGAGCCGTAGGGTCGGCCGTTGAGGATGTAGTCCGAGATCCCGACGATCGTGCCGTCCACCGGCGCGTAGACATCCGTACCGGGGACGGCACCGACGTCGAGCGCCGCGGTCTCGCCGCCGCTCAACTGGTAATAGACGAACCCGTCACCGCCGCCTCCGAAGATCTTGTGCGCAAGCCGCGACAGTGCGCCTTCGTTGCCCTGACGGCCAAGCGGGCTCAACGGCAGTGCGCCGTCGCCGGAGGAGTGGTACCCGATAGCGGTGACGCGGCTCTGTGCGACCGGCAGCTGAATGCGCAGCCCGCTGTGCAGAGCGACTGTGAGCGGCGTCGGCGGCCCAACGGGCAGCAGCCGGCCGGCCGGGCCGGGCAGCGCCTGGGACGGCTGGCGCGTTGCTCCCTGTCCGAACGCGGTGATCAGAAGCGTCCCCAGCAGGACGCCGCAGACGACGGTCAGGACGATCAGACGGCGTGCCCGGTGGGCCATGGGGTCACGCCGCGGACGGTGGCGTGCCGCGGGCACTCGGCGGGAGGGGGCCGGCATCCGCGGCACCGTAACGGATCCTGACCGCTCGTTCAACCGATTAGGGAGCGGACTTTGTGACACACGAACCTTCGGATCCACCAGCGTTTCAGCCCGCATTTCGTGACGTTCGAGGGCGAGGTTGCCGTCCTCAGCCCAGTCCCAGTCCCAATCCGGGGGTCGCTGCGTTGGGAACCGTAGGACGTCGGCTGTACGATCACCCGCATGCCCGGCAGGGCCAAGATCGAGATCCCGCGCTGGATCCAACTGGCCGGGTTCCCGGTCCTGCTGCTGTTTCTTTGGGTGGTGGCCGGCGCGGTCCGTCACGTCGTCTTTCTCTTCCTCGTCGCGCTGCTCATCGCGCTGCTGCTGAGCCCCCTCGTGCGGGTGGTGCAGAGGGCCCGAATTCCTCGCGGCTTCGCAGTCGCGTTCGTGTACCTCGTCTTCGCGGTTACGTTGATCGCCGCCATCGGGGCTCTCGGGACCGTCGTCGTCAACGAGACGAAGACGGCCGCGAAACGGGTGGATTCCTACTTTACGGACGTGAACGGACGAACAGGCGTCGTCGACGCCGACCGCGACGTCAACCGTTTGCAGCACTGGCTCAACACGCATCGCCTGGGCAGCCTCGACGTCGAAAATCGCGGCCACAGGCTCGTACGCGACATCCGCAGGCACGACATCGGCAAGTACACGAACAGGGTGGTCAACTTCCTGGAGGGGGCGGCGATCTCGATCGGGAAGCTGCTCTTCAGCGTGATCGTCGTCTTCGTCGTGTCGATCTACATGCTGCTCGACTTTCCGAAGCTCGAACGGCGGATCAACAGACGGTTTCCACCCGAGCCCGGGTCGGAGCCGTTGCTGCTCCGCATGGAGCACTCGGTGACGAGCTATGTCAAAGGACAGTCACTCGTCTCGCTGATCATCGGCACGAGCGCGGGCGTCGGCCTATGGCTGTTCGGCGTGCTCGGCTGGCTTCCGCACGGGCAGAAGTACGCACTGCTCTTCGGCGCGTTTGTCGCAATCACGGAGCTCATCCCGTACCTCGGACCGTGGCTCGGGGCGATCCCGCCGTTTCTGTATGCGCTCGTCGTCAATCCGGTCTCGGCGATCTGGGTCGCGCTGCTCTTCCTTGCGATCCATCAGGTCGAAGGTCACATCGTCGTTCCGAACGTGATGGGGAGTGCGCTGCGGCTGCATCCACTGCTCGTCATCTTCGGCCTGCTAGCCGGGGGCGAGATCTACGGGTTGCCGGGCGCGCTGATCGCTCTGCCGTTGCTCGCCGCCGCCCGGGCGATGTGGGAGTTCTTCCACGAACGCATGGGGCTCGAGCCCTGGGACGATACGGAGGTGGTCCCAGTCGAAGTTGGTTTGGAGGCCGCACAGCGGCCTGTCCGCGTTAGCGGACCAGGGGAGGGGGTTCGGGGGAACCGGGAGGTTCCCCCGACGGACGCAGCTGAGAGTCGTTGAGCGACCCGGTACTGCGCGCGCGCGGCGTCGCGCGGCGTTTTGGTTCGCAGGTTGCGCTCGAGCCGACCGACGTGGATGTGGAGGCAAGTGAGGCGCTTGCGTTGATCGGTCCGAACGGCGCCGGGAAGTCGACGTTGCTGGCACTGCTCGCCGGGGCGCTCCAGCCGAGCGCCGGGGCGATCGAGCGGGTCGGCGACGTGCGGGTCGGGTGGGTGCCGCAGCGTGCGGCGTTCTACGACCGCTTGACCGCGCGCGAGAACCTCGAGTTGTTCGCCCGGCTCGAAGAGGAGCCGGATCACGCTGCGGTAGCGGCGCAGCTCCTGGCCCGGTTCGAGATCCCCGCCGACCGGCCCGCGCACACGCTGTCGGTCGGGAACCGCCAGCGGCTCAACGTCGCGCTCGCTCTGCTCGGCGATCCACGCGTGCTGCTCCTCGACGAGCCGACCGCCGCGCTCGATCCGGGCCAGCGGCGGCGGCTCTGGGAGACGGTGACAGCATTGCGGGACGAAGGCGGCTCCGTGGTCTTCGCGACGCAGAACCTCGAAGAGCTCGAGCTCTACGCCGATCGGGTCGCAGTCCTGCAGCGAGGGCTGCTGACGTTCGTCGGGCCGACCGCGGATTACCGGCAGTTCCACGCCGAGGAGATCTTCACGTGAGGCAGGCAGCACTCGTCCTGCAGAAGGACCTGCGCGTGCTCGTACGTTCGCCACTCCTGCTCGGCGTCCTGATCGCCTATCCGTTGCTCGTGGCGGGGCTCGTCGGGCTCGTGGCCGGGTACGGGAGCTCGAAGCCGCGCGTCGCCCTCGTCGACGAGGACCACCTGCCGCAGGTCGTCTCGATCGGGGGCCATCAGTTTCGCATCCAGGACGCGATCGACGAGGTCGGCAAGAACGTCCACCTCGTTCGAATGGATCCGGTCGAGGCCCGCCGCGCGCTTGCGACCGGCCGCGTCGTCGCGACGCTGACGGTTCCGCCGGGTTTCCTCGCCGACCTGAGGAGCGGGCTGCACTCCCCGAGCCTTGTCTACCAGGTCACGCGCGGCGGGATCTCCTCGCGGGTGACACAACAGGTGCAGGCGCTGGTCTACGGGCTCAACCGGCAGTTGCAGACCGCATACGTGCAGACCGACTTGAGATATGTGCAACTCATCGTCACCGGGGGCCGCGCGACGTTCGCCGGTCGCACCTACGACGTCCTCGGCTTGGCGCGGATGGAGAAGTTGCTGCAGAAGCTGCCTCCCGGGGCGGAGCGCGACAGGATCGCCGAGTTCGCCCGGATCGCAGGCGTCGCGCTGGCGCAGACGGGCAGCTTGCTCGGAGCAACGGCGAACCCGATCGGGCTCGAACGGGCGCACGAGGATTCGCGCAGCTCCCTCCTCTCCGCACAGGTGCAGTCGTACGCCTTGGCGCTGACGATCACGTTTCTCGCTTTGCTGCTCGCGGCTGGCGCGATTGCGAGCGAGCGCGACGAGAACGCGATCGGCCGGCTGCGGCGAGGGTTGATCTCGATGGGCGAGCTGGTTTCCGCAAAGGTGGCGCGCGCGGCGGTCGTGGCCCTTGTGCTCGGTCTCGCGATCGCGCTCGTCTTCGGCCTGATCGTCGACGCCGGCGGAGTCGCGGGCGGCGAGCCGTGGCAGCGCCTGCCTCTGCTTGCCGCCGGCCTCCTGGTCGCCGGAGCGGCGCTGGGCGCGCTCGGCACGTTGCTCGGCGCGCTTGCACGTGAGACGCGCACCGCGTCACTCGTCGCAGTGCTCGTCGTGATGCCGGTCGTGTTCCTCGGCCTCGTGCCGCGGGAAGTCGTTCCGGTCGCGGGCTCGCTCAGCGACGGTCTCCCGTTCGCTCACGCAGTGCGCTACTTCTCGGCGTCGCTCTACGACGCGAGCCCGTGGAAAGCGGTCGTCCGCGAGCTGGTCTGGCTCGCGGGGCTCGGGCTCGTGTTCGGCGCCCTGGCCCGCGTCGCCACGCGCCGGCTCCTGGCCTAGAGGAGGCGTCTCGAAGAGCCAGGGTCTGACCCCAGCCCTTCGGGTCTAGGCTGTACGAGTGAGCACCTTTCCAGTCACGCGCTTGCGGCGGCTGCGGCGGACGAGCGGGTTGCGTGATCTCGTGCGCGAGACGCGCCTCGGTCTCGACGACTTCGTCATGCCGATCTTCGTCGGGCCCGAACCGCTCGCGAACTCGGACCTGCCCGGCATGGCTCGGCACTCGGTCGAGACGCTCAGTGCGGAGGCGGATGAGCTCGTCCGCCTCGGCATCAAGGCGGTGATCCTGTTCGGCATCCCCGACGAGAAGGACGAGGAAGGATCGGGTGCCTGGGACGAGGACGGCATCGTCCAGCGCGCGCTGCGCGAACTTCAGGGACGCGATCTCGTGCTGATCACGGACGTGTGTCTCTGCGAATACACATCGCACGGCCACTGCGGAGTCATCGGCGACGCCGAGGAGATCGACAACGACGCCACGCTCGAGTTGCTGACGCGCACGGCGCGGAGCCACGTGGAGGCAGGCGCGCATGTCGTGGCGCCGAGCGACATGATGGACGGCCGCGTCGGCGCGATCCGCGAAGAGCTGCCGGACACGCCGATCATCGCGTACTCGGCGAAGTACGCCTCTGCCTTCTACGGCCCGTTCCGCGAGGCAGCCGAGTCGGCGCCGGCATTCGGCGACCGGCGCGGTTACCAGATGGATCCTGCAAACGTGCGCGAGGCGCTGCGCGAGTGCGAGCAGGACGTGGCGGAGGGAGCAGACGTCCTGATGATCAAGCCCGCGCTTCCATATATCGACGTGATCCGTGCAGCACGTGAGCGGTTCGATCTTCCCCTCGCGGCGTACAACGTCTCGGGTGAGTACGCGATGGTGAAAGCCGCAGCGGCGAAGGGGTTCCTCGACGAACGGCAAGCCGCACTCGAGTCGCTGATTGCGATCAAGCGCGCGGGCGCGGACTTCGTCGTCTCCTACTGGACCCGGGAGCTTGCAACCTGGCTCTGAAGACGCGAAGTGAGTTGTACCGCCGCGCGCTCGACCTGATTCCGGGCGGCGTGAACTCCCCCGTGCGCGCGATGCGCGCAGTCGGGCTCGACGAGCCGCTGTTCGTGCGTCGCGGCGAGGGCGCGTATCTCGAGGACGTCGACGGCAATCGGTACGTCGACTGGGTCATGTCCTGGGGCCCGTTGATCTTCGGTCACGCCGATCCGGAGACGGTCACGGCGGTGCGCGACGCGGTCGAGCTCGGGACGAGCTTCGGTGCGCCGACGGAGGCCGAGGTCGAGCTTGCAGCGGAGATCGCCGCCGCGGTCCCCTCGGTCGAGAAGGTCCGCCTCGTCTCCTCCGGGACCGAGGCGGCGATGAGCGCCATCCGCCTGGCCCGCGCATTCACGGCCCGGGATCGCATTCTCAAGTTCGCGGGGTGCTACCACGGCCACGTCGACGCGTTGCTCGCGAGTGCCGGCTCCGGCGTCGCGACGCTGGGCCTCCCGTCGAGCCCCGGCGTGCCGCCGGCGACGACGAAGGACACGATCGTGTGCAAGTACAACGATGTCGACGCGGTCGCCTCGACCGTCGCCGAGTACGGCGAGGGGCTCGCGGCGATCATCGTCGAGCCTGTTGCCGGGAACATGGGCGTCGTTCCTCCCGCGCCCGGGTTCCTCGAAGTGCTTCGCCGCCTCTGCGACGCGTCGGGAGCGCTCCTCGTGTTCGACGAGGTCATCACAGGCTTTCGAGTCGCGCGAGGCGGAGCGCAGGAACTGTTCGGCGTGCTGCCTGACCTCACCATCCTCGGGAAGATCGTCGGCGGCGGGCTGCCGCTCGCGGCGTTCGCCGGCCGGGCCGAGATCATGGATCGCCTCGCGCCGAGCGGTGACGTGTATCAGGCCGGGACCTTGTCCGGAAACCCGCTCGCCACTGCGGCGGGGCTCGCCGTGCTCAGGCGTCTCGGCGATCCTTCCGTGTACGAGCAGCTCGAGCAGCGCGGCACGCGACTCGAGTCCGGACTGGCGCCGTACGGCCGCGTCCAGCGCGTCGGGGCAATGGCGACGCTCTTCATGGCCGACGAGCCCGTGCGCAACTTCGGCGACGCGCAGCGCGCCGACACCGATCGATACGGGGCACTCTTCCGTCACCTGCTCGAACGTGGGATCTACGTCGCGCCGAGCCAGTTTGAAGCCATGTTCGTCTCGCTCGCCCACGGCGACGAGGAGATCGACCGGACCATTCAGGCCGTTGCAGACTTCGACGGCTGATCTTTGGGAGACGATCGCCGCTGACGCGGGGCAGGAGAGCGCCCTGTGGAACGCGGCGCTGCGCCCCCGCGAAGAGCAGGAACGAGAGGCGGTCTTCTCACTGGTCGGCGAACCGCGGTACGCGCTCGGGATCGAGACGATCTACGAGGGGTACCTCCTGCACTACGGCCGTCCACGTCTGTTCGAGCCGGACGATCAAGATGCGGCGCTGCTCCTAGGCGACTACCTCTATGCACACGGGCTCGTGCGCATCGAAGAGGGCGGTACGGTTGAGGCTGTCAGCGACCTCGCCGAGCTGATCGCGCTCTGCGCCTACTTGCGCGCGGAGGAGATCGCGGGAGACGGACCGGTGTGGGCGGCAACGGCGGCGGCCCTCGGCCGCGGCAAACTGGAGGAGGGCCGATCGTCGCTCCGGCTGGACAACGATCCGAATCCACTCGAGCGGCTGGCCCGCACGCTCGCGGGCGACACCATCGTCGACGAGACGCTTGCGACCCACCGCGGGCGCCTGCGTTAAAGTCACGCCGATGCTCGCGCTGCTCCAGTTGCTTGCCGCCGAGGACGCCGCGACCGAGGGCAAGAAGGTCATCACTGGCATGCTCATCGTCGGCCTGATCTTCGTCGGCGTGATCGTGCTGGGTGAGACCTCGCACTGGCTGCGCCACCGGCGCCGCTAGACCTCCACGCTTAGTCGGCGCATCATCCCGGTGTGGCCGAGCTCCCCACCGGCACCGTCACTTTCCTCTTCACCGACGTGGAGGGCTCAACGCGGCTGCTGCACGAGCTTGGCAATGCCTACACGGACGTGCTCGGTGAGCACCGCAAGGCGCTGTGCGAATGCTTCGGCCGGCACGGTGGCATGGAGGTGGACACGCAGGGGGACGCGTTCTTCGTCGCCTTCGCCAAAGCCTCGGACGCGCTCGCCGCGGCTGCCGATGGGAGGGCCGCGCTCGAGCCTGGCCCGATCCGCGTGCGAATGGGCGTGCACACAGGGGAGCCGATCGTCGCGGACGGGGGTTACGTCGGGATCGACGTCCACCGTGCCGCCCGGATCGCTGCTGCAGGTCATGGGGGTCGAGCGGTGGATGTTGGTTGGACATGATCGGCTTGTGAAGGCGTTTGACGCCGCGTATGCCGTCGGTGCGCGCCTCACGCTCGAAGAAGCAGCGGCAGAGGCACTTGCACACGTGCCTGCCGCACATGAACATTCGGCGAGGCCGGCTCCGTAGACTGACCGCGATGGCGCCGCCTGCAGACCTGCGCGCGTGGATCGCGGTTCTCGAACGAGAGGGTGAGCTCGTCCGCATCGCCGCCGAGGTCGATCCAGAGCTCGAGATAACCGAGATCACCGACCGCACCGTGAAGGCTGGCGGCCCCGCGCTGCTGTTCGAGAACGTCAAGGGCTCCCGCCAGCCGCTGCTGATCAACCAGTTCGGCACCGAGCGCCGGATGTGCATGGCGTTCGACGCGCCTTCGCTAGACGACGTCGCCTCCAAGCTCAGCGAAGTGCTCGAGATGCAGCCCCCGTCCGGGCTCGTCGACAAGGTGCGCGGCCTGCAGAAGCTGAAGTCGATCGCCGACTCGCGTCCCAAGACCGTCCGGCGCGCGCCGAGCCAGGAGATCGTGCTCGAAGGCGACGACGCGTCGCTCGACCTCCTTCCGATCCAGACGTGCTGGCCCGAAGACGCTGCGCCCTTCATCACGCTCCCGGCCGTGATCACGAAGGACCCGCGCACCGGCACTCGCAACGTCGGCATGTATCGGATGCAGAAGCTCGGTCCGCGCGCGACGGCGATGCACTGGCAGATCCACAAGGACGGGCGCGCGGACTATCTCGCTACAGACGGAAGGATCGAGGTCGCCGTCGCTCTCGGTCTCGACCCCGTCACGGCGTACTCCGCGTCGGCGCCGCTCCCCAAGCACATCGACGAGTTCATGCTCGCCGGATTCCTACGCGGCGAGCCCGTCGAGCTCGTCCAGGCGAGGACGGTCGAGCTCGAGGTGCCCGCGAATGCGGAGATCGTCCTCGAGGGCTACATCGACAAGGACGAGCTGACTGAAGAAGGGCCCTTCGGAGACCACACCGGCTACTACACGCCGCCCGAGCCGTTCCCCGTCTTCCGGCTCACCGCGATCACCATGCGCCGTGACGCGATCTATCCGTCGATCGTCGTCGGCAAGCCGCCGCAGGAGGACGCCTGGCTCGGCAAGGCGACCGAGCGGATCTTCCTGCCTGCGATCAGGATGACCGTGCCGGAGATCGTCGACTACGACCTGCCGGTGGCGGGTGCGTTCCACAACTGCTGCATCGTCTCGATCCGCAAGGCCTTCCCGGGCCATGCCCAGAAGGTCATGCACGCGATCTGGGGGCTCGGGATGCTCAGCCTCACGAAGGCGGTCGTGGTCGTCGACGAGTGGGTCGACGTGCACGACTACGAAGAGGTCATGTTCAGGGTGGGAGCGAACGTCGATCCGGCCCGGGACGTCCTGCTCACGGAAGGGCCTCTCGACCATCTCGACCACGCTCCGACCCGCCAGTTCTACGGCGGGAAGATCGGGATCGACGCCACACACAAGGGGCCCGACGAAGGCACCCGGGAGTGGCCGGCGGAGATCCAGATGACGCCCGAAGTCCAGGCGCTCGTCGACCGCCGCTGGGGGGAGTACGGGATCTCGCTCGACATCCCTGCAGGGAACGGGCGAATCCGTCAGAGTTCCGGCCCGTTGCGCCGATTGATACGTCGTTGACACACGGAACAGGGCGGGGATTGAATCCACTAGTGGTGACCCAAGAGGGGGAGGCTCGGTGACGGAACCTCAGCACGGGGACCGCACGCATTCCCCGGGCGCTTCGCTCTATCCGATCGGGTTTGCCGCGGGGATCGCGTGCGTCCTCGTCGGGCTGATCATCAACCCGATGGTGATCGTGCCCATCGGCGCCGCCATCGCGGTGGTCTGCGGCTTCCTCTGGGCCCGCGAGGCGACAACGGACTTCCGCGGCGAGCCGGTCGCCGCAGTCGAGCCTGAGCGCGGCGGACCGGGCGAGTCGACCGCTGCGCCGGCCATTCCTGCCGATCGGGGCGAGGCGGCAATGCCCGAGCCCGGCGAGCGCTTCCCACGCAACCGCTTCCTCGAGGGCGCGACGCTCGGACTGGGCGCCGTGATCGGCGGTCTCGTAACCGTGCCTGCGGTCGGCTTCATGATCGTTCCGGCGTTCAAGGGGCAGGGGTATCCCAAGGTCGACCTGGGCCCGTTGGAGAACTTCACCGAAGGCAAGTGGTTCGTGACGAAGTTCTTCATGCACCCGGAAGCCGGCGAGGTGTCGCACCGCACCGCGTACATCCGCAACAACGGCCTGCTGAACGGCGAGCCGAGCTTCACGATCATCTCGAACCGTTGTGCGCATCTCGGCTGCCCCGTGCAACCGAATGGGCCGGTGCAAGACAACCAGACGAAGGACGTCGACCTCCCGAAAGGCCAGAAGGTCACGATGATCCCGACGATTCCCGCCGGCGGCTACGGCTGTCCATGCCACGGCGGCCAGTACGACGTCGAGGGCAATCGCGTCTCGGGCCCGCCGGTTCGCGCGCTGGACCGTTACGAGTTCGCGATCGTCGACGGCCACCTCGTCCTCGGTACGCCGTACAGCGTCTCGCACGTGAAGGGCGAGGGAAAAGACGCCCTGATCTACAAGTACAAGCTCACCGGTCCCGGCGAGCACGTCGACGGCTGGGAGCAGATCCTCTACCCGCTGCAGCCGCCGCACTAATGGCCACTGCGACGCGCACCAAGAAGTCCGCCCGGCGCCGCCAGTTGGAGGCCGCGATCAACTATCCGATCGACTGGCTCGAGGAACGCTCGGGCCTGATCGGCGGGCTGAAGTATTTCCTCTTCCGGAAGGTCCCCGGCGACACGGGCTGGTGGCACACGCTCGGGTCCGCGACGCTGACGGCCTTCCTCGTGCAGGCGCTTACCGGCGTGATCCTGGCGATGTACTACAAGCCCGATCCGCAAAACGCCTACCAGTCCATCCAGCACATCACGAACGACCTGACCCTCGGCTGGCTCGTGCGCGGCATGCACAAGTGGGGCGCGAGCGTCTTCATCATCCTGATGTTCTTCCACATGGCGCGCGTGTTCCTGTTCGGGGCGTACAAGTACCCGCGTGAGCTGAACTGGATCATCGGCGTCACCCTGCTTGCGGTCGGGATGCTCGAGGGCTTCACGGGTTATCTGCTGCCCTGGGACCAGACTGCGTACTGGGCAACGGTCGTCGGCATCAACCTGAACGGGACGGCGCCGTTCCTCGGGCCGTTCCTGGCGGATTTCTTACGCGGTGGCGGCGAGATCGGGAGCGAGACGCTCGCCCGCTTCTACTCCATGCACATGCTCCTGATACCCGGCCTGATCTTCGCGCTCATCGGCCTCCATCTCTATCTCGTCATCCGGCTCGGCGTCTCGTCGCCGCCCTGGTCGCGCGAGGCCGCCGGCTCGGACTACGACGCCGACCAGCCTGCGACCAACGGGCGGAGCGGGCTGACGCAGCCGGCCGCACGCAGCGGCTGGCGGCGCAATGGGGGTGACGACGTCTAATGGCTAGCACCGCGGAGTGGCGCCGGCAGTTCACGAAGTACAAGGAAGACGTCAAGAAGCGCGGGAAGCCGTTCTATCCGTACGCGATGTTCGAGGACACTGTGATGAGCCTCGTCGTGGTCTCGGTCATCATCGGTCTCGCGGCCGTCTGGTACTTCACGTCCGGCCCGGATCCCAACACGTGCGGAAGCGGCGACTCCTGCCTGCTCGGCCCCCGCTACTCGGAACCGGCCGATCCCGCCACGACGAACTTCGTCCCGCGGCCGGACTGGTACTTCTACTTCCTCTTCTACCTGCTTCGCATCTTCAAGTGGCCTGACTCGGTCATCCTCGGCACCGTCGGGATCCCGACGGTCCTGCTGATCATCGCCTTCTTGCTCCCGTTCATCGACCGGCGGATGGAGCGGCGGCTCACACGACGGCCGGTTGCGATAGTCGGCGCGATCCTCGTCGTGCTCTCGATGGGCGTCCTGACCTACAAGGGCGCGGTCGCGAAGGAGGCGCTCGCGAGCGAAGTCGTGCAGGCCGTGCCGACCTGGGCGCAGCGTCAAGGGTTCGCGAACAATGCGGAGGCGGTCGCCGGGGCGAAGATCTTTGCCAGCTCCGGTTGCACCGCCTGTCACACGTATCTCGGCACCGGCAGCTCGAACCAGGGTGCGCCTGATCTCAGCGCCGAAGGGACGAAGGGGCGCACCAAGCAGTTCTTTATGCAGTACATCCGCGACCCGTCGAAGTTCGGCAACAACGTGATGCCGAAGTTCGGCTTCGACGACCAACAGCTCGCGCAACTCGCGGCGTTCCTCCTCGCGTCAAAAGGCCCGAAATAGGCCCGCGGTGCGAGTCTTCCTCGGCATAACGGGCGCCTCGGGCGCTCCGTATGCGGCTCGCCTCGTCGAGGCGCTCGCCGGAGCCGACGTGGAGCTCGGCATCTGCGCGTCGAGCGCAGGCATCGAGGTGCTCGCAACCGAGCTTTACGACAATCCCCGGCTCTCGCGCGACGAGACGCTCACGCGGCTGCTCGAGCATGCCCGGAGCGGGAACGTGACGGTCTACGAGCCGAACGACTGGAATGCGCCGTACGCCAGCGGGTCGGCGAAGGTCGACGCCTACGTCATCTGTCCATGCTCGATGGGCACGCTCGGGACAATCGCCTCAGGCGCAATGTCGAACCTCATCCAACGCGCGGCATCGGTTGCCCTGAAGGAAGAACGCAAGCTCGTGCTGATGCCGCGGGAAACACCGTTGTCGCTCATTCACCTACGCAACATGCTCGCGGTCAAAGAGGCCGGCGCGACGTTGTTGTTTCTCGCGCCGGGCTTCTACCATGGAGCCGAGACCGTGGACGACCTCGTGAACTTCATCGTCGGGCGCGCTTTGGATCAACTCGGGCTGGACATCGAGTTGGTCAAGCGGTGGGGCGAGTGAGCGTCCGTCGGCCTATGAGCACCAGCTACGAATCTGGCCGGTTGGCGCCGGACGCAGTCCGGCGCATGTTCGACCGCATCGCGCCGGTCTACGACGCGATGAACCGGACGATGACGGCGGGCCTCGATCAGCGATGGCGCCGCTTGACGGCTGCGGCGGTCGTCCGGCCGGGCGACGACGTGCTCGATGCGTGCTGCGGGACCGGCGATCTCGCGGTCGCCGCTGCGCGAGCCGGTGGACGCGTGACGGGCCTGGACTTCTCCGAGCCGATGCTCGAGCGTGCGCGACGCAAGGCGCCCGAGCTCGAGTGGATCCGCGGAGATCTGCTGGAGCTCCCGTTCGGCGCTGCGAGCTTCGACGCGGCGACCGTCGGCTTCGGGGTGCGAAACGTCGACGACCTGCAGCGCGCGCTGTCAGAGCTCCGCCGCGTTCTTCGTCCCGGCGGCCGGCTCGGAATCCTGGAGATCACCCGTCCGCGCGGTCCGCTCGCGCCGTTCTACCGCTTCTGGTTCGACGGAGTGGTGCCTTTGCTAGGCAAGCTGCTTCCAGGTGGATCCGCGTACACGTACCTGCCCGCCAGCGTCCGTCGCTTTCCCGGTCCGGCTGAGCTCGCGGAGATGATCGCTGCGGCTGGGTTCCGCGACGTTCGCGTGCGGCTTTTCGCCGGCGGCATCGTCGCTTTGCACACGGCGGACGGCGAATGACCTTCGCTTGCCTTCGGCTCGCTCGCGTGAGGGAAACCATGTTTCCCTCACGAGCTCCCTTCTTTAGGGACCGCGACGTCGCTTGCGACGTCGCTGAAGAGGCCGTGCCGGCTCTGCCGTCACGGCCACTTCCGCAGCGGGGAAACCTCCCGGTTTCCCCTTACGCCCCCTCTCCCCGTCATCGGCCGCAGAGCAGCCGATGACGGCTCTCGCAGAGATTCGCGACGCGCCCGGGCTCGACGGCTATCTCGGCGATCTGGAGGAGCGGCTGGAGCATGCGGTCGGCGCGTATCGAGGCGTCGTTGCCGATGTCGGGGCGGAGGCGCTTGCTGCCGGCGGCAAACGGCTGCGGCCTCTCCTCGTGTACCTGTCCGCGCCGCCCGGAACGGCACCGCCTGTCATCGCGGGTGTCGCCGTCGAGCTCGTCCACCTGGCGACCTTGATGCACGACGACCTGATCGACGGCGCGCGTCTGCGGCGAGGGCACGCGTCGGCCTGGTCGGCGCACGGCCCCGAGGCGGCACGCGCGGCGGGCGACTATCTCTTTGCCCGCGCTTTCGCAGAGTTGGCCGCGACAGGCGACACGCAGGCGGTCGCCGTGCTCGCCAACGCAACGCTCTGCCTTGCTCGCGGCGAGGCGCTGCAGCGTGCGCAGCGCTTCGATCCGGACACGAGCATCGAGGCGTATCTCGAGCGCTGCATGCTGAAGACGGGGAAGCTGTTCGAAGCGGCGTGCCGCCTGGCCGGGGGCTCGGGCTCCTTCGGGCTCGCACTCGGCGTCGCGTTCCAGATCACCGACGACATCCTCGACTGCTCGGGCGTCACGATCGAGACCGGAAAGATCGCCGGCACCGATCTGCGCGAGGGGACGCCGACGCTGCCGTTGCTGCTCGCTGCGCAGCGGGACGAGGCTGTGCGAGCGGCGCTGGCGGGTGGATCCCAGCTCGAAGGTGCGTTGTTGCGCGTGGCCTCGACAGGGGCGATCGAGGAGAGCCGCGAGGTCGCGCTTGCCTATGCGCGCAACGCCCGTGCATGCCTCAACGGCGAGGTGCATCGCGAGGAGCTCGAGTCGTTGACCTACGCCGTCGTGGATCGCGAGCATTAGCTAGTGGCCCTCCTGGAACGCACCGACACGCTCGCGCCCATCCGCGACAAGGTCGAGACCGGAGACCGCCTCGACTTCGAGGACGGAGTGACGTTGATGGAGAGCGACGACATTCTCGCGCTCGGCGAGCTCGCCGATCTCGCGCGGCGCGTGCGTGGCGGCGACGATCGCGTCTACTTCGTCCAGAACCTGTACTTGAACCAGACCAACGTCTGCCGTGTGAAGTGCAAATTCTGCGCCTTCGCCGTCACGAACAAGCAGGCCGACGCCTACATCTTCACGCCGGACGAGCTCGTCGAGGAGGCGATCCGCCAGCATGAGCTCACCGGGTTCACCGAGATCCACATGGTCGGCGGAGAGAGCCCGCACGTCGACTTCGATTACTACGTCGGGATCGTCCGCTCACTGCACGAGGCGCTTCCGGACGTGCACCTGAAGCTGTTCACCGCAAGCGAGATCCACCACATGACCAAGCTCTCCGGGCTCACGCACGAAGAGGTGCTGCGTCAGTTGCAGGCCGCCGGGCTCGGCTCGCTGCCGGGCGGCGGCGCCGAGGTGTTCGCAGACCGTGTGCGCCGCCTGGTCGCCCCCGGGAAAGAGCACCCGGACTTCTGGTTCCACACGCACGACACGGCGCACCGGCTCGGAATCCCGACGCACTGCACGATGCTCTACGGACACGTGGAGACCTACGAGGAGCGTGTCGACCATCTCCTGCGACTGCGCGAGCAGCAGGACAAGACCGGGGGCTTCCTCGCCTTCATCCCGCTCGCGTTTCATCCGGAGAACACGGTCTTCGAACGGCGCGGTTGGAAACACACGACCGGCTCGGACGACTTGAAGATGATCGCGGTGTCGCGGCTCCTGCTCGACAACATCGCGAACATCAAGGCCTACTGGATCATGATGGGCCTGCCGCTCGCACAGGTCGCGTTGCACTTCGGCGCGAACGATGTGCAGGGTACGGTCGTGCGGGAGGAGATCTTCCATGCTGCCGGCGCGCGCACGGAGACGGAGCAGAAGATTCCCGAGCTCGTGCGGGTGGTCCGTGAGAGCGGGCGAATTCCCGTGCAGCGCGACACCCTCTACAACGAGGTGCACCGATGGTGAAGCTCGGCCGCATCTCCTACGTGAACATGGCGCCCGTCTTCTACCGGCTCGATGCCGAGGTCGAGGAGATCCAGGGCGTGCCGACCGAGCTCAACCGCCGTGTGCTCGCCGGTGAGCTCGACCTCGCGCCGATCTCGTCCATCGAGTACGCGCGGAACGCGGATCGTCTGCGGCTGCTGCCGCGCCTGTGTGTGAGCTCGGAGGGTGCTGTGGACTCGATCCAGCTCGTCTCGCGGAAGCCACTCGAGCAGGTGCGCACGGTCGCGGTCACGCCCGAGTCGGCGACCTCGGTCGTGTTGACGAAGGTGTTGCTGCCGGAGGCCGAGCACGTGCCGCTCGGCGAGGAGGCCGACGCGAAGCTCCTCATCGGCGATGCGGCCCTGAAGTCCGCGTTCGAGGATCCGACCCCGCATTACGACCTCGGCCGCCTCTGGCAGGAGCGCACGGGGCTGCCGATGGTCTTCGCCGTCTGGGCCTGCCCCGAGCCCCTGCAGGCCGGGCTGGCGGAACTGGAGGACGCGCTCGTCGCCTCTGTGCGGCTGGCGCGGGCCGAGCCCGAGCGCCTGGCCTACGAGGCGAGCGAACGCTACGGGTATCCGGCCGGCTTCCTCGCCCGCTATTTCGAGAAGCTGCGTTATCGCTTCGGCCCGAGAGAGCGCGCCGGCCTGATGACCTTCCTCGAGCTCGCCCACGAGGCCGGCGAGCTGGACGAGGTCCCAGAGCTGCGCTTCGTCCGCGAGGCGGTGGTCGCGTGACCATTGCCGACATGTCGCAGGGTCAGTCCCCCGGCCGTGTCCATTCGATCCTCGACAAGGCGCTGGACGGCGAACGCATCTCAGACGACGAGGCGCTGGCGCTGCTCGAGTCGCGCGACCTTGTTGCAGTTGGGCGCGCCGCCAACGAGGTCCGGAACCACAAGGCAGATCCGGAACGCATCACGTTCATCATCGACCGCAACCTCAACTACACGAACATCTGTCACACCGACTGCGACTTCTGCGCCTTCTATCGCAGTCCCGGCGATACACGTGAGGGCTACCTGCTGCCGAAGCCCGTCATCTTCAAGAAGATCGAAGAGACGCTGGCGCTCGGCGGCACCGGGCTGCTGATGCAGGGCGGTCACCACCCCGACCTCGGCATCGACTATTACGAGGATCTGTTCCGCTCGATCAAGGCGCGCTACAAGATCCATCTGCACGCACTCTCGCCGCCCGAGATCCAACACATCTCCAGGCGCAGCAAGTTGACGCTGTGGCAGACGATCTCCCGCTTGCGCGACGCCGGCCTCGACTCGATCCCGGGCGGCGGCGGCGAGGTCCTCGTCGACCGCGTCAGGGACATCATCGCTCCTAAGAAGACGAAGACGAACGAATGGCTCGCCGTCATGCGCCATGCGCACCGGCTCGGCATGTCGACGACCGCGACGATGATGTACGGCCACGTCGAGACGGTCGCCGAGCGCGTCGAGCACATGCGGCGCATCCGCGAGCTGCAGGACGAAACCGGCGGCTTCCGCGCCTTCATCTCGTGGACGTTCCAGAACGACGGCAATCGACTCGCAGGCAAGGTGGCGCGCGAGGACATGCCGACGTCCTTCGACTATCTGCTCACGCAGGCCGTCTCCCGCATCTACCTCGACAACGTGCCGCACATCCAGTCCTCGTGGGTGACGCAGGGCATGAAGATCGGACAGGTCGCGCTCGGGTTCGGCGCCGACGACATGGGCTCCGTGATGATCGAGGAGAACGTCGTCTCGGCCGCAGGAACGACTCATCGCACTTCGACCGAGGAGCTCGTGCACCTGATCAAGGCGCTCGGCAAAACCCCGGTCCAGCGCGACACGCTCTACCGCGAGGTCAAGGTCTGGAATTGAACGAGCCACCCTTGCCGTAGTCCGCCTGGACTGCCAGTGTTGCCGGGTTGGGTCATCGTCTTTGAACGGGGAGGAAAGAATGAAGGGGTTTGCGCTACTCGTGGCCGCCCTGGCGGGCGCCGCGCTCTTGTACGTCACGACCGCGGTCGGAGGGCAGCAGGCCGGGCCGTCACGCGCCGAGTTCAACGCGCTCAAGAAGCAGGTCGCAACGCTGAAGAAGGACGACGCGGACTTTAAGGCGGTCCTGGCCACCTGCTTCACCGGCGCCGTTCCAGCTCTCCAGTACGACGGCTATGAGTCGCGGGCAGCTGACGGCAGCACGTTCATCACCACGGCGATCGATCTTGCCGACCAGACAAACGCGCCGACGATGTACCTGCTCGACGTCGGTCAGCCCTGTGCCAGCGTGATCAACACCGCCAAGCTGAAGCTGCACGCGTTCAAGCTCCTCAGGCCTGCGGCGACGCGACGCTAGACCGGGGGGCCGTGCTAACAGTCTCCTTTCATTAGCCGACGTCCCGTTCAGCTAACCTCGGGCGGGGTCGTGGTCCGTAGAGCCGTCATCTGCGCCCTCTTTGCAGGGCTTTTTGTCGCACCCGGAGCCGTCGCGGCCGTACCGGTCCGGGGACAGACTCTGCTGCCGGGCGTGATCTATTCGCGACAGGTCGAGTTCACGGGGCACGGCCCGGTGGTGATCAACGTCATCTCCGCGCCGAAGCCGACGGGGCTGTACGCGCTCAAGCCCGTCCTCTCGAACAACGCGATCCTCGGCCGCGAACGGGTGACGTCGATGCAGAAGCGCGTGTCTGCAGAAGCGACCGTCGCAGGAGTGAACGGTGATCTCTTCAGCTGGACCGACGGGCATCCCACCGGCGGGCTCATTCGCGGTGGGATCCTCGACAGCGGTCCGGTCGACTTCCGTTCGACCGTCGGGATCGACACCGACGGTGTCCTTCACGTCGAGCGCGTGCGCCTTGCCGGCACGTGGCAGGGGTCAGGGCAGCGTCGGATTCTCGGGATCAACGAAGTGCCGCGTCCGAATCGCACGACGCTGTACACGCGAGCGTGGGGGGCGCGCACGCCGGTCGAGAACACGGGTGCGCAGGCGATCATCGAGCCGTTCCCCGACACGAAGCCGAACACGCCCCTGACCGGCGTCGTCACTCAATACGTCAGCGGCGGCAACCAGCCGATCCCACCCGACGGAGCGGTGCTCGTCGCTCGCGGCTCCCAGGCAGGCTTTCTGTCCACCGAAGCACCACAGGGCTCGAACGTCACCGTGCTGCTGACGCTCACCCCGCCGTGGTCGAACGTTCTCGAGGCGGTCGGGGGCGGCCCGGTCATCGTCCGTGAAGGCAAGCCGGTGTTCCGCTCGCTCGAGGGCTTTACCACCGACCAGCTCGCGTACCGGCATCCGCGCACGGGAGTCGGGCAGACCGCGGACGGCCGGATCATGCTCGTCGCGGTCGACGGCCGTCAGCCCGGCTACAGCACCGGACTGACGAACTTCGAGCTCGCGCTCACCATGATGCGCCTCGGCTGCGTCACCGCCTCAGCGCTCGACGCGGGCGGCTCGACGACGATGGCCTTCGACGGCAAGTTGCTGAACAGGCCGTCCGATCCGGGCGGCGAGCGCGCAGTTGCGGAGGCGCTCACGCTGTTCTACTACGGCGTGTACGCACCCGCTCTGCCTGCTCGTGTCCTGTCGCCGAACGCGGACGGTGTGGACGACACCCAGACCTTCGCGTACAAGCTCGTCCGGCCCTCGACGGTGACGGCGTCGCTGACCGGCCCGGGCGGAGTCGTCCTACCGCTGGATTCGGGGTCGCGCGCGCCCGGCAGCTACAAGTTCGATTGGACGGGAGCCGAGCAGCCCGAGGGCGCCTGGACGTTCAGGGTGGTCGCGGACGACGATCTCGGGCGGCACTCGGTCGCGGAGCGCCAATTCGCGCTCAACAACACGCTCGGGTTCGTGACAGCCGCGGCGAGCCACCGTCGAGTCACTGGAACGTTCAAGCTCGCAAGGCCTGCGCGCGTCGCGTTGCGTGTCGAGACACCCGGCGGCGGGATCGTGAAGACCCTCGCCACCCGAAGCCTCGCCGCAGGCGACGGCACGATCTCGTGGCGCGGTCGGCCCGGGAGTTACGTCTTCAGCGCTACCGCAACGAACGAGGTCGGAGCGGTGGAGCTCACGACCCCATTCCGGCTGCGACGCTAGCCCCAGGCTCGGACCGATCGAGCCGCAATCGTAGGGACACCTGCCCGACAACAGACCCAAATGGGGTGAGTTGAGACAGCCTGGTGCGGTTAGCGTAGGACTGCGCGAATGGCTACCGAGAATCAGAACTGCATCGACCTGACGGAAACGCTTGGCCCGCTCGGCCTCCCGAGCGTCATCGTGAGCCGTGAGGGCCGGATCACCTGGATGAACGACGCGTCTCGCGAGCTGTTCGGCGATCTCAAGGGCGTCATCCCTCTGGGGAACTCCGTCGTGCCCGAACATGCCCCGTTCGCCCGCCGAGAGTTCGAGCGCAAGCTCGGCGGTGTGCCCTTCACCGACTACGAGATCGACGTCATCATGCGTGACGGCCGACGCGTGCGAGCCGAGATCAGCTCCGTCCCGATTCCCGGCGACGATCCCGACAATGCAGTCTTTGCAGTTGCCTGGCTCGACCGGCAACCGCCCCGTGCGGTCGAGGCGGGCCTGACGCCGCGGCAGCGGCAGGTTCTCCAGCTGCTCGCGGAGGGAAAGTCGACCGAACAGATCGCCGCAGAGCTCCATCTGAGCACTGAGACGGTGCGCAACCACATCCGACACACCCTGAAAGGGCTTGGCGCCCACTCTCGGCTGGAGGCTGTGGTCGTCGCGCGCCGACTAGGTCTCATCCGCGACAGGTGACGTAAGTAAGCTCCGTCGGTGCCGGTTGCCGGGGTCACCAGTTCACTCACCTCGCTGATCGGCAACCACGGCCTCTACGCCGTGTTCGGTCTGATGGCGATCGACGCCGTGTTCCCGGCGGCGAGCGAGCTGGTCATGCTCTATGGGGGTGCCCTGGCGGCAGCAGCCTTTGCGGGTCAGCACGTCGACCTCTTCGGAACGCGTATCTCCTCCGGTGCGTGGGCCTACGTGGCCATCGCGCTTGCCGGCACCCTCGGCTATCTCGTCGGCTCGATCGGAGGTTGGGCGATCGGCCGCTACGGAGGGCGCCCACTGCTGGAACGCCACGGGCGCTGGCTCCATCTGGGCGAGGACAAGCTGGAGCGGGCGGAGCGCTGGTTCGACCGCTGGGACGACCTGGCGGTCCTGATCGGGCGCGTCACGCCCGTGATCAGATCGTTCATCTCGATCCCGGCCGGCATCTTCCGGATGCCGTTCTGGCGCTACATCGTGTTCACGCTGATCGGGTCTGCGGTCTGGGCCTTTGCACTGGCCGGAGCCGGCTACGGGCTCGGCAATAGCTACGAGCGCTTTCACCGCGATTTCCGTTTCGTCGACTACGCGGTGGCCGTGGCAATCCTGGCGCTCGTGGCGTATTTGATCGTGCGCCGAAGACGGTCTTCTAGACTCTCGAGCGGTGCACGCGATTCCACTGGTTGACGTCAGGGCGCAGTACGAGCCGTCTCTGCCTCGGATTCGCGAGGCGATCGAGGGCGTGCTCATGAGCGGAGAATTCATCCTCGGGCCGAACGTGGCCGCATTCGAGCGCGAAGCAGCGGACTATCTCGGCGTAAAGGAGTCCGTCGGCGTCGCCAACGGCACCGATGCGCTGGTGCTCGTCATGGACGCGCTCGGGATCGGGACCGGCGACGAGGTGATCTGTCCAGCGTTTACCTTCTACGCGACTGCCGAGGCGATCGCGCGCCGCGGAGCGACCCCCGTCTTCGCGGACGTCGACGCCGGGACGATGAATCTCGACCCCGATGACGTCGCCGCCCGCCTCAACCCGCGCACGAAGGCGATCCTCGCCGTCCATCTCTTCGGGCGTCCGGCGCCGCTGGCCGAGCTCGGGCAGCTCGGCGTCCCCGTGATCGAGGACGCAGCGCAGGCGTTCGGCTCGCCCGACATCGCGCGTGGCGGAATCGCTTCCACGTTCAGCTTCTATCCGACGAAGAATCTCTTCTGCATCGGAGACGGCGGGCTCGTCTCCACCGATGATCCCGAGCTCGCGGAACGCGTCAGGATGCTCCGCTTCCACGGCTCGCGCGACAAGGTCGACTTCGAGCTGATCGGCTACAACTCCCGCCTCGACGAGATCCAGGCGGCGGTGCTGCGCATCTTCCTGGCGGAGCTGGACCGCTGGGTCGCCTCGCGCCGCGAGGCGGCCGTGCGCTACGCCGACCTCGGGCTCGGCGCAGTCTGTGAGCTTCCGGAGGACGAGCCCGGTCACGTCTACCACCTGTTCGTCTGCCGCTCGCTCGAGCGCGACCGCATTCGTGCGGCATTGAAGGAAGCGGGAATCGGCAGCGCGCTCTACTACACGACGCCGCTGCACCTCCAGCCCGCATTCTCCGCGCTTGGTTACCGCCGCGGCGCGCTGCCCGTCACCGAGCAGCTCGCGCAGGAGAACTTCTCCGTACCGATCTGGGCGGGCATCGACGCGGCGACGCAAGAACGCGTTGTCTCCGTCGTTCAGGCGTCGGCGCCGGTTGCCTCGTGATCCCCGTCAACAGACATCGCCTCTGGCAGCTGCTCGCGGACGCCGCGCTGATCGCGGTCGCCTGGTGGCTTGCGTTCTGGCTGCGCTTCGACAAGGGCGTGCCGGGCCCGTACCACCGCCTGATGATCGACACGATCCTCGTCGTCATCGCGATCAAGCTTGCCATCTTCATTGCGTTCGGCTTCTACAACCGTTGGTGGCGCTACGTCTCTACGCGGGACATGTGGGGCGCGGCACGCGGCGTCACCGCTGCGTGCATCGTCGCCGACCTCGTCGTCTACTTCGCCCACCCGGTCCACGGCTTCCCGCTGCCGCGGTCGATCGCCGTGCTCGACTGGCTGATCCTGCTCGCGTTCGTCGCCGGCACCCGCCTGATCGCACGGAGCCTCATCGAGCGGCCCGGCGCGGCGTCGCTCGTAGCTCGCGGGAAGGAAGTGATCGTCGTCGGCGCCGGGGACGCGGCTCAGCTCGTGGTCCGCGAGATGCTCAAGGCGCCTGCGGGCGGGTACACGCCCATCGGCCTCATCGACGACGACCCGCGCAAGAAGAACATCCGCCTGCACGGCATCCGCGTGCTCGGCACCACCCAGGATCTGCCGCACATCCTGCGCGACAACCCGCCGGACGAGGTGCTGATCGCGATCCCTTCCGCATCGGGCGAGACCCGCCAGCAGGTGGTCGAGATCGCGCAGGCCGCGAACGTCGCCGTCAAGACGCTGCCCGGGCTCTACGAGCTCATCTCCGGCGACCTCAACCTTGCAGGGCAGATCCGACCGGTCCAGGTGGAGGACGTGCTCGGACGTGAGCCGGTCGAGGTCGACGTGGGCTCGATCGCGAAGTACCTCGCCGGCGAGACCGTCCTCGTCACCGGTGCCGGCGGCTCGATCGGCGCCGAGCTCTGCCGCCAGATCGCCCGGATCGACCCGGCGCGGCTCGTGCTCGTCGAGCATTCGGAGGCGGCGCTCTTCGACATCGAGCGCGAGCTCGTGGGCGAGCGCGACTTCTCGGCGGTCGCGACCGTGCTCGGAGACTGCGGCGACCGCGCCAAGATGAGCCAGGTCTTCGAACGCTACAAGCCGGGCGTCGTTTTCCACGCCGCCGCGTACAAGCACGTCGCCCTCCTCGAGGCCAACCCGCTCGAGGCCGTGCGCAACAATACGCTCGCGACGCGGGTCATGGCCGACGTGGCGGTCGAGTACGGGACGGAACGGTTCGTGCTCGTGTCGACGGACAAGGCCGCAAACCCCAAGAACCTTCTCGGCCAGTCGAAGGCGTTGTGCGAGTGGATCGTCGAGGCCTATGGCCACCGCAAAGACATCAGCACCCGCTTTGTCGCCGTTCGCTTCGGCAACGTTCTCAACTCCTCGGGCAGCGTGATCCCGATCTTCCGGCGGCAGATCGAGAAGGGTGGCCCGGTGACGGTGACTCATCCGGAGATGACGCGCTACTTCATGACTATCCCGGAGGCGGTGTCGCTGGTCGTGCAGGCCGGCGCGATCGGCGGCCGCGGTCAGGTCTACGTGCTCGACATGGGTGAGCCGGTGAAGATCCTCGACCTCGCGGTCAACATGATCCGCCTCTCGGGCAGGGACCCCAAGACGGACATCTCCATCACCTTCGTAGGCGTCCGCCCGGGCGAGAAGCTGCACGAGGAGCTCTGGACCGACGGCGAGAAGGTCGGGCCCACATCGCACCCGAAGATCCTCCGTGCCGCGCGTCCGCCCATCGACGCCGAATGGCTCGACGACGGGCTGAGCGACCTCGAGCGGATGGTCGAGCGGGGAGAGACCCTCGACGTCGTCTCGCGGCTGACCGCGATGCTGCGGGAGCCCAAGCGGGCCGGCGCCGCGGTTCTGGAAGACACTCTCCACTAACTCGGCACAGTCGCCGTCCCGTGCGGTCTTTACGGTGCACGGGTGGACCAGAACGCCATCTTCGCCGGGCTGAACCCGGAACAGCGGCGCGCCGTCGAGACGGTGCGCGGGCCCGTCTGCATCCTTGCCGGCGCAGGATCGGGCAAGACGACGACGATCACGCGCCGGATCGCGAACCAGGTTGTGATCGGCGAGTTCGAGCCGCACGAGATTCTCGCGGTGACGTTCACGGACAAGGCGGCGACCGAGATGCGCGGTCGGCTGGAGCGGCTCGGCGTCGGCGGCGTCACGGCGCGGACATTTCATTCGGCGGCGCTACGTCAGCTGCACCGGCTCGGCGATCCGCCCGACCGGATCATGGCTTCGAAGGCGCTGCTGCTCCGCCAACTCGGGAACACGCTGCCGCCGCCGTACAAGTTCCGTCCCGCCGGTGACCTCGCAACGGAAGTCGAGTGGGCGAAGAACCGCAGGCTGACTCCGGCTACCTACCTCGCCGACCTCGACGATCACGAGCCTCCGATTCCGCCCGATCTCATGTTCCGGATCTTCCGTGGCTACGAGGTCGAGAAGGAAGAGCGCGGCTTCGTCGACTTCGAGGACGTGCTCGAGCTGACGATCCGCCTGTTCGACGAGCGCCCCGAGACGCTTGCGGAGGTGCGCGAGTACTTCAGCGCATTCACGGTGGACGAGTATCAGGACGTCAACCTGTTGCAGCAGACGCTCCTCGACCGCTGGCTCGGCGAGCGTGACGAGCTCTGCGCCGTCGGCGACGACTATCAGTCCATCTACGCGTTTACCGGAGCAACGCCGGCGTACTTACTCGGTTTGCCGACCCGTTTTCCGAACACGACCGTGATCCGGCTCGAGGACAACTACCGCTCGTCGCCGGAAGTGCTCGCGCTGGCCAACCGCATCGTCCCCGCGCTCGGCGGCGCGGAAAAGATCCTGCGCGCCACGCTCCGCTCGGGGCCGGAACCGATCACACAGTCGTTCCCGGCGCGGGAAGGCGAAGTCGCGTTCGTCGTCGACCGCGTGCGGGCGTTGCACAAGGAAGGCGTGGCGCTCGAGGAGATCGCGATCCTTTCTCGCACGAACGCAAGGCTGGCCGACTTCGAGGAGCCCTTGCACGAGGCGAAGATCCCGTTTCAGGGCGCGTCCTTGCTCGGGCGCGAGGCCGCGCGCCAGCTGCTACGCCGGCTGCGCCGGGTGGAGTCAAGCGAGGTTGCAGGGTCGGTGCGGGGCTACGCGCAGGAGGCAGGCTGGCGGGAGCGGCTGCCGGAGAAGCTCGGTGAACGGGAGATGGTGCGGCAGTCCGACCTCGGACGCCTGATCCGCCTGGCGGAGGAGTTCGACGACGGGCTACGGACGACGCGTGAGTTCATCGCCGACCTGGAGGCTCGTTTCGGCTCGACGGGCGCCGACCGCCGAGGCGTCCACCTCCTGACGCTGCACGGAGCAAAAGGGCTCGAGTTCGAGGCGGTCTTCATCCCGCGGCTCGAAGAGAAGGAGTTGCCGATCAGACAGGCGAAGAAGCCGGGCGAGATAGCGGAGGAGCGGCGCCTCGTCTACGTCGGCCTCACGCGGGCGAAGCGTCAGCTCGCCTTGACGTGGAGCGGGAAGCCGAGCCGCTTTCTCGGCGAGCTCGGGATCGCCGCCCGGCCCGTCACGAAGGCGGCCGAGCCGGACGACCCGCTCTACGCGGCGTTGAAGCGCTGGCGGCTCGAGCGAGCGACCGCGGACGATCTCCCTGCGTATGTCGTGTTCCACAACTCGACGCTCGCGGAGATCGCCGGACGCCGCCCACGTGACCTCTCTGCGCTCGGCGCCGTGCCGGGAGTCGGGCCGACGAAGCTCGATCGCTACGGCGACGACGTGCTACGCATCGTCGCCACGAGCGGTGAGCAGCAGGTCGAGCAGGACCGCCGGGTCGCGTCGGACGCGGCTGCCTGAGCCCTCCTCCCGCCTCTGCAGCTCGAGTGCGCGTGGATCCGTGAGCGGCTTCAGCCTGGCCTGACGGATCAGTTCTTCGTCCACGCCGCCCAGCCGGCCGCCGTAGGTCGTGTAGACGGGCACGCCGAGCGCAGCCGCCTCGCGGTTCATCGTCCCGCCGGCCGAGACGACGACGTCGGCGAGCGCGATCAGGCTCTGGGCATCGACGGCCCGATCCGGGACGATCACCGACGGCAACGCGAGCTCGCGGACGTATTCGCGCTGCTCGTCGGTCCGCGGCAGGACGACAGCGTGCACCGAGTCGAGGTTGCCGAGAAAGCCGAGTGTCTGCGGGAAGAGGGGATTGGAATGGCGGTGGTAGAGAGAGACGTCGGGCGGCGGCCGCAGCACAACGAGCACGCGGTCGCGGTCGACTCCGAGCCGCTCCAGCACGGCGGCGTCGGGCTCGAAGTCCGAGAGGTAGTACTCCTCCTTCAGGCCGGGGTACCGCAGCAGCTTCGGTGGTCTGACGCCGAAGCGTGCGAGGCGCTCGTCGGGGATCGAATCGGGCACGACCACCTTCGTCGCCGCACGCATGCCGAGCTGGTGCTGCAGTGTCGCGAACTCGTAGTCGTGTGTTGTCGCACTCGGTATGCCGAGCCGTCGCGCGGTCATGGTGAGCTCGTGCGAGCCGTGCGCCAGCGCGAGGTCGAAGCCGCGAGGGCGCGCCCACTTCCGCAGTTCGTGCAGGCGTGACGCGAGCGAACGCGCCTTGCCGAGCCGCGAACGCCCGCCGTGGCGTCCGACGACCGTGGCTTCGAGCCCGTGCAGCTCGAGCAGCTGCAACGTCTGCGCGTAGTCACGCGCGGTGATCTCGACTTCGTCGCCCCGCTCGCGCAACAACTGAATCAACGGCCGGAACACAAGCACGTGCGCCGACGCGGTCATGTCCATCCAGACCTTCAGGCCGTAACACCAACCAGTAACTGTTCGATCGCTTCGGCGGCCCGTTCTCCTGCACGCCCATCCCAGAGCGGTGGAATCTGCCCGTGCCTCGGCTCCGCCAGCAACGTTGGCAGCTCGCGCAGCCGTTCCGGCTCGAGCCCGAGTAGCGTGTTCGTGCCGAGCTCGATCGTGATCGGACGCTCGGTGTTCCGGCGCAGCGTGAAGCAGGGGATTCGGAGCACCGTCGTCTCTTCCTGGATTCCCCCCGAGTCCGTCACGACTGCGGCGGCTTTCGCTTCGAGCGAGAGAAACTGCCGATACGGCAGCGGTTCTGTCAGGAGGACACGTGTCGAGCCGTCGAGATTTCGTCGAGTCCGCGGATGCACCGGAAAGATCACCGGCAAGGACTCGGCGACCTCGTCGAGCGCGGCGATCGTCCGTGCAAGCAGGTCGGCGTCGTCGACGAGGCTCGGGCGATGGAGGGTGACGAGCACGTAGCCTCCCGGTTCGAGCCCAAAGTCACGCCAAGCCTCGAGTGCGAGCGCTGCGTCCTCGTTCGCTCGCAGCGTGTCGATCATCGTGTTCCCGACGAATGAGATCCTGTCAGTGAGGGCTTCAGCGACCAGGTTTTTGTCCGCGTCGTCGCTGTGTGTCAGGAGCAGGGTCGACAGATGGTCGGTGATGACGCGGTTGCGCTCCTCCGGCATCGACCAGTCACCGCTGCGCAGGCCGGACTCGATGTGACAAACGGTGATCCCGCACTTGGACGCGGCGACCGTGCCGGCGAGTGTCGAGTTGACGTCTCCCGCCACGACCACGAGATCCGGCTGTAGTTCACCGAAGACGCGCTCCAGCTCGGTCAAGGCATCCTCGGTCCTTTGAGCGTCCAGCTCTACGTGCGGTCTTGGCAGCGGGAGCTCCGAGAAGAAGACATCCTTCATGAGCGCGTCGTAGTGCTGGCCCGTGTGCACGAGACGCTGCTCGACGTTGCCACGCCGATCCAAGTCGGCGTAGACCGGCGCGACCTTCATGTAGTTCGGCCGCGCGCCGACGACATGGACGACGAGAGGTCGGCTGGCCATTCGGAGGAGTCTAGGTCAGCGCTCGACGAGCATTTCCGGCCGTGACGCCACCTGCGGCGCTCGCTCGACGTGCCGCTCGTGCCAGAGCGTGAAGGAGAGCAGGCCCCAGAGCTGGCGGCTGCGATCTTCGCGGCCGGCGACGTGGTCGTCCAGCAGGCGCTCGACCACGTCGGGGCTGAAGAACCCCTGGCGTTGCAGCGTCCCGCGCGAGAGCGTCTCCCGCGCGAACGGCTCGAGCTCACCCCTGAGCCAGGCGGCCGCCGGGATCGAGAAGCCGCGTTTCTTGCCGTGGACGATCTCGCTCGGTAGTAGCGGTGCAGCTGCTTTGCGCAGCAGCACCTTTTTCGAGAGGCCGCGGATCTTGTGCCGCGTGGGCAGCGCGAGCGCGAGGTTCGTCACGACCGTGTCGAGATACGGCACGCGGGCTTCGAGCGAGTGCGCCATCGACGCGCGGTCGGTCTTCACGAGCAGGTCGTCGACGAGGTAGACGCCGACGTCGACGTCTTGCAGGCGTGCAAGCTCCTCGGCGCCTTCGGTCTCGAGGTACCTGGCACGCAAGATGTCGACCGGATCGAAAGCCGACGGGCGACCGGTCAGCTCGGCGCGCAAATCCTGCGTGAAGATCTCCTTCCAGCCGTGGTGGCGTTCAAGGGGTGGCAGATGTGCCGCGCGGATAAAGCGCTTCGCCTTGTAGTCGAAGCTCGCTCGCGACGTCGACGTGGGCAGCCGCTCGACGAGTGGGCCCGCCAGACGGGCAAGCCTGCCGACACGGGAGGCCAGGAGGTCCGCCGCGTAGGTGTAGTAGCCGCCGAAGAGCTCGTCGCCCCCTTCGCCGGAGAGCGCGACCTTCACGTCGCTCGCTGCGAGCTCCGACACGAGGTAGGTCGGCAGCGCGGACGAATCCGCGAACGGCTCGTCGAACGCATCGGCGAGAGCCGGCAGGAGCAAGGCGGCATCCGGGCGCAGCACCAGCTCGCGGTGTTGCGTCCCGTAACGCTCCGCAACGAGTCGTGCGTCGGCGAGCTCGTCGAACGAGCGTTCCTCGAAGCCGATCGAGAACGTCCGTAGGGGCTCGGTGCTCTCCTCCGCCGCAAGCGCAGCGAGGAAGGCGGAGTCGACGCCGCCCGAGAGCAGGACTCCGACCGGAACGTCGCTGACCAGGTGTGCTCGCACCGAGTCGCGGAGTCGTGACCGGAGCTCCTCGACGAGCTCCGCCTCCTCGTCTTCACGCAGCTCCTCGAGCGGCGCCGGCCGGGCGAAGCGCTTCAGCTCGACGCGGCCGTCTTCCCAACTCAAGAGCTGGCCGGGCGGGAGCTTGCGGATCTCCCTGAAGATCGTCAGCGGCGCGGGGATCGAGTTGAACGCGAGGAACGCCTCCAGTGCATCGAGGTCGATCTCACCCCGGGGCAACGCCCGGAGCTCGGAGGCGAACGCGAGCTCGCTGTCGGCTGCGCGGTAGTAGAGCGGCTTGATCCCGAAGCGGTCGCGCGCGAGCACGAGCCGCCGGCGGCGTGCGTCCCAGATTGCGATCGCGAACATCCCCCGCAGCCGCTCGGCGAACCCGTCGCCGTGCTCCTCGTAGAGGTGCAGCAGCACCTCGGTATCGCCCTGAGTGCGGAATCGATGTCCCCCTGCCCTCTCGAGCTCCCGGCGCAGCTCGCGGTAGTTGTAGATCTCGCCGTTCTGGACGACATGGAGAGTTCCGTCCTCGTTCGAGATCGGTTGGTCGCCCGTCTCGAGGTCGATGATCGAGAGCCGCCGGGCTGCGAGTGCGATGTCCCCGTCGCTGAACTCGCCGAAGCTGTCCGGGCCTCGGTGGACGAGCGTCGCGCTCATCGCCGCGACGCGCTCTGTCACCGCCGAGCCGTTGGTCGACGCGATTCCGCAGATCCCGCACACGGGCGGTCAGTGTAGAGGGGCCCTCGAACGAGGGATTGCGCCGTACCCCTTCTGGGTGACATGGTGTTCTCGGGGAGGGGTGAGGTTGGATCCAGTGACGCAAGTGTTCGTTTACGCCACCGCGGCGATCACGTCGGTCGCCTTCACGGTCTCGGCGTTGAATGTTCTCGCGGTCGTGCTGTCGCACGTCCTGAGCTAATCGGCTCTGACATAGGGCCGTTGCCGCCGCGTAGGCTCGCGGGGTGGATTTCGGGACCCACGCCCAACTCGTCCTCCTCGCCCTGCTCGTAGCCGTCGCGGCACTGCTTGCGGTCGCCCCGGCGCTGCGAATCCCGTATCCGATCCTGCTCGTCCTCGGCGGCCTCGCGCTCGGCTTCGTCCCCGGCGTTCCGACTCTGCAGCTGCCGCCCGAACTCGTCTTGATCGCCATTCTCCCGCCGCTCCTCTACTCGGCGGCGTTCTTCACGTCGCTACGGGAGCTGCGGGCGAATTCCCGCCCGATCGGTCTCCTCGCGATCGGGCTCGTGATCACGACGATGGTCGCGGTCGCCACTGTGGCCCACACACTCGTCGACGACATGTCGTGGACTGCGGCGTTCGTCTTGGGAGCAGTGGTCTCTCCGACGGATCCGATCGCAGCGACCGCGATCATGCGCCGGCTGGGTGTGCCGCGCCGTACCGTCTCCATCGTCGAGGGCGAGAGCCTCGTCAACGACGGCACGGCACTCGTCTTCTACCGCGTCGCGGTCACCGCAGCGGTCGCCGGCTCGTTCTCCGTCTGGGACGCGTCGTGGCGGCTGTTGTGGAGCGTCGTCGGCGGAGTGGCGATCGGCCTCGTCGTCGGCTTCCTCGTCGCGGCGGTTCGGCGCCGGCTCGACAACCCGCCGGTCGAGGTGACGATCGGTCTCCTCACCGGCTACCTCGCGTTCATCCCGGCCAACGCCGTCGCGGCGTCCGGCGTGCTCGCGGTCGTAACCGCCGGCATTTACCTCGGCTGGCGCACGCCGGAGCTCACCTCCTTCCAGACGAGGCTTCAAGGAGGAGCCGCCTGGGAGATCTTCACCTTCGTTCTCAATGCCCTGCTCTTCGTCCTCGTCGGCCTTCAGCTGCCGCGGATCCTCGACGCGCTCACGGGATTCTCGGCGGCGGAGCTCATGTGGTGGGGCCTGCTCGTCACACTGACCGTGGTCGTCGCGCGCATGATCTTCGTGCCCGTGTTCACGTACCTCCCGCGGAGGTTTCTGGGCGCGTTCGGCCCCAACGACCCGCCGCCACCGCCCGGCCGTGCATTCGTGGTTTCGTGGGCAGGCATGCGGGGCGCCGTCTCCCTCGCCGCTGCCCTGGCCGTGCCCTTGACGACGGATGCGGGCAGCGCGTTTCCGCAGCGTGATCTGATCGTGTTCCTCACGTTCTGCGTGATCCTCGGCACCCTGGTGGTTCAGGGTCTGACGTTGCCGGTCGTGATTCGGGCACTCGGGATCGAAGCGGACCACCTCGACGAGAAGGAACACGCCAAAGCGCGCATCAAGGCCGCAGATGCCGCGCTCGCACGGCTCGACGAGCTTCAGGGTGAAGACTGGGTGCGAGAGGAGACGGCCGAGCGGCTGCGCGGTCTCTACGGCTTCCGGCGCAACCGATTTCTGTCTCGCTTCGACGAGAACGACGACGGCGCGATCGAAGAGCAGTCTCTCAATTACCAGCGTTTGCGCCGGGAGTTGTTCGACGCCGAGCGTGACGCAATCGTCGATCTTCGACGCCGCGGGGTCATCGACGACGAGGTCGAGCGCCGTCTGTACCGCGACCTCGACCTCGAGGACGCACGGCTCGAGGTTTAGCTAGCGCCTAGCGGCCGGTAACTCCGCGCGCAAACTGACCCAGCACGCGCCACGCGGTCGCGGCAAGCGTGCGCAGATACAGACGTAACGACCGATCCGCGATCCACTCCAGGTCGTGCGCGAGCTTCTCCGCCATCGAGGTCTCGTAGCCGCGACGCACCTGGGCAAAGCCGGTGAGCCCCGGCCGGACGACGAGCCGCTGCCAGTACGCCGGCAGCTCCTCCACCAGCTCAGCGAAGAAGCGAGGCCTGATCGGCCTCGGCCCGACGAGGCTCATGTCCCCGCGCACGACGTTCCAGAGCTGCGGGATCTCGTCGAGCTGGGTGGCACGCAGCCAGCCGCCGATCGCGGTCGCCTCTGCTCGCGTTCGATTGACGAGCTCCTCGCCGAGGTAGGGGCCGAGTCGTTCCTCAGCGTTCCGGCGCAGCGTCCTGAACTTGAGCATCTCGAAGACGTGCCCGCCGCGTCCGACTCGCTCGCCGCGGTAGAGGAGTGGCCTGCCGTTGGTTACGAGCAGAAGAAGAGCGATCGGCACCGTGACGGGTAACGTCACGAGCAGGAAGAACGCCGAGAACGCGATGTCGAATGCACGCAGCGCGGCGTCATGTGGCCGGGTCTCACTTCCCTCCGTCAGCTCCGAGAACCGCAGGATGAAAGAGTCGCTCGACTCCGGCGTGATGGCCACTCCAGGATCGTAGAGCCTGCCTCACCCGGCTCCGAGTTTGCATAATGAATGCTTATGGACACGCGTCAGCTGGCCGCATTCTGCGCCGTCGTCGAACGGAAGAGCTTCTCCCAGGCGGCGGAGCGCCTCGGGGTAACCCAGCCGGCCGTCAGCCTGCAGATCCGCTCGCTCGAGCAGCGGCTCGGGCGGCAGCTTCTCGATCGCTCCGGCCGGCGCGTCGAGCCGACCGAGGCCGGCCGCCGCCTCTACACCTCGGCGCAACGCCTGCTCGCCGCTGAGGAACATCTGCTCGAGGATCTCGACGCGGAGGACGAGGGGACGATCACTGGGACGCTCGAACTCGGGGCGTCGACGGGCCCCGGCGGTACGGTCGTCCCGCTGTTGCTCTGCGATTTCCAGGAGCAGCATCCGAATGTGCGGGTGCGACTCACCGTCTCCGACACGCAGACCGTCGTCGACCGGGTCGGAGACCGAGAGCTCGAGCTCGGCATCGTCGGGGCGGGACGTCGCCATCGTGGCGTCGCGTTCGAGCCGTTTTTTAGCGACGAGGTCGTGCTCGCCTGCCCGTCGGGTCATGGCTTCGCGGGCAAGAAGATCTCCCTCGACGACCTGAAGGGCGAGAAGCTGATCGTGATGCAGGAAGGTGCGGGCGTCCGTCAGGTCATCGAGGACGAGTTGCGCAAGGCAGGGATGCGGCTGCGCGATCTCGACGTCCACCTCGAGCTCGGGCTGCAGGAATCGGTGCGGAGCGCGGTGGTCGCCGGACACGGCATCGCGTTCATCTCCCGGCTGGCGATCGAGGCCGACCTCGATGCCGGCCGCATCGCGACCGCGCGCGTCCGCGGGCTCGACCCCGTGCGCGAGATCTTCCTTGCCCGTGCGAGTGGGCGCAGCGAGACGCGCGCCGCACGTGCGTTCATCTCCTTTGCGCAGGAGCACCTACCGGCGTGATCGTCAGCTGGGGTCTTGCCCAGCTCCCCGGCGTGCTCGGCCGGCTCCGCATCGAGGAGCCGCTGCTCGTCGCCAGCGAGCGCTGGGCCGGGACGAACCTCGGCGTGCGCACCGCGGCCCGCTGGACCGAGGTTCCATCAGATCGGGTCGCAGCCGCCGCGGAGTACGCGGGAGACGGCGTGATCGCCGTAGGCGGCGGCAGCGCAATCGACCTCGGAAAGGCGGTCTCGGCCGAGGCGAACGTGCCGGTCGTATCGGTGCCCACCACGTACGGCGGAGCGGAATGGACCTCGTTCTACGGGATCCGCGATCCTGAGCGCAGGATGCGTGGCGGCGGTGCCGGCGCCCGGCTCGGGGGCGTCGTCTACGAGCCGGAGCTGACACTGTCGCTCCCGCGCGCCGAGACCGTCGGCACCGCGCTCAACGCGCTCGCGCACAGCGCGGAGGCGCTCTACGTCGAAGGCCACAACGCGGAGGCGGACGAGCACGCCCTCGCCGGGGCCCGGCTGATCGGCGAGTGGCTGCCGCACGTCGTCGACGAGCCGCACGATCTCGAGGCGCGGACGAAGCTGCTGGAGGGAGCCATGCACTCCGGGATGGCGCTCGGAGGCTCGATGCTCGCCCTCGGTCATGCAATGGCACAGGCCCTCGGCGGGCGCTATGGATTGCCTCACGGCGCGATGAACGCGCTCGCGCTGCCGGCAGCGCTGCGCTTCAACGCGCAGGTGGAGCCCGAGGCCGTGCGCCGATTCGGCGAGGCACTCGGCACCGAAGATCCGGCTGCGCGGGTGGAGGAGCTCGCGCGGCTCGGAGGGTTCGAGCGGCTGCGCGACTTCGGGGTGCCGGAGGAAGAGCTCGGCGAGATCGCAGCTGCGACGGTCGAGCGCGCGGGCGCCAAGGCGAACCCACGACAGGCGAGTCCGGCCGAGGTCGAGGAACTGTTGCGCTCTATCTACTGAATAACGACGGCTAATACGTCGGATTAGCCGAATCGTGGTAAGGTCTGCTGGTCGTGGCGGACTCCCTCTTTGACGTGCTCGTGATCGGCAGCGGAGCCTCCGGGCTCGCGGCTGCGGTCTCCGCTCAGCGGGCCGGCGCCCGGGTTGCACTGGCGACGAAGGGCGCGCTTCAGTCCTGCAACTCCGCCAAGGCGCAGGGCGGCATCCAGGCCGCGTTCGGGGAGGACGACTCGCCCGAGCAGCACGCCGAGGACGTGTGGAAGTCGTCCCACGAGACGGCCGACCGTGCACTGGTGGAGATCCTGACCGGCGAGGCGCCGTCCGCAATCCATTGGCTCGAGGAGCTCGGCGTCGAGTTCACGCGCGAGAACGGCGGCTATCGCCTCGCTCGTTGCGGCGGCGCGTCGCGCAAGCGGCTCCTGCAGGTCGGTGACCGAACGGGGCACGCGATCACGACCGCGCTGCGCGACTCCGCCGAAAGCTCCGGCATCCAGACCTTTCCCAAGTCACCGCTCGTCGACCTCGCCCGGACCGAGAACGGCTGGCGCGCACGCTGCGGGGATCACACGATCGACGCCACGACGGTGGTCCTCGCAGCGGGCGGGCGGTGCTTCCGCGTCGCCGAAGAGCGCGGCGAGCTCTCGACGAATCATCCGGGCGCGACCGGCGAGGTGACGCAGATTGCAGTCGACCTCGGCGCCGAGCTGCGCGACTTCGACGCGCTCCAGTACCACCCCAACGGCGGCGCGTGGCCGCAGAACATGCAGGGCTACTCCATCCCCGAGACGACTCGCGCCTACGGTGCCGTTCTGCTCAATGCCGACGGCGAGGAGTTCACCGATTCCCTCGGCCCTCGCGACGCCGTCAGCGAGGCGATCGTCGAGGAGGTCGAGAAGGGCAAAGGCGTCGAAACTCCGGACGGAAGGCCGGCCGTCTATCTCGACACGACGCGCATCGCGGAGGCCGACGCCAACGTGTCGCTGCCGTACATGCTGCGCCGGTACCGTGCGGGCGGGATCGACCCGCTGCACGAACGACTGTTCACGTATCCGGTCCTCCACTACCAGAACGGCGGCCTCGTGATCGACGCGAATGCCGAGACGACGCTCGAAGGGCTCTATGCATGCGGCGAGATCGCCGGCGGCACGCACGGCCGCAACCGCATGATGGGAAATTCGCTTCTGGAATGTTGTGTGTTCGGACGCCGTGCCGGCAAGGCCGCCGCGGAGAAAGCGAAGGTATGAGCACCATCACGATCACCGATCTCGAAGCCGCAGTCGAAGACGCTGCGGCATACCTCTACGTCTGGGCGCTGAAGGACATCCCGCAGGACCTGCGCGACGCGCTCGCGGACGCTGCGAACAGGGAGACGTCCGTGCCCGGACAGCGCGTCCTGCAGACGATTCTCAAGAACGTCAACATCGCCGAATTCGAGAAGAACCTCGTCTGCCAGGACACGGGAATCGCCGTCTACACGTGTCGTGTCGGCGAGCATTTTCCCCTGCATCCGGCCCGAATTTACGCCGCGCTCAAGACCGGAACTGAGCGCGCGACGGTCGAACATCCGCTGCGCTCGAACGCCGTGCACACGATCACACGCGAGAACACCGGACCGAACACCGGCTACCGGTTACCGATCGTGCACTGGGAGTTCATTCCCGATTGGGACGGACTCGACGTGAAGTGCGTGCCGAAGGGATCGGGCAGCGAGAACATGAGCTTCCTGAAGATGTGCGTCCCGGCCGACGGCGTGAAAGGCGTGAAGAAGTTCGTGCTCGAGTCGATCGTCGGCGCCGGCGGCAAGCCGTGCCCGCCCGGCATCGTCGGCGTCGGCATCGGTGGCAGCGCCGACTACGCGATGTATCTCGCCAAGGAGGCGATCGCACGTCCCGTCGGCACGCGCAACGCCGATCCGCACGTGGCCAAGCTCGAAGAGGAGCTCTATGAGCTGCTCAACGAGACGGGAATCGGCCCGATGGGTCTCGGCGGCGACGTCACGGTGCTGTCGTGCCACGTCGAGCATGCGGACACGCACATGACGCTGAACCCGGTCGCGGTCAACTACCAGTGCTGGGCCGCGCGCCGCGCGAGCGCGCACGTGACCGCGAACGGAGAGGTGGAGTTCGACCGTGAGTTCTAACCGTGGCCACAGAAGCCACGACTCGAACTGCAAGGGTCTGACCCCAGCCTTTGAGGGCCAGGCTGCTCCGGCCGGTGTCCTAAAGAGCAAGCGTCTGACCCCGGCTCTTTGGGAGGTGTGTTAGATGGCGGCGGTTCGCATGCAGTTTCCTGCGTCGGAAGAGGCGATCCGTGAGCTGCGTGCCGGCGACGAGGTCACCGTGGACGGTCACATCATCGGTATCCGCGATCGTACGCAGATCCGGATCTTCGACCAGGGCATCGAGCCGCCGATGGATCTCAACGGCGCGTTCCTGCTGCACACGGCGCCCGGCGTGCGCAAGCTCGGCCCCGGCAAGTACGAGAAGATCTGCATCGGCACGACGACCTCGGCGCGCATGGTGCGCTTCACGGAAGGCCTCGGCTCGCAGTACGGAGTCCGCGCGATCTGCGGCAAGGGCGGGCTCCCCGACGAAGCGATCGAGCCGATGCAGCGACTGGGGATGGTCTACTTCGCGATCGTCGGCGGAGCGGCCGCACTCGAGACGACGCAGATCGAGGAGATCGAGGAGGTGGCGTGGGAAGAGCTCATGCCGGAGTGCCTCTGGAAGTTCCGAGTCAAGGACTTCGGCCCGCTCACCGTCGGCATCGACTCGCACGGCAACTCGCTCTTCCACGACGTGCAGGAGCGTGCCAAGGCCAAGCTGGAGGAGCTCTATGAGCGGCTTTGACCTGGGCCTGACGCCGCGCCCCGGCGGGCTCACGCACGTGATCGACAAGGGCCTCGGCCCGCGCGCCTGGGAGGACGTGCTCGAGACCTCGGGCGACTACATCGACATCGTGAAGCTCGGCTGGGGCACCGCCTACGTGACCCGGAACCTGCCCGCGAAGCTCGACGTGCTGCGCGGAAAGCCGGTCGTCATCGGCGGCACGTTTTTCGAGGTCGTCTTCGTGCAGGACAAGATCGAGGGCTACAAGCGTTGGCTGCAAGGTCTCGGTCTGACGCATGTCGAGATCTCCGACGGCGTGATCGACCTGCCGCGCGAGCGCAAGCTCGAGCTGATCGACGAGTTTGCGCGCGACTTCACCGTTCTGTCCGAGGTCGGGTCGAAGGACGCCGACGTCGAGTTCACGGCCGACGAATGGACGAAGTGGCTGCGCGAGGAGCTCGACGCGGGCGCCTGGAAGGTGATCACCGAGGCGCGCGAGGGCGGGACCGCGGGGATCTTCAGCAAGTCCGGCGACATGCGCACCGAGCTCGTCGGCGAGATCGCAGACGTCGTGCCGCTCGAGGACGTCGTCTTCGAGGCGCCGACCAAGTCGGCGCAGGCGTGGTTCATCAAGGAGTTCGGGCCCGCCGTGAACCTCGGGAACATCCCTCCGGAAGAGGTCATTGCGCTCGAGACGCTCCGCCGCGGCCTCCGCGGCGACACGTTGAAGGAGGTGCTCCTTGGCGACCGTGCCGGCACTCCAGCTTCCTGACGTCGAGGCGATGACGGCCGAAGAGGCCGTGCTCTGGGCGTATCAGCAGTTCGGCGACCGCATGTGCCTCACGTGTTCGTGGCAGCGGCAGTCCTCCGTGCTCCTGCACATGGTGTTCGGCGAGCTCGGCCTCAACATTCCGGTCGTCGAGCTCGATACGCAGCTCTTCTTCAAGGAGACCTACGAGACGCGCGACCGCCTCGTCGAGCGCTACGGCCTCACGCTCGAGCGACCCGAGGTGATCACCGTCGCGCAGCAGGCGATTCAGGAGGGGCCGAACCTCTGGGAGAGCGACCCCGATCGCTGCTGTCACATCCGGAAGGTCGAGCCGCTCGAGCGCGCGCTCGCGCCGTACGACGCCTGGATCACCGGCATCCGGCGCGAGCAGGCGCTGACGCGCGCAGATGCAAAGCGCGTCGAGTGGTCGGAGCGCTACGGCGTCTGGAAAATCCAACCGATCGTGGACTGGGACGCGAAGCGCGTCCAGGCCTACATCCACGTGAACGAGATTCCGTACAACCCGCTGCACGACGCGGGCTATCCGTCGATCGGCTGCATCCCGTGCACGCGACCCGTCGTCGCCGGCGAGGATGAACGTGCGGGACGCTGGGCCGGATCGGACAAGCTCGAGTGCGGCATCCATGGCAATACGCGACTAGTGAAGGAGAGCAGTGACTGAGCACATCTACGCCCACGAGCACCCGGAGACCGAGCGACGACGCGAAGGCGGCTTCACGCTCTGGTTCACAGGCCTGTCGGGCTCGGGGAAGACGACGATCGCGCATCTCGTCGGTCCCGCGATCGAAGAGCGCGGCCCCATCGTCGAGTACCTCGACGGGGACACGGTTCGCACGCATCTGTCAAAGGGTCTGGGCTTCTCGAAGGAAGACCGAGACGCGAACATCGAGCGCATCGGGTGGGTTGCCGCACGCCTTACCCGGCACGGCGCTGCCGTGATCGCGGCTGCGATCTCCCCTTACCAAGCGACGCGTCAAAAGGCGCGCGAGCTCGTCGAGGAGTGGGGCACGTTCGTCGAGGTGCACATCGCGACGTCGGTGGAGGAATGCGCCCGCCGCGACGTCAAGGGCCTCTACGAGAAGGCTTTCAAGGGCGAGATCAAGGGCTTCACCGGCGTCGACGATCCGTACGAGGACCCGAGCAATCCCGACGTACGCATCGACACCGAGCAGCACGAGCCCGAGGAGAGCGCCCAGCTGATCCTGCAGCATCTCGAGGAGCGCGGGCTGATTCCGGCGGGAGTTACAGCATGAGCGTCGCCATCGAGACGAAGCTGATCCCGCCGCACGGCGGCAGGCTCGTCGACAGGACGATTGGAGAGCGCCCCGACGACGTCGACATGCTCGAGATCTTGACGCTCACGTCGCGCGAGCTCTCCGACCTGGACATGGTCGCCTCGGGCGCGCTGTCGCCGCTCGAAGGCTTCATGGGTCACAAGGACTACGAGGCCGTGCTGGACACGATGCGGCTCGCGAACGGCCTCCCCTGGGCGCTACCGGTGTGTCTGGCGGTCGACTCAGCGCCCGACGGCGACCGGGTCGTTCTCGCGGACGAGAGCGGCAAGCACTTCGCAGTGCTCGAGGTCGAGGAGACCTACGAGTACGACAAGCAGCGCGAGGCGCAGCAGGCGTTTCGCACCACCGACGAGGCTCATCCCGGCGTGGCACGGTTGTACGCGCAGAAGCCCCTATATCTCGCGGGTCGCGTGACCGTATTCGAGCGTGCGGAGCCGTCCTTCCCCGAACTGGCGAAGGACCCGGCGGAGACACGTGCAGAGTTCGCCGAGCGCGGTTGGCGCCGTGTCGTCGGCTTCCAGACGCGGAACCCGATCCACCGTGCGCACGAGTATCTGACCAAGGTCGCGCTCGAAACCGTCGACGGCCTGCTCGTGCATCCGCTCGTCGGCGACACGAAGTCGGACGACGTTCCGGCCGCAACGCGTGTCGAGTGCTACCGCGTCCTGCTCGACGGCTACTACCCGTCCGACCGGGTCGTGCTCTCCGCCTTCCCGGCCGCAATGCGCTACGCCGGGCCGCGCGAGGCGATCTGGCACGCGATCTGCCGCAAGAACTACGGCTGCTCGCACTTCATCGTCGGCCGCGACCACGCAGGTGTGGGCGACTATTACGGTACGTACGACGCGCAGTTGATCTTCGACGAGTTCGAACCGCACGAGCTCGACATCGAGCCGATGTTCTTCGAGCACTCGTTCTGGTGCAAGGCGTGCGGTTCGATGGCCTCTGCGAAGACCTGTCCGCACGGCGGGGACGATCACGTCTTCCTCTCGGGCACGAAGGTCAGGGAGATGCTCGAAGCGGGCGAGCTTCCGCCGGAGCAGTTCTCCCGGCCCGAGGTCGCCGAGGTACTGATCGAGGCATATAGGACGTAGTCGTAGAATCGCGGCTCCGTGAGCCGCAACGCACCGACCATCCTCGCGCTCCTGCTCATCGTGGCGACCGCGACGGCATTCGCGGTGACGCAGCGCCTGAAGCTCGAGCCTAGCCCCATCTCCCAGACGCGCGTCTCGGACGTCTTCTCGCCCGTTTGCCGCTGCGCCACGAAGGCGGCGAACATCGACTTCTCGCTGCGCAGGGCGGACCACCTTCGCATCGCAATCCGGACCGGGTCCGGCGAGCTGACCGTCGCCGAGGGGTCGTTTCCACAGGGCGATGTCCATGTGCGCTGGGACGGGCGGGATGCGTCGGGGGAGATCGTGCCGGACGGGATCTACTACCCACTCGTGCAGCTCCAGCGTGCCGGCAGGACGATCGATCTGCCGAACCCGATCCGCGTCGACACGATCAGGCCGTCGATCAGGCTCAGGAGCGTCCGGCCCCGGGTCTTCCGGCCCGGCACGACGAAGGTGACGGTGACCTACACCGTCTCTGAGCACGCCCACGCGCTGCTCTTCGTCGACGGCAGGCGCCGCGTCTTGACCGCGTCGAAGCGCCTGCGCTACCTGTTGCACTGGTCCGGGAAGGTGCAGGGTCGTGCGATCCGGCCCGGCCGGCACAAGCTGAAGCTCGTCGCCGAGGATCTCGCCGGCAATCGCTCCCTGCCGACACCTGTGGTCGTCGTGCGTGTGCGTCGTCCGTGACGGCGACTCCGGGTGGCCCGCCCGTTCTCGTCCTCGGCGTACGCCGCTCGGGCACGACTCTGCTTCGCGTGATGCTCGACCGGCATTCCGAGCTCGCCGTTCCCGACGAGTCGTATTTCGTCCCGCAGCTCGCCGACCGCCATCTCCGGCATGTCGAGCCCGACGAGTTCGTCGACGACCTGCGCAGGATCGACACGCTCGCGGAATGGGAGGTGCCGTTGGACAAGGTGCGCGCGCGGCTGACCGACCGAATGCCGATCGGCGCTGCAATCGCGACGGTGTACGCCGTCTACGCGGCAGAGCGTGGCAAGTCACGCTGGGGCGACAAGACGCCCATGTACATGCAGAACCTGCGTCTCCTCGAACGTCTCTTTCCGGACGCCCTCTTCGTCCATCTCGTACGAGACGGTCGCGACGCGGCGCTGTCCTTTCTCTCGATGCCGAGAGGGTTGATGACAGAGACGTGGATGCAGCCGCGCAGCGTGGCGACGTTCGCCTGCCAGTGGCGCGCCGAGGTGAGAGCAGCGCGTCGTCTGGGCCGTCGCGTCGGAGACGAGCGCTACCTCGAGGTGCGTTACGAAGATCTGGTCGGCGACGTCGAGCCCGCGCTCCGCCGCATCTCCGCGTTCGCGCGGCTGCCCTACGAGCCCGCGATGGTGGACTACACGGGCAGTGTCGACGTGTCGGCCAAGCCCCACCAGCAGAGCCTCAGGCGCCCTCCGACAGCGGGGTTGCGGGACTGGCGGCTGCAGATGTCTCCGGAGAACGTCGGCGCGTTCGACCAGGTGGCGGGCGATCTGCTGAACGAGCTCGGGTATGAGACACACGAGCGCCCCGACGCAGCCGGAAGGCTCAGGCGTGCGTCGTACGGCGCAAGGGCGGCTGCCTGGCGCGCGGCCAGCTTCGGGCTGCGGCGGTCGCCCTTATGGCCTCGTCGTCACCCGCCCCTGCGCTGACTTCTTCTGCGCCTGGCGACGCTTGGCGCGCTCGAGGGCGAGGATCTGCGGGCTGCGGCGCCCGTGCCACGCCATCACGATTCCGTTCAGCGTGAAGAAGTAGTGGCGCTCGGTGACGATTCCCGGCGAGTACTTCCCGATCTTCAGCCGCCACAGAATCTTGCCGTCGGAGACGCGCAGAGCGAAGGTGCGCTCCTCGAGCGTCGAGGTGAAGACGAGGTTGCCGGCCACGAACGAGCCGCCGAGAATCCGGCCGCCCAGATAGCGGCGCCACAGCAGCCTTCCGTTGCCCGCCCGAAAGGCGCGCAGGCTACCGTCGAACCCACCGATGAACACTCGTCCGTTGGCGATTGCGGGAGTGGAGTAGCCCAGCCCGCCGACTCGCGCAGTCCAGATCACATGGCCGCTGCTCGCGGACACTGCAAAGATCTTCCCGGAGCGCGCAATGGTGAAGACCCGCTTTCCATCGGTCGACGGGCTCGCGTAGAAGCTCTCGTAGCGAAGCACGTCGCGACGGAAGTACCGGTCCCAGATCTTGTGTCCGTCGCTTGCGCGGAGACAGAAGATCGAACCTGCGTACGTCGAGATGAAGAGGCGGTTGCCGGCTATCGACGGACTCGAGTTGATCCGGCCTCCGGTGTCGTATGCCCATTTCACTCGGCCTGTGCGTACGTACACCGCGAACATGCGGCCGTCCGTCGCACCGAAGTACACGACCCGCCCGATCGCGACCGGCGAGGACTCGATCTTTGCGTTGACGTGCAGCCGCCAGAGCAGCTGGCCGTTGAAACGGTTGTATGCGATCACATTGCCGTCATGCGAGCTCACGATGAGACGCGGGCCGGCGACGGCGGGCGTCGAAGGCTTCTTGCCGCCGAAGCGCTGCCAGATCCGGTGTCCGTTGTGTGAGTCGAGGGCGACGGTGCGGCCGGCGAAAGTGTTCACATAGAGGATGCCGCTGCAGTAGCTGGGCGGGTACTCGATGTAGCTGCCCAGGCCGACGACCCAAAAGTGGCGCAGCGGGAGTCCGATGTCGAGCCCGGGTCGTGACAGCGTCCTCGCGGGATCGCCGCCGAAGTTGTCCCAGCAGCGCTTGTCGTCCACGAGGTGGTAGCGACCTTTCTTCTTCTTCGGCTGCGTCGGCGTGGCCACGTTCGTTGCGACCGACGCCGTGACGCCGCTGAGCTTCGTGTCCAGCTTTCCTCCCGGCCGCTCACGCGACTTGAGGAAGTAGGCCGTGCTCGCGCCCGCGACGAGCAGCACGAGGACAGCCACGCTGAGAAGGATCCGACGGCGCACCGGGCGGAGCTAGTCTGCCAGCGGGGTCTGGTGCTGGAGCTGGGCAGCCGTTCGTCGTGCGCCGCCGTCCTGCGATCGCTCCGTGAACTTCGGGCTCGACGGGCCCGGCGGCGTCCCCGTCCTGCGGGAGAGCGCGACCCAGGACCACGCAGCAAGCGCCATCACGCCCCAAACGATCGGGTCCTCGAAGAAGCCCGCATAGAAGAGCGAGTGGACGAACAAGGCGAGGAAGACCGCGGACGCTCCCAGTCCCAGAGGTCGGTTCAAACGCGACACCAGAAAGAGGAGCCGTGTCGCTCCGGCGAGGAGAGCCGCGTATGCGAGCAGGCCGACGATGCCGAGCTCGGCGGCGACCGTCAGGGGCGTCGTGTGCGAGTGGTCACGCTTTGCGGAGAGCTCTGTCTTGGCCTCGTCTTTGCTCGCCTGCGGTTGGCCGCCGATCCCGACGCCCACGAGAGGATGGTTCGTGAAGACGACCCATGTCACCCTGGCGAGCCGCGTCCGGCCGCTCGTCGCCTGGCGTGCGGAATCGTTCACCGCGGTGGCGGCCACGAAGGCGGCTCCCGCGAGAACGAAGGCGACGCCGCCGACGAGCAGCACGCGCCGCATCTTCGAGCCTCCCAACAGATACGACACCGCCACGGCGACCGCGAAGAGCGCGACGAAGCTCGACTGCGAGTAGGAGAAGAACAGCCCGGCCCAGAGAAAGGCGATGAGCGCTGCTCCGGCCCAGAAGCCGATCCGGCCCAGCCAGATCGCGACGAGCAGAACGGCGATCGCGATCACGACGTGTCGGCCGAAGATGCTCGGATCCTTGAAGAGCGAGGTGACGCGGAAGTAGGTCGTGTACGCATTCGCACGGGCGACGTCTCCGGCGAGGAGGTGTCCGTGCGTCAGGCGCTGGAAGAGCGCAACCGCCGAGAACAGTCCTGCAAGCGCGACGAGCGTCGTCGCGAGCGCGCGTGGGTGCCACGAACGGAAGGGTGAGCGCGCCACGGCGACGACGAGCGCGGAGAACGGGAAGAGGAAGAAGAGGAGCTCGATCGTGCCCTGTCGCAGGTCGCGGGTCCAGAGCAGCGAGAGCCCGGCGAGCGCGACGAACGTCGCCGCGGGCACTGCAAGGAGCGGCGGCAGCGGGTTCCCGACGTCGCCGCGTAGCGCACGAAACAGAAGCGCGAGGAAGGCGGCCGCGAGAACGACGTAGAGCGGCACGAGCAGATAGGCCTTCTGCGCTCCGATCGACACGGAGATTCGAAAAGGCGCCGCGGCCAGCAACGCAATCGGAACGATCGCCGGGTACCGCGCGAGCGCCACCGCACCCGCGCCGACGAGGATCACGCCGGCCACGAGCGCAGCGGCATGGGTCGGAGGCTTGACGAGCAGCTTGAGATCGGCTCCCGGGACGAGGGCCGCCGCGAGGGTCGCCTCGCCAACCGCGGTCACGGCCAGTCCGGCCAGGAGCTGAGCGCGCGTGCGTGAAAGGAGCAGCGCGGCCGCCCCGAGGCCGCCGATTACCGCAGACAGCTGAGCCAGGTCACCGTGGGGCATGAGGAACAGAGACTACGGGGGTCGTGATAGGAAGGGCCGCGTGATCGGAGCCTGGAAGCGCGTCCTGGTGCTTGCGCCCCATACCGACGACGGCGAGTTCGGCGCCGGCGGGACGATGACGCGCCTGGTGGAGGAGGGGGCGGACGTCCGCTACGTGGCGTTCTCGATCGCCACCCGGTCGCTGCCGGAAGGCTTTCCACCGGACACACTGGCCCAGGAGGTGAGGGCCGCCACCGCCGAGCTCGGGATCTCGCCCGAGAACCTGACCGTGCACGATTTCGACGTCCGCACGTTTCCCCAACACCGGCAGGACATCCTCGAGTTGCTCGTCCAGCTCTGGGAGGACTGGCGTCCGGACGCCGTCTTTCAGCCGAGCCTCCACGACATCCACCAGGATCACCAGGTGATCGCAGCGGAAGGTCTGCGCGCATTCAAGCGCACGACGATCCTGGGCTACGAGATCCCGTGGAACAACTTCGACTTTGCCTACCAGGCGTACTTCGCGCTGCAGGAATCGCACGTCGAGAAGAAGGTGTCCGCACTGTCGAAGTACGCGTCCCAGCAGCACCGCCGTTACAGCGATCCGGAGTACATCCGGAATGTCGCCCGGACCCACGGAATCAACGTGAACCGCGAGTTTGCAGAGGTTTTCGAGGTCTACCGCGTCGTCACCTGATCTCCGTCTGGCACGCTCGCTTGAATCCCTACGTCACTTCGCCCACAACCGAAGGAGCCCAATGCCCCTGACCCAGACGCAACTCGCAAGTGAAGTCGCCGATCGCAGCGGCCTGACCAAGACAGATGCCAAGGCCGCGCTCGCGGCGTTGGAGGAAGTCGTCCTCGAGCAGCTCGCGGACGCCGAGAAGGTGCGCATCGGCGGCGTTGTCCAGCTGGTTGTGCGCGTCAAAGAGGCGACGAAGCCGCGCCAGGGTCGCAATCCGGCGACCGGTGAGGAGATCACGATTTCGGCGAAGCCCGCCTCCGTCGCGCTCAAGGCGCGGCCGCTGGCAAAGGCGAAGGCGGCGCTGCCGACCGTGCAGAAGGCGCGCAAGCGCCTCGCCTAGCCCGAAGGGGAGATTCGACTGCCGATTAGCGGACGACGACGTCGGCGACGGCGTCGTCGATCGCCTCGAGGGTCGCTTCGTCGAGCTCGACCCCGGAGCCGCTCGCATTCTCCTCGACCTGCTCGGGCCGCGAGGCGCCGATGATGGCCGACGCGACGTTCTCCTCGCGGAGCACCCACGCGAGCGACAACTGCGCCAGGCTGATCCCGAGCCTTTCTGCGATCGGGACGAGGCGCTGCACGGCGCGCAGCACGTCGTCGTCTCGGAACCGGTCCATCGACCAGCCCATCTGGTGCGACGCCGCACGGGAGCCGGCGGGGGCTTCCTCCCCGGGCTTGTACTTCCCGGTCAGCGTGCCCTGGGCGAGGGGCGACCAGACGATCTGCGAGATGCCGTTCTCTTTGCAGAGTGGAATGACCTCTCGTTCCGGGACGCGGTAGAGAAGCGAGTACTGCGGCTGCGACGAGACGAACTTCTCGACACGCGGAACCAATGCGAGCGCGGCTCTGATCTGGTCCGCAGTCCATTCGCTGAACCCGAGGTAGCGAGCCTTGCCTTGCCGCACGACCTCGGTGAGCGCCTCCATCGTCTCCTCGAGCGGCGTCTCCTGGTCGTAGCGATGGCACTGGTAGAGGTCGACGTAGTCGGTGCGTAGCCGGGCAAGCGAAGCGTCGATCTGCTTGAGGACCTGTTCGCGGGACAGTCCGCGGTCGCCGTTCATGGGGAAGTACACCTTGGTCGCCAGGATGTACGAGTCCCGCGGCCTCTCGGCGAGCACCTCGCCGAGGAATTCCTCCGCGCCGCCTTGCGAGTAGACGTTCGCCGTGTCGATGAAGTTGATCCCGACCTCGAACGCCTTGGTGACGCAAGCCTTGGCCTGTGCGTTGGAGATGCCTCCGCCGAAGGTCAGCCAGGAGCCGAGGCTGATCTCGGAGATGTCGAGATCACTGGAGCCGAGGCGGCGGTAGCGCACGAGGGAAGCTCTAGCATCTCCGTTCATGCGCACGCGGCGATTGGGGACGGAAGGGCCCGATGTCACTGTCGTCGGTCTGGGTTGCAACAACTTCGGAATGAGGGTCGATCTCGAGGGGACGCGCTCTGTGGTAGACGCGGCGCTCGACGCCGGCGTCACGCTTTTCGACACCGCCGACATCTACGGCGGCAAGGGTGTGAGTGAGTCCTTCCTCGGCGAGGTGCTCGAAGGCCGCCGCGACCGCGTCTTGCTCGCGACGAAGTTCGGCGGCGACATGGGCGACGGGACCACGGCGCGCGGTTCGCGCGTGTACATCCACAAGGCGATCGACGCGTCGCTCGAGCGTCTGCGCACTGACGTCGTCGATCTCTACCAGTACCATACTCCCGACCACGTCACGCCGTTCGAGGAGACGTTCGGCGCGCTCGACGAGCTCGTGCGGGCCGGGAAGGTGCGGTACGTCGGACACTCGAATCTGAACGCGGCACAGGTCGAAGAGGTCGATGCGATCTGCCGCGAGCGCGGCTTCGCGCGGCCGGTGAGCGCACAGAATCAGTACTCGCTCCTGCGTCGTGACGCCGAGCAGGAGTTGCTGCCGACGTGTGAGCGGCTGGGCATCGGCGTCCTCCCGTTCTTCCCGCTGGCGAGTGGATTGCTGACCGGGAAGTACAGGCGCGGTGAGCCGCGTCCGGTGGGAACCCGCCTGGCGGCGCGCGACGAGGTCTTCACAGACGAGACGTTCGACCGCCTCGAGGCGTTGGAGGCCTTCGCGAAGGAGCGCGGCCTCACGCTGCTGCAGGTCGCGATCGGCGGCCTGCTGGCCCAGCCGGCGATCGCGTCGGTGATCGCAGGCGCGACGAAGCCGGAGCAGGTGCGCGCGAATGTCGAGGCCGCCCGGTGGGAGCCCACCCCCGAAGACCTGGAGGCGCTGAACAGCCTCCGCTAGCTCCTAGGTTCTGGCGACGTGGTCGCGCCACGACCACCGCGGCTCGTAGCCGAGGAGTTTGCGCGCCTTCTGGATCGAGAGGAGCGTGTCGAAGTCGCCCGCGGTCGGCTGGTAAGGCACCGATGGGTAGACCTCGGCCATCAGCTCGCGGCTTGGGCGGTTCATCACGGTGTCCGCGGCCGCGACGATGAAGTGCTCGGCGCCGACGTCGGCTTCGAGGGCGAGACGGCAGCTCTCGGCGACGTCGCGGGCGTCGACATAGCCCCACAGATTCCAGCGCCTGAGACGCGGGTCGTCCCAGTAGGACTGGAAGCCCTCGTAATCGTGCGGCTCCATGATGTTCGAAAACCGAAGCGCGACGTAGGGCGTGCTCGTCCACCGGTGCAGTTGCCGGCCTAGCTCTTCCGAGAGCACCTTCGAGAGCGCGTAGCTCGATTCGGGGTACGCCGGATGCTCTTCGTCGATCGGGGCGTATGCAGGCTGCTCGCGCTCGAAGGGCAGGCCGAAGATCGTCTCGCTCGATGCCCAGACGACCCGGCGCAGCCCGAGCAGGCGCGCCGCCTCGAAGACGTTGTACGTGCTGAGCGTGTTCGTCCGGAAGGTGGTCTCCTCCGTGCGGATTCCGGACGCGGGAATCGCAGCAAGGTGCACGACGGCATCCCGTCCCGCCAGGCACTCGACGGTCTGGCCGTAGTCCGTCAGGTCGGCGAGCAGAGACGGGGCAGGCGACTCGGCGGGCGAGACGACGTCGACCGAAAGCACCTCGTGTTCGTGCTCGAGCAGAGCGAGGACGACCGCTCGTCCGGCCTTGCCGCTCGCGCCCGTGACGACGATCTTCGACACGGAGTGAAGCTTAGGATCAGCCCGGTGTCCCGAGTGGCTACTGTCTTTGGGTCAGACCCAAGACACGTCGCGATGGGGCAAAAGTGCTGCAAACAGCGCCTTTAGTGTCGCAAAGGACGTGTGACGTACGTGTGTCGTTCTCGTGACGATTGGAGGCCGGATTGGCACGGCTCGGCAGAATCGGCGCGATGCATCGTCCCCGCGCCGAGCACGGACCTCCCGCTGCGGTCGTCGACGTGGGCTGGGTCAACGGGCTCGCGGCGATTCGCTCGCTTGGACGCAGCGGCATCCGCGTCCTCGCCGTCGATCACCGTCCGAGTGCGCTCGGCTTCCGCTCGCGCTACGCGGAACGGTTTGTCAGCGCCGACCCACAGGCCGATTCCACCCGGTTCATCGCATCGATCCGCGCGCTGGGCGAGGTCGTCGTCTTTCCGACGCACGACGAACAGCTGAATCTGATCGCGCAGCACCTCGGCGATCTCGAGGTCCTTGCTCCGTTTCCGAGCTGGGACCTCCTCGAGCGGGTGCAGAGCAAACGCGCGCAACTCGACGAAGCCGTGGCCGCCGGCGTCGACGTACCTCGGACGCACTATCCGCTCAACGCCCCGGAAGCGCGCGCCGCAGCCGAGGAGATCGGTCTGCCGGTGCTCGTCAAGCCGGGGCATCCCATCGGCTTCAAGCTTCGCTTTCGCCGGCAGGCGTTCCGCTGCGAGTCGCTCGATGAAGTCGAAGACGCCTTCACGCGCGCCGAGGAGTTCGCGCCGATGGTGCAGGAGCTCGTTCCCGGTGGCGACGACACGCTCTACACGGTCGGCAGCTACATCGCCCGCGACGGACGGGCGCTCGGCGTCTTCTCAGGCCGGAAGCTCCGGCAGACCCCCCGCGGCATCGGCACGTGTCGTGTCGGCGAGTCGGTCTGGGTGCAGGACGCCGTGGACGCGGCGCTTCGGCTGCTCGCAGCGTTCGGCTACTTCGGTCTCTCCCAGGTCGAGTTCAAGCGCGACGCACGAGACGGCAAGTTCAAGCTGATGGAGATCAACCCACGGCTCTGGCAGTGGCACGGCCTCGCCTCGGCCTGCGGGATCGATCTGCCGCGCATCGCCTACGGGGACCTCGTCGGGGAGGCGCCCCACACGGCCACCATGAACGGTGAAGGCAAGCGTTGGGCGATCACGCTGCTGCCGGGGGAACGGCCGGCGCTCCAGCGACCGCCGTATGTCGACGCCGTCTTCGCGCGCGACGACCCCAAGCCGGCCGCCGTCCACCTCGCCCGGGTCGTGCGGAGCGCGCTGCGGTGATCCCCGCGGAGATCGATCGCCGCGCCCGCTGGGTGCTGGACTCGATCGGGGCGACAGACGTCGGCTTCGGCGACGACCTGCCCTACGACGCGGACGCGTGGGAGCGAGTCGACCGTGGGGAACGTCCTGAGGGCGACGACCTCGCCGAGGGCTTCTTCCATCTGGCGCGCGTCGAGGAAAGAAACCCAGGGCCGCGCGACGAGCACGGCCGCTTCCGCGCCGAGTGGTCGTGTCTCGACCCGCTCGATCCGCCACTCGAACGGTTGCGCCGGAGGCTGGGGGTTGCTGCTGCAGGCGGTCCGCGTTTCACGGTCGCGCTGACGCACGACGTCGACAGCCCGTGGCGCTGGACGCGAATCGGCCTGAGAGGTGCAGCAGCGCGACTGAAGCAGAACGTGCGTCACGCACGCGTCGGGCCGGCGGTGCGCGAAGCGACAGGTCTTGTGACGGCGCCTGTCCATTTCGCGCGCGGCACCGACCCGAACTGGCGCTTCGAGCAGATCGTCGCCGAAGAGCGCCGCCGCGGTGCGACAGGCTCGACGTTCTACGTGATCGCGAGCCACCACGACCCGCATGACGGCGCCGCTCCGGAGGAATACACCCGACTGCGGCCCAGACTTGTCGAGACGCTGCTCGAGGCGGGTGCCGAGGTCGGCCTCCACGGCAGCTACGCCTCAGCAGACGACCCGGTCCGTCTGGCTGCGGAGAAGCAGAAGCTGGAAGCGCTCGCAGGCCCGATTGCAGGCCACCGCTACCACTACCTCCGCGTGGATCCGCACCGGAATCTCGCCCCGCTCGCAGCCGCGGGCCTTCGGTACGACGCCACGCTGGGCTTCCCGGACGCGCTCGGATTTCGCGCGGGGATCGCGCGCCCGTTCCGGCCGTGGAGCTTCGAGCGCGATGAGCCGCTCGACCTCGTCGAGATCCCGCTCGCGGCGATGGATGCCACGCTTGCCGAAGAGCGCTACCTCGGACTGGCGGCGAAGCGCGCCGAGCCGCAGCTCATGAGACTGCTCGACTGGGCCGCGGCCCACGGCGGAGCGTTCGCCGTCCTCTGGCACCCGGACCGCTTCGACCCGGTCACGTCGGCCGGATGGGACCGCCTCTACTCGCGGCTGCTGGAGGGGGTCCGGGAGCGCGGCGGCAGGTGTGTCCCCGCAGCCGAGCTCGTGTCGTCCCATTCGACCTGATCGAAGTAGCGCAGCGCGCGGCGGGTCGGCCGCACCTGCGCGCTCAGCTGCATCAGCTCTTCGCGGGAGATCTCGCCGAGCGCGCTCTTGATCCCGAGATACGGCAGGTTCAGGTCCTCCTGGTACACGATCGTGGAGATGCGCGGATTGATCTCGATCACGTGGTCGCCGACGAGCTGGATATTGAAGAAGTACTCGATTCCGAGCTCGGCGACGATGCGCTGCGCCACCTCCATCAGCCAGTGGTCCTGCAGCGTCTCGAAGTACATCGCGAGACCGGCACGCATCGAATCGCGTGTCTTCGCGTGGCCGAGCAGAACCTGTCCCGAGCGGGCGATTCCGTCCACGGTTCGCTCGCGACCCTGTGCCAGCTCCATCACCAGCAGGTCCGGCCCGCCCTCTTCCGGTAGGAGCTCCAGCACGTCCTTGAGCCGCATCGCGAGGTTGCCCGGACGCTCCTCGATCAGCTGCTTCGCTCTGTCGAGGGTCGCGTCCAGCACCCGGAAACCGCGCGAGCCCGAGCTGAACACCGGCTTGAAGCAGACGGGGCGCTCGGGGTAGCCGAGCTCCTCCGCCGCGAGCGCGAGCGCGCGGCCGCCGCTCACCCTGCGCCAGGCCGGCGCGCGCAGGCCGAGGCGCTCGAGCAGCGCATAGGTCTCCGCCTTGTCGTTCGCCGTTCGAATCGCGTCCGGCGGAGACACCATCACCGTCGTGCCCATAAAGCGCTCGCGCGCCTCGGCGAGCCCCTGCAGGTCGTGCGACGACTGCGGGAGCACGGCGTCGATGTTCTCGCGCCGAACGACGTCGAGCAGCGCATCCGAGAACGCCGGATCGTTGCCGGGAGGCACGACGTAGAAGCGGTCGCAAAAGTGCCGGCCGATTGCCTGTGGAGACATGTCGGTGCCGACGATGCGCACGCCGCGCTCCCCGTTCAGGCGCAGTGCCCGCAGGAGCGCCGCGGTGCCGGGCGCGCCCGACGCGGTGACGAGGACGGTGATGTCGCGCATCGAAGCGGCGATGCTACTGAGGTCGTCTCAGCGACTGCTTGCTTAGGCGCCCGGGAAAAGAAACTGGACGCGGTTCCATCGGGCGATCTCGCAGCCGTCCTTCCGCCCGAAGTGAGCGCGGACAAGCCCCCCGCGAAAGCGTCCGGTGACGAGAGCCTCCTGGGGTCCGCCATAGATATCGGTGCATGCGACGTTGAGTGGGGTCGGCGCGAAAGGACGCTTCTGATTCATCAGCTTCGTGCAAGCGGCGACACGCCGCGGAAGCGTGCCCGCGGCCGGCGCGCAGCGCAGCGTGTACACGTGCTTACCCGGTTGGTCGGGGCCCTCCGGCCAGACCGTGATTTGCAGCGATGTCGTGGCCGCGAGGATCGCGGCGAGGACGTTCATCGTCCCAGGATAGGCAAGAGCCGGCGCAGCCGCCGCCGCTCGGCAGGCAGGTAGAAGCCGAGTAGGAGGAGCACCAACGGGAACGCCACCGTGAGGGCGAGCGCCACCGCCAGCGGCGCGTCGAACACCTTCCCGAGAACGGTCAGGCCGACGGCCGCAAGCCCGAGAGTCGCGACGCGCCGCCACTGGTAGGACACTGGGAAGACTCGCTGGGCTCGCCAGGCCATGCCGACGAAGAGGAGCGTGTAGGCGACGACCGTCGCGACCGCAGCTCCCATCCGGCCGTAAGACGGGATGAGCGCGAAGTTCAGCGCGACGTTGACCGCGGCGGCCGCGCCGGTCACGAGCCAGTTCGAACGGGTCTGTCGCGCCCGGCCCGTGCCGATCTGAACCACGACGTAGCCGGCGAACGCGACGACGCCGAACGCCAGCGGCGCGACCACGTTCTGCGCCGGATAGAACGGCTTCGTCGTGATCAGCTTCACGATCCACGGCGCCAGCAGTCCGAGCGCGAGCGCGAGCCAGCAGCAGACGAAGACGACGTACGTGAGCACGAAGCTGTACGTGCGCTGCGCTTCGCGGTCGTCCTCGATCGAGTAGGCGAACGCGGGCCACGCCAGCCGGAATGCGGTGAGCAGCAGGACGATCGCCGATGCGACGCGCACGCCGATCGAATAGAGGCCGACCTCGTGGGCGTCCGCAAGCTTGATCAGGAAGAAGCGGTCGCTGAAGTTCGTCAACCACAGTGCGACGGCCGAAGGGACGAGCGGCAGCCCGAAGCGGTTCATCGCCCGGTAAAGGGAGCGGTCGAACTGCAGGCCGAGCGCGTGCCGGCTGTAGAGAAGGAGCGCTGCATAGACGATCAGCGTCCCGGTGAAGTTGCCGACCAGGACGCCGAGCGGCCCCTTGTCGAACACGACGACGAGGAGGATCGTGGCAGTAATCGTGATCGCGACGTTCGCGAGCGTTGCGGCGACGTACGCGGTGGAGCGTTGCTCGACGCGGAACAGCGATGTCATCTGCTCGTAGTTCAGCGCGGCCCAGAGCCCGATGAACGCTGCGACGACGAGACCGCGGTGCGCGTGCGTCCCGAAAAGGAGCCACGAGATCTGCGACGCAAGCGCGATTCCCGCCACCGATGCGGCCGTGGATGCGGCCATGACGTACCAGAACGCAGTGCGCACGACGAGGTGCCGGCGGGCCGGCTCGGCCGAGTCGAAGTAGAAGCGGAAGAAGGCGCTCTTCATCCCCTGCGCGACGAGGGCCGTCAGCACTGCCGACAGCGCGATGAGAGTCTCGATCAACCCGTAGTCGCTCGGCGACAGGTAGCGCGTGTACAGCGGCAGGAGCAGGACGCCGAGCACGCGCGCGACGATCGAGCCGAGCCCGTAGATCGCCGAGTGACGCAGGAGCTCTTTGAGCCGCTCGATCATGAGTTCAAAGTATGGAGCGGTAGATCTCGATAAAACGGTCGGCGACCTTGTCGAGGTCGTGCACGCGTTCCACGTAGGCGCGCCCTTCCTCCCCGAGCCGTCTGCGCAGCTCGAAAGACTCGATCAGCGGGTGGAGCTTTTCCACGAGATCGTCTTTCGTCGCCGCAACGATCGGCACCTTCACGCCGAAGGCCTCTTCCGTCTGCGCCACGGCCTCGGGATCAAGATGCGTGACGACCGGCTTGCCGTACGCCATCGACTCGATCGCGAAGACGCCATGCCACAGGTAGTGCAGCTGGTCGACAATGATGTCCGCGTGCTTGAAACGCTCCACCGCCTCGTCGTGCGGCACCCCGTGCACGACGTCGAGATCCACCGGGAGCTGCGCACAGGCGTCGATCACGTGCCGCGTCCCTTTCTTCTCCGGATCCGACGGCGCGTGCACGACGAGCGGCCGTTCGCGCTCCACCGCCGGCACGGCGCGATAGTCCCGCAGGTCGAGCCCCGGCGGGATGACCGCGGTCGCGTCCGGCACCCAGCGCGTCGCGGCGTAGGAGCCGACGATCCAGGCGTCGAACTTCTTGCGATACTTGAGCTCGTCGAGGCTCTTGCCGCGAATGTCGTCGCCGAGGAACTGCATCACCGACTTCTTCCGCGCCGCGCGCAGGATCGGCATGTTCAGCGACTTCGGGACGAGGGTCTTCCCGAAGTAGAAATGGAAGATGTCCGCTTGCGGAAGGTAGCGAGCAAGCGCGCGCCACTGGACGGCCTGCTGTCGCAGGAACCCGGACCGCGGCAGGTCGAGATTGATGTCGTACTCCTCCGGTCGCCATTTCTGCGGCCAGAAGACGAGCAGCCGCGCGTCGACGCCCTTGCGCCGCAGCGCATTGACGTGCGCCCAACCGGTGCCGGCGAGGTTCACTGGAAGATGGAGGACCCGGGCTTCCACGAGGGCAACGATACGATCCGCGGCCTTGTCCGCTGGGTTGAAACGACGCCTCTACCGCGCCGGTCGTGATTTACGCCATCCAGGCCGAGCCCTCGAACGTCGGCGTATTCGCGAGGAGGTCGCACGCTTCCTCGGCGGCCGGGATGTACTCGGGCGCTACGAGCGTGAGGTGCGCGACAGCGGGCTCAGGGAGCACCTGCTCGAAAAGGGCCGCGAACATCACGCTGCCGTCGTCCAGGGCGGTGAGGGCCACTCGCTCGGTGCGATCGGGTACACGGAGGGCGTCTACCTCTACGCGCTCGTGCGCACGGTTCGTCCGGAAGTAATGGTGGAGACGGGCGTGGCGAACGGCTTCTCGACCGCCTTCTCGCTCCTTGCGCTGCAGGCGAACGGCACAGGGCATCTGCACTCGATCGACTTGCCGCGCGAGGTTGGCCGCGACTACGAGCCCGGAACGTTCTACGAGGGCGAAGGCCGCGCGGGCATCCCGCCTGGCTCCGAACCGGGTTGGCTGATCCCGATACCGCTGAAGGAGCGCTGGACGTTGATCCTCGGACGCAGCCAGGAAGAGCTCCCGCCGCTGCTCGAGCGCGTCCGACCGGTCGACACCTTCATGCACGACAGCGAGCACTCGTTCGACTGCATGTCGTTCGAGTTCAACGCCGCCTGGCCCGCCTTGCGGACCGGGGGCATCCTCGTCTCGGACGACGTCAACTCGACCGAGGCCTTCGCGCGATTCGCTGCCCAGGAAAGCCGCGAGCCCGTCCGGCTGGCCCGTGGAATGGCCCTGCTGCAGAAGTGACTTGACAAGTTAGTGACTAGTAGCTAACAATACAGCCATGGCAGTCACAGAGCGAAAGAGCGCCGAAGAGCGCCGCGAGCAGATCCTCGAGGCGGCCCTCGCAGAGTTCGCGGCCCGCGGGCTCGAGGGTGGCTCGACCGAGGCGATCGCGAAGGCGGTCGGGATCTCGCAGCCGTACGTCTTCCGCCTCTTCGGCACCAAGAAGGAGCTCTTCATCGCCTCCGTCGAGCGCTGTATGCGCGGGACGCTCGAGATGTTTCGCACGGCGTCCGCAGGCTTGAACGGTGATGAGGCTCTGCATGCGATCGGCGAGGCGTACGTCGAGCGGCTCGGCACCGATCCGACATATCTCCATGCGCAGATGCAGGCCTACGCCGCCTGTGACGACCCGCAGATCCGGGACGTCGTGCGGAGAGGCTACGGCGAGCTCGTCGAGTATGTCGAGCGCGCCTCGGGCCAGCCGGCCGAACGCGTCTCCCACTTCTTCGCGAAGGGGATGCTCCTCAACGTCATGGCTTCGATGGACCTGCTCGGCGCCGACGAAGGCTGGGCGCAGCGCCTCATCGAGGGCTGCCGCCAGGACGTCTAGCCGCTCTTTTTTTGGACTGAAAGTAAGTGACCACTCACAAGCATATGCCGGTTATCCGCACCCCGAGACGCCAGAAGACCGCATTCGTAGCGGGACGCGACAAGCGCACCATCGATAGGACGACCCGAAGGAGGAACCCATGAGCGCCAAGACTCGAACGATGTGGACTTTCGCAATCACCTCGGTGGCGGTTTTCATGGCCACCCTCGACAACCTCGTGGTCACGACCGCGCTGCCCGTGATCCGCAAGGACCTGCACGCGACCCTCGCGAGCCTCGAGTGGACGGTCAACGCGTACACGCTGACATTCGCTGTCCTGCTCCTGACCGGAGCCGCCCTCGGCGACCGTTTCGGACGCCGCCGGATGTTCGCGGTCGGGCTCGCGATCTTCACCGTCTCGTCGGCGGCGGCTGCGCTCGCGCCGTCCGCTGGAGCGCTCATCGCAGCGCGTGCAGCTCAGGGCGCGGGCGGCGCGATCATCACGCCGCTGACGCTGACGATCCTGAGCGCGGGTGTGCCGGCCAACCGCCGTGGTGCCTTCATCGGGGCGTGGAGTGGCATCGCGGGCCTGGCTGTCGCGCTTGGCCCGGTCGTCGGTGGTGCCGTCGTGAGCGGCATCTCCTGGCACTGGATCTTCTGGCTCAACGTGCCGATCGGCATCGCCCTGATCCCGCTTGCGCTGCGCCGTCTCGACGAGTCCTACGGGCCGGCGGCCATGCTCGACCTGCCGGGCGTGGCGCTCGCAACCGCCGGCCTCACGGGGATCGTGTGGGGCCTCATACGCGGCAACGGAGAGGGCTGGGCATCGGCCGAGATCGTCACGGCATTGGTAGGCGGTGCGATCGTGTTCGCGCTGTTCATCGTCTGGGAGCTCCGCGCACGGGAGCCGATGCTGCCGATGCGCTTCTTCAGGAACCGCGCGTTCGCGCTCGCAAACGTTGCTTCGCTGTTCATGTTCTTCGGGATGTTCGGCTCGATCTTTCTGCTCAGCCAGTTCTTTCAAATCATCCAGGGCTACAGCCCGATCGCGAGTGGCGTTCGCATTCTTCCCTGGACGATCATGCCCCTCTTCGTGGCACCGATCGCCGGGGCTCTCTCCGACCGGATTGGCGGGCACCGGCTCATGGGCGTGGGCTTGATCCTGCAGGCGTCAGGGCTCGCGTCCATCGCGGCCATCTCGACACCGACCACGCCCTACTGGCAGCTGGTCACACCGTTCGCAATCTCGGGCATCGGCATGGCGATGTTCTGGGCGCCGGTCGCGAACGTCGTCCTGTCGGCGGTGAAGCCTGAGGAACAAGGCCAGGCGTCCGGCGCGAACAACGCGATCCGTGAGCTTGGAGGAGTCTTCGGCGTAGCGGTGCTCGCGTCCGTGTTCTCGTCGTACGGCGGCTATCGGACCGCGGACACGTTCGTCAACGGGATGAACGCCGCCGTCTGGATTGGTGCCGGCGTCGTCGCTCTCGGCGCGGTTGCCGCCTTCGCAGTCGGCAAGAACCGGGTTCGCGTGCAGGAGCAACCGATCCACGCGGAGGAGATCGCCGAAGCCGCCTGACAAAGGCTCAGTTGGACCCGGGCCGCGCAACCGCGACCCGGGTCAGCTGCTCGACGACGCGCTGGTTCCGCTGGATGAGCTTGGCTGCGTAGAGACGATCGTCGGCCTTGCGGAACAGCTCGAGCGGGCCGACCCCGTCCTCCGGCGCCGCCGCCCAGCCGAACGTCACGTGAATCTCTTCGTCGGCTAGCGCGGCACGCAGGTCCGTGCAGAGCCGAGCCGCTTCCGCCACGCGCAGATCGGTGAGGAGCGCGAACTCGTCTCCGCCGACACGGGCGAGCTCGTCGCCGGGGCTGACGAGCTCGGACAGGACGTGCGCCAAGCGTCGCAGCTCGCTGTTTCCGGCGGTGTGCCCGTGCGTGTCGTTGACCTGCTTGAGGTTGTCCATGTCGGCGAGCACGAGCAGGAACGGCCGCCCTCCGTTGCAACGGCGTGCGAGAGCCTCGTCGAACATGCGCGTATTGAAGATCCCGGTGAGGAAGTCGCGTTCCGCAAGCTCGCGCAGCTGTTCCACATGGCGCCGGTGTTCGTTCGCAAACCAGCCGACGAGAACACCGCAGGATGAGTAGGTGACGAAACGGATCGCCGTCGCGGCGGTGAGGACGTCGCGGGTCGGCAGGCGTGGGGTCACCACGATCGCGAGCGTGTAGAGCGCCGTGGCGATGCCCCCGCCGAGGAGGCCGAGCTCCGTGCCGCCTGCGAGTGCGAGGAGCGCTACAGGGATGTAGAAGAAGTGCCCGAGACCGAGGCCGGGGACCTCGAACACGACGAAGCCCACGGAGACGAGCGCGTAGCACCCGATCGCGGTGACGATGAGCAACCGCCGGTGGAGCGATGCCGCAGACATGCCGGTGTCACTTTCGTCGCCGATCGCAGTCCCGGCGTCCCTCCAAGGAGTGATCGCAAAAGAGCACTATTCTCTGATCCATGACGGGCACTGAAGCGGTAGAGACGCCCCGCGTCACGGACGCCGACCTGCCGGCGCCAGACGTCTCCGTCGTGGTGACCGTCTTCAACGAGGCCGCATCGGTGGAGGAGCTCTACCGGCGGACGATCGCCGCGCTCGATCCGGGCCCGCGGACCTTCGAGTTGATCTTCGTCGACGACGGCTCGACGGACGGCACCTTCGCCGCACTGGAGCGCCTTCACGGCGGCGACTCGCGCGTTCGTGCGGTGCGGTTCAAGAGGAACTTCGGCCAGCACCCGGCGATGCATGCGGGCCTCTCGCGGGCACGCGGTGACGTGGTTGTGACGATGGACGGCGACCTCCAGAACCAGCCGGAGGACATCCCGCGCCTGGTCGAGGCGGTCGAGGCGGGGAACGACGTCGCGAGCGGCCGCCGCCGCGGGCGCAAGGACCCGGTCGGCCGCTCTGTGCCGTCCCGTGTGATCAACGGCATGCTCCGGCGTTTCACCGGGGTGGCGATCTCGGATTTCGGCTGCGCGTTCAACGCCTACCGCCGCGAGGCCGTCGAGCCGATGCTCGGCTCGATCGGGAAGCAGAAGTTCACGAAGGCGCTGGTTCTCTCCGGCGGCGCCAGTGTCGTCGAGGTGGACGTCGCGCATGCGCCCAGGCGCGACGCGTCCCGCTACTCGCCGCTTCGGCTCACGCGCACGGCGCTCCATGTGCTCGCGGGCTTCTGGCCGCAGCCGATCCAATGGATCGGCGTCCTGCTCGGGACGGTCTCGTCCCTGCTCGCGCTCGCCCTCGGCATCTACGGCATCGTCTTCTGGATCGGCGAGTCGAACTTCCCGGGTCCGCTGTTCGGCGGTGTCGCAGTCCTCTTCGTCCTGGGCATTCAGGGCTTCATCCTGGCGCTGATCGGCGAGTACCTGGGCCGCATCCAGCGCGACGTCGAGGGCCGCCCGATGTACACGATCGACCGCGAGTTGTAACCCGAGCGAAAGCTTCGCTTTCGCTCGGTTAAGGAGCAGCAGCCAGGATCGCTTCTTTCAGCTCATCGTGCAGCGCGCCTTTGGTCAGAAGCGCGACGGCCCCCGCTTTGCGCGCCTCTTCGGCGAGCTGCGGCTCGTCGAGACCCGTCACGAGGATCACCCGCGTGTCCGGGCTCAGTTTGCGCAGGCGGCGCGCCGTCTCCAGTCCGTCGACCTCCGGCATGCGGACGTCGATCACCGCGACCTCGGCCCGCTTGTCGACCGCCAGCTCGATGGCGCTGCGGCCGTCACCCGCAGTTCCGATCACCGCCAGCCGGTCGTCGTGGCCGAGCAACAGTGCGAGCGCGTCGACGAACAGGCGATGATCGTCGACGATCACAACCCGTACGGGAGTGGCTAAGAAATCTCTGGGCATGCTCCGATGGACTTGGGAGTCTGCCTCACCCTCCCCTGAAGGGCGGACCGCTCAAACACGTAGTCTCCCGGCGTGGCCAAACGCGTCCTCGTCACAGGCGGGGCGGGATTCATCCCGTCCAACTTCATCCACCACCTCCTGGCCAAGACGCCTTACGAGGTGGTTTCCCTCGACGCGCTGACCTACGCGGGCAATCTCGACAACCTGAACGGGGCCATGTCGCACGAACGGCTCTCGTTCGTGCAGGGCGACATCCGAGACGCCGAGCTCGTGCGGGACATCGTCGCCGAGGTCGACGTGATCGTGAACGCCGCGGCCGAATCCCACGTCGAGAAGTCGATCGAAGAGGGCGCCCGTGAATTCGTCACGACGAACGTGGAAGGGACGCAGATTCTCCTCGATGCGATCCGCGAGGCGCCGGTCGAGCGGTTCATCCTGTTCTCGTCGAGCGAGGTCTACGGCACTGCGGAGTCCGCGCCGATGGACGAAGAGCATCCGATCAATCCGCGCAGCCCGTACGCGGCGACGAAGGCGGGTGCCGACCGTCTCGCCTACTCGTACTTCGTCACGTACGGGCTTCCCATCACGATCGTGCGGCCGTTCAACAACTACGGCCCGCGCCAGCACCCGGAGAAGGTCGTTCCGCGGTTCATCACCCAGGCGCTGCAAGACCACCCCTTGACCATTCACGGCGACGGCCACGCGAGCCGCGACTGGCTCTATGTGGACGACGACGCGGAGGCGATCGAGGCCGTGATCGCGGCGCCGCTCGAGAACGTCGCGGGCGAGGTGCTGAACGTGGCGACGGGCATCGACATCTCGGTGACGGACATCGCGGACGCCGTGCTCGAGGCGCTCGGGAAGTCGTCGTCGCTGAAGACGTTCGTGACCGAGAGACTCGGGCAGGTCGACCGGCACATCGGCTCCACGGACAAGATGGAACGCCTCACCGGCTGGCGGGCGCGCACGTCGTTCGAGGAAGGTCTCGCGCGCACCATCGCGTGGTACCGCGAAAATGAGGTGTGGTGGCGGGGGATCCTTCAGAGCGAAACCGGGGCAAGCGTCTCCTCGTCCTAGGCGCCGGGCCGGCTCAGCTGGGCCTGCTCGCCGCGGCGCGCGCGCGTGACCTCCACGTGATCGCGCTCGACCGCGAACCGTCCGCGCCGGGCTTCCGGTATGCCGACCGCCGCGCGATCGTCTCGACTGAGGACGAGTCGGGCATCGAGCGCCTGGCGAGCGCAGAGCGCGTCGACGGACTGATCGCACCCGGTATCGACTGGCCGGTCGCGATCGCGGCGCGGACCGCGAAACGGCTTGGCCTACCGCATCCGATTTCGCCCGAGACAGCGGCGCTGTCCACGTCCAAGCTGCGCCAGCGCGAGCGCTTCGCGGAAGCCGGCGTGCCGCAGCCGATCTACGAGATTTGCTCAGGGGCGGAGGAGGCGACCGCCGCGGCGGAACGGATCGGCTTTCCCTGCGTCATCAAGGCGCCCGACCGTCAGGGACAGCGCGGGCTCACGCTCGTGCGGGCTGCCGAGGATGTCAGCGAGGCGGTTCGTGTTGCGCTCGACGCCTCGCGAACGGCGACGCTGCTCGTCGAGGAACACGTTCCCGGCGTCGAGGTGACCGTCAACGCATTCTCTGCCGGCGGGCACTTCTACCCGCTGACGGTGACGGACCGGCTGACCGCCCCGCTGCCGGCTTTCGGGGTCGCACTTACTCACGCCTGGCCGAGCGAGCTCGAACCGGCGGAGATCGGTGCCGTCGTCGAGGCTGCGGCGGCAGCGGCCGCGGCGGCCGGGATCGAGAATGGGCCGAGCTACACGCAGGTGCTCGTCGGTCCGGTCGGCCCGCGTGTCGGCGAGCTCGCTGCGCGTCTCGGCGGTGGGCACGACGCCGAGCTCTGCCGCGTGGCGCTCGGTGTCGACCTGAACGGGGCGGCCCTCTCGGCGGCGCTCGGCGAGGAGATCCCCGCTACGAGCCTTGCGCCGGTGGTGCGTGTCGGGGGGGCCTGCGTGCGCTTTCTCGTTGCGCCGCCCGGCGAGCTGCGCGAGGTCACCGGCATCGAAGAGGCCTTTGCACAGGAAGGCATCCGCGGCATCCGGATCTACCGTCGCCCCGGCCACCGCTTCGGTGAGTTTCGCCGTGGAGCCGACCGGGCGGGAGCGGTCCTGGCTGTCGGCGAGAGCCGCGGGCAGGCGCTCGAGCGCGCTTCCCGCGCTGAAGAGACAATTCGATTCGAGACCGATGTCGAAGCTCTCGTCTGACACCCGCCGTCAAACCATGCTCGGCTTCCAGCCGCCGGCGATCGGCGAGGAGGAGATCGCCGCCGTTACGGAGACGCTGCGTTCCGGCTGGCTGACAACCGGGCCCCGTGCGGCTGAGCTCGAGCGGCGGATGGAGGAGTACCTCGAGGCGAAGCACGTGCTCGCCCTTGCCTCCGGCACGGCGGCTCTTCACCTCGCGCTCGTCGCGCTGGGCGTCGGCCCGGGGGACGAGGTGATCACGACGACGATCACCTGGCCCGCGACCGTGAACGTGATCCTGCACAGTGGGGCGACTCCGGTCTTCGTCGACGTGCTCGAGGGTGACCTGAACATCGACCCCAAGCTGGCCGCGGAGGCCGTCACCAAACGGACGAAGGCGATCGTCCCGGTCGACTTGGCCGGACAGCCGGCGGACCTCGATCCACTGCTCGAGCTCGAAGTGCCGATGGTCGAGGACGCCGCTCACGCGGCCGAGAGCTGGTATCGCGGGCGGAAAGTCGGCTCGATCGCGGACGCGACCTGCTTCTCCCTCTACGCAACGAAGAACATCGCTGCCGGCGAGGGTGGGCTCATCGCGACCAACCGCGACGAGGTCGCGCAGGCGGTGCGAGATCTGCGGCTGATGCGGCGGGGCGACGGTTCGCGCTACGACATCTCGGTACCGGGCTACAAGGCGAATCTTTCGGACGTGCTCGCCGCGATCGCGCTCTGCCAGCTTGACAAGGTCGAGCGGCACGCCGAGATCCGGCGCCGTCAATTCACCGCGTACGACGAAGCTGTTGCCGAGCTGCCGGGAATCACGGCGCTCACCCGCGACGAGCGTGACGTGCATGCGCACCACCTGTACGTCATCCGCGTCGATCCCGAGGCTGCGGGCGCGACACGCGACGAGTACCAGCGCGCGCTCGCCGAAGAGAACATCGCGACGTCGATTCACTTTCTCCCCGTGCACAAGCTGACCCTCTATCGGGAGCGGTTCCCCGATCAGGCGCCGCTCCCGGTCGCGGAGCGGGCAGGCGACGAGATCCTCTCGCTGCCGTTGTCGCCGGCGCACTCCGACGACGACATCGCCGACGCCGTCGCTGCGTTGCGGCGCGTGCACGAGCGCTTCACGGGATGACGCGCAGGCGTCTCGTCAGGGTTCTCCTGACGCTGGCAGTCACCGGCGGCTGTCTCGCCTACATCCTCTGGCAGCTGAACGTGCGGCGGACGGCGCACATCCTCGTCCACTCCGATCTCGCCTGGTTCGCGGGCGCGGTGCTGGTGATGCTCGCGGGCGTGCCGCCGATGGCGTACCGATGGCAGAAGCTGCTGGAGGCGCGAGGGATTCGCGAGCACCTCCCCTGGCTGATGCGTGCGTACCTCGTCTCGTACACAGCCGGCCAGGTACTGCCGACCGCCGTCGGAGGTGATGCGTCACGTGTGTACGAGAGCGCGCGCCGCCATCCAGGCAGGCTCGGCGATCTGACGGCGATCGTCCTCCTCGAGCGGGCGCTCGGCGGGGTAGCAACTCTCGTGCTTGCCGCGATCGGCTTCGCACTCGCCGTCGGCCGCTACGACGTCGGGCCGTACCTGTGGATCGAGGGCGCGTTCGTCCTCGGCACCATCGTCCTCGGAGTCCTCTTCTTCTCGCACCGCGCACGCGGGCCGCTGCGCCGTTTCGTTCCGTTCCTGCGCCGTCTGCGCGTCGAGCGTGCGCTCCGCGCGCTCTACGAAGGCGTGCACGTGTTCCGCCGGCATGTCCGGCTGATGGCGTGGATCTCACTGCTGACGCTCGGCGTGCAGGCCGTGCGCGTGTTGGCGATCTGGATGGCCGGCCGGTCGGTCGGGATCGAGCTCTCGCCCCGTCCCTACTACGTGATGGGTCCGCTGCTCTTCCTCGTCATTCTCGTGCCCTTCACGATCAACGGGCTCGCGGTGCGCGAGGCGTTCTTCGTCAGCTTCCTGACCCAGCTCGGGGTGGACAAAGAGTCCGCGCTTGCCTGCGGCTTCTTGTTTTTCGTCGTCACGATCGCCCTCGCGCTGCCCGGAGCCGTGATCCTGGCGGTCGAGAACCTGCGTGGGGTGGCGCGGCCCCGAGCGCCGGAGCTGAGATAGCCTCCGCCGCGGCCATGCGCGTTCTCATCACCGGCGGCGCCGGCTTCATCGGCTCGCACCTCGCCGACCGGCTGCTCGCCGAGGGGCATCAGGTCCGGGCCCTCGACAACCTCGACCCGCAGGTTCACCCTGCCGGGGACCGGCCCGACTATCTCGACGGCGACGTCGAGCTGCAGGTCGGCGACGTCCGGGACCACGACGCCGTCCGGCAGGCGCTCGAGGGCGTCGACGCCGTGGTGCACTTCGCCGCGGCAGTCGGTGTGGGCCAGTCGATGTACGAGATCGAGCGCTACACGTCGATCAACGCCATCGGCGCGGCTGTGCTGTTGGAAGAGGCGGTCGAGCGCCGCGACCGGATCAGCAAGCTGCTCGTCGCCTCGTCGATGTCGATCTACGGCGAAGGCCAGTACCGCAACCCTCGAACGGGCGAGTCGGGGCTCGCACCCGGTGTGCGGCCAGAGACCCAGCTCGCCGCGCGCAACTGGGACGTGCTCGCAGACGATGGCACGCCACTCGAGTCCGAGCCGACCGCAGAGACGAAGCTGCTGCGGCCGACCTCCATCTACGCGATCGGCAAGCGCGACCACGAGGAGATGGTGCTTGCCGTCGGCGCGGCGTACGAGCTTCCTGCGGTTGCGCTCCGCTTCTTCAACGTCTACGGCGAACGGCAGGCGCTCTCCAATCCCTACACGGGAGTCGCGGCGATCTTCTCGTCGCGTTTGCTGAACGACCGCGCGCCGCTCGTCTTCGAGGACGGGAACCAGACGCGCGATTTCGTCGACGTGCGCGACATCGCCCGCTGCTGCGCTCTTGCGCTGGAGCAGGACGGCGCCGACGGGCGGACGCTGAACGTCGGCACGGGCAGGCCGACGTCGATCGGCGAGGTCGCCCAGGTGATCGCTCACGGGCTCGGCAAGGAGATCGAGCCAGAGGTCGTGAACGAGTTCCGCGCCGGCGACATCCGCCATTGCTACGCCGACACGCGACTCGCCACCGAGCTGCTGGGCTTCCGGGCAGAGGTTTCGTTCGAGGCGGGGATGCAGGAGCTGCTCACGTGGCTCGAGGGGCAAGAGGCGGCAGACACGGTTGACGCGGCGCGCGAAGCGCTCGTGGCGCGCGGCCTCGCCCGTTAGTGCCCGATCTCAGCGTCTCGATCGTCAACACCAACAGCCGCGAGCTTCTGCTCGCCTGTCTCGAGTCGCTCGCCGGAACCGATGCGGAGATCGTCGTGCTCGACAACGCCTCGGAGGATGGCTCGGCCGACGCTGTGCGCGAGCGCTTTCCCGGCGTGCGCGTGATCGCGCAGGCGCATCGCGCAGGGTTCGGCGCGAACCACAACGCCGTCATCCGTGCGACGACGGGGCGCTATGTCTACGTCCTGAACGAGGACACGACGGCCGGAGACTGGGGGTTCGAGACCCTGACGGCGTATCTCGACGCACACCCACGCGTTGCCGCGCTCGGCCCGCGCCTCGTCTATCCGGACGGGCCCCTGCAGGATTCGGCCTGGCGGTTCCCGACGCCGCTCGTGAGCACTCTCGCGCTCGCAACACTCGGCAGGCTCGGCGTCACGCAGTCGCGCGGAGACGCGCCCCGGGCCGTCGACTGGGTGACGGGTGCCGCAGTCGTGCTGCGAAGAGAGGCGCTCGAGGAAGTCGGGCTGTTCGACGAGGGCTTCTTCCTCTACTCGGAGGAGGTCGACCTGCAGGCCCGGCTGCACCGTGCCGGTTGGGAAGTGCACTACCTCCCGGCCGTGACCGTCGTGCACCACGAGTCGCAGTTCAGCGCCGACATCCCGGAGCGGCGCATCAACGAGATGTGGCGCAGCCGTCACCGCTATTGGCGGAAGCATCACAGTGTGGCGGGTGCGCGCATCGCCGCGCTTGCGACCGGAGCTCAGTACGCAGCGCGCGCGGCGATGTCTCCGTTCGCCAAACCACTCGACCCGGGGCTCCGAGCCCGCATGCGCCTGCACGCGCACGATGCCTGGCGCGTGACGGGTCCCGGCTTGCGCGAATTGGCGGATGAATGGAACGGCCGTGTGGGCAGTACGCCGCAGCGCTAGCGGCGCGCCGATCCTGCTGCTCTCGCTGCCGCTGCTCGGCGTAGCACGCCTGCTGCCCGAGGACGGCTTCGGCTTGTGGCTCCGTCTGGTCGCGGCCTCGCTCGTGCTGCTTTTGCCGGGCGCGCTCGTCGCGCGCGCCTTGCACTTGCGCGGGGCCTCGGCGACCGTTGCCTGGGGGCTCGGAGCGCTCGGGCCGGCGCTGCTGCTCGTCCTCGTCGTGCACAGCTCGATCCTGCTGGCGCTCGTCGTCCTCGGGGTTGTCGGCCTCGTTGCCCTGCCGTTCGCGCTCCGTGTCGTCTCGGGGCCGCCTGCGTGGGACACGCTCGCGATCGCGTTCCTCGGGCTCGCGTTCGGGATCGCGCTCTGGCACGTTGCGGGTGTCGTCAGCGGCGACGCGCTCTTCCATCTCGGCCGGGTGGAGAAGCTCTATTCGTTCGGCGACCTGCACGTCCGCTCGGTGGACGAGTTCGCCGACGGCGGCCTCCACCCGGGGTATGCCTTCCCGCTCTGGCATGCGTTCCTCGCCCTCGTGGCGAAGGTCGGCGGCGTCGGCCCGACGCAGGTGATCCTGCACGAGCCGAGTGCGATCGCTCCGGTCGCGTTCGCGGTCGTGTACGAGGCGGGCCTTGCCTTGTTCCGTTCGGCCTGGCTGGGCGCAGCCGTACTGACGGCGACCGTAGCCGGGGTCGCGCTCGCACCTGGGCACGGCGGGTCGTTCGCGCTGCTGAGCCAGCCGGGGACGCTCGACCGGCATGTCCTGGTGGCAGTGGCGCTGACGCTCTTCTTCCTCTTCCTGCGGCATCCGGGGTGGGCGCTCGGCCTCTCGCTTGCTGCGATCGGCGTGGAGGTGCTGCTCGTGCATACGAGCACTGCCGTCTTCCTTGGCGTTCCGCTGCTCGGGTTCGCCGTTGCCCGCGTGCTGCTGACTCGCAGCGACGCTCGTAGCTCCGCCACGGCCCTGGCGGCGCTCTTCCTCCCGGCCGGCGCGGCCCTCGCATGGCTTCTGCCGCTGGTTCGGGAGACAAAGGCACACTCGCCGCCGAGGGGCGAGCTCGAGCGCGCGTTTGCGAAGTACGCGAGCGAGTTGAACGTCGACTCGCTGCATCACTATGCACTTCGCCCCGAGGTGGTCTCGCGCGCCGGCGCCGTCGCAGTGGCGGGGCTCGTGCTCGTCCCACTCGCCGCGTTCGCCGCGCGGCAGCGTTGGGCGGCCTTCGTGCTCGGTGGAACGCTCGCCGTGCTCGGAATCGAGCTCCTGCCCTGGGTCTTCCCGCACTTCGCCGATGCGGTCTCGATCTCACAGGCGCGGCGCCTGGCGGGGTTCGTGCCGATTCCGTTTGCGCTCGCGGGTGGCGCGGCGGTGCTCACCGGCATGGTGGGCCTGCTTGTGCTTCCTGCGGCGCTCGGCGCAGGCATCGGCCTGCAGCTGGCGTTTCCCGGCGACTTCGGGCCCGGGCTGCACGAGGGTGGCCCGGCGGTCGCGACGTGGATCGCCGCGATCGGAGCGGTGGTCGCGATCCTGATCGGGCTACGGCGCGAGCGCAGGATCGAAGCTCGGACCTGGATCGTCACTGCCGCCGTCGTGCTCTTCTGCATCCCGGTCGCGGTGCACGGCTTCCGCGACTGGTCGCCCGCGGCTTCGGTGGATCGGCACGCATTGACGCCGGGGCTCCTACAGGCTCTCCGCACGAAGGTGCCCGAGCGCGCCGTCGTCTTCTCCGATCTCGAGACCAGCTACCGCATCGGAGCGTACGCACCCGTCTATGTCGCAGCCGCGCCACCTGCGCACGTGGCAGACACCCCTTCCAACCACCCGTACAGGCGCCGCCTTGCGGTCAACCGCTTCTTCAGCACGGGCGACCTCTCGATCCTCGGGCCGTTTCACGCCGACTGGCTCGTCGTCGACAAGCGCCGCTTCCTGATCCGGCCGACGTGGCAGCTCGTCTACGAGGACCAGCGCTACGCGCTCTACCATCGGCCTTAGTGCCCCTACAGGGAATGTCCTCCGGCTTCTGGCCCGCGATCACGCGGCGCCAGAGTCCACCCTCGCCCTTAGCAAGGCAGACCAGCCTTGCTGCGGTTGAGTGCGGCCTCTGGCTTGGTGCTCGCGACCCAGAAGCGCGGCAACATCCCCTGCAGGGGCACTGATGAAGGTGCTGCTCGTGACGATGTACTTCCCGCCCTCCGGAGGCGGCGGCGTGCAACGGCCGCTCAAGTTCGCGACGCATCTGCCGGCGCACGGGATCGAGACACACGTCCTCGCGCCTGACGACGCGAAGTGGATCCACTCCGATCCCGAGCTCGTGCCGCCGACGCGGGCTTGGATCCACCGGGCCCGTTACCTCGGGCCACGCTCGCGCAAGCTCGCTGACGAGCTGCACGGTCGCCACGGGCTCGACCGGCTGTCGCGTCAGGCGCGTTCGCTGTCGCGCCGGGTGCTCGTTCCGGATGAGAACGTGGGCTGGAACCTAACGGCGATTCCTGCCGCGGTTCGCATTGCCCGCGCCGAAGGCATCGACGTCGTGTTGACGACATCGCCGCCGAACTCAGTGCATCTCGTCGGCGCTGCAGTGAAGCGCATCACCGGAGCACGTTGGGTGGCAGATCTCCGAGATTCCGTCGGCGCGCACCCGCACCGCCGCGTCGAGCGGGCCTCCGTGCGCGCCAAGGAGAAGGTGAGCGAGTCCGTCGCGCGTCTGGTGGCGCGCCAGGCCGATGTCATCGTCGCCGCTTCGGAGGCAATCGCCGAGGAGGCACGTGCGCTCGAACCGACCGGGACGGTGACGACGATTCTCAACGGCGCCGACTTCGACGACTTCGCTGGGCTGGAGTATCACCGCGGTGACCGTTTCCGGATCACGCACACCGGCAGCTTCTTTGGAAAGAGGGATCCGAGGCCGTTCCTGACGGCACTCGCCGAGGCGGGGCTCGAGGACATCGTCGCACGCTTCGTCGGCGACTTCCGCGTCGCCGATCGCGAGTGGGCGGAGTCGCTCGGGCTCGGCAATAGGCTGGAGCTGCACCCATACGTGCCGCGCCGTGGGTCACTCGCCTTGCAGCGCGACTCTGAGGCGCTCCTCCTGCTCATCCCAGAAGCGGGCGGACGCGGTCGGGGAGTGCTTTCAGGGAAGGTGTTCGAATACCTCGCGGCCGAGCGCCCGATCCTCGCTGCGGTGCCCCCCGACGGCGCGGCGGCGAAGCTCATCCGCGAAACCGGGGCCGGCGTCGTCGCGGCGGCGGACGACGTCCCGGCCCTGACCGCCGCGTTGACCGAGCTCCATGCAAAGTGGCAGGCGGGGGCGCTGAACGGGACGCAGCTGTCAGCGGACGACCGCGAGCGCCTGGGCCGCGCAGCGCGCGTCGAGGAGCTTGCCGAGGTGCTGCGGGGATTGGCGTGAAGATCACGGGGACGCTTTTCCTGGCGACGCTGTTCTGCGTCACGTGGGAGAAGGTGCAGTGGAACGTGGCGGGCGCTGTCGGGCTCGCCGACGTGCTGACCGTCATGTTCCTCGTCGCGTTTGCGCTCGAGTGGGGCCGGCCGCGCTTTCCCCGCACGACGGTCACGGTGCTCGCAATCTTCGCGGCACTGCTCGTCATCTACCTGATCGGCTTCTTCAACATCGAGACGAAGCAGTCGCTCGACCAATGGGGGAAGGGGATGGTGAAGTTCGTTCTGCACTTCCTCTTCCTCGGTGCAGGCGTCGCCTATTTGGCGCGGCGTTCCACGCTCTTCTACTGGAAGGCGGTCGCTGCGCTCACCGTCGGGCTCGTCGTCAACGGTGCCTACGGCGTGCTGCAGCTGCTCGCTGCGCGTGCCGGCACGAATCTGGATCATGTTGTGCTCTCGCCGCTGACGGGCGGCGCCAGCTCGATCAACGTCTACGGTGCGATCGGCGGGACGGCCGTCTACCGGCCCAATGCGCTCACGACCGATCCAAACCATCTCGCGGTGATGCTCTGCATCCCGCTGCTGACGTTGTTGCCGGTCTATCTGCGACTGGAGCGAGGGCACCGGCTGCGCGTGCCCCTCGCCGTCGTGCTCGGCTTCCTCTTCCTTGTGATGCTCTCCACGCTCTCGCGCAGCGGGTTGCTCGGGCTGATCGTCGGGCTGTTCGTGCTCGCGGTCCCTTATCGCCGGCAGCTCGTGTCGCGTGCGCTGCTCGTTCCGCTCGGCGCCGTCGCCGCACTCCTCGTCGCCGTCGTGTGGAGCCGCCGCCACTACTTCGAGGTGCTGCTGAAGTCACGGGTACAGACCGGAGGCAGTTCCGAGAGCGCGCACTTCGGCGTCTACGACTTCGTGCCGCAGGTCATCCACTCCCACCCGCTGTTCGGCCTCGGCCTGAACACGTTCTCCGTTTACTACGAGTTCGTTACCGGCAAGTCGAACTGGGGGCCGCATTCGTTCTACGTCGCTCTGATCGTCGAGACCGGGCTGGTCGGGTCGGTGGTCTTCCTGCTCTTCCTCCGTTACCTGTTCCTGCGCCTGCGCGCCGCACGAGCGCTGGGCCGGCAGTTCGCCCTAGAAGGCCTTGCTCTCGCACGCCGCGTGCGACCGTTGGCCTGGGGAATGACGGCTGCGCTTGCCGGGACGATGGCGGCCAACTTCTTCTACCTGACGATGCAGTTCTATTACTTCTACGCGTTCGCGGTGCTCGTGCTCGCGTTACCCATCGTCTTCGGGCGTCGGTCCACCGGATGAACCCGAACAGGCTCGGCCTCGCGTCGGCGATCGTCTGGATCACCACCGGGCTCTTTCTCTTGGCCGCGCTGTTCGCCGCGATCGTGATCCCGATCCACGCGCAGGACGCGCTCACCTTCGGCGAATGGTCGCGCTTGATCTCGCAGCACTGGCACCTGCACTACGCGGCCGCTACGGGACAGGAGTACGGGCGGCCTCTGTTCTACGTGCTGCAAGGCTGGCTCTGGGGGATCGGCGGCTTCCACGAGCCTCTGGGGAGGATCCTCAGCGGCATCTTCGCGTACCTCCTGCTCGGGGCACTCGTGTGGCTCGTCGGCGACCGGGAATGGGGGCGACTCGCGGGGCTGCTTGCAGCCTTCGCGTTGATCGCGACGCCGGTCTTCGCCCTTCAGATCGTCTCCGGCTTGACCGACCTCCCGGTCGCCGCGCTCGTGGCGCTGACCGGCGCACTCCTCTGGAGAAGGCGCCCGGGTCCCGGTCGGGCGGTGCTCATCGGCGTCGTCGCGGCGCTGGCCATGCTCGCGAAGCCAAGCGCCCTGCTCGCGCTCGTCGGTCTCGCGCTTGCTCAACTGC